>Ga0129297_10000885_pt1 | contig 14867 bp, 20 predicted proteins | sample I18A1metaG_FD_94708 | JGI IMG/M metagenome (GOLD analysis project Ga0129297, IMG submission 94708) | Lake sediment bacterial and archeal communities from Gulf of Boni, Indonesia to study Microbial Dark Matter (Phase II) - ​I18A1 metaG | ecosystem: Environmental > Aquatic > Freshwater > Lake >... | reverse complement strand
TCATGCTTATGGAGGGCACTTCACAATGTCTCTCAAGAATTCGGTGGGTCTCGTCACTAGATTTCCTCCGTTTCCGGACTACAGCTACAACTACATGCAGGAACTCCACTCCTCTCCTGACCACCGACTCCTGATAGCTGAGATCAACCAAGCATACAGGACCGACCTGATAATCATGGACGGAATCCAGGCCTTCGTCAGCGGCGGGCCTGCCTCCGGGAAAATTGTCAGCCCAAGTGCAATGATCGCGGGGAACGACAGAGTGGCAGTTGACGCCGTTGGTGTGGCCATCCTACGGATGTTTGGAACCACGCCACAAGTATCTGCCGGCAAGGTATTCGAGCAAGAACAGATCGCGAGGGCCGCAGAGCTGGGTGTCGGCGTACGGTCCCCTGAAGAGATAGATTTACAGGCGGTTGAAGGAGAGAGCTCAGAGTTCGTGCAGAGGATTCGAAGCTTGCTGGACCAGAAATAAGTCTGCTCAGAACCAACCGCCTCCATTGACGATTGGCCAAACCGAGGGAGTCCTCTTCGACCGAATGACTCCCCGGAACGCAAGCCCACAAATAGTAGCGATACCTGACCCCAACCTCGGGTAATAGCTATTCGGTTGAACGGCTACACTACTCAGGTTAGCAAATTGTCTTCTTCTTTGAAACGGAGCTGGGATAAAATCTCTGAGGACTACCAGCGAAGGATGAGAATTCCTACCGATGACGTATACTGGGGGGAATTTGTCCCAAGTGAAACTCGGTGCCGAGTGCTAGGCGATGTGAGGGGGAAGAGGATTCTCGAAATCGGCTGCGGAGGTGCTCAAAATTCTATCGCACTTTGGAAATGGGGAGCGGACGCCTCCGGAATCGATGTATCGACAAAGCAGATACTGTACGCGAAGAGACTTGCGAGACACGAAGACGCAGGGGTGAATCTGTTGGTTGCTAGTATGGAAAATCTACCCTTTAGAGATGAGACATTCGACATAGTGATGACCGCTATCTCCTTGCATTATACTCTAGGTTTCGATACGACAGTAGCCGAAGTGAATAGAGTTCTTGTCGATGGCGGTTTCTTCACTTTTAGCATGACTCATCCATTATTCGAGGGGAAACTTGTTAGTATTCGAGGGAAAAACACCGCGATTGTGATTGGAGATTACTTCAAGCGAAGAGTTGTCCGGTGGACTGAAAAACTGCCTGATGGTTCAACGGTTAGAATGTACTCTTACTACAGGACCTTGCAGGACTATTTTGATGCCCTATTGAAGAACGGATTTGCTATTGAGCGATACCTTGAGCTTGAGAGACTGAAAGAGAATGATTTGCATCCCTTAGATCGAGAGGACATTTCGAGAAGCCGACAAGCTCGCCGACTCTATGAGTTCATGAAGAAAGTACCATGCTGGATCATCATCAAAGCACGCAAGGGTTCATGATTCTCCTCAAGAAATCACGAGCTTGGGCATACAGAAGAAGCGAACTAAGAACATGGTGATGGAGACCTAGAATGTACAGTGAGTCACTGCTTGGTTTGAAACTTCTTTTGCACTCCTTCTGCTGAGGTGGATTGTTGACTTCGGTACGAGATCTCGAAAGCCCGAGATCTTACGACACTAGGTAACGGCATGGGATGAGAAGTTGACTACTCTAGCCTTGTGCAACCTGCTGTCTGCCTATTACGAGATCGCGGAGATGGAAGTAATTTGAAAGAACATCAGCAAGCATCGCGCAGACGGTATCCTCTATTGTAAGAAGCACGAGAACCAGTTGCATGAGAGTTGGAGGAACTTGGAAAACGAAGGTGCCAGTCAGATATATCCAAGGTGCTTGCACCAGTCCCCATGCCCCGATGGCAGCAAGGGCAGGCCTTACTTTGCGAGCGAGAAGTCCCGTGAACAATCCCAGTAAACCATTGCCGACGACAATTGTAGGGTCAGATCTTAGTGAAGCTACGTAGAGACCCCCAAGTGCCCCAGTCACCAGACCTGAAACTGGTCCCCCGACAACCCCAGCAACCATTATCCCCAGCTGGAAGAAATGAATTCGCACACCCATCAAGAACGGAATCGTCACAAAACTAAGCAGAACTGTCAGGGCGGAAGTAACCGAAGTGAAGGCCACCAGTTTGCTGGAAATCATAGTAATACCAAACTCAGGGCGAGTAATACCCATTTCCCTTCTTTTAAAACCGCTGAAAGGATTCCGGAGATGCGAAATAGGTCAGAAATGTAGGTTTGAGTTGAGGTGGGATGGATGCGGGGAGTAGAGAGAACAAGCTTTTCAGTTTCGGCGAGCCTGCTGAGGCGTTTTGATGATATCGCGAGGAAGATCGGTTATCGGGATCGGTCGAAGGCACTGCAAGTTGCCATAACGAATTTCATAGCGGAATATACATGGACTGCAGAGAAGGAAAAGATGGGCGTTGGCGCAATTCTGCTCACGTATGATCACCGACCTCACGGATTGCAGGAAGTTCTGACACACATTCAACATGAATACAGAGACGTAGTTAACTCGAGTGGACATATCCACCTTGACAAATCTCGTTGTCTGGAGATCGTCTCAGTTAAAGGCAAGACGGCGAGAGTTCAGGAACTCGCTCGGAAACTCATGAAGACGCGCGGTGTCACTCAACTCAAACTATCCATAGTTGAAGCTTGACCGCTTAACACGTGGCTATCGAAGGCCTCCTGCAAGACGTTTGGTATTTCAAAAGAACTGATAATGCGCGCCGTAGAGGAGGGAAGCAAACGGTCCGTAGCTATCGGAGGTGGCCTTAGAGCTAACCAGACTTCGAGCTCTGTAACCCCCTTGCTTGATCGGGATAAAAAAGCAATCCCGGGTTGCCCTGATTTCGGAGATTCTATCGGCGATCGCCTTTTGGCTCTTCGAGTCTAGAAGGAGGTGAAAGAGGTGCCTGTGTACATCTCGCTTGGACGTTTCAGACGTGAGGGTGCGATGGAGATAAAGAAGCATCTGGAAGGTCTTGAGCAAGCTAGAAAGGCTGTCGAGTCGGTGGGTGGAAAGATCAAAGAAAGAAAGGATCCATGTTCTCGGGAGCGACATGACTCTGCAAACCTAGCACCGCCAAAGGGGGACAGCGACTAGCAAAAACTAAGATTATGCAAGCATACGTTAGAATGCGGGTAGAGATCCGAATGGCGCGAGCGTTAGTTGTTTACCACACACTATACGGCAACACAGAGAGAGCAGCAAAAGCGATACGTGACGGCTTGATGTCCGGAGGCATTGAAACCGAATGCAAGAGGATTATTGAGATAAGGACGGATGACCTGAAAGCTTTCGACGCGATAATCTTTGGAACGCCTACACACATGGAGGACGTGCCGGACGGTGTCAAACGATTCATGGAATCCCTCAGGCAAGTCAACTTGAGGGAGAAGAAAGGGGCAGCATTCGATACACGCTACGAGGACGAACCGATCGGTGGACTGAGTATACTCGAGAAATTTATGAAGAGTTATGGAATGAAGATAGTTACAGAAGGGCTCCCTGTCCTCCTTCCGTCAGGTGCGGGGGAAGGGCCGCTCATTGCAAACGAAATCTCAAAGTGCACCAATTACGGGAAGTCGATCGCGGAGAAGATCATCGCGAAGTGAAATGTGACGAACTCATGAGCTAACAGAAACCTTCAGTCTGGCTAGTTCTCATGTCGCTTTTGATGCTTTTCGTTAGTGGCGCATGGACCCTCGCTGCCATTACGCCGTTAATATCCAGATCGCTAAGGCCATTCGTGGTAGTCACGGTTACTGCTGCAAACGTATCTTTGCTGGCTACGCTTTTGGCTGCGATGCTACTCTACTCTGAGGTTGGGCCGAGACCAACCTTGAAAAAGGCAATGGTCGTGGCGTTCTCTGCTGGTATTCTTACACTCATCATTTCTATTGTCCTATTCTCCGCCCAAGTTCTTATGGCACCACCAGCCTATCCTGACTAGTTCGCTAGACTCAACGGTATGCGAGCCAAACATCAATGTAGCAAATCCATCTTCTTCTTATTGGCCCACTGAATCTATGGCAACCTCAACTCGCCGGAAACCTACTATAACGCTGGTAATCTCTCGCGAGTTATCTTATCCAAGTTGGCGAAACACTCTGTTTCCGCCTGCCAGGCCCCAACCAAGAGAGTTTTGACCGCATTGGCGATGTCGCCTGTCATGACTTGCCCCCGCGAGGCATCCATGAAAAGCTCTCTCAATCGTGCAAAGAATTCGGATGTAACGAGCAACTTCGAGGCAGAGTACTCTAGCTGCGGAATGGCCAACTCCCTAGCTACGTAGTCCATGAATCTGCTTGCGAAATTGGCTTCCGTCGCGGCTACTCTGAAGGTGAAGAAGGCAAACTCACTAAGGGAATTCTTCATCGAAACTGCGTCCTTTCGAAGAAGCTCCGGTATTTCCTCGCTTGCTCTTCTCATGCCAGCAAGCCCCATCGAGCCTCTATCAGTCTTCATCAGCCTCAGTGCTCGCCGAAGCGCCTTGACTAATATCCGCTTAGTTTCTGGGCTCCGTTCTCTTCTCCTCACGACTAACATTGGGCATCTCAGTCCTTGGAGTTTCAGTAACTTCTCACCCCAGCCAATCCTGAAATCCTCAAGAGGCAATCGTGCATTCTTCATGGGGGTGTCTGGATTGGGATCATTCACGTAGACGAGTTCATCATCCATGAAACCGGTGATCACCACGTAATGATCAACGACGCCACCCATGGTGCGGAACATTTCATACTCTTTGTTGTAGGAAAGCCAACCCATGTGACTAATCACCAGGACCGGTGTCCCGTTGACCAAGTACTTCTTCAGAGAGACAAAGGCATCCTTCCATGTTCTCCCCTCGTCAAATCTGAAAGCGTAACGATGTTCCCGAAGGAAGGTGAGTAGAGCTTTCAGAGGGTAGGACCCGAGACCGATTCTTACGCGCTCGTTCGTTGGGTAATAACCGAATCCGAAGAAGCGACCTGATGTTCCACCGATATACCAAGGCTCGTATTCGTCTCCCATGTACTTCAAAACCATCGAGAGACTATCCACATGGCAGAGCTGGGCTGGAGAGTGTGTGAGAGGCACATCCAATTTGATGAAGTTCTTGATTCTGTCGGACAACAGTCTGAAACACTTCCTTACTAAGGCCCATCGTCCTTAAGTCATGTTTCATCCGTTCTCAGATACTCGATAACGACCACGGTTCCTCCGGTGAATTGGCTTGACAAATCCCGTTTTGTTGGTGTCAGGGGTCGGCATGATGACGGTGGGTATTCTTGCCATTCTTTGCTGGGGGAAGACAAGACCCGTATGCGCAACTCCACTCGTGTTTGGAGGAACTCTATGGGTTGCCGCGATCGATCTCAAAGTTGCCATTGACTTGGTGATGGGCAGGGTGATCAATGCATGGGCGAATGCGACAAGGGGTCGCTTGGAGCGGTTATATTCATCAGCATCTTCGTCGGCCTGAGAACGGGAGTCTTTGAGTCTGGATTCAGCTTCCTTGCCTTTCTCAAGACTAGGCTGAGGAATGGAACGTATGACGAGACCATTGAGTTCAAGAATCGCTGAGTGCACTTGACAACTAGCAAAGAGCTATCATGTTGGAATCCAGACTTCGTGAAACATTGAGGTACAAGGCTGGCCGTCACTCACCATTATCTTGCTTTGGTTCGTTTTCGCGACAACGGAACGCAATGTGGAAGGTTCGGTATGGGCGCAAATAGGAATTCTATGGTCTGAAAGAAGACGCTGCAGAACTGCCTCGTCTATTCCGCCCTTGTTATCACGAAGATGTCGCATAGCGAGGTTATACTTGGTAAGCGCTGTTGGTTCAGAAGGCTTCATCTCTTCTGCAGCGGCGGTTAGGAACTTGTCAGACGCAACCAGAGTGCCTTCTTCAGATTCTCTCAGGCAACATCTGCTCAAACCCATTTCAACCACGACAGCTTCTTTCTTGTCAACAACCAAATAGCAAGTTCCCGCACTGTTGGCAAATTTTGGAGCATCGCGGAGGAAATCAACGGCTCCGTCAACAGACGAGCAGTTCTCTAAGACTAGCTCCATGACTTGTCTTGATGACAACCCCCGAGACGATGGTAGCTGTCTCGGCTCACAACCTGCATCACCGATGAACAGGCCTGCGTTGTTTAGCCCCTCCTCAACTCCGAGTATTGTGACGGTGCCGCCCACGAAAGAGAACTTCGCGTTTCTCTTCTTGACGATTCGTACTTGATTGCATTTGCTAAAGCCCGAGAGAAAATCATAGTTCCTGCCAGCCAGAGGAGTTCCATCAGCGGCCGCGGCACCGAAGGCTGAAAGCAAGGTGCAATCTGAACGAGCGTTAGGTACGAATGGAAAGGCAGTCTCGAGCAGTATGTAGCTGTACGGCAAGTCAGCCCCATGCGCGAGACCTCGAATTTCTTCCAGTAGTTGGGGAAAATGTTCTGCAATGGCCCTCTCATTTTCTGACCCCAGCCTTAGTCCGTATTCCAGACTCAAGCCATCGCGAAACAATTCTTCCTTGAGAAACGACAGGTTGTGAATGCAGATGTCTCGTATCATCTTTCCCAAGGTCAAGCCACGAGCATAACTGCTTTCGCTATCCAGTACGATGAATCTCAACTACTGTTTCCTCTGCGCGTGCACATTCAATGGCCTTTATGGGAATTTCCGGTTACCTTGGGGCGATCGTGAAAGAGACGCTAGTCGCTCGCTAGTGCACCTCGTCTTGCGATAGTTCTATCCAGAATCAAGGAACGCCTCACAAGAGTATGAGAGACAAAACGCAACACACGTTGAGTGCATGCCATAAGATTATGCGCTCGGTTTCAAGCGCCTGTCCAGTGGCATAGTTTTCCTTGAAAGAATCTTCCTCAATAGGAGCCTGTCAACGCCCGTTGCATACCACTCCTTATCGATTCTGACGTATGAGAAGTCCATCGCGGAGTAGAAGTTGAGGGTTCTAGCATAGGGCTCGCGTTCAATCGTTGGAGCAACTGTAGATACTTCTAGTGCAAGAATACCTTGTTCTGTGAGAATCGCTTGAAGAACTTCTATCATGGCTCGGCCGATACCTCTTCTATGGAGCTCCGGGCGAACAGCAATCCAACTTAACTCAGCCGTCTTACCATCCTTAGCGACGCAGTAAATGACAAAACCGACGACCCGTTCGTCGTCCACCGCCACCAGTGCCTGCTCGATTTGAAGGTCTTTGGCAATATCCTCTATGCCGAGTTCAGTAAACCATTCAGGATGGAGAGCATTCGCTATCTCAAGAATTGCTTCACGATCGTCTGGAAGGGCCTGCCTAACATGAAATCCCATGAAACTCTCGTTAGGACGATCGACTGACCTCGCTAAGTATTCAAGTTATCCTGCTGAGGACTACCCTCAACAGCCTTGATTAGCCAATTTGGAGTTCCGTATCTCTGATAGAAGATGGAGGTTAGCAGTCCGATGCTAAGAAAGCACGAGATCTTTTCTGAAAAGCTACGAATTGCTAGGACGGTTGTGGCTGGACTTCGACGAGCACTTCGAAAGAGCATGATGGCGGCTGGGATCTACGGTTCAGTTGCAAGGGGGACGGCTGAGAAATATTCGGACATTGACCTGATAGTTATCGTCAGAAAGCCGTGTACTGATTCCTTCCGTTTCCGGATCGTGAATGCTACATTCTGCAGCATAGTCTACGAGACTTTGAAAGGCGCACTGTCCCAGCTCAGTACGCCCACCAGCGAATTTCCGGAGCTTCTAGGAGGCTTCAGAAAGATTCTTCCATTGTATGACCCGTTGGCGCTTCTTCCAAAACTTGAAGCAAGGGCCAGATCTATTCCGGAAGAGCTCTTTCGAAAATCGGCCAAAATAGCTCTGCTAGAATCCTATGAGGACTTCTGTCGAGCCAAGAACGCCTTTCTAAATCACGACGACATAGTTCTGAAGGACAATGTGGATCTTGTGACCCAATCAGCTGCTCTTGTGGTCGCCTCGCTAAACCAATCTGCCTTTACCAGCGACAGAGAGATCTTCAAAGCTCACAAAGGATTCTCGAAGCTGCCCAGGCGCTTCGATAGAATCGAACGCTTGAGATATGGAAATCTGAAACGGGCAGCACTTTTCAGAATGCTGATGGGCTTCTATCTGGATACCGTGGATTTCTGTAGAAGAGAAGGAATCCGTTTCCCGGTGGACGAGAGAACTTTGAAGGAGCTAGATCCTTAGGCTTAGAGAGGTTCGTGAGTTTTCCGTGATAATTCGTGAGGCAAAAGCTCGAGATATTGACGCTTGCCTAGAAATTGAGGCATCCCAGATGGATACTACATTCTCTGAGCAGGATTACTTGAATTCCATGGACAACCCTGACGTGATCTTCTTGGTTGCTGGACAGGATGATGAAGTTGTAGGGTACACTCTCGGGTTTGTTGTTCCAACGAAGAATGCCGAAGCGATGATCCATTCAACAATGGTTCACAAGGCGTATAGCAGGAGAGGAGTCGGTTCACGCCTAGTTGAGAAATTCCTTGACGTTGCTTTCGGGCGCGGAGTGAAGAAGGTATTTGCAGAAGTGGAGGAAGGGCCGGACAGGTTCTATGAGAAATGTGGATTCAAGAAGGTAGGTGTGTGGCATTCAATGTGTGTAGAGAATCGGTAGTAAGGGCGTAAGAATCAAATGTTGAGTTTCTTGTTAAGGTCCAACATGAAATCCATGCTTAACGGCTTGAAACCCAACCTTCTGAAGAAAGAAACTGCTCGTCTGTTCCTGATATGAGTCCCGACTCGAATATTCAGCGCATTTCTCTTGGCATAATCGACTACAGTTTGAACGAGCTTTTTGCCCTATCTTCATTCCGCGAAAAGCTTCTGCAACGGCGAGTTCATACAAATGTACGTATTTACCATACCATTCATCTTCGAGAATCTTCTTGCTGAAAGCTACATATCCTGCGACTTTCTCGCCTATGGCTGCAACGTAGAAATTGTGTTTTTCTAAGTCGGACTGGTCGACTTCCTCGTGTTTCAGTTCTCCTACAGAAAATGTGATGCCCATCAATTTCGCGAGGTAATTGTGCATTTCAAGCGTTAATCCACTTATTGACTGTATGTCAGATTTCCTTGCTTTCCTTACGAATACTACTCGAGTCAAGTGGCTCTCGTTTTCTCCTTACTCTTTGTCAGAGCGGGAGCGTAGATCTTCTTGAGCGGCCATTCTAGATGGAGGCCAGCATATCTGAGTCGAGCGAGTGTCGTTTTGTAGGGATCGACCACTTCCTCTTCCAAGTTCAAGGCAAGTCCTAGGTCTATCTCTGCCAAGCGTTCGATGAGTCTTCTCCTCTCCTCCGGAGCGATGATTCGAGGGTCGGCACTCATGGCAGCAACATGAAAGTTAACCTCGCAGTCGAGGAGATTCTCTACCGCGCGGAAGGGAAGCTCAAAGCTCTCGGGGTTCGCGCCAGTCTTTTTCGTGAATGCTTCGGGAGTTCCAGCCTTCAGGGACACGCGGATGTGTGGCTTCTCAAAGCGCGCCAACGCCCTGACATAGTCCTTGTCAACCCCAAATAGGATACCGTTCGTCTCTAGAACGAATGACCCGAACTCAGAGGCTTCGACGCGCTCCAAGAGAGCAAGCAGGTGACTCTTACCGATTGTCGGCTCGGCTCCGGAAATCCTTAGCTTCTTCACGCCGGCCCTCTGAGCCGCAGCTCTTAGCATTCGGAAAGTGTCATCAGGCGAGTAATACTGTCCGAACCGTTCCGGATAGTCTCTACTCCAATCGACCCAGCAGAAAACGCACCTGAGGCAACAGCCTACCGCGTAGCCTGTTGCGATCCCGCCGTAGACCCCGGTTCCGTAGAAGTCAGCATACTTTCTCGCGTCATCTCTACAAACGATCTTCTCGGTTTCGAAGGCGAGCTCAACTGGATCGAATGGTTCAAAGTTTGGATGAACACAGCGCGGGTAAGATCTCAAGCCTAGGAAACGCAGCTCTTCTCTTACAATTAATGCGTTCCTGCCGCCAAATACTTTTGCGCTTCTCTGCTCCATGATGGCTGCACGTGGAACGCCTTGCGACATTCACGATGAAGCAAGATCATTTGAGGAGGTCGTACATCAAAGAGGCCTTAATCACAGACGTCTGTGTAACAAGCCCGAGCAACTTCGAGTTCTCATCCACTACCGGAATTCTCTGAATCCCCGTCTTGATCATCTTCTCAACTATCCAACGTAGCGGGGTCGCCTCGTTGGCTTTGATGAGGGATCGAGTCATCAAGTCCGAGACTAACAGGTCCGAGACATCAGCACCTGCCAGATCTATGTCTCTCTGGGTGATAATGCCGACCACAACATTGTTGTTGTCCACAACCGGAAGCGCCCCGATGTTGTGCCGAAGCATCATGAGACGGGCAAAAGCGACTTTCTTATCTCCTGTGATTGTGTAGACCTCCTTGATCATCACATCCCGGGCAAGAATATCTGGCATCTCTAACCTCTGCCGCCCACTCCAGAGGTATGCTCTCCAGAATATGAACTTGGCAGCCGAGTAGCACCATCGAAAGACGCAGTTGCTCCTGTTGCGCCGACTATAGTGAGCCGTAGGATTCTATAAGTAGATCCTACAGAAAGAGCAAAACCATCGACCGTACGACCAGAAGAGGCAACCGCCGCAGTACGGACACTTCGCTCTACCCTGGCGAATCGTAGTTCGAATGAACAATTCCTTCCATTCGCCTTGTTTATTTCACCTGATGAAAAACATCCTCGACAGCTCGTCTACCCATAGGCTCAGGCCGCTCAGCGGCATAGCCAATAGGTAGCAAGGCCACAGGGCGAACTGATTTCACCCCAACAACAGACCGTACCATTTCTTCATCGAAGGCTCCAACCCAAACCGTTGCTAGACCTTGGTCGACCGCCGCCAACATTGCGAAAGTGGCAGCTATGGTGGCGTCCTGAATGCAATACAGCTGGACACCTCGGCTTCCGTACCTGAAAGCAGATCGTGCTGGATTCGCGCAGAAGACGAGGCACACTGGTGCTTCCCTAATGAAATCCTGGCCAAGCGCGGCCCTCGCCAAGGCATCTCTCTTATTCTGGCCTCCTACTACATAGACTTCGTATGCCTGAAGGTTACCTGCCGAAGGAGCCATATTGGCAGCTTGGAAGATTCGGGTCAGCTTGTTATCCTCCACGGCCTTCGAGCTGTAGCAGCGGACTGAATGTCTCCGGCCTAAAATGTCGAAGAACTCCAAATCAGATCATTGCTGCATTCTATAGTTGAAAGCGAATTAAGCTTTCCAAGTCCGTAAGCGACATGATTCGAGTCGGGTCGGCAAAACTGCATGAGGTTTGGGAACCAGAAATCAAACGTCGACAAGATTGTGCTGATTAGCGGAGAGCCCAAATCCTATTAGAGTGCTTTCAAGCGCTGAGCAATCCGTGTGGAAGGTTCATCTGGTACAATGAGCGCGAAACTGGATGAATTGATGAAGCATTATGATCTAATTGCTGGAGAATATGATGAAAGATATCACTCAGGCATTGAAGCCAAGATAAGGAACCAGATAATTTTCTCCACACTCGAAAGCATGTTTCTTGGAAAACCAAAGAGAATTCTAGACGTGGCCGGGGGCACAGGCTTCTATTCCATTCCCTTCGCGAAGAGGGGTCATATGGTTGTAATCCTCGATATTTCCCCGAGGATGCTTAACAAAGCGATAGAAAATGCTCGGAAAAACGATGTACTTCAAAGAGTCAATATCGTTCGAGGAAGCATGGACCAACTCTGTTTTCACGACGGGTGTTTCGACGCAATCCTCTGCCATCTCGCTTTCGGGTACGCGGAACCGCTGAAGACTCTCCGTGAGTTCGTCAGGGTTCTGGTGAAAGGGGGAATACTGTCGTTGACAGTTGCCAACAAGGGCTTTCACATTATCAGGGAGGCCTTGAGGGCCGATTTTTCCGAGGCGCAAAGGATACTTCAAACTGAAATCTTTCTTCAATCCCCAGCAGGCATTCCTCTGATTAGAACGTTCACGAAAGAGGAAATCGTGAGCTTTTGTGTAGCGGCAGGATTCAAGGTTCTCGTCATAAAGGGAGTGAGAATCATCTCGGACTATTTGCCAGAACTTCCGAAAGATACAGAGATATTGGAAAGTCTAGAGATGAGATTAAGCGAACTATTGGATTGCGTTCCCCTAAGCAGACACATCCATGTAGTATGCAAGAAGAACTGAAACAAAATGGTCCGAACTCAGAGCGGTTTACTCTAAGAAAGTTCTGGCAGAAAATACATGAGGTCGGAGATTGAATCAGAACGGCCTTAGAAAGTCCAGCGCTGCTGACCACGCCTAGATTTGGATAGTGAGACCATCATATGCGAAGCTGAGGCGTAGGTGGGCATACTGCTTCTCGAGTTCCTTCAAGTCATCGTACGTCCGTTGAAAGATCTCTTCGATGTGGGTTAGAACCGTCCTTCCAGCCCCTATGAGACGGACCTTCTCGAGGGTTTCTTCGAAAGGGGCCTCAGTTCTTCTGATGGGGTTATCCGCGCCGATCAGAAGCGTCCCGTCTGGAGCTCGTTCGAACCAACCTGCTTCGAGAACTGCTAGATCAACGTTTCGAACATCTTCGGGGGGAACCCAGCGGAAGGTGTCGTCTAAAGCCAAGAGCACCTTCCTCCCCTTCTCCTCCATCAGGTATGCGTACAGAGAAGGGTTTGCCATTTGCCAGCACTGAAGAAGGACGCCGTTAATTTCAATCACCTGTCTCTCTCCGATTCTCCGAAGAGCGATCAAGTTCATTTCTTCCAAATGAGAGAGGCGTTCCATCAGTCCGAGATAGCTTCTGAAGTCGTCCTCAACCTTCGGAGGAAGATGTACTGTTGTGGTCTTCTTCGCCCAAGTTCGATTCTTGAAAGAGATGTCGAGATTCAGCTGCTCGAAGACTCGCATACCACTTGTATGATCCGGATGCCAGTGCGTGTAGAAGGCATTGTCAACTGTTCCGATCTCGTTTCTTTCTAGTTCCACAGCAATCTCTTCTGGAGTATCAAAGAGACCATTCAACTCCTGAACGAAGAGCGCCGGACCCAGCCTCGAATAGGGCACACCACGCAAGCGAGCTAACGAGCAAACCCGACACTTGCACCCAGGTCTTGGCGTGATAGTCGCGCCGCCTGTTCCAAGAAATATCAAGTTCACTTTCGAATCCACTTCAAGTCTTGGCTTGATCCGCTAGGAAACATGATCTATTTACGTACTCGTGCAGTGCTGCTGTTCTTCTCTTCAAAGGCGATGATTCATCAGCTCTCCATCCATCCTGCGTATCAAATGGATTCACCAGCTGTCTCACCACCAGAGTTGAGGAGCGCAAAGCTCTTTGGTGCAAAGTCGTTTTCAAGAAGATGAGGATCTTTCTCGCAGGAAACTGGCAACAGTTTTCTCTCCGTGCTTTCGAGTATCCTCAAACCGAGAAGGGAGAGTCTACCTGTATCGTTCTGCGCTTTCGCATTCGGAAGACTCATTCAACGTGACGACTACCTTTTTCTTAAAGATGCAAGCGCAGGAGTCGGATGCACGGGTGCCTAGCGCCAGGGGGAATGAACTGAGCATGAACTGCGAAGGATGCTGCCACATTTGAATGAGGTTTGGGATGGATATTATTCCGCTCTAGAACAGATACCTGAAAGGCTGAAGAAGCCGGTACCATTTGTGGTCGAGGCGCTGCCGCTTCTCAAGCAGCATGGCGCTATGGTTGTTCTCGATCTGGGATGCGGCCTTGGTAGGCATTGCATTTGCTTGGCCAAGAATGACTTCGACGTTGTGGGAGTTGATCTTTCGCGAAACGCATTGAGAGTGACTAGAGCGCAGTCTCATATGGAGAAAACTGCGAAGGTGGCACTCGTACATGCATCCATGACAAACCTACCTTTCGCGGGTCGATGCCTTGACGCTGTGGTTAGTGTTAGCGTCATACACCATTCTGTTGGGAAGGATCTTGAGAGAACAGTACAAGAGGTTCACAGGGTACTCAAGAACGGTGGCTTGTTCTTGACGAATCTTCTCTCGTTAGAAGACTATAGGTATGGTCTAGGCCAAAAGATCGAAGAGGGAACGTTCAGAGTCTGGGAGGATTTCGAAGAGAGGCATTTCAAGGAGATACACCATTTCTCTACAAGGGAAGAAGTCTCGAAGTACCTAACGGCCTTCAGGAACGTGAACATAGACACAATTCAGAGCGGGGTGGAGGGACGGATACACCGCTACTGGAAGGTAGTCGCTATCAAATGAGAATGTCCGTTCCATAGATTTCTCGGTGATCCAGACACAAGAGCACCTCAGGTTTTTTCTTCGCTTAACAAATAGCGCTGTCTGACTCTCAGACTGTCAGGCCGCGGTGCTAAGCTCATGTCTTGATGGCAACAGGGTCTTTGATTCCCTAAGTTTCCATGATAGGATGACCGCGGACGCCACACTCGTGATTGTTGCGAGGACATACGGAGTTCGCGGGGAGTAGAGGTCGGCTAGGTAGCCTCCGAATGTTGAGGCCAACATGAAGCCAGCGGCGCAAGCTGTCTCGAAGATGCCCATGGCGTAACCACGCTTAGATTGATGTACACTGTCGGAGATCAGAGCGATACTCGTGGGGAACAGGGCTCCGAGGCTGACACCCAAGACTGCAACGGCTACCAGGAGTAGCTCCATACGCGTGGAAGCAGCCACAAGAGCGAAGCCCAGTGCAGAGCCAGTCATTCCCGCAGTTGCGAAAGGTTTCCTACCATACCGATCGCAGAGGCGTCCGGCCTCAAATGATCCGATGATCCTTCCCAACCAAAATACCCCGAAAAGAACTCCTATCAAGACAAGAGCTACGCCT
>Ga0129297_10000884_pt1 | contig 14877 bp, 12 predicted proteins | sample I18A1metaG_FD_94708 | JGI IMG/M metagenome (GOLD analysis project Ga0129297, IMG submission 94708) | Lake sediment bacterial and archeal communities from Gulf of Boni, Indonesia to study Microbial Dark Matter (Phase II) - ​I18A1 metaG | ecosystem: Environmental > Aquatic > Freshwater > Lake >... | reverse complement strand
GGCTCCATCTCCCGCTTCCCGGTGCCCATGGGCAGCTCGTAATTGTCCAGGTCGTAGGTGATCGTGAACCTTGATATCCCGTCGGAGCCAATCCATGCGCGGAAATAGACGTAGTCCCTGAAATCGCCCGACACGCCCGCGAAATCGCATTTGGCGCTTTCGCCGTTCTTGAGCAACACGTACGATTCAGAATTATACTCCCCCCTCCGGTTCGATGGAAGGTTGTTCATGTTGTCCTGATTTTTCGCGACAGGATTCACCACGGGCAGGTACCACGGGCGCCTTGGCCTGAGGGGCGTTTCATTGGGGCGATAGCTTCGGGTCACGGTCCATGACTGGTAGCCGTGCTTGAAAAAGGTCCAGTCGCCCGGCACGTTTCCCGTGAACGAGAGCTCCAGCTTGAAAAGCCAGCGGGGTGCGTTCGCCGTCCATGCAAGCACGGGATGGTACACATGCTTCCGCTTTTCGATCTCCACGGTGAAATAGCGTCCCCGGTACGCACCACCATGCCTGTGGAGCACCTCGGAGGTCGTCCAGATTCCCTTCTTGTAGTGTACGGTGACGGCGGCCTCTTCGAAGATCCGTGAAAAGAGAACGCTTTGCATGAGGTCCCCCGGGGTCAGGATGTTGTCTCTTTGAGCAGTCGCTTCCGTTCAACGAGCTGCCTTATCGTATAACGTATGGCTTCCAGCTCGTCCATAATTTTTTTTTCCTCTTCGCGCGCCGCTACGTCCTCGAATCCCGAGATGAGCTTAACCGTGAGCATGACATCGCTGCACGCGCCCCCGCAGGCCTCGTGTACCTCACGCGCCGACAGGATGACGCTCACCTCGCTCAGGAATTCTTCGTCTTCGCGACCCACGCACCTGCCTGGCTGGGAGTATCGCTCAATTTTTAAAAGCGGAAGCCCAAGCGCCCTTGAATACAAGTCGTCGGCGAGCCTGTTCACGAGGGGGTGCTTTTCGGCGTTGTACAGGAGCGGCGTGCGCGCCTTGCGCCGCTTCTCGAGCAGCGATCTCTCCTGCAGCCGGAACTCGACGATCCGGGATTCAATTTCCTTTATGGTCATGGGCACAGGGGACGCACCTGGCATCCCCTTATACCCTGTACCGGCATTTGTCAAGCACCTGAAAGGGGCTATTTGCCCTTGAACCCGTCCATGGCCCTGTTGGCACCCATACGCGCCACGATCCAGTCCTCCATATCCTGCGGCAGGAGCTTGATCCACTTGATTATTTTTACCATGGCGGGAATCTTCACGTAGGGTTTGTCCTTCTTGATGCCCCGGATGATCTGGGCCGCGACGTATTCTGGCTTGAGGATGGGATTGAGCATGAGCGGTTTGAAGCCCTTGAACATGCCCGTGTCGATCACGTAGGGACATACGCAGGTGAGCTTTACACCCGTGTATCCGAACTTCTTGAGTTCAAGACGGAGGGAGTCGGTGAATCCCACGTCGGCGAACTTGCTCGCGCAGTAGTCCGTAAGGTGCGGCATTCCCAGGAGACCGGCGGACGAGGCTATGTTCACCACGTGGCCGTCATTGCGCGCAGTCATGTCGGGCAGGAAGTGCTGCGTGAAGAGCACCGTCCCCAGGAAATTAATGTCAATGGTTCGCTTGACGTCTTCAAAGGTGAGCTCCAGAAAGGGTTTTCCCGACACGACGCCCGCGTTGTTCACCAGGATGTCGATCCTGTCAAAATCACGCTTGATCTGCCTTGCGGTCTTGTCAACGTCTTTCCTGTCGGACACGTCGCAGAGGTAGGCGTGTACATTCACCTTGAAGGCCGCGAGCTCGGCCTCGGTCTTCTCGAGCTGTTTGCGGTTGATATCGATTATCGCGAGATTGGCCTTCTCCTTCGCGAAATTGAGCGCCATGAGCCGGCCAATGCCCGCGGCTGCTCCCGTGATCACGACATTTTTCCTCGTCAGAGATTTCATATGAGCTGTCCACCTGCAGGGATTAAATATGGGAAGCATTCGAACAGCAAGATATGAACAGAAATGAGAATCGGTCAAGCTTATTTTGAATTAGAGTCAATATTAATTGAACGTCCAATAAACAAAGCATATTGACCGTCATAAAATATTCGATGATGATCTCTGGTGTCGTATTTTAACGGTGCCTCGCGGCTGTATGCGATGAAAAATCATTTGCAGATATGCCCCAGTTTCCCCATAATGCGAGCCTGTCATTGCAGTGACGCGGATCGGGGCGCATCTGGATAGCTCACCATTTTCACGGCGGGGTTGGCGCAATGGGCATGAAAATTCTCAAATGGTCGCTTGGCGCGCTATTCGTGGCGGCGCTTTCGTTCGTACTCTCTGCGGCGCGCTGTGATATCCCAGTGCAGACGCTCAAGGAACGTTATGCGAAACAATCATCCAGGTTCCTTGCCATGCAGGGGATGAACGTGCATTATGCGGACGAAGGCAAAGGATTTCCCCTGGTGCTCGTGCACGGCACGGCGGCGTCCCTTCATACGTGGGACGCATGGGCGGAGGCGCTCACTCCTCATTTTCGCGTGATCCGGATGGACCTTCCCGCGTTCGGGCTTACAGGTCCCAACGAATCGCACGATTATTCGACGCGGATGTACGTCGATTTCATGCGCGAGTTCCTGGACAAAACCGGGGTGGCGCGCTGCCACATGGCGGGAAACTCGCTCGGAGGCGCGGTAGCCTGGAATTTCGCCGCGTATTATCCCGCGCGCGTCGACAGGCTCGTCCTCATCGACGCGGGAGGGTTCCCGCGGACCGACGACCCGCCCCTCCCCTTCAGGATCGCACGTACGCCGGTGATCAACCTCGTCGCACGATGGCTGACGCCGCGCTTCGTCATCAGAAAGAGCCTCCTGGAAGTATATGGGGACGATTCAAAGGTGACCGATGATCTCGTGGACCGCTATTACGACATGGCGCTGCGCGAGGGAAACCGCGCGGCGTTCATCGCGCGCAGCGCCCGTCCGGATGCGCCCGACACGTCACTGCTTAAAACGATCAGGGCGCCGGTGCTCATCATGTGGGGCGCCGAGGACCGCTGGATACCCGTAGAGAACGCTTCCCGGTTTAAGCGCGAGATTCCCGGCTCCAGGGCCATAGTGTATAAGGGCGCGGGACATGTTCCCATGGAGGAGATTCCACGCGAGACGGCCGCCGACGCCCTCAACTTCCTTGCGGGACAATAACTGGAGATGAAGAAGAATACGCGACGGAAAAAAGTCAGGGCCGCCCTCGCGCCACCGGATTATAAAACGATCGTGTTCGCCGGTGGGGGAAGCCGCTGTCTCTGGCAGGTCGGATTCATGGATACGGTGCTCCCCGCCCTCCGTCATAAACCGGCGGAGATCACCTGCGTGAGCGCCGGGGCGGCGATGGCATGTCTCATCTATTCCGGAAACAAGGAGCGCTCGCTCGAGCTTTTCAAGAGTATGACGGCCGCGAACGGGAAGAACTTTTACCCGGAGCGAATCCTCTCAAGGCAGAGGGCGTTTCCGCATTATGAAATGTACCGTAAGATAATGCTCGATTCAGTGGACGCCCGGGGACTCGCGAATATCCACAAGGGTCCTCTCCTGAGGGTGCTACTGACCCGTCCGCCCTTCTGGGCCGGTCCGCGGCTTGCGACCTTTGCCGGGATAAGCGCCTACTACATGGAGCGCAGGATTTCCTATCCCGTGCATCCGCGCCTTACCCGAAAAATGGCGTTCAAGGCGGAGGTGGTTTCCGTACTCGAGTGTAAAAGTCCGGAGGAGCTCGCGGACCTGATTCTCGCCTCCTCCTGCACGCCGCCGTTCACCCCCATCCTTTCCTGGAAGGGCAAGACCGCCCTGGACGGCGGCTTCATTGACAACGTGCCCGCGGATTTCTCGCTCGACCAGTCCTCTCCCATGCTGATCCTGCTCACGCGCCGCTACGACCCCAGGTCGATCCCGGCCATCCCCAACCGCACCTACGTGCAGCCCTCTCGCGACATCACCATCACGAAATGGGACTATACGAACCCTGCCGGGCTCGATGAGGCGTACAGGCTCGGCGTTGGCGATGGCGAGTCGTTTCTTGCGCGCATGGCGCCTTGAAATGAGAGTCGGCGGGTGCGCATGAACGCCCTCCCCTCGCCCGTAAGCCGGTCGGTACCGCTCGTGAAGGCCGCTCCAGATGAAAGCGCCCTCCATTTGGATGAAGGGCGCATGCAACCCGGGAGATGAGCCCCGCGGCTATTTCGCGAGTCCCAGCTTCTTGTCGATCCTGAGCTTGTTGACGGCGAGCACCTCGGCGGTCTCGACGCGCAGGAGCTTGATGAAGAGCTCGTAGGACTCGGGCTTGGCGTAGAGCTTGCCGGTGACGATCATCTTTGCGCCGAGCATCTTCCCGACCTTCGCGGCTCCCTCGTCGTCCACGATTCCCGTCTGCTGGAGCTCGAGCTCCTTCATGATCTTCTGCATGTCCCTGCGCTCTACCACCTTGAAAACCTTGTTTTTCGAGAGGGAGTGCGCCATCTGCTCGGTGAAGTATTCGGCGCTGGGGACGATCGTCTCGCCCGCGGCCGCGAAGGGCGCGATGCTGGTGGGCGTTCCCTCGTCGAGCTTGAGCGAGGAGTAGTCGACGAGCTGGACGAGCGACATGTCGAACAGCTTGCGCAGCGTTTCCTCGTTCTTTTCGTCCTCGAGCTTCTTCGCCTGGAAGTATTCCTCTCCCATGTCGATGGGCTGGTCGGACGCGTAGGAGAGCTCCTCCTTCGCGAAGCGCATGATGATGGTCTCGAGCTTGTCGGTCGTGAAATTGGAGCCGGTGTGGTGGCTCACGCTTCCTTCCGCGCCTCCCGCGCTCTCGCCCTTCTCGCCGTAGGTGAGGAAGATGTACTTCGCGTAGGTATACTGCGATACCTGGCGGAGGATGTACTCGCCCATCAGGGGAAGGCCGCCCGTTCCCACGCTGAAGATCTTGATCCCGCCCGCGCGCGCGTCGCGCGCGGCGCTCGCGTAGGTGTACTGCTGCCCGTAATCGAGGTGCGGCGGCGCGTCGGTGATGATGAACGAGAGGCGGATGCCTTCGGTGTTCCACTTTATTTTGCCTATGAGGTCCTGGAGCGCGCCCTGCAGGTCTTCAGGCTCGTCCCCGCCGCCGCTCGCCTCGATCTTGTCGAGCTCGCGCTTGAAGGCGTCCATGTTGTCGGTGAGCGGGATGACCTGGGTGCGGTACTCTTCCTCGTCCTTGTCCTTGTAGAGCACCATGCCGAAGCGCACCAGGGGCTTCGCGGGGAGCGCGGTGAGGTTGAGCTTGATGATCTCGATCGTGTCCTTGAGGCGCGCGATCTCCTCGCCCATGCTGCCGGTGGTGTCCATGACGAAGACGATGTCGAGCGGGACGTTCCTCTGGACGGGACGCGGCGCATCGACGGCGATGACGATCTCGCGCTTTCCGGCGCGCTCGATCGTGATCTCCTTTTTCTTCTGCCCTGTCGTCACCGCGGCGGTATAGCTCGTGTATTTCGCGTCATGCTCGGAGGGATAGAACATGAACGTGCCGTCGGCGTAGGTTCTGCCGAAGCAGAGGTTGTTATTTTTCACGTTTATTTCGACCAGCGCGTTCGCGACCGGCTTCTTCGCAGGGTCGAGGACGCGGATGATGATGCGCTCCTGGATATTGAGAGGGTACGAGGTGACCTCGCCCCCGTATTTCGAAAGGAAATTCACGAAGTAGTTGAACTGCTTGTTGTCGTCCGCGAAACCCGCCTTGAGACCCGATGCCTCGGGAGCATCTTTTTTGGGCCTCGTGTCGGTTTCGGCGGGGGCATCGTCCGCCTTGAGCTTGCTCTTGTCGGCGCCCTTGCCGTCGGCCGCCTTGGGTTTGCCGTCCTTGAATCCTCCGGAAGGCTCGGCGAGGCTCTTCTCGCCGTCTTTTTTCGCGGCGGGCGCCGTGCGCTTCTCCTCGGTCCTCTTGTGGATTTCGCCGGAGGACCGTGCGTCAGAGTCCGCCATCCCGGCCGCTCCCTCGAGCTTGTCGCCGGCTACGGGCTTGTCGTCCCGGGTTCCTCCCGACTTGCCGCCCTTGGCGCCGCCGAACATTGACGCGCACCCGAGCGCGAGCACCAACGCGAATACGGCCGCGAGCGAGAATATACGCTGGATCATGATTACCCTCCATGTTTATTCTATATATCATTGAGTCCCGCCGGACCCTGATGTTACGCGAGGCTAAAAATAAAAATTGAGGCTGATGCCCATTGCATAGGACCGGTTGAAGCTCAGGTCGTTCACGTCGTGCCCGTCCGCGAGAATTGATAGCGGCATGCCAAGGTACTTTTCCTTCATTTCGAGCTCGTGGTCCGACGGCGACTTCTGCTCCGCCAGGAAACCGGTGTATTCGTAGTTTTCCTCGAACGGGAGGACGGCGAGCCCCTTCCTGACGGTCCCCGCCGGGTACTGCCTGGCATAGACGTCCGAAAGCCGGGCGAAGGATTTGCGCACGTCCACGTCGATCGCGTTTTCCGCCGCAAGTCTCGTCGTCGTGAACAGGACACACGCTACGGCGAGTATCGTGAACGTTCGCGCCATTTTCATAGGTTCCTCCCGGCATTCAGTTATAGGAAATGGTGTCGTCCAGCAGCGACGAATGTATCCTTACGAATATATCGTACATTTCGTCGGAATCAAGAGCGCTGAAGGGGATTTCCTCGCCGTCCTGAAACTCGACCACGACGCCCTTGTCCTGGTCGAGCGAGACGTGAAAGCCCTCGAGCACCTTCTTGGTGTCCTCGTGGAGCTCCTTGATCTCGAGCTTCTGGTTGTAGTTCGTGCCGGCGTCCAGGAGGCTGTCCGTGATCATCTGTTCCATCTCGGAGCGCACCAGTTCGAGCATGTAGGTGATGTTGTCGAGTTTTTTCAGGATGGATTCAGTCCGGTTCATGGCGGCTCCTCGCAATTATCCGGCAGGATAGAAGGGAAGCGGGTAATTGTCAATTAGTATAGGCATGGTCCGCGTACCGTCCGCGCCGCGTGCGGCATCCCCGGAAAAGCGGACAGCCGCATGAGTGCGACGGAAACGCGAATTACGGGAGAGGGCAATGTGGTACCGTCGCAAGCCGCGGAGCGTGCGAGGGCCCGGCGCTCCGACGGCGCCGTTAACCCGCCTACACCGCGTGCTCCATGATCCTGTTGAGCCGCTTGACGAACTCGGCAGGGTTCTCAAGCTTCACGCCCTCGATGAGCATGGCCTGCTCCAGGAGAATGAAGCTTACGTCGCGCACGCGCTCCTCGTCGGTCGTGGTCTCGAGGATCTTGATGATCGGGTGGTTCGGGTTGATTTCCAGGATGGGCTTCACCTGTCCCCCGTCCATGCGTCCCATCGCCTTGAGGATGCCCTGCATCTGCACGGTTGGGTCCGACTGGTCCACCACGATGCACGACGGCGAACCGGTGAGCCGCGTGCTCGCCTTCACGTCCTTCACCTGATCTTTCAGTATTTCCTTCATGCGGGCGATGAGCGGCTCGGCGGTCTTTTCCTCCGCGCGGTCCTGCTCGCTCTTGATGTCCTCGGCGGCGTCGCTCCTGTTCACCGACTTGAGCTCGGTGTCCTTGTAGGTGTGCACGTAGCCAAGCACGATGTCGTCGAGCTCGTCGTCTGCGATGAGCACCTCGATCCCCTTTTCGCGGTACATCTCGATGAGCGGCGACTGCCGTAGGTTGGCCTCCTTCTCGCCCGTGATGTAGTAGATCGCCTTCTGGTCGGGCTTCATCCTTCCCTTGTACGCGGCGAGCCCGGTGTAACCGTCCACCGCGGTCGACTTGAAGCGTACAAGCTCCATGAGGGCCTCGCGGTTTTCGTAGTCCGAGTAGAGCCCTTCCTTGAGCGGGCGGCCGAACTCGCGGTAGAACGCGTCGTACTTCTCCGCGTCCTCGGAAAGCTTCTGGAACTCGCCCAGGAGCTTTTTCACGGAGGTCGTGCGGATCTTCGCGAGCGTCCTGTTCTGCTGGAGGATCTCGCGGCTCACGTTGAGCGGAAGGTCCTCGGAGTCGATAATGCCGCGCACGAAGCGGAGGTAGGTGGGCATGAGCTCGCGGTCGTCGTCGGTGATGAAAACGCGCTTGACGTAGAGTTTCACGCCTGGTTTGAAGTCGGCGAAGTAGAGGTCCATGGGCGCCTTCCGGGGAACGTAGAAGAGCGTGGTGTAGTCCATGGTTCCCTCGGCCACCGTGTGCACGTGGAGCATGGGGTCCTCGCTGTCGTGCGAGATCACGCGGTAGAACTCGTTATAGTCCTCGGTTTTCAGTTCCGACTTGGACTTCTTCCACAGAGCGGTCCCGTCGTTGATTTTCTCGACCTTCTGCTCCTTGATTTCTTTACGGTTGTCGCCCTCGCCCTCCCAGCGTGAGTCCTCGTAATGGAGGTGGATGGCGAACGGGATGTGGTTCGAGTATTTTTTGATGATCCTGTCGATGGTCCAGTGGTTCGTGAATTCCGTTCCCTCGTCGTTCAGGAAGAGCGTGACCGTGGTCCCCTGCGTTTCACGCGCGGCCTCGGTGATCTCGTACTCGCCCTTGCCCTCGCTCGTCCACTGCCAGGCGGCCTCCTCGCCGGCCTTGCGGCTCGTGACGACGACCTTGTGGGCGACCATGAAAGAGGAATAGAATCCAACGCCGAACTGGCCTATGAGGTTCGCGTCCTTGCGCGCCGTGCCGGTGAGCTGCTCCACGAAGGCGCGGGTTCCCGAGCGCGCAATGGTCCCCAGGTTTTCCACGAGGTCCGCCTGGTTCATCCCTATGCCGGTGTCGGACACCGAGAGCGTCTTCGCGTCCTTGTCGAACGAGATGTCTATACGCGGGTCAAAGGAGATTCCGCGGTAGGCGTCATCCGTATAGGTGAGGTACTTGAGCTTGTCCAGCGCATCGGAGCTGTTGGAGATGAGCTCCCTCAGGAAAATCTCCTTGTGGGAATACAGCGAGTGAATGATGAGGTGAAGCAGCTGGGCCACTTCGGTCTGGAATTGATAGGTTGACATGCGTTCCTCCCCGGGATCAGGTGCCTAATTCATGGATTTCCATTGTACTTCCGCGATAATCCGGACGGATTATATTTAAATCATACAAAATATTTTTACGATCGAAAACATGGACGGTAAAAGTTTTTGCGTCCGACGGGGCTTCCTGTCAAGTTTTTTTGGCAGGAGGCATCACACGTCCAGGCAGATTATGCACACGTCGTCCTCGAACTCGTGGCTTCCCCGGTGCGCGGCCAGCCGCTCATGGAGGGCCTTCATGAACTCCCTGTGGGGAAGGCGGAAGAGCTCCTGGAGGGCCTCGTCCAGCCCGTTCTCCTCGAAGACCTTCCGGCGGTCTTCGTGCGGGGCGGCCTCGATGAGCCCGTCGGTAAAGACGACCAGCCTGCTTCCCTTTTCCAGAACCGCGGTGTGGTTCACGTAGTGGCGCCCCCGCGCGACCAGGGCGGCGTTGTCCATAATCCCCATCGGAAGGGTGCGCATTCCGCCCAGGCGCGACCGGGAGGTGCCGTTCAGGACAATGGGCTCCGGGTGCCCCGCGCACGAATAATCGATGCGGCGGGCGGTCTCGTCGTAGATCGCGTAGAAGGCGGTCACGAAATTGCCCGCGGTCTGCCCGGAGAGCAGCGCGTTCATGTGGAAGAGAAGCCCGGACGGGTCCTCGCGATGCTCGCCCGCCTGGAGAATGATGCTCTTGATCATGGACGTGATGAGCGCGGCCGGAACGCCGTGGCCCGACACGTCGCTGATGAATATCCCGATGCGCCCCGGTCCCCTGAGGGGGATGAAATCGTAAAAGTCGCCGCCCACGAGCTTCATGGGAAGGTAGATCACGCTTATTGAGTCTCCAGGCGGATGCGCGGGTATCATGCGCTGCTGGATGCGGCTTGCCATCTCGATCTCGTTGGTGATGATCTCGCTCTGCCTCCTGAGCCTGTTCCGCTCTTCCTGGAGCTCGTGGGTGCGCTCCTCGACCCGCTCCTCGAGCTGCTGGGCGTAGAGCTCAAGCTGGCGTGAAAAGCCTTCGACCATCCGGTACGACTTCGCGGTGCGCATGGAAATGATGTAGGACTGCGCGAACACGAGCACGAGCAGCCCGAAGGGTACGAGGAAGGTGGTGTGGATGAACATGTGCGCGTGAAGGAAATCGTTGGCCAGGGACAGGAAAAAAACCATGTAGGCCGCGAGGATTATCACCCCGCCCTCGCGTTTGCCGATCGCGGCCCTGATGAGCATGATGCTGATGTAGGCCCCTCCCGACACCGCGATCGCCTGGTACGCAAGTACCGCCTGGGCGAACACGTTGGCGGGGGTTAGCACCACGAGCGACGCGTACACCGCCGATATGGCGCTCACCACCAGCACGAACCCGCGTTTCACCTCATCGGGGAAGAGCGAGCGCGTGAAGAGGACAAAAAACGCGCCGATCGTCACCGAGCAGTACTCGATGCGCACCTCCAGTTCCCAGGGCAGGCCGGGGATGAAAGCGTAGATCGCGCGCTCGTTCATGAGGATGGCGCGCAGGGCCATGAGTATGCAGAAAATGCCGAACCAGAAGGAGGCGCGGTCCTTGCGCCATAGGATGAACAGGCTCAGGTGATAAAGCCCTATGATGAACAGGCTTCCCGCGAGAAAGAGGTCGAAGGCGAGCTGAACACGGGAATGCGCGTTGATCTTATCCTGGGTTCCCAGGAGGATGCTGCGCACGATGCCGGCGATGCGGTGCCGGTAGTTCGCCACCTGCACGGTGAGCACGAATTCGGGGGCGTTGACGATGAAGCTCGCCGTGCGCGGATAGTTCATGGGCTCGAATGACTCCGGATCGCACGAGACGCTGCCCGTGTCGATGACGGGCTTCCCGTCCACGAGCACGCGGCTTGCGATTGGAATCTCGCTCGTTTTGATGGTGAGCAGCCGGCTGGAACCGTCGGTAACTATTCTCAGATGGTAGCTGGCGCACCCGTAAGGCTTGATACGGGAAGGCACCTGCTCGTACGAATACCAGGCCCCCGGGACTGTGACAAATGTACCGGATTCACTCCCCGGTGCGGCAACGGGTGCCAGCTCATTCCAGTTGAACAGCCACTCCCCGTCAAGCGGAACGGGGTCATTGGAGTTCAGGTCCCACCCGGACAGGTCTAAACGGCCCTGTACCGCGCGCGGCGGAGCGCCTTCGGGGTGTCCCGTGCAATATGATGCGAAGACCACCATGCATGCAAGGAGAGCCAGGAGATTTCGGGATGTCTTCAATACTTGCATTGCCTTGAGTTAACCGCTGTAGTATCGGTCAAGGGTGGATTTCGTGTCAAGCACTAGGCAATTTGTTTCTGGCGTATTCGCCGGTCCCGGCTGCCCTCACTCCGCGTACTTCCAGCCCCTGAGGTAATAGGTATAAAGCACCGGCCGGTCGAAGGTGTTGACGCGCACCGGGATTTCCGACGAATCCCCGGGAAAATGACGAGCAATGGCAAAGATCTCCCGGTTGAAAAACTTCAGTCCGGCGGGGGGATCCCAATGCGCTTCGGGACAGGGACCGTCACGTACGGCCAGATTGAACCCCCAGTCGCCAAAGCTCGGCACGTATACGTGGTAAGGTATCACTTCTGCGAACACCTCCCGGAGGGTTGCGCTTACGCACCAGAAAGCCTCGCGCGCCGAGAGCGGCGAGGTCGACTGGGTGACGAACACGCCTTCACGTGCCAGCGCGCGTCTCACAAGCAGGAAGAACTCGACCGTGTAGAGCTTTGAAACGGTTTCGTCATGGGGGTCGGGGAAATCGGCGATGATGCAGTCGAAGCGCTCGGTATTGCCCACGAGGTACCGGTACGCATCGCTCGCGACGACCTGCGCGCGCGCGTCGTGGAGCGAGGCCTGGTTAATCTTCACGAAGCTTGCATTGCTTTTTGCCAGGGCGATGATCTCGGGGTCGAGCTCGACGTTCACCGCGCGCCCCACGGCCGGATCGCGCAGCACCTCGCGAAGGGCGAGCCCGTCCCCTCCCCCCAGGATGAGCACGCTCTTGGACGGGGCCCGAACCAGCGACAGGGCCGGGTGAACCAGCATTTCGTGGTAGCGATACTCGTCCGAGGTGGCGAACTGCAGGGAGCCGTCCAGGTAGAGCCGAAAGTCATCCCCTGCCCTGGTGAGCACTATCTCCTGGAACTTCGAGCGCTTCGAAAAGACGATATCGTCAAGGTAAAGGCGGCGCTGGAGGGCATGGGAGATCTCCCCGGAAAACACGGCGAGCACCGTAAGCAGGGCAAGCGCGGCTGCGGGGAAAAGCAGATCGGCCCTCCGCTTCCCGGGATAGTCTATCACCCGCATGAGCACCACGGCGAGGGCGATGTTCGCCATGCCGATGATTATGGATGTGAGGAACCTCCCCAGGTGCGGGAAGAGCAGCAGCGGGAAGACGAGCGAGCCGGCCAGCCCGCCCAGGTAATCCAGGGCGAGCACGCTGGACACCACCGCCCTGAGCTCGCCGTAGCGGCGGAGCGCCCTGACGAGCAGGGGGATTTCGAACCCCACCATGACGCCGATCGCGGTGACGAAGAGCGCGTGGAGCGCGTAGAATGATGCTGTGAACGAAAAGAAATAGTTGAGGCAGAGGACCGAGATTCCCCCCGTGATACCGAGGGCCGCCTCGATGAAAAGGAACGCGCGCACGAGGTCCCGCGCGAGAAAGCGCGAGAGATATGAGCCCGCGCCCATCGAAAACAGGAATATCCCGATGGTGATCGAGTACTGAACGACGGGATTTCCCAGCAGATAGGTCGCGAGCGAGCCCAGCACGAGCTCGTACACGATGCCGCAGAGAGAAGAAAGGAAGAGCGCTAAGAGGAGAAGCTTCTGCTCTGCGGCGGCGCCCGGCGAAATCACTTGGCGGCTTTAGGAACTTCCGCTTTTACATCGGCCTTTTTCTCGATCTGCATCAGCGCGGGACAGTTTACGCCGGGCTGGCTTGATGGCGCTCCCACGACCGATGCGACGATGATGGATATCCCCAGGATGATCGCGCCGATGATGATGGCCAGCGATACGTTCTGGTCCTCCTCTATTTCCTTTTTAATGGAAAAAGGCGTGAACAGCTTTACGATGAAAAAGCCTACTCCCATGAGGACGATTCCCAGCAGCGAAAAGATCGCCGTCTCGATGACTCCCCTGACCACATGACTCCATTCCATTGCATTCTCCTTTTGTTCGATGATGCTTCGTCTTATAGTTGTACCGGCGAACCGGTAGTGTGCGCATCACTTTCCCGCGCGCATCCCGCCCGAGAGCGGGCCGCCGGTTCTCATCGCGGGATGGTAGGCGGAGCCAACCCTGAGCGATTTCCGCTGCTCCCTCATTTTTTGAAGATAATACGTTCCCGCGCGGTCGTAGCCCACCATGTAGTGGGAGAGTGCATAGCCTCCCCCCAGGAGCACGAGCGCGACGACCAGTGTTCGAATCATGTGAAGCCTCCCCTATTCATTGACCGCGAAGGGCAGCACGTTGTACGTGCGCGACTTTGACCAGTTGATAGTCATGAGCACGAGCAGGACGCCAAGGACCAGGAAAAGATAGAGCGAGCTCTTCAAGCCTGTATTAAGCTGAATGCCGACCGACTCGATCTTCCTGGTCTTCTGGCTGTACAGCGTAAGATAGACGTAATATTCGCCTGCGTCCTGCATCACGAAGCTTTTTGAAAGCGAGGTGTCCGATTCGTGCCAGTAGCCCTCGCTGTCGGTCCCGTCCTCGTCCCAGAAATCGCCCTGGAACACGTACGATTCGACGGGCTCCGGCTGGAATTCGATGTCGTCGAGCGCCGCTTCAGCTTCTTTCAGATGTGCGTGGTCAATCACGGGAACCAGGGACTGCAGGCGTTCCTTCGCGATAAGCATCACGCGGAAGGACTGCCACTCGCGCGAGAGCGGCTGCACGGTCCCGTCGACTGTGACGTTGAACTCGCAGAGGTTTTTCGCGTCGTCGAGCGCGACCGGCCCGTAGAGCACCTCGCTCGTGAAAACTTCCTCCTGCCCCTGTTCGGTCGTCTTCGCGTTATTCTTGAGGACGAGCGGATTGCTCATGCTTCCTTCCACGCGAGAACCCGACCCGCAGGAATGAACGATGAGACCTGCGGTGATCACGCACGTCGCGAGGTAAATGAGCGCTTTTCTCCTGTACAATTTTCGCCTCCGGACGGTATGTTCGTACTGTTCGGAGTATTCATCCTTCCTGAACGCCTCGAGCGCGGTCTTGACGCCAATTTTGATTCCGCGCGAAATGGAGACCTCGTCGTCGGACTGCTCTATCGTGTAATAGGCGCCCCCGATCTTGAAATCGTACACCGTCATTGGCTCGCCAATCCGGGGTCTCCAGGTGAGCTCGCCCTCATACATTACGATGCGCGCGACGAAACCGCGGTTCCTGGTTATGCTGCGCCCCTCGAACTCGAAGGTGTTGTTGGGGCCGTCGATGTTGATGGACTGCGGGACGTAATCGGAATAGATGAAGCAGTTTCCTTCTTCCTCCAGGAACCAGTGGCAGCTTCCCGTGGCGGTATTGACCGCGAGCCATTCGTCCCAGGTGGAGAGCTCGTACTCGTCCTCCTCCTGGTAGCGTATGCGGCCTATGATCTCGTATTCGACGCCGTCGAGCACGCCCTTCGCACCCAGCTTGAAAATGGTGTCGTCCCTGCCCGCGGTGAAGGTGTCGGCGTAAACTTCATAGTATTCCCGGGTGTGCTGGTCGTATTCCCTGCCGCACGAGGAGCACTTAGCGATGGGAATCTCCTCGCGGTCGTCGCCGCTCCCCTCCACGCGCTCGCCCTGCGTGAGCGGCCCGCCGCACGAGGGGCAGGTGATCGCCTTCACGGACTGGTCGTCCGCGGCCGCCTT
>Ga0129297_10000881_pt1 | contig 14898 bp, 13 predicted proteins | sample I18A1metaG_FD_94708 | JGI IMG/M metagenome (GOLD analysis project Ga0129297, IMG submission 94708) | Lake sediment bacterial and archeal communities from Gulf of Boni, Indonesia to study Microbial Dark Matter (Phase II) - ​I18A1 metaG | ecosystem: Environmental > Aquatic > Freshwater > Lake >... | reverse complement strand
TCGTTGGTGCGGGGGGGCTGGGCGGCTGGATCATTGAGGGGCTGGCGCGAATGGGCGTGGGCAAGCTGATTGTGATTGATGCCGATGTCGTCGAGGAGAATAACCTCAACCGCCAGTTGCTTGCGACCGAAGCGAGCCTCGGCCAGCCCAAGACGGAACTCGCTGTCGCCCGCGTGGCCGAGGTGAACGCAGCGACAGAGGTGATCGCCCACCACACTTGGGCCAACGCCGACAATTTCGTTGACCTTTTAGCAACTGCCGAGGTCGTTGTGGATGCCTTGGATACTTTGCCGGCCCGCTTCGAACTGCAACATGCCGCCGCTCGTTTGCACATCCCCTTTGTCCACGGTGCTATCGCCGGCTACGTCGGGCAGGTCATGACAGTTTTCCCTGGCGATGCGGGATTACATGCCCTTTATGGGCAAGGGGACATACCACAGAGGGGGGTCGAGACCAGATGGGGGAACCCCGCCGCCACGCCGATGATGATCGCCGCCTGGCAAATCCACGAAGTGATCAAGCTGATCGTGGGGCGAGGCGAGCCAGTGCGCCATCGCCTGCTGCTTTTCGATGCGGAGGCAGGCACGATGGATTTGCTGCGCTTATCATAAAGAACTCCCCGCAGGCCCAACCTGCGGGGAGTTCTTGTTTCTAGCACGTTCCGCTCTCTTTCGCCTTCTTGACCAGTTCCTCCCAAGCGCAGTCCACGTTATGTTGGATCGTCTCGAGGTCCACCGCGCTAAGATGGCGAAAACGCCCCTGCAATTGCAGATATTCCCGTACCGGCCTGGGCTTCTCCGGCCAGACATTGACGGTATACTTTTCGCCCTTCTCCACCTCGTAAAGTGGGAAGACTTTGCTCTGTACGGCCAGCCGCGCGATTTTGATGGATTGCGATGGCTCACTTTTCCAGCCCGGAGGACAAGGCGCCAGGATGTGGATGAACTTGGTGCCGCGGATGCTCTTGGCTTTACGGAACTTGTACACAAGATCTTCGAGATAAGCGACACTGGCGGTGGCAGCGTAGGGAATACGGTGCGCTACCATGATCCCTACAATGTCCTTTTTAGGCTCCTGTTTGAACTTGGACACCGGTGTGGTCGTTGTCCAGGCACCCCAGGGGGTGGCCGAGCTACGCTGAATGCCGGTATTCATGTAGGCTTCGTTGTCATAGCAAGCATAGATGAAATCCTCATTGCGCTCCGCTGCGCCGGACAGGGCCTGAATGCCGATATCGAAAGTGCCTCCGTCGCCGGCCCAGGTTAATACCGTGGTTTCGGTATCCCCTTGCATCTGCAGTGCAGCGCTGATTCCCGCCGCTGCTGCGCCTCCTGTAGCAAAGGCGGTATGCATGAGGGGCACTTGGAGCGCGTTGGAAGGAAATGCCCCGGCGATGATAGACCAGCAACTGGCGGGGATGACGACGATGGTCTTTTCCCCCAGAGCTTTCAAGGCGTGCCGCATGGCTAGCGCGCCGCCACAACCCGGGCAGGCGGCATGGCCGGAAAACATGTATTCCTCTTCGGGAATGGTTTCGGGCTTCACAGATTCACGCGGCCTCACCAGGTCTGTGCTCATTTATTCACCTCCCACCAGATGATGTCTTCGGGGGGAGTCTCGTGCTCGAAGATAAAAGTGGCGATGTTGCGCAGCGAGGTGGGCGTTACATCCCTTCCTCCCAGACCGACGATGAAATTGAACAACGGCGTGCGAGTCCCTGCGTCATAGAGCGCGGAACGCACTTCCTGGGCAAAGATACCGCCTTGTCCGAAGGAGATGTTTCGGTCAATGACGGCGATCTTTTGGGCGCAGGCAAGCGCGTTTCTCGCTCTTTCGGTGGGGAAGGGCCGAAACACGCGCATCTTGAGCAGGCCGATGCGCTGCCCTTCCTCGCGCAAGCTGTCTATAACCTCTCGCGCTGTGCTGGTGATCGTGCCGGAAGTGACCAACACGACCTCGGCATCGTCCATGCGATACTCTTCGAGCAGGCCATAGCTGCGGCCAAAGATTTGCTGGAACTCCCTGTCCACATCCTCCATCACGCCCAAAGCCTCCTCCATAGCTTTCTGCATCTTATAGCGCATCTCCATATAGTGGGAGGGAGTTACCAGGCCGCCGAAGGCGTGAGGGGTGGTAACGTCCAGTTTATATTGCGCTTTGCGTGGCGGCAGGAAGCGATCCACTGTGGCGATATCCGGAATATCCACCGCTTCCGATGTGTGGGAAAGCACAAAAGCGTCTATCACGATCATCAGAGGGAGGAGCACTGTCTCGGCTATCTTGTAACCCTGGATCACGCTATCCAACACTTCCTGGTTGCTTTCACAATAGACTTGCATCCACCCCGTGTCTCGCTGCGAGAGGCTATCGTTCTGGTCGGTCCAGATGGACCAGCCAGGGCCCATGGCGCGGTTCACTTCGGCCATGACGATAGGCAGCCGTGCACCTGCCGCCCAATGGAGCATCTCGTGCATAAGTGCCAGGCCGTGCGACGAAGTGGCTGTGAAGGTGCGTGCGCCAGCAGTGGCCGCACCTATCGTGGCGGCCATGGCCGAATGTTCCGATTCCACGGTGATGAATTTGGCATTCAGCCTGCCATCAGCGCAGAATTCTGACAGCATCTCGATGATCTGCGTCTGGGGCGTGATCGGATAGGCAGCTATGACCTGTGCCCTGGCTAATTGCGCTCCGTAAGAGGCAGCGTGGTTGCCCATGATCACTCTTTCCATTTGCTTTCCTCCTCAGTGCTCATGGCATCGCGAGGGCATTCCACTGCACAGATGTTGCACCCCTTACAGTAGTCGTAGTCTATCCTGTATCTGCCCAGACCGTCTCGTTTGATCGCCACGTCGGGACAGTGGATCAGACAAGTGTCACAGGCGTTGCAGATTCCGCAACTGAAGCAGCGTTCTGCCTCAAAGCGGACAGTGAATTCGTCAAGGGGAAGATTGACCTCATCAAAACTCTGCTGCCGAGTTTGGGCATCCAGCCGTCGTTGGGACGGACGTGCAGAAAAAGTGAGCCGATCCTGGTTCAGGTTTTCCAGGCGCACGACCGTGGGGCTTAGGCTTTTTTGCGCCCTGTGTACCGCCTGGCTGAGAGGTGGAAAGCTCTCCAGGCTTTCACCGCGCAGGTAGTGGTGGATAGCCAGGGCAGCGCGTTTGCCGGAGCCGATAGCATGGGCCACTGTCCCATACCCTGTCGCCACGTCCCCGCCAGCGAAAACCCCTTGCCGAGATGTAACAGTGGCCGAATCCGTCGCGATCTGGCCTTGCGCTATCTGGATGGTCTCATCCAGGAAACTCAGGTCTGCCTCCTGGCCCAGAGCCGGAAGGATGGTATCCACAGGTATACGATGTTCGGAGCCAGGTAACGGGACGGGACGAGGGCGCCCGCTGGCGTCGGGTTCTCCGAGCGCCATTTTTATGCATTCTAACTCCTTCACCCGACTGTTCTCCGTCCATATCTTTACCGGTGCGGTCAGATAATGGATGGCGATGCCCTCCTCCTCTGCCTCGGTGATTTCCGCCTCAGCCGCGGGCATTTCCTTACGGGAGCGCCGATAGAGAATGGTGACTTCCGCGCCGCTGCGCCGTGCCGTTCGCGCCGCATCCATGGCGGTGTTGCCGCCGCCGATGATAGCCACACGGCGTCCCAAGCGCACCGCCTCCCCGCGCTCAATGCGAGCGAGAAAGTCAATGCCAGATAATACCCCTTCCGCCTTTTCGCCCGCAATGCCAAGCTTGCGGCTGCGGCTTTGGCCTACAGCCAGGAAAACCGCCTGGTAATGCTGGAGTGCCCCCCACGAAAGGTTGCCTCCCAGGCGTTGCCCGGTGAGGATTCTCACGCCCAGGGCTTCGATGTTAGCGATCTCCCTGTCCAATACGTGAGCGGGAAGACGGTAGGGAGGGATAAGCCGCATCATGCCGCCGGGTTTGGCAGCGGCCTCGTAAACTGTAACGGGATGGCCCCAAAGTGCCAGGTGGTAGGCGCAAGCAAGCCCTGCTGGCCCCGCGCCGATGACAACTACCGGCTCTTCGTCAATTCGCTGCGCAGCCACGAAGCTTAGCTTTCTGGCCGCCGCCTCGCCTGCCAGGAAGCGCTCCAGGGTGTGGATGGCAACGGCTCCTCCAAGCTCGATACGGTTGCATTCGGACTCGCACGGGTGAGGGCAGACTCGGCCACACACCCCTGGGAACGGATTCTCTTGCGTGAGAAGCCTCCAGGCCTCCTCGTAGCGCCCTTCTTTGAGCAACGCTAGGTATCCGACGATGTCTTCCCCTGCTGGGCAGGCGTTGTTACAGGGGGGAGTTTTATCCTCATAAAACGGGCGGAAATAGCGCCACGTGCCGGTTTTGTTCACCAGGGTGGTGCCGATAGACATAGGCAGGGGGGGCATTTCCGCCTCATGGGCCAGGTTGATCTCGGTGATGGCCGCGGGATGATCTTTCATACCTGGATCCTCGCTTTTTCCTCCGCCGTGAGCACTTTTTCGTAGGCTTCTTTGGTGGCTTCGACATTGCCCCTGGGATTGATGGGCACGCCCTTGCGAACCGCCTCGAGCAGAGTTTCCAGGCTGGTGAGGCCCGTGATCTTGATAAAAGCACCCAAGATGGCCGTATTTACAATGGGAGATGTTTGAGGGCCAAGGCGATATTTGATAGCGATGGAATTCGCGTCCAGGGTGGCTACGCGGTATCTGGGAAACTTGAAATGTCCGGGGGGAAAGCCGCTGTTGATGAGGATCCAACCGTTGTCTTTTAGCCCCGCAGCGACATCTACCGATTCCAAGAGGGTGGCATCGAGCACAATAACATGGTCTGGTTCGTAGATCTGGCAGCGAACGCGGATCGGGCGGTCGTCAATGCGCGTGAAGGCTGTGACCGGTGCGCCGCGTCGTTCCACGCCGAAGGAGGGAAAAGCCTGCACATAGCGGCCCCCTTCAAAAGCAGCGCAGGCCAGCATTTGGGAAGCGACAACTGCCCCTTGACCACCACGACCGTGAAACCTAATCTCGATCACGGAGCTTCTCCTTGCATCTCCAAGGGCATAGTTCGCCCGCCATCATCGGCGGCACTTCTTGACATAACAACCCCCTCGTTGTCATATTCCATTTTACAGCCGGTAGCCGCACCTTTTACAGGTGCATGGTGCTCAGGCATGAAGCCTGAGGCTATAAAGCTTCTCATCGCCGTGTTCCATGGGTCGCGTCAAGAGGCGATGAATACGCCCAGAGCCATGGACATGAGCTTGGTTTCATGCGGGTCGGAGCGCGAGGCCAGGATGAGGGGCACCTTGCCTCCCACCACCACCCCTGCCATTTTGCCGTTGGCAAAATAAGTGATGGCTTTGACCAGCACGTTGCCCGCTTCTATATCCGGCGTGATAAGGATATCCGCCTTGCCGGCTACTGCGCTTTTGATCCCTTTGATCTGGAGGGATTCTGGGGAAATGGCACTATCCAAAGCGAGCGGCCCATCTAGGATGCCGTTCACGATCTGTCCCCGTTCGGCCATCTTGGACAGGTTGGCGGCGTCCAGAGTGGCAGGAATTTTCGGGTTGACCAGTTCAGTGGCGGCGAGGATCGCTACCTTCGGCTCGTTTACACCCAGCCGTTGTGCGACGTGAATCGCGTTTTGGATAATCTCCACCTTTTGCAGTATGTCCGGGGCGACGACTACGCCCGCATCACTGACCAGAATCAAGCGGTCAAAGCCGGGGATCTCAAAAGCGCCCACATGGGTGAGCAAACGTCCCGCACGCAATCCTATCTCTCTATCTATCGCTGCGTGTAGGAAGTCGCCGCTTGAAACCCTGCCTTTCATTGTGATATCCGCCTGTCCCGACCTGATAAGCTCGACGGCTCTGCGCGAGGCCAACTTGAAATCGGGTTCGTGGACGATCGTCATCCGGCTGAGATCTAGCTCATTCTCTTCGGCGATGCTCTGGATAAGATCGCGATCATCTACCAGTAGATAAGAAGCGATTTTCAGTTTTACACCATCTCGTGCTGCCTCGAGGACCTCCGCCTCCGCTGCTCCTGCAATGGCAATTCTCTTGGGGCCAACTTTCTGTGCTTCTTCGAGTAGTTGAGCGAAGGTTGCGATAGCCATGTCTCTCTCCTTGTTGCTGAATTAGGCCCCCTTGACATCATCGGATTCAGGCGCGCTGCATTTGGGAAGGCTGACGAAGAATGTGCTGCCCTTACCCAAAATGCTTTCGGCCCATATCTTGCCATTGTGAGCTGTCACGATCTCTCTGGCGATAGCCAGCCCTAGACCTGTGCCACCGAAACGGCGTGTGGTAGAGCCATCCACCTGGTAAAAGCGCTCAAAGATCTTTTCGAGTCTATCGGCTGGTATGCCGATACCCGTGTCCCGAACCGCCACAAGCCAGCAGTCCCCTCCATCTTGAGCGCTGATAGTGATGCTGCCTCCATCCGGGCTGAATTTAATGGCATTCCCTATCAAGTTGTCGAAGACCTGAGTCAGCCTGTCAGTGTCCGCTAGAATCCACATTTCTTGTTCAGGGATCTCGACCCGCAGTTCAATATGCGCGTTCATGGCCGCAGCCTGGGCAGTCGCCGCAACCATGGTCAGCATTTCTTTCAAGGGAATGAGGGATTTGATCATGGGAAGGGCTTCTATTTCTTGGAGCGTAATGATGTCATTGACGAGGCGGGTGATAGCATCGGTTTTCCTGACAACGATATCCAGGCTTTGCTTTTGCCGCTGATTCAAAGAGCCTAAGGCCTCTTCAGTGAGCAAATCTATGTATCCTTTGATAAACGTCAAAGGGGTGCGCAATTCGTGTGAGACATTCTGGACGAATTGGGACTTTAGACGATCTAGTTCTTTCAACTCCTCATAAGCGCGTTTCAGTTCTTCTGCACGCTCTTTCTCAGCCTCGAACAACTGGGCGTTCTCGATGGCCGAGGCTGCCTGGGCGGCCACGATGGTGAGCAATCGCTCATCGCCGGGGGTGAAGGCATCCACTGCAGTGCTATCCACACTAAGGGTGCCGATTACCTTAGACTTGGCAATAAGAGGCACGACAAGCAGGGAGCGTATTGAGGGATCTGTGTGCAGATCGGGCGCTTCCTCCGGTATGTTCTTCACATAGATCGGGCGAACCTGCTGGAAAACCAGCCCGCTCACTCCCTCGCCAATCTTGGGACGGGTGCGCTCCCGGAACTCTGGCTTTAGCCCTGTGGCAGCGGCGATGCGCAACTCTTGCATAGACTTGTCCGGTAGAAAAATGCAGATAGCGCGGCAAGAGATGACAGTCCTCAGTTGTGCGACAATCGCCTCGAGCACTTGATCTAGCGCGAGGCTGCTTGTCGTTTGCTGCGCCATGTGGTAGAGGGTGGACAGTTGGTTGAGGCGGTGGTTCAGTTCCTCAAATAACCTTGCCCTTTGAATGCCCAAAGCCGCGTGGTCTGCCAAAAGGTTGAGAGTCCGTAGCTCGTCCTCGGTGAACGTATGGGGATTGAGAAAGGCGACGTTAAAGACACCCAGTACCCTGTTCCCCTGTATCAAGGGGAAGCCGGCGATGGCCTGGGGCCTCTTTATCCCTGGAAGTCTCCAGTTTTGCACTTCCGGGCCTTGGAACAAAGAATGATGCGTCGTGTCATTGATGACGATCGGGCGAGCCTCGCTGGCAACGAGGGCCGTCAGGCCGTTCGTCCAAGGGGCACTCACGGCGGGCTGCCTGCTGCCTGTGTCCCAAAGGGCTGTGCCGAAGGTAAAAGTCTTTGTCTGATCGTCGTAAAGGTAAATGTGCACATCGCTGGCACCAATCAGGCGCAGCGCGCTTTCGGCAATCGTCTCAAGAACCTCTGAGAGATCAACGGTGGAAATGAGTCGTAGACTGACCTGGCGCAGAGCCATGAGTTCCGAGACGCGCTGTTGGGTTTGCTCGAACAAACGAGCGTTGTCGAGCGCCACAACGATTTGGCTGGCTAGAGTTTCCAGGATAGAAATGTCATCTTCGTCATAGGCTCCGGGGTGGGCGTCCTGTACATCGAGAACGCCCAGAATATGGCCTCCGCGCGTGATCGGCACGGCTAGCTCGGATCGCGTGTCTGGCAGTTCTGGGACAGACAGATAGCGTGGCTCTTGGAGCACATCATTTACCAGCAACGGTTGGCCATGTTGGACTACCCAACCCGTGATTCCTGCTCCAGGGGGTAAGCGTAGGAAAGGCGTCGGAATGGCACTGGAATCCCCAAACCTTGTGCCTGCTTGCCAAGTGAGTTCCCCCGTTTTTGCATCCAAGAGCAAAATATTGACATCGTATTGTTTGAAAGCATCTTTGATCAGGTGGGCTATCCGCTGCAACAACTGATCAACGTTCAGGATGGCGGCGATGTGCCGCCCGATCTCATTAACTATGCCGAGTTGCTCGGCGCGTCTTCTTTCTTTCCTCAACGCGAGCTTCTCCAGTCCGATGGTCATTCTCCAACCAGCAGGTTATTGGATAGGCGCTAAGGGCGCAACAGCCATCCCCAGTACTTGACGGTCACCATGAGAGTGATGGTCATGCCGATACACAAGGGAACATAATAGAAGGCCAGGTAGAAGAAGGTACTATCCAAGAGAGGGGGGGCTTGCTGTGGAGCCCAGAAGACGCTGGTTCTGAGCAGGCGGATAAAAAAGGCGATCGTAAGGAAAAAGGCCGCGACATATAACCAGCGATAGTAGGGCTTCATCTTGGTCATGGCTCCGAGCCTCTGGTTTACTATTGCCAACAGGAAAACGACATAGATCAGCGATACCAAACCCGCTGTACCCAGAAGGGCGATAAACACCCTCATCTTCTTCCTCCTACCATGAGGCGGAGAAGATAGCTGCCGGCACATATGAGTATCAACCCCCCCGCAAAAAACAGGGCGTCTCCGCTGATATCGCCCACGAAATCATCGCTACGCAGCGCATACTGCAGGGCTGCGATGACGAACGCGATCGTCGGAATTAGAAAAATGCCATGATATGAGCGTTGCCCAGCCTTTTCCTCAAAGAACCTGGCGATGAGGTATAGGAAGTATGTGATGACGGCAGCAAGACTCCAAGAATACAGATAGATGGCAGCGGTCAGGATCCTCATTTCCTGCTTCTATTCTCCACAAACGCTTTCATGAATGCATCGGCCATACGATGAGGGCTTCCGCTCATGATTCCTTCTTGGCCTTCGAACTTGGATTTGACAACGATCCCCTCCGAAGTGATCTCGAATTGCCGGATATCTTTGGCATGATCGCTGCCACGAACTTTGAGCACAAGTAGAGCTTTGCTCACGGCGCTTTCGATTTCCACATATCGCAAGAGCAAATAAGAGTCAACGGTAAAGGCGATGTGATCATCCGGCTGTATGGTGTCACCGAAGAGGGCTGTGCTCTCTCGCGTCAATATGCTTGTCAGGCCTTCTCTCTTGAGGGCGTTAATGAAGCTGTACTCTATGGTTCTCAATTCCACCGGATCCACGGCCAGACGTCGAAAGTGGGATATGCTATCTATGAGAATGCGTTTGGCGCCCATCTCTTTCGCGAAGGTCTCGATGGCTCCACCCACGCTTTGCAGGTCTTGGCGTGTGACCTCTGGGCTGCTCATGATCACTTTGAGCTTGTTCTGACGCTCCAATTCCTGAAAATCCCAGCCAAAGTTGGCTGCGTCACGATAGTACTGCTTGGGGAATTCCTCAAAGGTCACAATAAGCCCTGGTTCATTATAGCGGGCAATGCCGTTGTATATAAACTGCATCCCTACCGTGCTTTTGCCAGTGCCTGGGGCTCCCTCGACGAGATTCGCCGTTTGGGGTAGAAACCCTCCGTGAAGCATCTCATCCAGGCCTTTTATGCCCGTCTTGACACGTTCCATTCTTCTCCTCCTTCATCATGCTCCAGTATCACAGGGCCGACGGTGAGGCAGATGGCTCTTATCGCATACCGCGGATAATGTGATATACGACCTTGACGCGGAAATTGCGGTCTTCGCAAGCGTGCAGGAATCTGTTGATCAACTGGCGAGCTTGCTCGTTTTGGGTCAGGGTATAGATCAGCAGGTCATCCACCGTGCGCATTTCCATTAACCCGCCCTCAACAAGTTGCTGAGCCTCCGTCTTGACAGCGGTCGCGCTTCGTCCTACATAGCGGGCAATGTTTTCAGCAGTATCAGACGTGTTGGGGTTTTCGTGGAAGAATTTGAGCAGATCCCACTTGATGAAAGTGTTGACTTTGTTTTTCACGAAATCCAAAAGCGCCGGATCCATATCATTCATTAGCTTTGCTGTGAAATCTTCATATTGAACGGCCAATCTGGATCACTCCTTTCTTTAGTTGAACACTTTCTGGGACCATGTCTGAATGTACCGAACCATCGAGATCGCCAAGCCTGCTATCTATATCTATTTTAGCATGTTTGTCGCAAAAAGGCAATACGAACGCTTGACAAATAGCACCGATCTTGACGCTGACCTATCGCCTTCGGCGGCGGGTTACAGAGGGCCGTTGAGCACTCCTGGCTGAACCCGCTTGCGATACCCCCGCTGTGGCCATCGCTGGAGCAGCAGTTGGACTCCTTTGATCCTTTTTCATGCAACAGTTCTTGTACTTTTTGCCGCTGCCACAGGGACAGGGATCGTTGCGTCCGATCTTTGCCCCCGCTTTGCGTTGCTGGGGCGTTCTCTCCACGCTCTCGCCGGGCCGCCCCGCTCGTATCGCCCGACGAACTGGTTGAGGCGCTAGATTGAGGAAGTAGATGCTATGAACGATGTCATGCTTGATCGCAGCAGTCAGGTTGGCAAACATCTCGTGGGCTTCGCGTTTGTATTCCACCAGCGGATCACGCTGCCCGTAAGCACGCAGGCCAATGCCCTCGCGCAGTTCGTCAAGCGCTGTCAGGTGATTAACCCAGAGCGTATCCACCACGCGGAGCATCACCAAGCGTTCCAGTTGGCGCATTCTCTCCGCACTTAGGTGGCGCTCCTTGAAATCGTACAGTTTCTCGGTCAGGTTCAGGAGTGAGGACTCAACCGCAGCCGGAGTTTGGTTCTCCCAGTTTCGCGGGTTGCTCTCGGGCGGCAAAGGCAGAATGGAGCGCGCCGCTCCGTAGAGGCCCGCCGCGTCCCATCCTGACTCATCCTCTGGTTGGATCGCCCCGTGCACGGCAACTAAGTTGCGCAATTCCTCTTGTACCATATCCAAGATAATCGGGCGGAGGTTGCTCTCGCTGAGGATGAGCCTCCTCTGATTATAGATCAATTCCCGTTGCTGGTTGACGACATTATCGTATTCCAGGACATGCTTACGGATATCAAAGTTGAACCCTTCTACTCGCACCTGGGCGTTCTCGATGGACTTGGAAATGAGGTTATGTTCGATAGGCATGTCCTCATCAACGCCGAGCCTGTCCATAATGCTGGCGATAGACGAGCCGCCGAAGCGGCGCATGAGGTCATCTTCCAGGGCAACGTAGAAGCGAGAGGAGCCAGGATCACCTTGACGCCCGGAGCGGCCTCGCAGTTGGTTGTCTATGCGTCGGGCCTCGTGCCGTTCTGTACCAATGATGTGAAGCCCGCCAACAGCCAATACTTTCTGACGATCCTCTTCGCACGCCTTCTTGGCCTCAGCCAGGCTTTGCTCCCAAAGGGCGGGGGCAAGTTGGGTGAGGTCATAGCCCTGGCGACGGAGTTTATCGCGCGCCAGACCTTCAGGATTGCCTCCCAACAGGATGTCTACGCCGCGGCCAGCCATATTGGTGGCTATAGTCACGGTCTCTGAACGACCTGCCTGGGCGATGATGCCGGCCTCTTTCTCATGGTATTTGGCATTAAGGACCTGATGAGAGATGCCACGCCGTCTCAGCATTTCCGAAAGCTTCTCGGATTTTTCAATAGAGACCGTGCCTACGAGGACCGGTTGGCCGCATTTGTGTAGCTCTTCGATCTCGTCCACCACGGCGCGGAACTTGGCCGCCTCGGTTTTATAGACCACGTCGGGATGATCAGTACGGATCATGGGCATGTGCGTTGGGATAACCGCGACATCCAAGCCATAGATGCTGACGAACTCCTCTGCCTCGGTAGCGGCAGTGCCAGTCATGCCCGCCAACTTCTTGTACATGCGGAAGTAATTCTGGAAGGTTATCGTCGCCAGTGTCAGGCTTTCTCGCTGCACCTCGACGCCCTCCTTGGCTTCGATGGCCTGGTGAAGCCCTTCGGAGTAACGGCGCCCGAACATCAGGCGGCCAGTGAATTCGTCCACGATGATCACTTGACCATCTTTGACGATATAGTCTACCTCATTTTTGTAGAGGACGTGGGCTTTGAGGGCGTTGTCCAGATAGGATGTCAGTTCGTAATATTCTGGCGAATAGAGGTTATCAATGCCCAGCCAGCTCTCGACGCGAGAGATGCCTTCCTCGGTGAGAGTGACCGCGCGCATCTTTTCATCAACGGTGTAATCAGTTGCGGGGCGGAGGCGGCGCACCAGTTGCGAAAACTTTACATAATGCTCTGTAGACTCCTCGGCAGGCCCCGAGATGATCAGTGGGGTGCGCGCTTCGTCAATGAGGATATTGTCTATCTCGTCAACGATGGCGTAGTTTAGCTCGCGCTGCACACATTCCGAGAGATCGAGAGCCATGTTATCGCGGAGATAGTCAAAGCCGAATTCGTTGTTCGTGCCGTAGGTAATGTCGGCAGCGTAAGCTTCCTGTCGGCTCACAGGGCGGAGATGTTGATAGCGGTCGTCCGCGGAGACGTATTCAGGGTCATAGACGAAGGAGCCCATCATAGGATCGGCTGCAGCCGATTGGATCACCGCCGCTTTAAGGCCCAGGTAATGGTAGATCGGCCCCATCCACTGCACGCCGAACTTGGACAGATAATCATTGGGGGTTACCAGGTGAGCGCCGCGACCGGCCAAGGCGTTGAGATAAAGAGGCATCGTGGCCGTCAAGGTCTTGCCTTCGCCGGTCTTCATTTCGGCGATCTTGCCTTCGTGCAAGACGATAGCACCCGTGGCCTGCACATCGAAGTGGCGTTGCCCCAGAGTTCGTTTGGCAGCTTCCCGCACAGCGGCGAAAGCGCGGGGAAGGATCTCGCGCAGGATATCCTCTTCTTCCTGGCGAATCTCCTTTTCCAGCTTTTGCGCCTCTTGTTCCAGCCGGTTTCTGAGATCAGATTCAGAAGCCTCGCGGGCCTCCTTTTTCGTTTTCACCAGGACCGCCTTCAGTTCCCTGTTCGCCGAGACGATTCGCTCTTTGAATTCGGCGGTGAGGACACGGAGCTGCTCTTGCGAGAGCTTCTCGAACTCTGGCTCGAGCGCATTGATCTCGTCTACAAGAGGCTTTATTCTTTTCAGTTCCCGCTCATGGGGATCGCCGATGATTTTGGTCAGTATGCTCTTAAACATAAGCCCATTATACCACCAAGATGCTGGACTCGCAAAGCTGTTGAAATCGTTGCTTCTGTGTTACCTAGCCTTCGCTTGTCTGCACTGGTGTGTCGCTGCTTTCTGCCACCTGGTCTGCCCTGAATTCATCCTGCAAAATGCTCATCAGCAACTGATCGTGATATTGGCCATCCTTGTATACGCATTCCCGCAAGCGGCCCTCGAGTTTGAAGCTGCATTTCTCGTAGCAGTGGATGGCACGTTTGTTGTCATCGAACACGCGCAGGTAAATGCGGTGCAGGTTCATCTCAGCGAAGGCGAAGCGGAGCAGCGTACGGATGGCATCGCTGCCATATCCCAGGCCCCAGTATGCTTTCTCGCCGATAGCGATGCCCAGTTCCGCCTGGCGATTCTTCCAGTCTATATCATGGAGGCCGATATTGCCGATGTGGACGCCTTCGGCGGTCTCGATGGCTAACACTTTTCTATCCTGGGCGTCCAACTGTCGCTCGAACCACCGCTCCTCCTCCGCCGCGGACATCGGCATGTAGAGCGAGAGGTATTGCAGCACCTCCGGATCATTGAACCAGCGCACAAACACAGGGATGTCTCCGCGCTCGATGGCGCGCAGCCGTACTTTTTCTCCCTTGATCATTTTTCTCCATCCTTCAGATGACAAGTGTCGTTCAGGAGCATAATTAGGCTCCTCACCGAACGTTTTCAACCAACTGCGCCAGGGCGGTGTAAGGATCGGTTTCTCGCGCCACGACTTGCTCTACGGCGGTTTCCAGAGCGGCTGTGGAGACCTGGGCCGCAAAGCGTTGCAGCAGTGCTTCCTGAGCCAGCCGCAAAAGCATAGTCATTGCCCGTTTGCGCTCCCGCTGCTGCCAAAGGCCGCTCTCGTGCAGGTAGGCTACATGTTGCGCTATCGCTTCCGCCAGCGAGGCGATCCCCTCATCCCGCGTGGCCACCGTCTTGAGGATCGGCGGACGCCAGTCGCTCTCCCTCACCCTGCCCTCTCCCGCTGGGAGAGGGTTAGGGTGAGGGCTGAAAGCTGATAGCTGATAGCTAACAGAGAGTTCGAGCATCGTTTGCAAGGTCGTCACGACATAATCCGCGCCTTCATAGTCGGCTTTGTTGACCACAATAATATCCGCGATTTCGAGGATGCCCGCTTTGAGCGTTTGGATGTCGTCGCCCATGCCAGGCACTTGCAAGACGATAGTGGTGTGCGCCGTGCTGCCAATATCCACTTCCGCCTGCCCGGCTCCCAATGTTTCCACGAGAATGAAGGTGAATCCTGCGGCGTCGAGAACCTGGATGGCGTCGGCAGTAGCCCGAGCCAGTCCCCCCAAGCTCCCCCGGCTGGCCATGCTGCGGATGAAAATGCCAGGATCTCCACTCACATCCTGCATACGCACGCGGTCTCCCAGGATAGCCCCTCCAGAGAAGGGGCTGGTCGGATCAACGGCGATAATCCCCACCGAGATACTCTTGCGACGGTACTC
>Ga0129297_10000880_pt1 | contig 14905 bp, 14 predicted proteins | sample I18A1metaG_FD_94708 | JGI IMG/M metagenome (GOLD analysis project Ga0129297, IMG submission 94708) | Lake sediment bacterial and archeal communities from Gulf of Boni, Indonesia to study Microbial Dark Matter (Phase II) - ​I18A1 metaG | ecosystem: Environmental > Aquatic > Freshwater > Lake >... | reverse complement strand
ATGGCATCCAGAACATAGATATTGCCAAGAGACTGATTGACTATGGCCTTCATCCGCCAACCATGTCTTTTCCTTTGATTGTCCCTGGGGCTTTGATGATTGAGCCGACAGAAACAGAAAGCAAAAGGGATCTTGACCTTTTTATCGAAGCCATGAAAGCGATTGCCAGGGAGGCCAAAGAAAATCCAGCAATCCTCAAATCCGCTCCTCACACTTCCTATGTCCGGAGGCTGGATGAAACCTCTGCGGCACGGAATCCCATCCTAAGGTGGACTGGAGAGAAAAAATCGGATTCAAGGGAATAAAAATGAGCATCCAGAACCTGATCATAAACCTCCAGAAGTTCTGGGCAGACCAGGGCTGCTACCTTGCCCAGCCTTACGACCTTGAAGTCGGAGCAGGAACCATGACACCTGATACTTTTTTCAGGGTTCTGGATAAGAGGTTTTGGAAGGTTGCCTATGTTCAACCTGCCCGCAGGCCAACTGATGGCCGCTACGGAGAAAATCCGCATCGCGTCCAGAAGCACTTTCAGTACCAGGTCATCATCAAGCCTTCCCCATCCGATATTCAGCAAATCTATATCAAAAGCCTTATCTCTCTCGGCATTTCCCTTGAAGACCATGACCTCCGCTTTGATGAAGATGATTGGGAATCTCCCACTATCGGCGCCTGGGGAGTTGGCTGGCAGGTTTTGCTCGATGGCTTGGAGATTACCCAGTTTACTTACTTTCAGCAGGCTGGAGGAATTGACCTTTCTCCAGTTCCCGTAGAAATCACTTACGGCCTGGAAAGGCTGGAGATGTTCCTTGAAGGAAAAGATAATATCTATGATCTCGACTGGTCCTCAGACACTCTCTACCGAGATTTGAGATTGCGGGAGGAGAAAGAATTTTCTGAGTACAATTTTAATCAGGCCAGCATAGAAATCATCCAAAAATCTTTTATTCTCTCTGAAAAAGAAGCCAGCCGCCTCATCCAGCGAAATTTGCTCCTCCCTGCTTATGACCTGTGTCTCAAATGTTCCCATTATTTCAATATTCTCGACTCAAGGGGAGCGATAAGTGTCACCGAAAGGGTAAAAATGATTGCTAGGATCAGAGCTCTAGTCACCCAGATCGCTCAAAAATACACTGCAAAAGAGGCATCACTCTGATGGAATTTCTCCTGGAAATCAATACAGAGGAAATCCCACCCTCCCATGTCAAAACTGCACTAGAGCAGTTGAGGGAAAAATTTGAGGCAGAACTCACTTCTTCAGAAATTGCGGTTAGGGAGCTTCGTACCTTTGGGACCTGTCGTCGTCTTGTTGTTGTTGGCGATCTTGCCGAAGGCCAGCGGGATAGGGAAGAAGTCATTGTCGGGCCACCAAAAGCAGTTGCTTTTGCTCCTGACGGATCCCCTTCTAAAGCGGCTTACGGTTTTGCCAAGGCGCAAGCAGTCGAAGTGGAAAGGCTGGAAGTGATTAAAACAGAGAAGGGCGAATATCTGGGATTAAAAAAGATTAAAAAGGGTAAGCCCACCCAGGAAATTCTGCAAAAGAGTATTCCTCAGATCATTCTTTCCCTTTCTTTTCCCAAGATGATGAGGTGGGGGGAAGGTGCCATCCGCTTTTCGCGGCCGATAAGGAACATTCTCTGTTTGTTTGGAGAGAAGCTGCTTCCATTCTCTGTGGAGGGGATCACTTCGGCTGATTCGACTACAGGCCATAAATTGCATTTTCCCCAGAAAATAAAAACAAAGTCATTTCGGGAATACAGGGAAGCCTTGCGGGAGAAGAAAGTTGTAATTGAAGAAGAAGAAAGAAGGAAGATGATTCTCGCCCAGATGGAGACAAAACTGGCTCCCCTCAAGGAAGAGGTTCATCCAGACCTGGAGCTTGTGGAAAGGCTTGTTTATGATCTGGAATATCCCTATGTTTTCCTGGGCTCTTTCCCTGAAGAATATCTGCGGCTGCCCCTAGAAGTTTTGAGCACAGCTATGAGAGAAGGGCAGAAGCTTTTTTCTGTAGTCAGGGATCGTAAGCAGCTTCCTTACTTTTTGGGAGTGGCCGATAACTATCGGGATCCCAAATCGCTTATTCAAAAAGGAAATGAGAGGGTACTCAGAGCAAGGCTGGTAGATGCCCAGTTTTTCTGGGAGCAAGATCTAAAATTTAGCTTCAAGCAAATGGCTCCCGGATTGCGGCGGATCATCTTTCAGGAAAAGCTGGGTAGCTATGAGGATAAAGCCCAGAGGTTGAAAAAAATTGTCGCTTATCTCTGCGACAAAATTGAAGCTGGGAAGATAAAGAAAGAAGCTATCCAGGCTGCTGAATTGTGCAAGGTGGACTTGCTGACCGGAATGGTCAGAGAGTTCCCTTCCCTCCAGGGAAAGATCGGTGGACTCTATGCCAGAGATAAAGGCTATCCGGTGATTGTTTCTCAAGCTATCTATGAGCATTATCAGCCGATCGGGCTGGAAGATGAATCTCCTTCATCTCTGGCTGGAGCTGTTCTCTCCATGGCTGACAAAATAGATTCCATTGTCGGTATTCTGGGAGTGGGTATCCAGTTGACCGGCTCCAGTGACCCCTTCGGGCTGCGGAGAAATGCCCTCGGGATTTGTAAGATTATCCTGGACAAAAAACTCTGCCTTTCTCTTTCCAGGTTTCTGGATAAAGCGCTGGCCATTTATGGGGAGAAAGTGGAGAAGCCAAAGGAAGAGATCAAGTGTTTCTGCCTTGACTTTTTCTCCAGCCGCCTCCGCTACATTTATGAGAAAAAAGGGTATCGCTATGACCTGATCAATGCGGCTTTAGGAGCTGGTATTGACAATATTTATTATTCCTTCCTCCGAGTGAAGGCTCTGGATGCCCTCAAGACAAGCGCTCAATTTGAGCCGCTCATCCTCATCGCCAAAAGAGTCAATAATATTCTTCGCGACCAGCCTGCCTATAAAATCAATGCGGATCTTTTTTTGGAAAAAGAAGAGAGAGAGCTCTTCTCCACTTTTTCCATCATCGAAGATAATGTGTGTCCCATGATTTCCAAGGGTGATTTTTCCCAGGCCCAGAAGTTTATCTTCAGGATTCAGTCTTCCCTCAATAACTTCTTTGACCGCATTCTGGTCATGGCCGAAGAGAAGAGGCTCAGACAGAATCGCCTGGCTCTCCTTCAGGCCATAAAAAAACTTCTCTTTCAAATTGCCGATTATTCTCAAATAGTGGTGGAAGGGGAAAAATAAAGCGAAGGTTAATTTATCTCAATTAGATACTGAATTCATCCTTCTTGGATTCATCCTCTTTCTCGGAAATTTCGGTTCTGTCCACGAACTTTTGTTCAAGGGCAATTATTTTCACCAGATTTCCTGGATAGTTTTGATCTTCCTTTTCACCGTAAGGATAAAACTGAACGCCAATCTGATACTTATAGCTTTTGCCAGGATTAAGGGATGTCCATCTCACTTCTCCTTTAAGAGTGAGAGGAACTTTTTCGCCTGGGATAGAGATCTTGAGGGCCAATCTGTCCTGGTATTTAAGAGGTTTCTGGCTTAGAAACTGGACACCGCCACGGCTGATATCGACAACAGGACAAAATTCTTCTCTATATACCTCTTTTTTTTTGAGTGCTACTTTCTCCTTGGCGTAGCTGGCTGTAGCTCCTGGAATTTTAAATCGCTGACAGGCTCTTCTTTCTAATCTGGTTTCTTCCATGAGAGACCTCCCTTCACCTAAACCTCATTGGAAAAAGCTTTTCTTTTGTAATCATCAAACGCCATATAAAATACACCAAATAACAGGGAAAAGTCAAAAGAATAAGTGGTTAGTTGGAGTCAGTATCTCCCATGACAAAACCTGACCCGAACCCCTTCCGACTTATCGCAAAGTGCCTTCGTAGCGGGCAGTGAGCTGGCGGCGCCGGACATCCTCTGGAGTGTAAGAAGGAAGGAGGACTGGAGCAATCCGATCAGTTTTGATCCTTGCTCTGTTTAGCTCTTTCTCATATTTCGTAACATGGTCTAGAGTTAGTTTTCCAAGGCTCACAGATTTCACATACTGGGCCGCATATTTTCCAGCTCTCCGTCCAAAAACATTATAGTCCAAGACAGAGTTTCCCATCAGGCGGTTCCGGCCATGGACACCGCCCGAGGCTTCTCCAGCAACGAATAGACCCCGTATGTTTGTCTCAGTTTTTTCATTGATTTCTATTCCGCCATTCTGATAATGGAGAGAGGGGTAGACGAGCATTGGCTCTTTGGTGATATCAATGCCATAGCGGATAAACTGGCGGTGCATGGCAGGGAAATTCTTATTGATGTAGCCCTCTCCTCGGATAACCTCGATCAGGGGAGAGTCGAGCCAGACTCCCCAGCGTCCGCTTGGTGTTTCAATTCCGTTTTGCCTTTCCAGGCATTCTCTGATAAAGGCTGAACTTTCCACGTCCCGGGGCTCTCGGGGGAAGACAAAAAGCTCACCGCATTTATTGAGAGGCTGTCCGCCAGCGCCTCTTATTTTCTCTGTGATCAGGAAGCCTGCAATCTGCTCCGGAAAAGCGGCACCTGTCGGGTGGTACTGGACAGAATCCATATAAAGGAGTTTAGCTCCAGCTCGGTAAGCGATGACAAGGCCATCGCCTGTGGCGCCGTAATGATTGGTTGTATCAAAGCCTCTGACATGGAGACGGCCATAGCCTCCAGTGGCGATAATTGTTGCCTTGGCTTTGACAACGAAATATTCTTCGGTTTCCAGGTTGTAAAGGATTCCACCTGCACATCTTCCTCTGCTGTCCAGGACAAGCTCAACAGTGGGCATGAATTCTAGGATTGTGATTTTATCCGGATGATTCCTGACTTCATCCATCAAAGTCCGCATGATGATGGCCCCGGTATAATCCCGGCAGGAATGCATTCTTTTTCGCGATGTATCACCTCCATGGAGAACCAGCATCGAGCCATCAGGGTTCTTGTCCCAGACAACTCCCAGCTCTTCCAGCCACTTTACGACTTCAGGGCCGTCTTCTGTCAGGGCCCGGACGAGCTCTGGTTTATTGTCAAAATGGCCTCCACCCATGGCATCCAGATAATGCCGGGCCGGAGAATCTTGAGGAGTGACAGCAGCCTGCATGCCTCCCTGGGACATCATCGAATTGGCATCACCCATCCGCAGTTTTGTGGAGATAATGGATTTGGCACCGTTTTCTAAGGCGATAATGGCTGCTGCGCAGCCAGCGCCGCCTCCGCCAATGATCAGAATATCTGTTTCGTAATCTGGATTGGTTAAATCGAAGTCCTTGGGATCAATCCGCGAATGAGATTCCAGAATGTCAGCCACTTCTGTGGTTACCTTTTCGCCCTTGTTTAGCCCGATGTGGATGACACGCCTAGCTTCAGGCTTGTAATCGGGATGGAATTTAATGAGGACTTCTTCCCTCTCTTCAGCTTTCATTGGAGGGAAGACAGGCTTGCCTGATTTTTCAAGCTCAAGCCGTCGGGGCCTCGTCTCTTCGACTTTCTTCAGCGATTCTCTCATACATTCTGGGTACATCTCTCACTCCTTTTATTCCATATCTCTTGCATAATATCTCTTTTTCAGATCTTCTCTGGCTATCTTCATCAGTTCTCTGTAATCTTTATCATATTTCTTATCCTTGACTTCTTTGATCCTTTTTTCCAGATGTTCGCTCCTCTTGGAAAGATATTTCCCGTAAATTCGTTTGGCCAAAAGGCCAACATTGTAGTGGACAATTTCTGCAGGGCAACGGATAGCGCACAGGCCGCAGCAGAGGCAATCAAAAGAAAGGTCCATCACTTTTTCAATATCCCCCCGGATCGCAGCCTGGATGTAGTCCATGACTTCCAAATCCTGAGGGCAGGCTTTGGTACAGGTGTTACAGGCCACACAGCGAAAGATTTCTGGATAGAACTTTTGGAAAACTGTTACATCTGGATTCAATTTAGCGATGTCATAGACAGGCTTCTGGGAGGGAATGGAGGGAAGCTGAGAAAGCCACATGCCTTCCTTAACCAGAGTGGTGCAGGCCAGGCCAGTATAGATTTTATAGTCATTGGGAAGGCGATAGACAGTGGCACAGGCGCCGCAAAAGCCTTCCCGGCAGCCCGCTCCTCTTTTAATCTGGTAGCCAGCATATTCGATGGCTCCCATGATTGTTGCTTCTGCCGGCACTTCATAGGCTTTTCCCATGATAAAGACGGTGACCATGGCTTTTGTTTCATTTTTGCTCTTGACTTGTCTAGCTTGCTTCTTTTTGACTTCTTTTTTCATGGCCATTCTCTTATCTCCTTGATAATTTTGAGGCTTTTCCTTTTAGTATTCTTGGGGAAGTTTTTTCAACTCAGCCCAAGAATAAACAGGGCCGTCTTTGCAGACGTAATGGTAGCCAATGTTGCACCTCCCGCATTTTCCGATGCCGCATTTCATTTTGTTTTCCACTGTTGTGTAGATTTGCTCATCTTCAAAGTGGAGGTCTTTAAGGGCTTTGATGACGAATTTGATCATGATCGGCGGACCGCAGGTAATGGCTATGGCGTTTGAGGGAGAAGGCTTTTTATCTAGGACATTCTGGGGGACAAAGCCAACAAATTCAGTCCAGCCCGGTTCTTTAACGTCTATGGAGAGATAAACGGGCATCTTCTGCTTCAGCTCTTTCAATTCTTCTTTAAACACCAGGTCTTTGGATGTCCTTGCTCCATAGATGAGGGTCAGATCTCCATATTCTTCTTTTTTGCTCAAAGCTGTTTGGAGAACAGACCAGATAGGTGCAAGACCAATTCCACCGCCAATGAAAATGATATTTTTCCCTTTCCATCTCTCAACTGGAAAACCATTCCCATAAGGCCCTCTGATTCCGATGAGATCGCTCACCTCCATTTCGTGAAGGGCTGATGTGACTCTTCCCATTTTTAAAATGCTGAACTGGAGATAATCCTTAACGAAAGGGGGAGAAGAGATGGAAATCATTGCTTCTCCTTTGCCAAAGACAGAGAGCATGGCACATTGACCACAGCGGAAGACAAAATCATTGTTGGTGAGAAAATTCGTCCTAAAAGTTTTAATAGGCCTTGCGCCTCCAACTTCTTCTTTAATTTGGACTATCTTGGCCAGTTTTGGAATGTAGATATTATGATCCATGATCTTTGACCTTATCCAGAACATTGATAATATCTATTCTCACTGGGCAATAAGAGATACACCTTCCGCAGCCTATGCATTGGAAGTTTTGATAGAGTTCAACAAAATACTTGAATTTATGAAACATTCTCTGGCGAAGCCGAGAGGCTTTGTCCGGCCTTGGGTTATGCCCTGAGGAGTGCATGGTAAAATCAGGGAACTGACAGGTGTCCCAAGTCCTCACCCTTTTCCCTTTCAGAGGAGAAGAGGAAGTCACTTCATCGTTGATATCGAAGCAGTGACAGGTTGGACAGAGATAAGTACAGATGCCGCAGCGGATGCAGCTCAGGCTTTCTTCATCCCAGAAGGGAGAGTCGAACATTTCTTTGAGTTTTGATGGAATGCTTTTTATATCTTTGATACGCCTCTTGATTTTCTCTTCTGATTCGAGATGGATTTTTTTTACGGCTTTCTTGTCTTCAGGCTTTGGCTCTTGGAAAAGCTCTTTAGCCTTGCCGAGGAGCTTGTCCCCTTTTTCTGTCAGGGATTCAACATAGAATTTATCCCCGAGGTCGGTTAAGAGAATATCAAGACCTTCCACAGAATGAGGAGAACCGTCGACAGAGAGACAGAAACAATTCGGAGAGGGAGGCTGGAGGCAGCTGAGCCCGATAAGCGTTGTCTGGTTTCTTCTTTTCCAGTAATAGGGATCTTGGAAGTCGCCGCTGAAAACCTTATCTATTAAGGCCAGGGATCTTCCATCACAAGGTCGCAGCCCAAAAATAACAACAGCTTCGTTATCAGGCAGAATCTCTTTAATTTCTAAGTTATTATTACCTGATGAGCTGAATTCGAGGAGAATCTCACTTTGAGGAAAAATAATCTTCTTCGGAGAAACCACGCTATTTTGATAATCCAATTCTATGTTTTCAGAATCTTTAGTAACTTCAAAGTTCCAGATGTCTTCATCTTTTCGAGGAGTGTACAATTTATAAGATTCGAGCTTCTTTATCCATTGGGGGAATGCTTTTTTCGTTAGTATTTTTTCCATAGTCTCACCTGATGAAATCTTGTGGATCTTCGTCCTTAAAACAGGAGATAAGAGAAGGCAGAGAAGGATCCATGCCAACCTCATAGCCAAAAAGCTCTTTTGCTTCTTTTTCCAGTTTTTTGTTCAGCAATCGGAGCGGAATATGGACAGGGCATACCCTCTCGCATTCTCCACAATCCACACACCGCCCGGCAAGATGGATAGCTCTGACCAGATGGTAAACAAAATTTTCGGAGGAAAGTGGCGACTTCTCTAGCCATTTTATTTTTGCAGCCTTTTCCTCGGCAGTGGTGTCTGCGGTCACAGCAAAATTGATGGTATCGACGACGCACTCATCGCAATAGCACATTGGACAAGCAGAGCGGCAGGCATAACAGCGGATGCATCTGGAAAGCTGTTCCTCCCAGAATTTCCACTTTCCTTCTTGGGGCAGGGATTCGATATTTTCTAAAGTTTTATAGGGATTTTCGACATTCCTATTGGTTTTTTCTCCAAAAAGGACATCATAAATAACAGGAAAATTGGCTTTGCATTCAAGACACCTCGTGGCGAGAATCTCTTCAGCGGGGATTTCAATTTTCCCGTCAGCGGCAGTGATTATGAATGTGTCTTTTTCGCCAGCTTCGATCTTTTCAGGAATTTTCTGTTTCAATTTTTTTGTTAGTTTTCGCTCATCCACCACTCCCGTTTTTTCACAGGAGAGACCAATAATATAGACATCATTGCGGGTGATGAATTTCTCTTGGAGCAGGACGACAATAGCTCGGCTATCACAGCCTTTGACAATAACCCCAACCGGTTTTGTGTCGGGTTGCTTTTCCCTTGCTTTTCTCCTTTTTTCATCCACCAAGAATTTGGCCAAGTTATAGACACAGCTATGATCCCAGACAAGTTTCTCTACATCTTCCGGTTTTCTGATAAAAATGGGATTAGACATCAAGCCATTTCTTCCTTTTTCATAGCCAATGATATATTTAACCTTTCCATCAACAATAAGTTTTTTGACTTCTTCTTTGAGGTTATCAATATTGACCATTAGGGATTTCTCCTCAACTTCGTTTGAGGGCCAAGAGGTTTAAGTTCTTTGACGAGGTCCTTGATGATCTGGGTGTATTTAGTGCCTTCGGCAGCTGAAACCCAAGACACCTGAAATCTCTCCGGCTCTAAACCGATGTATTCCAGGAGTTTTTTAACCAATGCCAGTCTGCGCCGAGCGTACATATTTCCCTTTATGTAATGACAATCGCCAGGATGACAGCCTGAAACAAGCACCCCGTCTGCGCCTTTGTTTAAGGCAGAAAAAATATAAAGAGGAGAAACACTCCCTGAACACATGACTTGAATAGGAATCACATTGGGTGGATATTCCATTCGAGAGACCCCTGCCAGGTCGCTTCCCGCTGAAGAACACCATTTGCAGAGAAAGGCAACAATTTTTGGTTCGAATTCCTCTGGCATCTTTAGCCTCCAAGGCAAGCTTTTATCATTTCATGAACCTGATGGGGAGTGAGGTTCTTGACTTGAATGGCTGCCCTTAGACAGGTCGCTGAGCAAGTTCCGCAGCCCTCACACAAAACATCGTTGACCTCAACTTTCCCGTCCTTAAGGGAGAGAGCCTCATAAGGGCAGACCTGGACACACATGCCGCATCCTGTGCAGAGATTCAGATTGACCTTAGCCACTGTTGGAGCATGGTAGAGCCTTTCCTGGGATAAAATGGACACAGCTTTGGCTGCAGCCCCGCTAGCTTGAGCGACAGCTTCAGGGATATCCTTAGGAGCTTGGGCTGCGCCAGCCAGGAACATTCCAGAGGTTATGCTTTCCACAGGCCTCAATTTCGGGTGAGCTTCAGCCAGGAAACCATCCTTATCTAGGGCAATCTTAAGCTTCTTGGCCAGTTCTTCTGATCCTTTGGAAGGTCGCGTGGCCATGGCCAAAACAACCATGTCGGCATCTATCTCGATATCTTTTCCTGTCAGGGTGTCCACACCCCAGACTTTTATTTTGCCCTTCTCTTCGAATATTTTGGAAACCTTTCCTCGCAGATAGAGGACTCCATCCTCTTCGACAGCCCTCTGGACAAATTCTTCATAACCTTTTCCTCCAGACCTGATGTCAATGTAAAAGATATAGGCTTGGCCGTCGTGAACATGATGCTTATAAAGCATGGCGTGTTTAGCGGTATACATACAGCATATTTTTGAACAATATGGATAATGTTGCTCAGGGTCACGGGAGCCTGAGCACTGGATAAAAACTACTTCTTTAGGTTCTTTATGATCTGAAGGCCTGAGGATCTTGCCTTTAGTTGGGCCCGAGGCAGAACAGAGTCTTTCAAACTGGAGCCCATCCAGGACATCTGCGTATTTCCCATAGCCATATTCGGCCATATTTTCTTTATCATAGAGGTCATAGCCAGTAGCGACAATGATTGCTCCCACCTCTTCTTCAATAACCTGAGGTTTCATGTCGTAATCAATGGCTCTTGGCTTGCAAACATCAAAACATTTGCCGCAGGCAATAGGCAGGAGTCCTGGGCAGGCCTTGATATCGAGAGTATAAGAAGCTGGGATAGCCTGGGGGAAGGGGATATAGATAGCCCGCCTTCCTGTCAGACCGAGGTCAAATTCATTGGGAACAAGAATGGGACAGACTTTGGTGCATTCATCACAGAGGTTGCATTTATCAGCTTTGACATAGGTTGGCTTTTTGAGAATCTTGACTTTAAAGTTGCCAACGTACCCTGAAACTTCTTGAACCTCGCTGTAGGTCATGAGTTTGATCTTGGGATACTTGGAGACCTCAACCATTTTTGGAGTCAGGATACACTGGGAACAATCTAATGTTGGAAATGTTTCGGAGAGCTGTATCATATGCCCCCCGATGGAAGGGGATCTTTCAACCAGAATGACCTCGAATCCACTGTTAGCCAGGTCCAAAGCTGACTGGATGCCAGCAATACCCCCGCCGATAACTAGGGCTTTACGAGTAACGGGGACACTTAAGGGCTCTAAAGACTCATTCCTCCGAACTTTTTCAACAGCACTCTTGGTAATTTTTATTGCCTTTTCAGTGGCTTTATTCATGTCTTTGTGAACCCAGCTGCACTGCTCGCGAATATTGGCAATTTCGCAGCGGAAAGAGTTTAGTCCAGAAGATTTGGCAGTGTTGCGGAAGGTCGTTTCGTGGAGAGTTGGAGAGCAGCAGGCAACCACAATATGATCTAATTTTTTCTCTTTTATGGCTTGAACGATCAAGTTCTGTCCGGGGTCAGAACACATGTAGACGTATTCTTCGGAGTGGACAACTCCTGGATGGCAAGAAAGCTCTGCGGCAACCTTCTTGATATCCACAGTTCCTGCGATATTGATGCCACAGTGGCAGATAAAAACTCCTGTTCGCTTCATTTCTTTCCCTTTCTATTTCCTGCTTTTTGAGTCTTTTCTTTTTCTTGTTCTCCCTGCTTTTCTTTGTCCAATACCTCAATTCCGAAATCATAACCTCTATCAAAGGCTTTGATATTGATATCCAGAGATCTTTTGGGTACAAGTCCAGGGAGAGCATTTTTCATCGCTTCAGGCGAAACAGTTTTTGAAATGGCTGTAAAGAATCCCAGCATGACCAAGTTGGCGAAAATCCGGTTCCCCAGTTCTTCAGCAAAGCGAGTGGAAGGGATGAGGTAGAGTTTAACATTTTTTTTGGAAGGCTTGAGCTTGACCAGGTCTTGATCAATGATAAGGGTTCCACCTTCTTTCAATTCAGGCTCATATTTTTCATAGGCTTCCTGGGACATGGCGACCAGGACTTCAGGACGTGAGATATAAGGGTAGAGAACTCGATCCTCGGAGACAACAAGCTGAGAACTGCAGGCACTTCCCCTGGCCTCTGGGCCAAAACTCTGGGTCATGGTCGCAAATTTATTGTCAAAGAGAGATATGGCCTTTCCTGTAATAAGGCCGCAGCGGATGATGCCCTGTCCACCGAAACCAGAAAAGCGAATCTCAGTCATGGCTTATTCTCCATATCGTTGATATTTATCGCCTAAAACTTTGGAAAGATGCTCGTTCATACAAGAAAGGAAAGTGGGTTTTTCTCTATCGACAAATTTGCCGACGATGATTTTGCCCTGATAGCTGATATCCACTGTTCTCGTATCTGCTCCATGCTGGATTTCAGAATTTTCATAATAGTATTTGAGAATATTCAGGCCATCGCCGAGGCGATTGCGGCGAGCATAGAGAGTAACACAGGGAGTGATGACTTCAATAAAGGAAAAGCCTTTCTTCTGGAAAGCTTCCTGAATGGCCATGGTCACTCTCCTTAGATGAAGGGCTGTCCAGCGGGCAACATATGTGGCACCACAGGCGTCAGCCAGATAGGGAAGGCTGAAGGGATACTCATAATTGCCGAAGGGAGCTGTAGAAAGATTAGCAAGGATGGGAGTTGTGGCTGCAACTTGGCCTCCTGTCATGGCATAATTAAAATTGTTGACACAAATGACCAGGATGTCCATATTGCGTCTGGCCGCATGGATGAAGTGATTGCCGCCGATTCCGACGATATCTCCATCTCCGCTGAAGACAACCACTTTGAGTTCTGGATTGGCCAGTTTTAGGCCAGTAGCAAAAGGAATGGCTCTTCCATGAGTCGAATGAAATGAGTCAAGCTTGATATAGCCTGCCACCCTTCCTGTGCAACCAATTCCTGAGACAACACAGACTTTATTCAGGTCGATCTCACTTTTGCGAAGGGCTGAGGCAAAGGAGGAGACGACTGTTCCGATTCCGCAGCCAGGACACCAGATATGGGGAATCCTGTCCATTCTCAGGAAACCTTCCATGGGATTCTTTTCTTCGAAACGTTCATGCTCTTTCATTTTGCTGCCTCCTTGATAACTTTTAAAATATCATCGGGATCGTGGACCCAACCACCGCAATGGGGAACATGGAAAGCTGGAGCCTGGCCAGCAGCGCATCGCTCCACTTCATAGATGATCTGGCCATAATTGATCTCGGGAACGACAAAAGCTTTTATTTTTCTGGCAAGATCATGAATACGCTTTTCAGGAAAAGGCCAGACTACGACAAGTCTCAGGGTTCCAACTTTTATCCCTTTTTTCCTGGCTTCCTGGACAGCTTTGATCGAGACTCTGGAGGTGATTCCATAAGAGACAACGACCACTTCGGCGTTATCGATCTGGTCTTCTTCATATTTAATAATCTTGTCAGCATTTTTCTTTATCTTATCCACAAGCCGGGGAACACAGATATTCTGGCATTCGGCATTGATTACCGGATAGCCACGCTCGTCATGAGTTAATCCTGTAGTGTGGAAACGATAACCATCCCCCGCCTTAATCATAAAAGGAACAAGGTCTTTATCAGGCTTGTAGGGCAAATACTTATCCTTTGGTCCTTCATACCATTTCCTCTCCACCAGCTCAATTTCTTCGGCAGGAGGAATGACGACCTTTTCATGCATGTGGCCGACGCATTCATCTGTCATGATAAAAGCAGGAACACGGTAGATTTCAGATAAGTTAAAGGCTTCGATGGTCAGATTGAAACATTCCTGAGGAGAGTCTGGAGAAAGGGCGATGATTTCATAATCGCCATGAGAACCCCACCTAACCTGCATCATGTCCTGCTGACCTGTTAAAGTTGGGAGCCCCGTTGAAGGTCCTCCTCTCTGGACATTGGCAATCACTATGGGTGTTTCCATCATGCAGGCCAAGCCAATATTTTCCATCATCAGGGAGAAACCTGGCCCAGAAGTTACGGTCATGGCTTTCTTCCCAGCCCAGGAAGCCCCAATCATGGCAGCAATAGATGCGATTTCATCTTCCATCTGGATAAAAACTCCGCCCACATAGGGAATCCGTTCGGCAAATCTTTCCGCAGTTTCTGTGGAGGGAGTGATCGGATAGCCAGCAAAAAAGCGGCAGCCAGCAGCAAGTGCTCCCTCAGCTATGGAAAAATCGCCATCCAGGTAATGGGCTCCGGTTAAAACTCCCTTAGGGTCTGCTTTCACTTTTTTCACCTTCTTCCTCCTCTTTCTTGAGAGTAACAAATATGGCATATTCAGGGCAGATGGCTTCGCAGAGCTGACAGTAACAGCATTCCTCCTCTTTCTTAATTAAAGGAGGATGATAGCCTTTGATATTGAATTCTTCGGAAAGCTCCAAAACATCTCTCGGGCAATATTCAACGCAAAAACCGCATCCTTTACATCTGTCTTTGTTGATGTGGATTTGGCCTTTTTTCGCTTTTAAATCGCCAAAATGTATCATTTGTTGCTCAGAGTAATCCCTTCTCCTTGAGAATAGGCCTGGGGTTAACATAGTGAAGGTCAAATCTTAGAGATTCTTCCGGACAACCCAGGGCCAGGGCCATGATCTGGGTGAAATAGAGAACGGGTATTTTTTTAAAATCCGAATAGCTTTGCAGAGTCTCTTTCTGGCGATAATCAAGATTAAAGGCACAGAGGGGACAGCTGACAATGACAATTTCAGCTCCCTGCTTTTGGGCAGAAGTCAAGATGCGAAAAGTCCTCTCAGCCACAACGCTAGGTTTATCGACTGTCTGGTATGCGGCGCAGCATTCGGTCTTATAAGGAAAATCAATGGGGATTGCGCCCAAAGCTCCCACTAAGTTATCCAGCGAAGTCGGATTTTCATAATCGTCGAAACCTATCTCCTTTGGTCTCACTAGCAGACAGCCGTAGTAGCTTGAGATTTTCAAGTTTTT
>Ga0129297_10000879_pt1 | contig 14910 bp, 15 predicted proteins | sample I18A1metaG_FD_94708 | JGI IMG/M metagenome (GOLD analysis project Ga0129297, IMG submission 94708) | Lake sediment bacterial and archeal communities from Gulf of Boni, Indonesia to study Microbial Dark Matter (Phase II) - ​I18A1 metaG | ecosystem: Environmental > Aquatic > Freshwater > Lake >... | reverse complement strand
CTGTTTCGAAGCCGAGAAGCTGCGCGAACTTACGATTTGCCTCAACAATTCTTCCGTCTGAAGTTGAACGGTAGATTCCCACCGGTAAATTGTCCAGCACAGAGCGAAATGTTTCGTAGGTTTGTCTCCTCGACTCCTCATCACTCAGACTTAATGTGTAGGTTCTATAGACAACTATGAAGAACAGTCCGAATACGATCACAGTCGCCAATCTAAAGAGATCTATCACAATGCCGGCTGCGGACGCTCGCACAAAATAGAACTGGACTGCCACCATGACCCAAAGGATCAGGCCAAGAACGGCCAAGAACCCTAGGTTTCGACGTCTCATTCGAAACAGCTCATTCAGTTCCGGAACGTGATTCGGATGACTTTGTGTAGCGGTTGATGAGTTTGCGAATTACATCGTCGTAAGTATCTCCCTTGTTCCCTAGCTTCTGGAGCCGGCGCTTTGTACTGCCCTTGATCTGGATCGTTGTGATCTGGTTCAACTTGGGTTCTACAGTCGCTATAACGGCCCAAAGTGAACTCTAAGTCCTATTGTCACCATTAGGCGGAAACGGTAGTTACGCGAACACGCTAGTGCACATGAGTACTTCCTCAGTTCGCCGAAAACGGCCGACCCTGTAACCTACTGATTTGTCCAGCATGTCGACGCGCATCAGTATCAAACCCTGACTCAAACGCTCTAGGTGTTTGTGTCCATTACGACATCAGCAACCGTCACATCAGTAAGTACGACAGTTTCATCCGTTACAATCAGTCAGACGGTCAGCAAATCGATAACCGAGATACGCACTGTGACACCTCCAATCTTGATCGGTCCGTTATCACTGAGATACGATCAAGTCTTAGGGTTCCCAAACGCCCTTGCCGCAGCGGGTTTCATTTGCCGCAAGGGTGGGGTACAATGATTCGAGCAAGGCGTGGAGATGTTAGATCTGGTGGTAGTCAATGTTCATGAACTTCGACAGTCGCCTAATCTGCTCGAAGTCTGTGATCTTGAGCTTTGACCGGACGCAGTAGTGTGTGCGCACCAGCAGAACCACACATACGAAAAGCTGTCCAAAACGACGGTTCAAACTTGACAGGCCATACGCGCGGAAGAGTTAGGCTTTTTCTTCCGCATACTTCTTCCGGAATGTGATGTATCCCTTAGTCCATGTCCTCATTTCGGACTCCGCTAGAGAAGTTATGAATTCGTAGTGCTCGATCGTCGTTTGCATCTCTCTATCTGCGGCACTCCAGCATAGACACCCCAGAAGAACCATCGCAATTAGTGCTACCGCGAGAACTGGCACTTCAGTTATGGAAAAACGTCCTCCGATCAGAAGGCAAACGCTCAAGATAGGCGACCCGACAATCAAGATCACGCTACAGCTTCTTAGTATGTGGTGTCTTACATGATAGAACGCCATTGATTCGGCGAAGAGGGGCTTTGTCCAGCGAAGATGAGCATAGACTCGATGTACGACCGCAACTTCTTTTTCATCCAGGTTTCGGTCCGCAAGTATGCGGCCAGTCGATTGCACTAAGGCCGCCCACTTCTTTTGTGACGCGCATTTCTTCCAGACATATGGATAGTAGACAGCATAGCTCCACATGTAACCTACAGGCAGTCCGAGGACCACCAGTGCGGCGGAGCTGAAGGTATCGATCTGAATGATATTCAACGCCAACAGCCCGCCGATAGCGTAGAGTGTGAGCAAATATCCTGGTGCAGCGAAACCGAAGATTTCATTCAACCCGGTAGGAAGCATCTCTCCTTCAGTTGTCAAAGGTTTTCAAATCAATTACAAGATGCTTCAGGTGAATATAACACATCCACCCTAAGTGAAGAATCAGAACATTATCATGTTCTGTCGTTCAGCCAAACCGTGTATTTTTTCTTTGGTGCAGCCGTCGTATTTCGGACCGTCATCGTCCATTTTTGTGTGCGTGTTCAGTTTGGTGCAGGCATCGTAATTTGAACCATTCCCATTTGCTTGATTTTGTGTGTGTGGTACCGGTCTAATGGTGCGAGCAGTGGAATTTGAACTCTGATCCTTGTGCGTGGGTCGCTTGGTGCGCGCACACTTACAAAACAACGGTTGGTACAATCAATCGATGAGACTTGCCTGACCCGTGGAATTGACCCTTAAGGTTCGCCATTTTGTTGTGTGAGGTATTCCTTTGAAACTCTTAATGCGGATAGCGCTCTCTAATTCATCGTTTCTCTCGCGCAATGTCAGCTCGATGACGCCGTCCGCGAGCATTTCGATGTTTGAGTAGAATGATTCGCTGTGGAATCCTTTCACGACACCGTAGAGTCGGACGCCTTTCATCGGTCTCAACCTGGCCATTAGCCTGTCGAACCATTGCATGAATGCGCGTTCGTCGTTATACTTGAGCATCGTCGATACGTTGTCTACAACCGCGAGATCATAGGTTGGAGAATACTCTGTCAAGGCCGCAGAACTGAAGAGTGCATCAGAACTCAATTTTCCAACTGACAGGGAATCAACTGAGAATGGTTCATCTGATTTCTTACCAGTCATCCACGTGTGCCAATCATAAAGGAGAAATTTTCTATTCCCTTCCAACTCTCTTAGATTCGGTAGTGAACGTTCAAGTTCGCGTCTGACTCTGGCTGGAGATTCGGAAATAGCCACATAGTTGACCACGTCGCCCTGCCTTAACACTCCTGAGCACATGGTAAATGCCAAGGATGGCCAATCCGTTGACGCTTCGAAGAGTGCCACCAGAAACCTGCTTCTCGGCACGTCGCGCCCCAGGAGCTGAGAAAGTATTGGAATCTGAAGCGCATTATCCTCGGACATGACTGAACACCCATAGAAAGCAAACTGTCAAGTTTAGTCTTTATTCTTGAGCCACTTCAAACAGCTCCCTCTGGAACTTGAACTCTACTTTTTCGTGTGTATGCGCACGAGCTGATCACAGACACAGAACTAGCCAGCGCCCTTCTATGATTCAAGTCGAATCGCGTCTCGTATCGTTTCTTTTGTAAGGAAAACTGAGGTAGCATTTTCTGTCGTAGTGCAGTGTTTTCGTCCATTGGAGGAGAAACGAACAAATGCCAGCGGACGATGAGAGTCTCACTTGGGCTGAAACAGCACGTGAGTGGTAAACTGGAGGATTTTTCGGAACCTGCGTTGGTTCGGGCCATCGAGATCAACTTGTTTGAACTATTCACTGCTTTTCGTCGTTGGCCTCAAGCGGAAGTTCACGATGACCCCGACATGCTGTGGACCATCACTAACGTTCCATTCCCGTTGTTCAATAGCGTCTTCCGCGCGCGACTTGAGCTAGGCAATGTAGACGCGATCATTGAGGCAACACTGCGGCGATACAAGGCACGCAACGTGCCCATGCTGTGGTGGACCGGGCCAGCGACGCGTCCAAAAAACCTAGGGGCGTATCTTGAAGCCCACGGACTGGTCCATGAAGAAGGCGGAGATTCTCCCGGTATGGCGGTTGACCTGCAGTCATTGAATGAGAGATCGGACAGGCCTTCCAGGCTTGAGATCAAACTGGTCAGTGATGCCGAGTCGCTGCAAAAGTGGAGCGAGGTTTTAACCGCTGCTGCCCCAATGCCTGAATTCGTTGCTAGGTCCATGTTCGATCTCTTCTCCACGTTCGGTTTTGGAGAAGCTTCCCCGATCCGCAACTACTACGGCCGGTTAAATGGGGAGATCGTTGCAACATCATCACTGTTCTTGGGTACAGGTGCAGCAGGCATTTACAACGTGGCCACTCTGCCGAAAGCAAGGCGGCAAGGAATTGGAAGCGCAATGAGTTCAGAACCGCTATGTGAGGCTCTCGCTCTTGGATACCGGGTTGGGGTTCTGGGCTCATCCCAACTCGGCGTCGGTGTCTATCGTAGACTGGGGTTTAAGGAGTATTGCAGAATAGGGCAATATTCGTGGACCAACTAACTAGGTAACGATGCCCAACACAGACGCTTGGCTGAAACTGTTCATCCATCACTGATTCTGCAAAACGTAGTCGCAGCAGTAGTTCCTCGCGTGTGCGCACGCACAAGACAAACTAGAACGAGGACAGACGACGGTCGCACCACGAAAACCTGAATAGCGAAAAGGGCTGAGTAGGTCGAGAGGACTATTGGCCAAGACACGCGTTCACGTACAGACTTTGAATGTCTTCTGTCGTTCTCGGCTAGGCGGGGGCTAGATGAACCAGAGTGAACTCCAACGAATGGTTGCCTATCACAGTTGGAGCCGAGGCAAGTATCTCGACCTCCTTGAGCGACTGCCCTGGAAGGTTCTCACTCGGAAACGGGGTTCAACGTTCGAATCGATTCGGAACGTCTACCTTCACATTCTGGAAGTGTACTCGTGGTGGCTTGAGTATTACTTCCGACGGCGCGAACTTACGGGGGTGACCTCTCAGCTTTCCGAGAAGCGGTTTGGCGCGTTCAAGTCGGTCGCGCAGATCAGGGCACTCGACCAAAAAATCGACGCCGTTGCAAAGTCAGTCGTAGCCGAGCTTGGAACTGAAGATCTCGATCGGAAGCGTTGGGACAAATATGTACGTGGCAAGCGAGCGGCCATCACGCCGCGGGAGGCGATTTGGCACATGATTGAGGAGGATTTCCTCCACAGGGGCGAGATTATTTGCATGTTGTGGCAGGACGACATCGAGCCGCCTCACACCAGCGTATGGTGGTGGGAGTACGACACTGATCCGAAGCGGTATCAGTATCTTTGGTACCGGTATCCCGACATCCCACGGGGAAGCCCGGGAGGTTACGTCTCCGCGAAAGAGGGAGATTGAGAATATTCTATGTCCTTAGAACGATCGCAAGAGGGCGAGTCTCAGGAAATGTTCAGGGAGTACATTGGAGGCTGGAACGCCCATGATGTTGAGAAGATCGCTTCATTTTTCACGGACGATTGTGTTTATGATAATCTCGCTAGAGGACAAACCTATCGTGGGAAGGACCAGTTGAAAGCATGGGTGAAGGCATCGTTTGATGCCATACCTGATTTCAAACTGGGCATAACTTCGCTCTTTGGCTCTGCAGGCTTGCTGGCGTGTGAATGGGTTATGACCGGCACAGACACAGGCCCGCTCAGTCCAGAGGTTCCAACAACCGGGAAGAGCTTTTCGGTACGGGGTAGTACAATTGCCGAGATTAAGGATGGAAAGATCCAGCGAAATTCCGACTATTGGGATCTCGCAACCTTCTTGCGCCAACTCGGTTTGATGAAATAATCCCGGCAAACGCAAATCGCTGCTCCCGTTTCGGAAGCAATTGCAGCACAACACCTCATCAGCAAAGTCGCTCAAAGCAGAAATGTACGGGACGAAGAGGCCCACCGGATATAGGTTGCGGGCGAATGAATTACGTCTGGGTTGAGGATGCTGGAAGATTTCTGTCCTGGTCGGGGCTAGAAAATGGAACTGGAACGTACACTACGTGGCTTCTTCATACGCTCTCGATGTGAATGAGCTGGTGCGAAGAATGGGCGTCCTGTTGAAGAAGACACCGAACGTCGTCAGACATGGTAAAAAGGGCGATAACACCCCCTACTTCATCGAGGGCGACTGGAGTGTCGACGCAACCAAGGCGGAAAGGGATGGTTTCGCTTTTACTTCCTTCGAGGAGTGTTTTCCCGTTATTGTGAGAGACAGTGGAAGGCGGTGGAAAAAGATTGAACATGATCCGCTATTTCCTCCAACGACTGGCTCCCACTCGTTGATATCGTTTCTTGGATATGGCGATGATAGCATCATATTCTATTCAAGAAGTAAGTGCGCACCACGAGACACACACATGAGGCCGGAAAATGCAGGATCTCGAATGTCAAACGTAGACCTTGGCGCATCTCTTCCCCACAATATCGTTTATCAAATTCGCAGCTTCCCGCATAGAATAGTCGTTAATAGGCTCCACGAAGGATTCCGAGGGGCGCCTTTTTACGGTGTAGACTTGGATCTCCACCGGGTTTATCAAACGTGCTTTCTCAGCTACGAGTCTGATCTCATCTAGGCTCGAATTATCACGGTAGTGCGAATCGGTCGAGCTGAATACCAATGTCTGAATTGCAACTCTGTTCGTCGCATCTTGAAGTCTCGCTAGGCTTTGAACGATATCTTCGAGGGGCAATACCTCACTTGCGGGTCTGTTTATCGCTTCAAAGATTTCTTGGCTTCCAGCATCAAGCTTCGCTACCACTGAATCGAACTCCACGAGGGCCGCAAATACTCCTTCATGCGTTACGGTAGAGGAGTTCGTCAGGATATCTACATTCACTCCAGGATAGTACTGGTCTCTCAGCCCTTTCACGTCCAGTACAACTTTCTTAAGCAATGGAAACAGTGTGGGTTCTCCATACCCCGAAAACGTGATCGAGTTCAACTCTTGGTCCTGCCCACGCAGTCTCCGAAGCCAGGTCTCCACTTCTCTGACAACCACACATTCATTCACCGGATCGTCAAGTTCACTGGGTCCAGAGACCAGATTAAGAGTTCGACCATATTGGCAGTACACACAATCAAACGAACATGTCTTTCCACTTCTGGGCGTTACATTTACGCCAAGCGAATATCCCATACGGCGACTGCTGACGGGGCCATAGACTATTTGCCCCTCCTTAGATGCCACTTTCCTCAGTTCCGACTTCTCTCTCAACTGTCTCTTCCTGTCGAGCCCGTCTGTGCATGTTGATGAACAAACCACGCAGAAGGTTCGTTAATTAGCGCAACGCTTGATTCCCGACAATGCTACAAGGTCGTTTCTTTCGTTCTTTGTGTGCGCACTACGGGACACGCACAAAACTGAGTGGTTCAGATTGCGACGCTCTAGCTCGATTCCTTGTCCTTCCAGCAATACCCACTTGATGCACAAGGCTATGGAGATTGTCTACATTCTTTCTCCATACAGTACCAGGTGTCTCGACAATCCTTTAGCCGAAGCCTCTCTGCTCAGTCTCAGCAGAGTCTCGGTTGCCTGCCTGAAGAGCCTCTTACTCCATTTGCGTGATCTTCGGGCCTTCTGTGGGATGGAGAGGAATTGCAGCATGCCGCAGACCGCGTAAACGTCGATAACCTTGATCCCTTCTTTCTCGAAGAGTTGTCTGGATTCATCCACGTTGAAAGCGATACGTTTCTCTTCCTCATCGTAGGCGTAACCCTGTTCTGATCTCAGCAAAGCCAGAGCGGAGTCTGGGTCTTCGCTGAACCTCCTGATGGCGGCGCCGATCCTATTCATCAAAAACATGGAGATCCTTCCTCCTTTCTTTGTCACCCGTACGAGCTCTTTGGCGGCTTCGGACATCCCATCCCAGCAGAGGACAAAATCGAAACTCTCGTCGGGGAAACGAAGCTTGCGGACATCACAGCTCATGATCTCTACTCCATTCAGGAGCTCCTCTCTCCGCAATTTCTGCCTCGCCACAGCTAGCATGCCAGGAGAGATATCGCATAGAGTGACCGAGTAACCCATCTTCGCTAAGGGCAACGTTATCCTTCCTGTGCCGCCGGCGGCGTCCAAGATCTTTGCATCTTTGTCTCGTGGGAGATACTCCTTTAGCAGCTCCCAGTCGACGTGGTGCTCAACGGCACCCTCGAAGGTCTCATACCATCGATCATATCTCTTAGCGTGCTCGTTCCATTTCTTTCTCAGTCTTTCAGTCTCGCTGTGCTCACGCTCTGACATGTTTTTTCCTCGCACCTTCAGAGACGATTGCTAGGCTCTTGAGGCTTGCGTGTGCGCAGCATTCTTTTCAAGAAAATGTACATCCGTGCCAGTTGGGCAACGGTCCATTTTTGGTGTTGTCTCGCGTCCTCTTGCAAGGGTCGTTTTGGAGAAGAGGTTTCCACAGTGGATGTACGTTGACTCAGGTGCTGATATCAGTTTGATCCCTCTTTCTGTCGGAAAGCTGATAGGATTGCGACGAACGAAGCGTGATATGCCCGAAAGGATTCTTGGTGTCGGTCGGTCTTCGGTCCCAATAAGAATGTCGGCTTTCGAATAAACAAGATCTACGGCGACTTCACCAGAGTAAAACACAACAGGAGCGGCCCAAGAACCGTATTCATAGCCACGAAACAATAAGCCCACACTTCTCTTGCCAAAACGATGATAATTCAATTTTGGTCGCCCGCACCATTGGACCCGCACACAGAGAATGACCCATGCCATCACTGATGTTGCCAAAAAGCAGCTCGCGCAGAACGTCAGGCTATACTACAAGGCATGCAAGAACTGTGGCGCCCGGAACCCAGGAGCCTCGGACCGGTGCAGAAGGTGCCACAGCCATAACATGAGCTACAAGAAACGTGAACTCGGAGCAAAGTAGCCGGGAACCTAAAGGCTCTTCTCCTTCAAATAGGGCGCCCAGCAACCTTGATCCTGGGTCAATCATAATTTGCATTTTACATACACAGGAATTAGAGTAAGAAATCTGCAGCGTTCTCTAAGATTCTACACGAAAGTCATGGGAATGCAGGTCATCCTCAAAGGCGAGATGAGGCATGGCGGAAAGTACGTCCACCTGAGGAGCGCGGGCAGCACACAACGACTTGAATTGAACTATTATCCTGTGAAGAACATGTTTTACGAAAGATTCCGATCAGGTTCAGAGCTAGACCACATCGCTTTTTGGGTCAACGATGTCGATCGGAAGTACGGGGAGCTGTTGGCGAAAGGGGCAAAAGATGCAGTGCGGCCCTTTCGGGAGGGACGTTACAAGTTGGCATTTTTGAAAGATCCTGATGGAATCTGGATCGAACTTATCGGACTAAGTGCGCGACCTCATCGGCCTTGTCGGAGTAAGTAGGAAGAGAGAGTGCCAAGCTAATCCCATCTGGTCTCGTCATCGTAGATTTCGTGTCCTATTCTGTTGGGAGAACACCTGAACCTGGCGTACTACTATCTACAGAAGTCGGAGCAAATCCTCTGTTGTAAGGTTCGCTTCTCTCAGTATCTAAGAATAATACACAGAAGGGAGCCTGCTCAAGGCCGCACAACTTTGACCACAGTAACGATGGGACGGTAGTTCGTCTTAGGAACTTTCGCGTCCTCGTCCTCAAGATAGAGTTCGATCGCCTCTCTAAGATTCTCTAAAGCCTTTTCGACGGTTCTCCCTTGACTTGCAATATCAAGTTCGGGACAGCTGGCGACGTACCATTTCCCCTCCATTGTCACCACGGACGAAAATTCGATAGACCGTCTCGCCATCTCCCCGATCACTTTACCAGACGAGTGAAGATGCTATTCCGCTGTTAATGCCTTTCTCTGGGCTCCGATTAGTCGTCCACTTCATTTTCAGCGGTGTGGTTGTAGGTGCTGGGACTTCCTCAAGGTAGTCGAACTTTGCCACAGTGTTTATCGGGAACGCCTAGTTAGGGCCCCGGATGTATGATAGGTGACTGATTGGCAGAGCTGGAATGAAGGCCATAGAAACCTTCGACCTAACAAGAGAGTTCGTTAGCGAGAAGGGCTACTTATTCAAGAAAAAAGAGAGACTTTTAGCAGTAGACCATGTAGATTTCGAAGTGGAGAAAGGGGAGCTCTTCGGCTTTGTCGGCCCCAACGGGGCTGGCAAAACTACCACGGTCAAGATGCTTTGCACCCTTCTACTCCCCACATCGGGCACAGCTCGCGTCTTAGGTCGCGACATCGTCGAGCGTCCGGATGAAATCAGGGCTAGGATCAATGTTGTCTTCGGCGGAGAGAGGGGGTTGTATTGGCGGCTGAGCGGGCGAGACAACCTGCTCTATTTTGCCACGTTGTACGGAATAGACCCTGCTCATACCAAGGATAGGATCGACCATTTGCTGGCCATGGTGGGGCTATTGGACAGGGCTGACGAGAAATTTGGCAAGTACTCGCGTGGCATGAAGCAGAGATTGCACATAGCTAAAGCGTTGCTCAACGATCCTGAAGTCGTTTTCATGGATGAGCCCACCCAAGGCTTGGATCCTGAGATTGCCCATGAGTTAAGGGGTGTGATAGCGGACTTGGCAAAGAGCGGTAAGACAGTTTTCCTTACTACCCACTACATGTTCGAAGCCGACGAGCTCTGTCGGCGTGTTGCTGTGATAAACCATGGTCGCATCGTAGCTCTCGACAGCCCGGCAAATCTGAAGAGGCATGTTGCGGGGCAGAGAGTTATTGAGGTTGAGTTCTTTGGGTCAACTGAGAAACTGGTTGAGGGGATTAGGCAGATACCCGGGGTCGGCTTAGTTACAACTGAAGACGTTGAGCAACGAAGAATCCTGAAGATACAGACTGCGGATCCTGCGAGCGTCGTTCCGAAACTAACCGCCAAAATGGGCGACTCTAGAATGATGGATCTGAGGATTAGGGAGCCAACGCTAGAAGATGCGTATCTTAAGCTGGTGGGGGCTACCTAGACGGTTTTCTTTGACATGCTCAGAAGAATCAGAGTTATCTGGATAGCTTTCGTCTCGCTTCTGAAGGAGACGACATCCGAACCTGCCTGGTTCGTACACAACACCGCGGCGCCTTTGATCTTCACGCTGGTTGCTCTCACATTCTTCAAAGTTTCTGGGAAAACCGAGTTTGGGCTTTACGCAGTCTTTGGCTCGGGCGTGGCAGGAATGTGGGCGACGGCTCTGTTCGGAACAGGAAACTCCATAGATGATGACAGATGGCAGGGCACATTAGAGTACATCTACGTCACCCCTTCAAGAATCTCCGACATCATAGTTGGGCGCGCGCTGGCCTATGCCCTCATAGGCCTCGGGCTCATGTTCGAGGTATTGCTCTTGGCAGCTTACATCTTCGGGATCCCCTTGGGGATCGCGAACCCCGCGGGTTTCACAGTTGCGCTGGTGCTCACAGTCATATCATTCGCAAGCATCGGCCTAGTCTTCGCCCCCCTCTTTGTCCTCATTAAAGAGTCAAACGCCTACGCCAACGCGTTGGAAGGGGTTCTTTTCGCCGTTGCTGGGATCGTCTACCCCATAACCATGCTGCCAACATGGGTGCACGTCATATCCTATGCACTTTCACCAACTTGGGGTTCGGAAGCCATTAGGACCTCCGTTAGACTGCCTTGGCTCCCACCAGATTACTTCTCCAACCTGCTCTACGTCCTCATCGCCACAGCAGCCTACATGGCAATTTCATGGTATCTCTTCAAACTCTTTGAGAGAAGGGTGCGCGAGAAAGGAGAGTTAGGAGAGTTTTGAGTGTAACGAGCTTTGGCTTCAAAGCGAGAGTACTATCCCAAAGCGCCCTTCTAGCCTACAAAGGAACCTTCACTTGGCTGGAGCCTAAGGTCTACGTATCAATGAAATTCATCACACCCCTAATTGACATGGCCTACTTCGCTTTCTTAGGCAAATTTATCCTCGGGGATGAAGGGATGCGCTACGCCGCGTTAGGTAACGCTGTACTCCATGTAGCGGTCAACGGTGTCATGGGTGTAACCATCTCAGTGGGTAGTGAACGTTGGTGGGGCACATTACCAGCCCTCCTAGTAACACCTGCTAACAGATTCTACATATTCATCGGCAAAGCCTTCATGCACATACTTGACGGCATGCTCAGCGTAGTCATAGCGTTAGGATACGCCAGCTTCTTGTTCGGAGTCAACTTCTCTCAAGCCGACTTCAAAGCACTAGCAGTAACCATAGCCCTCACCTCTGTAGCAGTGATAGGCTACGGACTACTGATGGGAAGCTACGCCCTGATAACCCAACAAGTCGGAGCCATATTCAACGCTGCTTTCTTCGCCCTCATGCTAATCTCAGGAGCAAACTTCCCAGTCTCGCAACTACCGACATGGATACAACCAATATCCTACGCAATACCCCTCACTTATGGAATAGAAGCGACTAGACAGGCAGTGAGTGGAGCCAATCTAACAACGGTAGCTCCTCTGTTAGGTCTGGAAGCCCTGACGGGCGCAGGAATGCTGTTGTTTGGATATCTACTTTTCAGATATTTCGAAACAGTTGCCAGAAAGAAGGGCACGATCGATGTAACCTGAAACATTCAGGATCCTTCGCGCTCGATCGACCCAGAGCCTGGACCTGATTCTTTCACCATTTAGGCTACATGCACATACGGCGCGCGGAGCCACAAGAAATGCCGAAGAGACGAAAGACCCGCAGCCACGCGGAGCTTTGTAGCGTAGTTTTCAGCCATAGGTGACGCTTGCGTCGTCGACATAAACGAGGACAAGATAGGTGATTACTCTACAAGGTAACCGACCGGAAGAGGCACAGAGGGGCAAACTTTGTTTACTATCTCATGAACAAAGTCTGGCTGACCGAGAATCGGATCATCAGCGTCCGATCTGAGTACTGCCTATGTCGTGCGTCACTTGATGCCATCTGAAATCGACTTTTCCATCCCAACTAGCGATTATTGCCCCGCGTCGATGAGTTCATCGATCCTGTCTAGCATCTCGATGCGCAGCGTGATGGATATGTTTGTCATTCTTCTCGATTTGCGACCTAGCATCGACGGCTCCGCCCAGGTTTCAAAGAGCATTCTCGCGATTCGTATGCTCGAAGGAAAATAGCCGCTACACAACCTATCAGTCTTGTTGGTGCGAGAATCTAGCGAACGAAATTCACAGAGCCGCTACGGGCGAGGGGATGAGAACCCAGGTTCCTGGTAACATATCCGCGGCGCCAACTCCGATGAGAATAGCGAACGCAGAAACCTACGCACATCATAGCATAGGTGGCATTCGCTCACATAGCTGGCGCGCGGGACGTATCCTCTGCGTTTGGCCATTTCGGCAAGGCCCCGAGGTCCCTCGGTCACTAACTCGCGAATAATGGGATGGCCTTCAGGTGCATAGTCAGCTAGGATTCGGGTCAATGGACGTTTCTTGGCATTGCCGACGCTCAGACCGGGACAGAGAGTGACTTCCCCGTATAGATCCACATCCACCCCCACTGGATTCTCCCAGGTTCCCCCTGCCCAAGGGCCCGGGCACTCACCTTTTGGAATCTCCTTAATCGAGGTCAATTGTCCCAGTAGAGTGTCAGCCCCCCGACCAGTGTACAGGGGTTGCCCTTGCCAAGTCTCGATGCCCTTGAGATCGCCTAGGTCTCTTAATACTTGCCGGGTGATCCGGTTAGTCGGATTGTCTAGGTGAGGGGAACCTAGGTATCGGCTGTCCAAGACGATCTGAAGGCCCAAGTCGCGGGCCGCAGTGATGGCGTAACGTACGCGTTCGACCGGGATGAATGGTTGGTGAAAGCCATCCGCGCTTAGGCAGACCCGAGTCATTCCCGCCTCTTTCAACCGTCCCAGTTTTCGCTCAGCGGCCCTAGAATTCACTGCCCAGGACGCGTTCGTGAAAATCCAGATACCCGGAACTCTCATAATTGATGCTTTCCTCACGATATCGGTAACGACGTCAGGGTAGAGGAGCGGCTCACCGCCGCTGATGCAAACAAGTTCCAGAGACGGGCCTGCAACATCATGCAGGTACCCGCAAGCTTCCCCAATGCCCATCACACCTTTCGCCCTAGGACCACAATGATAGGCGCAATGCTGGCAGCGCGCGTTACAACGGTCGGTTAGGTGCAGCCCCAAGCCGCTAATCTGCAAAATCCTACTCAGTCCACAACAGACCTATCGATAACCCAACTAATCCCGCGCGATTAGAACGATATGCTCGCAGAGGCTTCGAATCTCCCGGCCAGCTTGCTTCAGATACCCCTCAGGGTACCTACCCTACTCTCTGTTGCGACATTGCACGCGAGTCTCCACGCGACATTGAAGGAAGGAGGGAAAACGAGATTGCCAAGGGAATACAACACACATAGTACGCTAACCGCATCCAATCTTTCCTTCGAGATTCCTAATATCTTGCTTTGAAGGCTTTTCGTGCGCACTTGACTGCTATTCTCTCGCGATTAATGGCCAGCTTCGCATACACCATGTCTTATGCAAATGCACATATGAGGGTGAGAGCGTGACGACAGAAACGAGAAGAATCGACCCTGACCCCGTGATAGACGAGTTGCTGGGCCGGAGGCACTTCGATAAGCGACTACCCAGGTTGATGCTACAAGCAGCAAGAGACCATCAACGGTCCCTGATTATTGTCGCTGCTGTTTTCGCGGTCGGTGTGGCTGTCGGACTCGGGATTGGGACCAATGGGACAAGCAAATCAGTGATAAACTCTCAGGATGAGTAGGGGGTATCGCCTCCAACTCCTGCTCTCTATGGCACGCGGATTCCAAGGCCTCACTCGGCGAATCTCTTCGACCTCCTCAGAGGGACAAGACAGTAGGGGCAGAAGGGTTGAAACTCGGTGAACGAGTATCGGCACTTGGGGCAATACCAGCTCATCAGGAACTCGCCTCGGAAACCTACTCTGGCACTACATGCGTTAAACGCTAGCGATGCTAGTTTGGCACTTCCGTCTCTCTAAGCAGGTCATCTCACTGAGGCTCTATCACACTGATCATTCTAGGTTGCGCACCCTTTTCTACTCGGGGAACGCCTGAATTGGATGGATGAGTTTGTCAGAAGCTCCACGAGGCCGCCGGAACAAGACAGGAATCATCTTAGGCTTCACACTGCTAGTACTCGTCATTGGTTTTGGTGCCGGATTTGGCTGGCTTTACACTAATCCACGAATAATGACAACTACAGTTATGATTACCTCGACTGCCAGGCTCACCGCAACGGTCACTACGACTTTGCAGCCTATGGGAATGGGTGACTTTACTCTCCCAATTGTTGACAGTAAGGGTTTGACTGGTCGAACGCTGACTTTGTCGGATCTGAGAGACAAGGTGATAGTGCTCGAGTTCATGGAACCATGGTGCCGTCACTGCCAGAACATGGCGCCGATAATGGAAACGCTCCACAAGCAGTATGCGAACAAGAATTTAGTCTTCTTAGGGGTCGCGGGTCCATGGAGGGGGGCCACTCCGCAAGAT
>Ga0129297_10000878_pt1 | contig 14919 bp, 9 predicted proteins | sample I18A1metaG_FD_94708 | JGI IMG/M metagenome (GOLD analysis project Ga0129297, IMG submission 94708) | Lake sediment bacterial and archeal communities from Gulf of Boni, Indonesia to study Microbial Dark Matter (Phase II) - ​I18A1 metaG | ecosystem: Environmental > Aquatic > Freshwater > Lake >... | reverse complement strand
GTGTACCGCGCCAGTGTGAAGGAGTTTGGGCCTGGGAAGATCGCATCATGGAGGTGCCGTCACCAGAACCTCCGCGCATTTCGCTTGCTATGGATGCCCAGTCGTTGGAGAAGGTCAAACAGCTCCGACGGGTTAAGAACAGAATCGAGATAGACCTTTTCTTGCTTCCCGCACCCGTTGGGGAAAAGGGCAGCCGGCCTGTCTTTCCCTACGTGTTGATGAGCGTCGAGACGCAGAGCGGCTTTGTCCTGGGCAGCGAAATACTGGCTCCCGAGCCATCCCTCGAAGCGATGTGGGGCCAGATTCCACAACATGTCATAAAGCAACTTGAGATTTTCGGCGTACTTCCGGAGCAAATTGCTGTGCGTCTCCCGTTGCTCCTGCAATTGCTCCAGCCTTTAGCCAAAGAGCTTGGTCTCAAGCTCAAGCAATCACGCACTATGCGCAGCCTGGACGCAGCTAAGGAAAGTATGCTCGGATTTATGATGCAGCAATGAGGAAGACTGCAAGAACCTGTAATTAAAACTGAATAGGAGGTACATATGAACGATCGCGAACGTTTTATCGGCTGGATGAACTATCAAAAAGTGGACCGCGCTCCTTGGTGGGAGATGTGGTACTGGAGGGAGACACTGACGCGCTGGAAAAAAGAGGGCCTGCCGGCGGACCGGCATTTGCAGGAATACCTCGGCGTAGACCGCCGCGAAAGCATCGGCGTCTCCCTGGGCCTCGTTCCTGACTTTGAAGAGGAAACCATCGAGGAGACGGCGGAGTACCGCATTTACCAGGATGCCAACGGGGTGATCCGCAAAGAGTTCACGGACAAGGGCTACAACACCATGCCTCAATGGCTGCGCTTTCCTCTGGAGACACGGGGGGACTGGGAGAATAAGATCAAGCCGCGCTTGAATCCGGAATCCCCCTGCCGTTATCCGCTCTATTGGGAGGAAAAGAAGCGCACGTGGGAGGGGCGGGACTATCCTCTCAACATCGCCGGTGGCAGCATCTTCGGCTGGATTCGCAACTGGATGGGCTTCGACCGCATCTGTTTGACCATGTACGATGATCCCGATTGGATACACGAGATGATGGATTACATCGCCGATTTCGTGGTGGCCACCGTCCGCCGTGCTGTGGAGGAGGTGGACATTGATTATGTCACCATGTGGGAGGACATGGCCTATAAGAGCGGGCCGATCATCTCGCCCAAGATGTTCCGCGAGTTCATGCTGGCGCCATACAAGAAAGTTACTTCGCTCTTCCATGAGCACGGCATCCACCTCATCTTTGTGGATAGCGATGGCGACTCCGGCCCGCTGGTGCCGCTCTGGCTGGAAGGAGGTGTCACCGGGTTTTACCCTATCGAACGGGCGGCGGGCATGGACGCCGTCAAGTTGCGCAAAACACACGGCCGGCAACTCAGGCTCATGGGCGGCATAGACAAGCGCGCCATGGCGCAGGGCAAGGAGGCGATTGACGTAGAACTGAAGAACGTCGCGCCACTTTTGAAGGATGGCGGCTATATCCCCTGGTGCGACCACCTCGTGCCCCCCGACGTGCCGTTCCAGAACTACATGTACTACGTGAATCGAATGAAAGAGTTGACGCTGCACCCGGACAAGTGGTAAAGCACAAGTCAGCAGATTAAGCGGATGAAGCAGATTCGGTAAAAAAATTCTGCTCTAATCTGTTTAATCCGCTGATAACAAACAGGAGGGAAATCGTGTCGGGCATCACCATCCAAGATGTACAAACGATCCTCACCGCCCCAGCAGGGAGCCGCTTGATCGTCGTCAAAGTCATCACCTCGGAGCCAGGGCTGTACGGCCTGGGCTGCGCCACTTTCACGCAGAGGCATTTGGCGGTCAAAACGGCGGTAGACGAATACTTGAAGCCCTTCCTGATCGGGAAAGACCCGCACCGCATTGAGGATATCTGGCAAACATCCTGGGTCAATAGCTATTGGCGCAACGGGCCAGTGCTGAACAATGCCATCTCCGGCGTGGACATGGCCCTCTGGGATATCAAAGGGAAACTGGCGGCAATGCCGCTCTATCAGCTTCTGGGCGGCAAATGCCGCGAGGCGGCAGCGGTCTATCGCCACGCGGATGGGCGCGACGAACACGAGGTCGAGGAGAACGTGCGCAAGTTCCAGGAGCAAGGTTACCACTTTATCCGTTGCCAGATGGGGGGCTATGGAGGGCGAAACCCGATCACTCGTAAGCCAGAGGGCGCGCTTCCCGGAGTCTATTTTGATCCTGCCGCCTATGCGCAGAGTGTGCCACGCCTCTTTGAGCACATCCGCGCACAGATCGGCCCCGAAGTGGAGCTTCTACACGACGTGCATGAGCGGCTGGAACCAATACAGGCCGTGCGGCTGGCGAAAGAATTGGAGCCGTACCGGCTCTTTTTCCTGGAAGACCCTCTTCCACCGGAGCAACCGGAATGGTTCCGTATGATCCGTCAGCAAAGCGCGACGCCGATCGCTATGGGTGAGCTTTTCAACCATCCTCTGGAATGGATTCCCCTGGTCACCAACCGTCTGATTGACTTTATCCGCGTGCACATCAGCCAGGTCGGTGGAATCACCATGGCGAAAAAGATGGCAGCGATGTGCGAGCTATTCGGCGTGCGCACCGCATGGCATGGGCCAGGGGACGTGTCACCCGTAGGTCACGCCGCGAATCTGCACCTTGACTTGAGTTGTCCCAACTTCGGCGTCCAGGAATGGAGCGGTTTCCCCGACCCATTGCCGGAGCTCTTCCCCGGCTGCCCGGAGGTGCGCAACGGCTACATGTATCCCAACGACGAGCCTGGCCTGGGCATAGACATCAACGAAGCATTGGCCGCCAAGTACCCGTGTCCGCCAGGTCCGCCCACCTGGACTTTGACGCGCACGCCGGATGGCACAGCGGTGAGGCCGTGAAATGGCTATCAGCAGCCTTTTTGGAGAAGAATCTTATGAGTAAGCGGTGTCACTGTTTATTGGTTCGCATCCTGATCATTTCGATCCTATTCAACATGGGGTATATGTCAGGAGCGTGGGCGCCGGTTGGGGCTTCGCGCGCAGCCTCAAAGACGGTCGGCTTTCAGTTGCTGCGCTCCGACCCGCAGGGGGTCTTGTTCGAGTTCCATGCGCCGCCTCTGGAAATAGAGCAGGTGAACCTCAATGGACAGGCTTATCAGCGCCCTCGTCTATCAGGATATGGCTTCAGGACCAAGTCCGGAGAACCTGAGCTGCCCCAGGGGGGGACGTTGTTGGCCATTCCGCCCGGTGCCGAGTTGAGGCTCAGCGTGTTAGAGACGCAAAGCGAGGTCATGGACGGTTGGCGTGTGCCACCCGTATCTCACCGGGAAGTTGTGCCCCCCGGCCCAGGACAAGACCCGCTGATGTCACCCCAGGCGTTTCGACTCCAATACCTCGAGGACGCGGCCATCTATGCTCAAAATGCCTTTTTCCCCCCTTCGCTGGCTGCACTCGGCGATCTGGTCCGCCTCCGCGATCAACAATGCGTTTTTGTCTATGTAAATCCGGCGCAGTATAACCCGGTGACCGCCCAAATCCGTTATCACCGCTATCTCAGGCTGCTGGTTGAATTCACCTATCCGCGAGGGCAATACATCCCCTCGCCAGGACGCCAAGAGTCCCCTACCTTCGAGGCAGTGCTGCAAAACGCGCTGCTTAACTACGCCTCTTCTCAAAAGTGGCGGAACCCGCCGAGCCAGGAGACCGCTCTTGATGGCCAGTTAACCCACTACCTCAGTTCGCCGGTCTATAAGATCACTATCGCGCAGGATGGCATTTACCGACTCACCTATGAATATCTGCGCGATGCGGGGCTACCGGTTGATAGCCTGGATCCGCGCACCTTTCGGATGTACAATAGAGGACAGGAGCTGGCACTCCATGTCCGGGGTCAAGAAGATGGAAGGTTTGGTACGACTGACTATATCCTCTTTTACGGCCAAAAAGAGAACAGCAAATATACAGACGCCAACATCTATTGGCTGACCTTCGGACAAGGTATCGGGTTACGTATGGCAGAGAGGGACGGCACGCCCTCAGGAGCGGGGGACGTCCCCGATAGCTTCAGGAAAACCTATATCCTGGAAAGTAACCTCATATACTACAGCTCGTTTCAGGGGACAGATGAACTGGAACGTTGGGGCTGGGATCCGGTCATTGCTTACAAATCACCTCGCTCGAGTAGCTACTTCGCTGCCCTCAACAGGGTATCTTCTGGATCGCATACAGCGACTTTGGAGGCTTCGCTTTACGGAGCTATCACGCTGTCAAGTGTGAATCCGGATCACCACGTTAGACTGTATGTAAACGGCCATCAGGTGGCCGAGGCATGGTGGGATGGGATGACCGCCAAGCTCGTCTCGGCGAATTTTCCGCAATCCTATCTCGTGAACGGCTCCAATGAGATCAGATTGGAGCTTCCCCTAGATACGGGTGGCCCCTTTGATGCGGTCACGGCGGATTGGTTCAAGATACATTACCTGAGCATTTATCAGGCCGAAAACGGCATCCTGTTTTTCAGCGGCGATGCAGCCGGAACCTGGGAATATCGGGTGAGTAGCTTTAGTACGAATGACCTCCTGGCCTTCGACATCACCGACTCTCTTCATCCCACCCGCATCATCAACTGGATCGCGGACCCTAGCGGCTCCTTCACGTTTCGCTTCGAGGATACCATCGCGGCACCTGCGAAATATGTGGCTCTCGCAGTAAATCGCTGCCTGACTCCTGCCGGCATCACCTTGGACTCCCCTTCAGACCTGCACAACACGGCCAACAGGGCAGACTATATCATCATTGCCCATCGGAGTCTTTGGTCCGAGGCACAAACGCTCGCCCAGTACCGTCAGCAGTCAAGCGGGCTGCGTACCCTGCTCGTGGATGTGCAGGATGTTTACGATGAGTTCAACTATGGCATCTTGCACCCACAGCCGATCCGCGATTTTCTCAGGTATGCTTACAACAACTGGCAATCGCCCGCGCCCAGCTATGTCGTCCTCTTCGGCGACGGCACTTATGATTTCAAGAACTACTCGGGAGCGAACGCACCCAACTACATCCCCCCCTTCCTCGCCTACGCCGACCCCTATATCGGCGAGACTGCTGTAGATGAACGTTACGCCTGTGTGTCGGGTGACGATGTTTTGGCAGACATGCATCTGGGGCGCCTCCCGGTCAATGCCGGAACTGGCGAGGCGCAGGCGATGCTGGACAAGATTCAGGCCTACGAGCAAGGCCCGGCGTCCGGCTCCTGGGTTTCCAAGCTGCTTTTTGTGGCCGATAATGCTGATAGGGGCGGGCCTTTTGAGGCTTTCTCCGACGCTCTGATCGGCGACTATGTCAAGCCTCCCTACAGCGCCGATACCGCCTATGTACGAGACTTTTCGAGCGGTGCAGCATGTCGAGCAGCGATCATCAATGCGATCAACGATGGCCGGCTGCTCGTCAATTATATCGGCCATGGTGCGATAAACCTCTGGGCGAGCGAAAAGATCCTGCGGACGGACGATGTCCCCTCGCTCAGTAACTCTGGCAAATGGCCGGTCATGTTACCCATGACCTGTGCAGATGGTTATTTCATCCACCCCTCTATTCATAGCCTGAGCGAGAGCCTGGTACGCGCACAAGACAAAGGCGCGATCGCCAGTTGGGCTCCGGCGGGCTACGGAGTCATCAGTGGGCATGATTATCTGAATCGAGGCTTTCTCGATGCCGTTCTCCAAGAGGGGGAACGCACCCTGGGATTGGCTACGATGGCCGGCAAGCTGTATCTCTTTCAGAATGTCCACCCCTCCGATTACTACCACCTGGAGACTTTCATCACTCTCGGCGACCCTGCCTTGAGGCTGCCGAATCAGATTCCTGTGGGGGATAGAGTGAATCCCAATGCCGGCCAAGGCCTGGTCAATGTCACCCAGCTTTTTGCTGCGACCTACCTGGACGGCAACGGTTGGCGGGATATTCGCAACGCCTACTTCCTTATCAACACGACGACGGATACAAATAGCGGTATGTACGCCCGTTACGACAGGGAAACGGGGAAACTCTACCTTTGGGGCGCAAGCGTGGGGCAGTGGTTAGGAGGGTACTCACCTGGTGAAGCCCAGACCATCGCCACAGCCAACGCCATCCTTGATGTGGCGCAATGCACCACCAGCGGTATCACCAACGTGCTGACCATGACCTGGGCGGTCAAGTTCAAGTCGTCCATGAGCGGAGTGACCCACAACCAATATCTTAACGTCGAGGACAAGGCCGGGGCGAGTAGCGGCTGGCGACAAGTTGGCACCTGGCATGTCAACCGCGCGCCGACGCTTGGCATTGTCAGCCCCAAGAGTGGCCAATCTGCGCCAGGCATCCTCAAAATCTTCCAAGCTGTCTATAGAGATGCCGATGGCTTCAATGACCTGAATAACGTCTATTTTCTCATGAACACGACCGCTAGCCCGATCAACGCCTGCTACGCGCGCTACGACCAGGTCAACAATTTGTTGCATCTGGCTAACGATGGCGGTGCCTTTGGTGTGGGTGTCGCTCCAGGAACGCCCAACGTGATTCTGTCCAACAGTTACGCAGAACTGGTTGCAGGGCAATGCCAGGTGACACGAAGCGGGACCTCCCTTACGGTCCACTGGGCGATCAGGTTCAAAGAGGCTTTCAGCGGGAAGCAGTACAAACAATATCTGCGAGCGGACGACCGCTGGGGTGCCAGCTCCGGCTTCCAAAGCAAAGGAACCTGGACAGTCAATCGCCCACCGACGGTAGGCCCGACGCTGCCGGATAGTGGCTACGCCGGCCCCTGGCGCATACAATACTTTACAGCGACCTACACTGATCCAGATGGATGGCAGAACCTTGCCGAGGCCTGTTTCCTGATCAACCACGACACCAACGCAGCTTATGGAGTCTATGCGCGCTACGAGCGAAGTTCCGGCCTGCTTTATCTGCGCAACGACCAGGATACGGCCTGGTTGGGAGGATATGCGCCTGGCAGCGCGGCTGCCATAGAGAATGGACAGGCGATCCTGGACGTCGCCCAGACCACCGTTTCCGGGAGCGGAACTAACCTGCAAATCCGCTGGGCGCTGCGTTTCAAGCCCGCCTTCATCGGCTGGCAGCGGAACGAATACTTGAAAGCCACGGACAAGCACGGAGCTTCTTCCGGCTGGGTTTTGGTCGGGGTCTGGAAGGTAAGATGATGCTCTTTTCACAGGGATATACAGGATGAGAAAGAAACTACGCTACACGATCCCCCCGGACGCGCCCTCTGGCCCTATTATGCCTTCCGCTTAGGCAAGGGCATGGCACAGGCTGCGTACAGAGCGATCCTCGGCTTCCTCGACAGGTTCTAGCTCCACCGCCCTCCCGCAGGCTCCAAACCTGCGGGAGGGCCGCTGTTAATAGGACAAAGGTACTACCCCTCTAAGCTCCCCGATGTGACCACAGTACTATTCACAAACCCTCCCGCGCACACTATCATTCAAGCAAGCAGAAGCAATAAAGAGCAACAGCGATAACAATGTAGCCCGTCAGGCCACCGCTCTACGGCCGATGGCGTGCGACATAGATCACATCACAGCAAGGCGCCAACGACCGGATTCAGGTTTGCCTTTTGCCAGGCAACCTCATGAATCTCGAGAGTGGCGCTTTTATTTGAGGGAGGGATCACGATGAAGACATGCATAACAAGCAAGATCGAAAGGTTCGGCAGGATAATAACCGTCCTGCTTCTGCTTGGGGCGATGCTATTGGGGGCGGGCGCACCAACATCGGCGGCTCCATTGAGCCAGGGAGGGAAAGCGGTTGGTCCCGGCCTGACTCTCACGGCTTCTGACGTCCGCGGCATCGCCCTGGATGTCCAGTTCCCCGATTTCAAGGTGGTTGAAGTCGAAAGGGAAGGCACGGTCTATCAGCGGGTGCATGTCCCCGACTACGGCCTCACCGACGATGTGGGCAAACCGGAGCTACCTTCGTTGGGCCGCTTCGTAGCCATCCCAAGGGGCGCTCGCGTCCAACTGCACATCTTGGAGGCCGATTTCAAGCTCCTGGAAGGCTATCGGATTTATCCTGTTCAGCCCCCTGCGGCAGACACCGTGGGAGCAGAAGATGCACCTTTCACCCTGGATAAGGAATTCTACGAGCGCAATGCATTCTATCCGCCGTCTGTAGCGGCGCTGGACTCGGAAGCAGTGATCCGGGAACGCAATACCGTCATAATTCGTTTCTATCCTCTGCAGTACAATCCTGCGGCCCGCCAGTTGAGAGCGTATTCGCACCTGCGCTTGCAATTGAGCTTCAGCGGCGGGACAGACGCGGCCATTGATGCACGATTGTATTCGCCTTACTATGAGGATCTATACCGCAGCTTTGTGATGAACTATGACCTCTTGGAGAAAGCAGGCACCCGCTCACAAGGGATCGAGCTTGCCAGCGCCAACGGATGCGAACTATTGATCATCACCCATCCTGACTTCCTGACAGCAGCCAACACGTTGGCCGACTGGAAACGCCAGAAAGGCCTGGACACCGAAGTCAGAACGACAACAGATACAGGGTCAACGGCAGCGAGCATCAAGTCGTACATCCAGAATGCCTATAATACCTGGAGCCCTGTTCCCTCCTTCATTCTCTTCCTTGGCGATGCTGAGTTCATCCCGACTCACTATGTGACAGCACACCCTTACGAGTCGAACAGGTTGATCGGCACCGATCTTTACTACGCCACAGTGGCCGGCAGCGATTACTTCCCTGACATCACTACGGGTCGCCTGTCTGTGGACACTCTGGACGAAGCAAACGCTGTCGTGAACAAGATCATCAACTACGAGCGAAACCCGGTGACGGACTCCTCTTTCTACGCCAATGCAACTGTCGCAGCCTATTTCCAAGATGGCGAAGGCGGCGTCTATGACGGGTACGATGACAGGCCATTTCTCAGGACTTCCGAGGAAATCCGCAACTTTCTGCTAAGCAAAGGCTATACTGTGCGTCGAATCTACGACACTCTGGCCAGCGTGAACCCCACCCACTATAACAACGGCGCTTATGGAAACGGTGAGCCTTTGCCAGCGGAGCTTTTGCGGGCCAATGGCTTCACCTGGAGCGGCAACGCCACCGATATCAACAACGCGATCAACGCTGGCACCTTTCTCGTGAACCATCGCGACCATGGGTACCGCTTTGGCTGGGCACATCCACCCTATAGCACGAGCAATATTGATGGCCTGACCAACGGCAACAAGCTGCCGGTCATCCTGAGCATGAACTGTCAGTCCGGCTGGTTCGACAACGAGACCGACGACGCCGGTTTCAACACGCCCTCCACCGACGTGCAATTTGCCGAGAAGTTCCTGCGCCGTGCCAATGGCGGTGCTGGCGGCGTCGTCGCTGCCACGCGCACTAGCTTTAGTGGGCATAACGACGCCATTGATAAAGGGATGATTGATGCGATCTGGCCCGACTTTCTCAGCTACTCCCGCTCTGGCACCTTCTCCAACCCACAACGTCGCATGGGGCAAGTACTGAACTATGGCAAAATGTACTATGCGACAGTTTACGGCGAGAGTACCACGCGCAAGATCGAATTCGAGATCTTTCACTACTTTGGCGATCCGACGATGCAGATCTGGGTGTCGCCGCCCGACCCGATGTCTGTTTCCCATGCAGGGCAGTGTCCGACGGGGGCCACAAACTTTGCAGTCAACGCCAATGTCAATGGCGCTTTGGTGACCGTGGTCAAGGGCAGCAGCATTTTAGGTAAGGCTACAGTGAGCAGCGGCGTCGCCAACGTGCCCCTCAGCCCAGCGCCGCAGGACGGCACACTCAAAGTCACGGCCACTGATCCCGATTACGTGCCCTATCAGGATGATGTGCCGGTGGGTAATCCAACGGCAGCGCTCGATGTGTCTCATGCGGACGCATGTCTGGTTGGCGCCGCATCCTTCGAGGTTAGAATAGTCCAGAACCTGGCGCTGGCGGTCATCTCTCAGAATGGAGTCACTCTGGGAAGCGCGTTAGCAGTGAGTGGGAGAGCCATAGTGCCTCTCAACCCGCGGCCGGTCGCTGGCACCATCTCCCTGGTCGTGACCTTGGCGGGATGGGACTCGTATGAGGCTACGATCCCGGTCGTGCGGGAGATCATCACCGCTAGTGTTACGCCCAATCGAGGCGCGTCCAATCCGGGCCAGAAGGTTCCTTTCAAAGTGGTGGCCAGGCACTCCCGGGGTTATCAGGCGCTGACGAAAGTTGACTTGCTGATTGCCACCCGTGAAGATCCGACAAACGCAGTCTATGTTCGCTACAACCGGCTGGCGAACCGCGTATACATGCGCTCCCTGGATAACACCCGCTGGCTGCCGGCGCAGGGCTATCAGATCGGCACCTCCTACGTGATCAATACGAGATACGCTACTCTCTATGTAGGAGCCTGCAGGGCATCAGGCTCGGGCAACATACTCACGGTCGTTCTGCCCATAGCTTTCAAGGCTGCCTATGGCCCTCGCACGTATCATATATACGTGCGGCTGAACGAGGATAGATGGGATCAGGTCGGCGATTGGAGGGTGAACGCCGCGACCACCGCAGCCTCTGCTGCTGAGGAGTCAGCGGAAAGGGGAGAGGCAGCGGACTAAGACCGGGATTTTGCACTGTAAACACTTTATCGGGCCAGGCGATGCATGTCGTCTGGCCCGCTCTGTTCTTGGGGAGAATTTTTGACAAAAGATCAATTTCGTGCTACGCTATAGGTACTGCGATTAGCACTCGCCGTACGAGAGTGCTAACCAGAAATTGGGAACTTGGAGCAAGCTAGCGCTATGAGCCCGAGACGTGACTATTACGAAATCCTGCAAGTTCCACGCGATGCCACAGACGCGGATATCAAGAAGGCATACCGCCGCCTGGCGATGAAATACCATCCTGACGTTAATAATAGCCCGGATGCCAACGAGACTTTCAAAGAGATCAATGAAGCGTATCATGTCCTCAGCGATCCGGAAAAGAGAGCGACCTATGATCGGCATGGGCGCGTAGAAATGCCGAGCAATGGCTTCGGTGACTTTGGCTTCGGTTTCGGTAGCCTGGATGACATCCTGAACGACTTTTTCGGCTTTGGTACACGACGAACAACCCGCCAAGCGCCTACCCGAGGAGCAGACCTCCGCTACGACTTGACTTTGGAATTCCAAGAGGCCGTCTTTGGCTGCGAAAAAGAGATCGAAATCACCCGTTATGAAACCTGCCCAGTCTGCAATGGCTCCGGCGCCGAGCCTGGCACTCAGCCGATGCGCTGTCCGCAATGCGGTGGCACAGGGGAGGTGCGACAGTCTCAACGCTCGATCTTTGGCACATTCGTCAACGTCATGGCCTGTCCCGGTTGCCAGGGGATGGGCGAGGTGGTTTCCACGCCCTGCCACGAGTGCGAAGGCCAAAGGTATGTGAATGTGACAAGGCGGATCTCGGTGGAGGTTCCAGCCGGTGTGGATGATGGCACGCGAATCCGCCTGAGCGGGGAAGGGGAAGCAGGCGAACGGAATGGCCCGCCAGGCAACCTCTATGTAGACCTGAAAGTCAAGCCGCATCCCTTCTTCCGTCGCCACGAAAACGACATCCTGCTGGAATGGAACCTGAATTTTGCCCAGGCCGCCTTGGGCGACGAGATCGCCATCCCCACTTTGGAGGGTGAAGAAACGCTCATCATCCCAGCGGGCACGCAAGCGGACACGACCTTCCGTTTACGTGGCAAAGGTGTACCTTATCTGAGGCACAACGGTCGTGGCGATCTCCTGGTCAATGTTCGCGTCGTCACTCCCACCAGTCTGACAAAGCAGCAAAAGGAGCTTTTTGCTGAACTGGCGAAGACTTTCGGGCAGGAAATAAAACCGCAAGGGGATAAAAGCTTCTTTGAAAAGGTGAAGGATGCCTTTAATGCCTGACGAGGAACTTGCATGACGAATATGGCTTTGCTGGAGGTGAGCGTTCGCGCCGATTTGGAGGCGGCGGAAGCTATTTCCGAGCTTCTCAGCCGCTATGGGCAGGGGGGCACAGTTATCGAACGGCCACTCCTGCCTCCAGAACTGGAGGCGAAGCCCGACCAGCAAGTTGTCACCGTCAAGGCATACCTTGACCCTTCAGACGCTTCCACTCGTCAAAAACTGGAAGAGGCACTCTGGCATCTCGCCCAGATATATCCCTTCGAGGCCCCGACCTTCAAGAAACTCGCTGAGGAAGACTGGGCCACCGCCTGGCGCCAGGATTATCATATTCAACACATTGGCCATCGCATTGTTATTGTTCCCTCCTGGCTGGAATATGCCCCCCAGTCTGGCGAGGTCATCCTGATGATAGATCCCGGCCTGGCCTTTGGCACGGGGCTGCACCCAAGCACACGCCTTTGCCTGGTCGCTCTAGAGGAAATTCCCCTGGCAGGCAAGCCGCTGCTCGATTTAGGGACAGGGACGGGGATACTTGCCATTTATGCTGCCAAGGCCGGCGCGAAACCTATCGTGGCCCTGGATATTGACGCTGTGTCGGTCAAGGTAGCCCAAGAGAATGCTCATCGCAACGGGGTTGTGAACCAGGTAAACTTTGGCCATGGATCGCTCGGGGTTCACGGATATGAGCTGATAGAGGGGGCTATCCCCTTCCCTGGCCCTTTTGCGATCATCGTCGTTAACATACTCGCCGAGACAGTAGCCGCGCTAACACCCGCCATAGTCGCGCACCTCTCGGACGATGGCCAAGCCATCGCCTCTGGCATTATCGTAGAGCATGAAGGGCTGGCCACCGCCGCCTGGGCTAAAGCGGGTCTCCATCTTGTACAGCGGCATCAGGAGGGGGACTGGGTTGCTTTGATCGGTGCTAAAACCTGGCGATGACCACTTATCGTTTCTTTGTGCAGCCTGAATGGTTACAACAGAACAGCGTCGCCATCGCGGGAACACTGGTTCACCAAATCCGCGATGTGCTGCGCATGAAGCCGGGGGAAAAGATCGCGGTTCTCGACGATTCCGGCTGGGAGTATGAAGTTGAACTGGATGCCGTGGAGGAGGAGCAGGTCGTCGGGCATGTGCTGCACAAGGCGCTGGCTACTGGCGAGCCTCGCACCAAGATTACATTGTATCAAGGGGTTCTCAAAGGGCATCATTTTGAGTGGGTGCTCCAGAAGGGAACAGAAATCGGGATTGTCGAGTTCGTGCCCGTCATCTGTGACCGTTGCTTGGTATCCAGCCTGGATGATGTATCGGCGTCCAAAATCGCACGCTGGCGGCGCATTATCCTGGAAGCAGCAGAGCAATCCCGACGAGGCAGGTTGCCCCGCCTTCAATCTCCCATACTTTTCCCCCAGGCTTGTGATCAGACCAGGCAAAGCGGCCTGGCTTTGATGCCCTGGGAGGGGGAACGCGACGTTGCCTTACGTGATTTGCTGCCGCGAGAAACTCGAACTACCACGAAGGGGCGAGGCACTCGGAAACCTTTTTCCGTCGGCTTGTTAATCGGGCCTGAAGGAGGCTTTACTCAAGAAGAGGTGGAATTGGCCAAGCGATATGGCGTTCACACTTTGACGCTGGGGACGCGCATCTTGCGTGCCGAGACGGCGGGGTTAGCAGCGGCTGCCGCTATCTTGTATGAACTCGGAGACCTGGGGTAAAAAATCGTCATTTGCGCTCTCGCAGCCGCTGTCGCACCTCGCGGCAACGAGGGCACTGGTTGCCATAGTATTCGGCGCCGCACGTGCCACAAATCTGCTTAACGGTGGATTTGGACCCAACGGGAGCAACGATCAAGAGCAGTTCTTGATCTTCGTACTTTTCCAGCCACTCGTCGAGCTTGGTATCGCCAATCGCCCATCCTGAATCCCCCGCAGGCCTCTCCAACTGGCCTCGTAATACATCGGCACCCATTTCATAGGCCGCGGTGGACAGAGTTAAGGCTTCATTTCGGGAGATATTCATTGGACAAAGCTTCCTTTCTATGCAATGCTTCACTCAAGCTATTGCCCGGCTTATCACAAGCTGAATTATAATCAGTCTCATGCTCTTGGCAAAAGCTCCAACGCAATCGCATAACGCCCCACGAGGATCCCAGGAGGTGTAAATGTCCACTATTCTCGTCGTAGACGACAAACGAAACATCGTTGAACTGGCCACCTTGTATTTGACAAACGAGGGCTTTCAAGTCCTGTCCGCTTTTGATGGGATCAATGCTCTGGAAAAGATCGAGCAGCACAAGCCCGACCTGGTGTTACTGGACATTATGCTCCCACAAATGGATGGATGGGAAGTGTGCCGGCGCTTGCGGCAGGCGGGGAACAATGTGCCCATTATCATGCTGACCGCCCGAGCAGATGATGTAGACAAAATCGTGGGACTGGAGCTGGGTGCCGATGACTATGTGACCAAACCTTTCAATCCGCGGGAACTGATCGCCCGCGTCAAAGCGGTGCTACGTCGCTATGGGGTTGCCCTGACCCAGCCTCCTCTGATTCGCCTGGGCAATCTCGAAATAGATCAGAACCGTCGCGAGGCTTTTGTCAACGGCCAGCCTGTGGACCTGCGGCCCAAAGAGTTTGATCTGCTGGTGACATTCGCAGAGAACCCGGGCCTGGTCCTGAACCGCGATCAGCTTCTCAACCGTGTCTGGGGTTACGACTATTACGGCGATACCCGTACTGTAGATGTCCATGTCGCGCATCTGAGAGACAAGCTAACAAACAGCAATGTAGCTATCGAGACCATCCGGGGGATCGGCTATAAACTTGTAACCAACGAGTAGGATGTGCCAGCGGTCTATCCGACAACCGGTCACATATGCTACGAGGCTGCCGGATAGGTGCCGAAGGAGAGTGGATGACACGATGTTTCGGACTCTCCGTGCCAAACTGATCGCTTCCCATG
>Ga0129297_10000877_pt1 | contig 14921 bp, 18 predicted proteins | sample I18A1metaG_FD_94708 | JGI IMG/M metagenome (GOLD analysis project Ga0129297, IMG submission 94708) | Lake sediment bacterial and archeal communities from Gulf of Boni, Indonesia to study Microbial Dark Matter (Phase II) - ​I18A1 metaG | ecosystem: Environmental > Aquatic > Freshwater > Lake >... | reverse complement strand
TACCTGTACCTGAAAGGTGCTCTCCCCCCGGCCGGCACGGCGATTGCCGTGGTCGGCTCGCGGCTCGCCTCCGACTATGGCATCGCAACAACCTCTCGGCTTTCCCGTGAACTGGCCGAACAGGGGGTGACGATCGTTTCCGGCCTGGCCCAGGGGGTGGACGCCGCTGCCCACCGGGGAGCCCTGCAGGTCTCGGGGAGTACCATCGGCGTGCTCGGCTGCGGCATCGACCAGGTCTATCCATCGGGGAACCGCCAGCTGTTCCGGGAGATGGCCGAGCATGGTGCCATTGTCAGCGAATTCCCCATGGGAACCGGGCCGGAAGCGCCGAACTTCCCCCGGCGCAACCGGATCATCAGCGGGCTCTCCCGGGGGGTGCTGGTGGTCGAGGCGGCGGAGCGGAGCGGCTCCCTCATCACCGCCCGCTTTGCCCTGGAGCAGGGGCGGGAGGTGTTCGCCGTGCCGGGGAACATCACCCACCGGGCCAGCCGGGGGACGAACAGTCTGATCAAGCAGGGTGCCAAGCTGGTGGAAAACGTTGCCGACATCCTCGGCGAGCTCCCCCCTGCGGGGAGTGATCTCCCCCAGTGGGCACGGCAGCAGGGATTCACCCTTACCCCCGACGAGGAGCGGCTCTGCGCCCTCCTTGCCGGAGGGCCGCTCCATATCGATGACCTCACCGTCCGGAGCGAATTGACAGTACCCGTCGTTTCAGCTATGCTGCTCCGCCTGGAGCTGCAGGGGGCCGTCATGCAGCTGTCGGGGAAGATGTTCGCCCTTGCATGAGGCAGGAACAGGTGAAGGGCGGGACGTAACGGCCTGGAACCGGAAACTTACAACTGAAAAACAGCAAACGGATATTTATGCCAAACAAACTTGTCATCGTCGAGTCGCCGGCAAAAGCGAAAACAATCGAAAAGTTCCTTGGCCCCGGTTACCGGGTGCTGGCATCCTTCGGTCACGTCAGGGCGCTGCCGAGCAAGCAGGGGTCGGTTGACATCGCGCACGATTTCGAGCCGAAGTACGCGGTGCTGCCGGAAAGCAAGAAACATATCGATGCCATCAAGAGCGCTCTCAAGAACGCCGATGAACTCCTCCTCGCCACCGACCCCGACCGGGAAGGGGAGGCCATCTCCTGGCACCTCCTGGCCGCCCTCGGCATGGAGGGGAAGAAAAAGAGCATCCCCGTGCGACGGGTCGTCTTCCACGAGATCACCAAGGGGGCGATCACCGAAGCGGTGGAGAACCCGCGGGAGATCTCTCTCGACCTGGTGGATGCCCAGCAGGCACGGTCGGTGCTGGACTACCTGGTAGGTTTCAACCTTTCCCCCTTCCTCTGGAAGAAGATCCGTTACGGCCTTTCCGCCGGCCGGGTCCAGTCCGTGGCCCTGCGCCTGGTCTGCGAGCGGGAGAAGGAGATCCAGGCGTTCAAGGAGCGGGAGTACTGGACCGTCGGCGCCCGGCTCGCCACTGCCGGTGCCCAGGCATTTACCGCCAATCTGGTCGAGGCGGGTGGGAAGAAGCTGGGGAAATTCGACATCCCCGACCAGGGTGCGGCCGACGGGCTGGTGCACACCCTCTCCCGGGCGGACTACCGCGTCGGGAAGGTGACGAAGAGCGAGCGCAAGCGCCAGCCGGCCCCGCCGTTCACCACCTCGACCCTGCAGCAGGAGGCCTCCCGCAAGCTCGGCTTCTCCGCCAAGAAGACCATGTCCACGGCCCAGAAGCTCTACGAGGGGATCGACGTGGGGGAGGGGACCGTCGGTCTCATCACCTACATGCGTACGGACAGCGTGGTCCTCTCCGCCCAGGCCCTGGAAGAGGCACGCCAGGTGATTACCTCCCTCTACGGCAAGGAGTATGCCCTCCCCAAGCCACGCTTCTTCAAGAACAAGTCCAAGAACGCCCAGGAGGCCCACGAGGCGATACGTCCGACCTACCTGGCGAAGACCCCGGCGGAGCTGAAAAAATACCTGTCCTCCGACCTGTTCAAGCTGTACGAGCTGATCTGGAAGCGGACCGTCGCCTGCCAGATGGCCGAGGCGCTCCTTGACCAGACCTCCGTGGACATCGCCGCCGGCGACGGGTATACCTTCCGGGCCGCCGGGACGGTGATCCGCTTCCCGGGGTTCATGAAGCTCTACATCGAGGGGATCGATGCGGCGGCCGACAACGAGGCACTTGCCGACAAGGGTGACGACAAGGAACAGAAGCTCCCCCCCTTGACCGAAGGCGAGCGGCTCTCCCTCCAGGAACTGCTGCCCGAGCAGCACTTCACCCAGCCCCCTCCCCGCTACACCGAGGCGACCCTGGTGAAGACCCTTGAGGAGTACGGCATCGGTCGCCCCTCCACCTACGCCAGCATCATGAACACCCTGGTGGAGCGCAAGTACTGCCGGCTGGACAAGAAGCGCTTCTTTCCCGAGGATATCGGCATGGTGGTGAGCGACCTCCTCACCACCCACTTCACCCGTTACGTTGACTACAACTTCACCGCCGGCCTGGAGGAGGAACTGGACCAGGTCTCCCGCGGGGAGAAGCAGTGGAAACCGCTGATGCGGGAGTTCTGGACCCCCTTCTCCTCCCTGATCACGCAGAAGGAGGGGGAGGTCAGCAAGGCCGAGCTCACCACCGAGGCGCTGGACGAGAAGTGTCCGGAATGCGGCCAGCAGCTTGCCGTGAAACTGGGGCGCCGGGGGAAGTTCATCGCCTGTACCGGTTACAAGGACGGTTGTCGCTATACCCGCCCCCTGGAGCAGGAGGGGCAGGAGGTTGCCGAGCCGGTGGTCTCCGAGGAGAAATGCGACAAGTGCGGCCAGCCGATGCTCATCAAGGACGGGCGCTATGGCAAGTACCTGGCCTGTTCCGGCTATCCCGCCTGCAAGAACAACCAGCCCCTGGTGAAGCCCAGGGGGACCGGCGTGGTCTGCCCCGAGTGCAGGGAGGGGGAGCTGACGGAGAAGAAGTCCCGGTACGGCAAGATGTTCTACTCCTGCAACCGCTACCCCCAGTGCAAGTTCGCCCTCTGGGACCTGCCGGTGGAGCAGCCCTGTCCGAAGTGCGGTTTCCCCCTGCTGGTGAAGAAGGTCTACAAGCGGACCGGCGAATTCCTCAAATGCCCCAAGGAAGGGTGCGACTATCAATCCAACAAAGAGTGACCCACCACGTCTGACGGTCATCGGCGGCGGGCTCGCCGGCTGCGAGGCGGCCTGGCAGGCAGCCTCCCTGGGGGTGGCCGTCGACCTCCACGAGATGAAGCCGGAGAAGTTCTCTCCGGCCCACCACCTCCCCGGCCTTGCCGAGCTGGTCTGTTCCAACTCCCTGCGGGGCGACTCCCTTGACAATGCGGTCGGCCTGCTGAAGGAGGAGCTGCGCCGCCTCGGCTCCCTCTTCATGGCGGCGGCCGAGGCCACCCGGGTTCCTGCCGGCGGGGCGCTGGCGGTCGACCGGGAGCTGTTCTCCGCCTACATCACGGAAAAGATCGCCAGCCACCCCCTCATCACCCTCCACCACGGCGAGGTGACCTCGATCCCGGCCGCCGGAGTGACGGTGATCGCATCCGGCCCCCTGACCAGTGAACCGCTGGCCGCTGCCATCGGCAGCCTGGCGGGGGAGTACCTCTACTTCTACGACGCCATTGCCCCGATCGTCACTGCCGACTCCATCGACAGGAGCACGGTCTTTGCCGCCTCCCGCTACGGCAAGGGGGACGGGGACGACTACCTCAACTGCCCGCTTTCCCTCGAGGAGTACGAAGCGTTCATCGATGCCCTCCTTGCCGCGGAAAAGGTGCCGGCGAGGGATTTCGAGAAGATGGTCCACTTCGAGGGGTGCATGCCGGTGGAGGAGATGGCCGGCAGGGGGAGGGAGACCCTCCGCTTCGGGCCCATGAAGCCGGTGGGGCTGGATGACCCCCGCACCGGGCGGGAGCCCCATGCGGTGGTGCAGCTGCGCAAGGAGAACCGGGAGGCGACCATGTACAACCTGGTCGGCTTCCAGACCAAGCTGACCTGGCCCGAGCAGCGCCGGGTCTTCAGGATGATCCCGGGGCTTGGCCATGTGGAGTTCGTCCGCCTCGGCTCCATGCACCGCAACACCTTCATCAACGCCCCGGCTCTCCTCCAGCCGACCTTCCGGCTGAAGGGGGCACCGCCCATCTTCTTTGCCGGCCAGATCACGGGGGTGGAGGGGTATGTGGAGTCGGCGGGGAGCGGCTTTCTTGCCGGGCTCAACGCAGCGCTGGAGGCACAAGGGGAGCCCCCCCTCCTCCCGCCGCCCACGACGGCCCTGGGGGCGCTGGTGCACCATGTCACCAATGCCGATGTGAAGCATTTTCAGCCGATGAACGTGAATTACGGCCTCTTCCCCGAACTCGACGGCAAGGTGAAGAAGAAGGAGAGGCGGCAGCGACTGGCGGAGCGGGCCCTGGAGGACCTGGACCGGTGGTGCGCAGCCCTGGAGGAGAAGCGGGATGACGAGTGACGGGAACAACAAGGAGACCCTGGCCGCGAAGCTGCTCGGCAAGGAGACGCTGATCCTCCTGGTGGGGCTTTTCACCCTCGGGTCGGGATTCTATACCGGCGAACCGATGCAGTATTTCTGGGGGATAACGATCATCATCGGTGCCGTGGCCCTGTACTTCGTGCGGCGGAAGGACTGGAAAAAGCACTGGGAGGAGCAGGAACTGCTCAGGCAGGCCCTGGAGGAACGGCGCAAGCGGCAGAGGGAGGAAGGGAAATGAGCCGGGGAGGGATCATCCTTGCCTCCGCATCGCCACGCCGGGCGGAGCTCCTGGAGTCGGCCGGCATCCGTTTCGACGTCGTCCCCGGCCACATCGACGAGACCCCCCTGCCGGGGGAGGAGCCGGTCGCCCATGTCCTTCGCCTCTCCCGGGAAAAGGCGGCGGAGGTCGCCCGGCGGGAGGAGGGGACGTTCTTCGTCGGCGCCGACACCATCGTCCTGTGCGACGGCGAGATCATGGGCAAGCCGCGGGACAACGACGATGCGGCACGGATGCTGGCCAAGCTGTCGGGTCGGACCCACCAGGTCATCACCGGTTTTACCGTGCTGGAGCGGGAGAGCGGCCGCATGATCAACCGCGCGATAGGTACCGACGTCACCTTCACATCCCTGACACAGGGGGAGATCGATGCCTATGTGGCCACCGGCTGCCCCCTGGACAAGGCAGGGGCCTACGCCATCCAGGGGGGGGCGGCCTACATGGTGGAGCGTATCGACGGTTCCTACACCAACGTGGTCGGACTCCCTCTCTGCGAGGTGGTCGCGGCTCTCCGCGAACTGGAGGGGATGGAGCGAGTTTGACGTTTATGTTACTGTTTCTCCGTGCTATAGTTGTTCGATGAATTTAGTCGCAGATTTCAGGAAAAAACTCACCCTTCCGGTCTCCTCCCGCACGGGGCGTCTCGCTGCGGCGTTCCTCTCCCTCGCCGTCCTGACCTTCATCGCCGGGTTTTCCCTCGGCAGCCGCAAGCCAGCGGCTGTCCCCTTCCACGACATGATCGTCAACCACCCCCGGGAGATGTCGGCCCTGGTGGAACCCGCCGACCGCAGGATCGTTGCCCTCGCCGCCACCCTGAAGACCCCGGAAAACGCCTATCTCTACGTGCGGGACCGGATCGACTTCGACCCGTCGCTTCCCTCTCTCCCGGCCGGTGAGATCCTCTCCGAAGGGCGGGGGAGCTGTCTGGGGAAGGCGCTGCTCCTCTGCAGCATCTACCGGGCCCTGGGGGTGAAGCCGTCGGAGGTCCGCATCGTCACCGGGGAGGTCGATGCCATCGGCGGCATCGTCGACCATGCCTGGGTGGAGATGGAGTACAGCGGACGCTGCCTGCAGCAGGATGCGACCAGCCTCCTGGGGAAATTCTCCTTCGACCAGTTTCGCGGCATGGCGTACACCGACGCCTTCATCAAGGAGGAGGGGTATGTCTTCAACGACAAGGGCTTTGCCGTCGTCTCCCGCCTCAACATGATGAAGGGGGGCGGCCACCCCCATCTGACCCAACGCCCCCTCTGACGGAACCATAACCTCCCCCATCCGAGCGGACAGGAGCCATGACACTCGTAGACAATCTGAACACCGTTCGCAGCCAGATCGCTACCGCAGCTGGTGCTGCCGGCCGCAATCCCTCGTCCATCCGCCTGGTGGCGGTTTCCAAGACCAAGCCGGCGTCCCTGATCGAGGAGGCGTTTCGTGCCGGACAGACCCTGTTCGGTGAGAACTACGTGCAGGAACTGGCCGCCAAGGCAGCCGAGATGCGCTCGCCGGTGGAGTGGCATTTCATCGGCCATCTCCAGAGCAACAAGGTCAAGTATATCGCCGGACTCGTGACCATGATCCACTCCGTCGACCGTCTCTCCCTCGCGGCCGAGATCGACCGGCAGTGGGGGCGCCTGGGGAGATGCTGTGACGTCCTCGTGCAGGTGAACGTGTCCGGCGAGCCGACCAAGAGCGGGACCACCAGGGACGAGGCGGTCAGTCTCGTCCGGGAGGTGTCGGCCCTCCCCCACCTCCGTGTCAGGGGGCTCATGACCATGCCCCCGTTCTTCGACGATCCGGACCGGGCGCGCCCCTATTTCCGCGAGCTGCGTCACCTAGCCCGCGAGATCGATGAGCTGGCGCTCCCCGGTGTTTCCATGGGGGAGCTCTCCATGGGGATGTCGGGCGATTTCGCCGCGGCGATTGCCGAAGGCGCGACACTGGTAAGGGTCGGCTCGGCGATCTTTGGCGGGCGTTAACGATATGCACCCGGCACCGATTTTGCTATGATTGAGGCAGGAGGCGGCACAGCAGCAACTCTCAGGCCGCCGGGAGGTCGCCCATGGCACTGACGGTTGTCGAGGAACTGCTGAAAAAGGGGCTTGCGGCCCTGGAGCACGGTCATACCTATCTTGCCATGACCTGTCTCGAACAGGCGATGGCGACCGGGAAAACACCGCTCATCTCATCCTGGCTCGCCTACTGCATGGCACTCAATCGCAGGGATATGGAGAGGGCGGTCTTGCTTGCCCGGGAAGCCCTGGGTGCCGACCCCCAGGACGCGGATATCTGCCTGAATGCCGGCAGGACGCTCCTTTTGGCGGGATTCAGGGAAGAGGCGCTCCGTACGTTTCGCAGCGGCCTGGCAGCCGGCAGGGACGAGAGGCTGATCGCCGAGCTGGACCGGCTGGGGAACCGCCGCCAGCCCCTCTTCGCCACGCTCCCCCGCGGCCATTTCCTGAACCGTTGCTTCGGCCTGCTCCTCAGCCGGCTCGGGTTTCGCTGAGCCGGCAACGGATTATCTTTCCCAGCATGGTGATTATCTGCTATAACAAAACTTATCCCAGTGACCCGGAGGTTTTGTTGTACATGCTGATCAGATTCATTGCCGTCTCCCTGCTGTTCTTCTCCCTCTCCCTCCCCGCAGTAGCCGCCACCCCGTCCGTCAATGTCCCCATCCTGCTCTACCACCGCTTCGGTCCGACCGTTGCCGACGGCATGACCATCAAGACGTCGGTTTTCGAGGAGCACCTCAGGTACCTGAAGGACAACGGCTACAAGGTCATACCCCTCCGGCAGCTGGTGAACTGGTACCAGAAAAAAGGGCCGGCGCCTGCCCCCAAGTCCGTGGTCATCGTCGAGGATGACGCCCACAAGTCGGTCTACACCGACATGCTTCCCCTGGCGAAAAAATACAACGTGCCGGTCACCGTGTTCATCTACCCTTCCGCCATTTCCAATGCCAAGTACGCCATGACCTGGGACCAGCTGCGGGAGCTGAAAAAGACCGGGCTGTTCGATTTCCAGTCCCACACTTACTGGCACCCCAACTTCAAGAAGGACCGGAAGAAGATGCGTCCCGACGAGTTCGACAAGTCGGTGACGATGCAGCTGACAAAGTCCAGGGCGAAGATCGAGAAGGAGCTCGGGGTGGGGGTTGACCTGCTCGCCTGGCCCTTCGGCATCTACGATGACGACCTCCTCCGCCGGGCTGGGGCCGCAGGCTACAGCGGCACGTTCACCATCGAGCGCCGCCACGCAACGGCCAACGAATCACTGATGAAGCTCCCCCGCTACCTGCTCATCAACGCGGACCAGGGGAAGGCGTTCAGCCAGATACTGGCCGGGAACGCGCCGAAGCGGGATGTCGTCTACTGAGGCGAAGAAGCACCCCTGCCCGGACTGCACCTTCTGCCAGTGGTGCGGCGATGACCGCTGCGCCCTCTGCCTGCGCCGGGGAAGCTGCCGGCGCGGAAAGCTCTCGTTTGCCGAACAGATCGCCCTGTACGACGCCACCAACCGGCGGGAGCCCGAGATGACCGGAAGCGATGAAACCGTCGACCTGCTCCGCCGCCACGACCTGCGGATACTCCAGCCCGCGAGGGGGTACCGGTTCTCCCTCGACCCGGTCATCCTCTGCGACTTTGCCCTCCCCGCCGGGGGGCGGATCGCGGACCTGGGCTGCGGATGCGGCATCATCCCCCTCCTGATGGCGCGGCTGGCGTCCGGGGCACGCGTTACGGGTGTCGAGGTGCAGGGGGGGATGGCCGACCTGGCCCGGCGGAACGTGGAGCTCAACGGGCTGGCCGACAGGGTGGACATCCTGGAGAGCGATATCCTCGACCTGGGCGAGTTGCTGCCGGCCAACGGGTTCGACCTCGTGCTGGCCAACCCCCCCTATCGCCGTCGCGGCGAAGGACGGATCAGCCCCCTGGCCGGACGTGACCTGGCCCGCCACGAGTCGAGCGCCACCCTGGCGGATTTCCTGGCCGTGTCCAGGAGACTGGTCAGGCCGGGGGGGAGGATCTGTTTCATCTACCATCCCGGGCGGCTTGTGGAGCTGCTGCACCTGGCCCAGGGAGCCCGGCTGGCCCCGCGGCGGCTGCGGATGGTGCATGGCGATGTCGCTGCGCCGGCACGCATGTTCATGGTCGAACTGATGAAGGGGAGCCGTGGCGGGCTGGAGATCCTGCCGCCGCTGCTGGTGTATGGGGCCGATGGCGGTTACACGGGGGAGATGCTGCGGATTTACGGCGAGGATGGATCGGGCGGCACGCTTTTGAGGTGACGAGTGAGGAGCGATTCCAGCGTGCGGCGCAGCTCGGGGTCCATGACCTTTTCCCCCTGCTCGTCGACCCAGGCGGTCTCTTCCCGGGAGAGCTCACGCGACGGGGGGATGAATGGCTCCTCAGGCGGGAGTTCCCCGGTAATGCTCCCCTGCTTGAGGAATATCTCTCTGACAAGGGGGGCGCCAACCTCGGCATTCACCCGGGCGGTTATGTCTCCCTTGAGGAGCGACAGCTGCTGCATCCAGGCGGAGCCGGCGACCCTGACGGTGAGCACGCCGTCGCGGAATGACGACGGCATCGCCCGGGAGGCGATCTGCGGACCGACCGCGGCTCCCCATACCTCCCAGATCTTCAGCTCCCGGAAGCGTGCCTGGGCGGGTTTTCCTGCAAAGGTCGCGGCAATGAGGTCGGCGAGGGGGGCGGGACGCTTCATCCGCGGACGCTTGTCAGCCATGGCCATCCCTGCGGCGGCGGATTTTCCCCCCGATGAGCTGGCCAAGTACCGCGCCTCCGAGGGTGAGGGGGATGAACTTCCAGCTGAAGCCTGCCTTGATCCGCAGGTAGATGATCAGGGGGATGGAGATGTGGACATAGAAATACCAGGCGAAGGTGAATTTCTCGCTTCCCTGGCGGAGGTAGCCGAAGGGGATGTTGATCGCCACGGCGACCAGAATCAGGCCTGCAAGGAGGAGTACACCGCTCATGCGGACATAGTAAGCTTCATGGAGAGGCAAGTCAATCTGCTTCTGCTGAAGGGGTTCGGGTGCGCTGCCGGCGGTCAAGATCGGAGATATGCCCATGGTAAATGACGGCGATTACGTTGCCATATTCAATTCGGTGCACCGGGTGATGAAGGCGGAAAAACATCTCAAGGAGCAGAAACTGCAGATCCTGCTCATCCCCGCCCCCCGGGCACTCTCTTCGGACTGCGGCCTGGCGATCCGCTACGGGGCCGGGGACCGGGAGCAGGTCGAAGGGGTACTGCGCACCGCGGGTCTTGCCCCGGAAGAGATCTACCTCAAGTCTGGTGACCGTTATCTCCGGGTGGACAGCGAATTCTGATGTCAGCTGGCTGGGGGGCGGCCGGGCTGCCTTCCCGCAACCCGGTATTTCTTCACCAGCCTGACCGGGTGGTACGAGATTTTTGCTTCCCGCAGCCCCTGTTCTCCCAGGTCCTGTTCCCGGTTGATGAAGGTGCAGTCGGTGAAGAGCAGGCGGCTGAACTCGCGGTTGACCAACTGGGCGAGCCCCTCGACAAAGGGGTCGGTCTTCTCGAAATGGCAGACGGCGGTATCCCGGTTGAGCCGCTCCCCGAGGGCAAAGGCGGCAACGCCCCCCTCCAGCAGCACGACCACGCCGCTCAGCCCGAGCTCACCTGCCAGGCTCACGGCTTCTTCCGTCGCCTCTGCTTCAAGGTCGAGGGGGGTGCCGGGTGCCCCCCCCCGGACGCGGCGCCACTCCCGGAGCAGCTGCCGCGCTCCCGGCACATGCTCCGGGGTGAACAGCTCCACGCGGTAGCTGTGCCGTGCGGTGAAATAGTTTATCCGGTTCTTCTTCTTGTGGAACCGGGGGCCGGGGAGGGTTGCCAGCTCCTCCCTCAGGTAGAGGTAGTCGAAGCTGTTCCGGTCCTCGACGGCGGTGATCCCGGCCGGCGCAAGGTGGCGGGCGACGAACTCCTCGTCGGCACCGTAGAGGTCGTGGCCCGCGGCCAGCAGCATCCTGGCCGTTTCGCCCCGCTCCCCGCCGAGCGGCGGCAGGAAATAGGGTTCCCTGTCGTAGCCCTGCCCGAAGAGCACCAGGCTCTCCCCCACCCTGGAGATGGTATAGGAATGGGCCTTGCGGAAGAGGTAGAGGCTGGCGAAGCAGAACTCGGAGATCTCCGGCTGCAGCTCGTGAAAATGCTCCTGCAGCAACGTGCTGTCGGCCGTAGTCAGAGGGCGCTTTTCGGGATACGAAGGGATTTGCATTGTCTTCTCCTCGGCTAGACAGTATAAACTGATATGCGTCACATTGCCACCGGCCGGTTTGTTCCCGGCGGTGCGGACTATAGGAGTGCAGATGAAACCATTATTTCTCAACCCCCCCACGTTCGAGGATTTCGACGGAGGTGCCGGAGCCCGCTACCAGGCATCCCGTGAGGTCACCTCCTTCTGGTATCCTACCTGGCTCTGCTATCCCGCGGGCATGATCGAGGGTTCCAGGGTGGTGGATGCCCCGGTACAGCGCCTTGACCTGGAAGGGTGCCTGGAGATAGCGCGGGATTATGACATGGTGGTCATGTATACCTCCACCCCGACGCTTCAGTTGGATATCGCCACCGCCCGGGCCGTCAAGGCACGGAAGCCGGCGACGGTCACGGTGCTTGTCGGGCCCCACGTGTCGGTGCTGCCGGAAGAGTCGCTGCGTCAGGCAGCCGGAGCGGTCGACATCGTCTGCCGCGGCGAGTTCGATTACTCCATCAAGGAGCTGTGCGAAGGGGGGGAGTGGGCGAAGGTGGACGGCATCAGTTTTCGCTCTGGCGACGACATGGTGCATACCCCCGACCGGGAGCCGATCCGCGACCTGGATGCTCTCCCCTTTGCCAGCCAGGTCTACAAGCGGGACTTGCCGGTGGGTGAGTACATAATCCCCCACTTTCTCCACCCCTACGTCTCCATCTACTCCAGCCGAGGCTGCCCGTCACGCTGCATCTACTGCCTCTGGCCCCAGACCTTCTCCGGCCGTGCCATGCGCTGCCGTTCCCCCCGGAATGTCGCCGAGGAGGTGCAGTGGATCCTGACCAACATCCCCGGTGTCCGGGAGATCTCCTTCGATGACGACACCTTCACCGCCGATATCCGTCATGCCCGTGAGGTGGCAACCCTTCTGAAACCCATGGGGATCTCGTGGACCATCAATGCCCGGGCCAATTGCGATTTCGAAACCCTCAGGATCATGCGCGAGGCCGGCCTGCGGCACGTGGTGGTCGGGTACGAGTCGGGTAACAACACGATCCTGAAGAACATCAAGAAGGGGATCACCACTGAGCAGGCGACCCGTTTCACCAGGGATTGCCAAAAGCTCGGCATCTCCATTCACGGCGCATTCATCATGGGACTGCCGGGGGAGAGCCGGGAGACCATTCGCGAGACCATCGAGTTTGCCAAGCGCCTCGACCTGAACTCCATCCAGGCTTCCATCGCCTCGCCATATCCGGGGACCGAATTTTACGATCTCTGTCTCGAAAAGGGGTGGATCGCCTCAAACACCTTCCTCGACGACAGCGGCCACCAGAAGTGCGTTATCAACTACCCCGGTCTCTCCGGGGCGGAGATCTTCGACTCAGTGGACCTGTTCTACGACAAGTTCTACTTCCGGCCGAAATACATCCTGCGCAGCATCGGCAGGATGATCGTGGACGGGGAGGAGCGGCGCAAGCTCCTCAAGGAGGGGCGCCAGTACCTGGCCTACATGAAGAAGAGGCGCCAGGGCGGGAAATAAAAAAAGCCGCCTCCGGTATGGAGGCGGCTTTTCAGTTCCCGGCGGGAAGGATTACTTGGCGGCCGGAGCTGCTGCCGGTGCTTCAGCCGGCTTGGCTTCTTCCTTCTTCTCGGCTTTCTTTGCCTTCTTGGCTTTCTTCACCTTCTTGGCTGCCTTCTTCTCGGCCTTGACCGGCGGGTGGCCAGCCGGCATTGCTGCGGGCTCTTCGGCGAGGACAACGCCGGCAAACGAGAGGGCCACGAGGGCAGTGACGATCATGGAGAGTGCTTTTTTCATTGGGTAGCTCCTTTTGTGAGGTGTGCTGCTTTATCCTGTCCATAGCAGGTACCGTGCCAGGTGTGAAACTTCCTGCAACTGCCCGGAATGCAAGGAGACGTGTCTGGCCATGGTCCCGGTGTCGCCCCACGGCCTGCCCCATTCGCGCCACGTCCCGCTGCAAATGAGGTTAATGAATCGCAGGGTGGGTATGAAAAAAGGTGGCTGACCGACTTTTACGCTTGCCCCCCACCCCCTTCGCCGGTAATAATTCTCTTTTTACCTCTCCCTGTTCTACGTACGGACGGACCATGAAGCAGCTCATCATCAATGCCGATGATTTCGGCCTTTCTGCCGGCGTCAACCGGGCCGTGATCACGGCATGGCGCGAGGGTATCCTGACGAGTGCCTCCCTCATGGTCGGTGCCCCTGCCTTTGACCAAGCGGTGGAGCTGGCCCGGGAGAACCCGGGCCTGCAGGTGGGACTGCATCTCACCCTGGTTCAGGGGCGGTCGGTGGTTGCCCATGGCGGGTTCCCCTGCCTGACGGACGGGGAGGGGAATTTCCCCGTCGATCCGGTCATGGCGGGTATGCGGATGTTTTTCCTCAAGGCGCTCCACCGGCAGCTAGCGGCAGAGGTGGAGGGACAGATAACCCGCTTCCTCGAAACCGGTCTCCCCCTCTCCCACATCGACGGCCACCTGAACATCCACATGCATCCGACGGTCTTTGCCATCGTCTGCCGTCTGATGCCGAAATACGGCATCGAGACTTTCCGCCTGAGCCGGGAGCGGCTGGGAGCGGAGCGGCGCATCTCGTCCAGGCGGCTCCTGGGGAAAGCAGTCGATGCCGGCATCTTCGGTCTGCTGGCCCGTCGCTGCCAACCGGAGCTTCAGCGTCGCCGCATCGGATTTGCAGGGGAGGTCAAGGGTCTCCTCAACTCGGGCAGGATGACCGAGGAGTACCTGCTGGCCGCCCTCGACCTGCTGCAGGACGGGGTGACGGAAATCTACTTCCATCCGGGTGACGCGGACGAGCCGGAACTCGCCGTCACCATGCCCGATTACCGGCACCGGGACGAGCTGGCCGCCCTGCTGAGCCCCCGGGTGCGGGAGAAACTCGGGAGTCTCGGCATAACGCTGCGGAACTACCGGGGTGATCTGAAACGCTGAAACGTGCAGGATACGACGTTAGACATGTAAAGGGTAGAAAACTATGGTGAAGACACTGTTTATCATGCTGCTGGCGGTTACCGCCGGGACTGTCGGCGATCTGCTGCTGGCCAAGGGGATGAAGGAGATGGGGGACCTGTCCGCCATGAACCTGCGGGGTATCGGCAGTGCCGCCCTCCAGGCCCTTACCACCCCCAAGCTGGTTATCGGTACGGCCATGCTGGCGATCTTCTTTTTCCTCTGGCTGGCGGTCCTCTCCTGGGAAGACCTGTCGGTGGCGCTCCCCATGCAGGCGCTCAATTACGTGCTGGTCGCTTTTCTGGCCCAGTATTTTCTCGGGGAGACGGTTACGCCGTTGCGCTGGGCAGGGACCCTGCTCGTCTGTGTCGGGGTGATGATGATTACCAGGAGCAGCGGAGGGTAGAGGCTATTTCGCCGGCAGGATCAGCTGGCGCCGGACCAGGCTGAAGGTGAGCGGCTTCTTTTCACCGCTGCGGTGGACCCTGATGACCACCGGTGTGCCGGCCCTGCCGCGCAGGCGGTGTTCGACCAGGTCGCGGAAGTCGCTCCCCCTGGTCTCCTTGCCGTCGATATGGGTGATGATGTCACCCACCCTGACCCCCGCACGGTGGGCAGGACCGCCGGCAACCAGCTGCTTAACCACGATGCGGCCGTCGGCCCACGGGGCGCCGTCAATGCCGACCCCGCCGAAATTTTTGGACGAGTTGGCGGCATGGGCCGTCGTGGCGAACAGGAGCAGGATGGCGAGCATGAAGGGGCGCATGGTCGCAACTATAGCCCAGCAAGGTGCTGCGGTCAACCGGGGCGTTCGTCGGTTGCCTGCGGAAGAGAGTCGTGGGAGGGATGCGTGGGGAGAGCAAGGATTAAGGAGTTGTTGCGGGGAGGGGACGGGGGACGTGCCGTTGTTGCCACGGGGTGGGTGCGGAG
>Ga0129297_10000876_pt1 | contig 14932 bp, 10 predicted proteins | sample I18A1metaG_FD_94708 | JGI IMG/M metagenome (GOLD analysis project Ga0129297, IMG submission 94708) | Lake sediment bacterial and archeal communities from Gulf of Boni, Indonesia to study Microbial Dark Matter (Phase II) - ​I18A1 metaG | ecosystem: Environmental > Aquatic > Freshwater > Lake >... | reverse complement strand
GGCCTGGACCATCTGGGAGGAGGCGTCCCGGATGGCCTGCATGGCGTGGGTGGTGTTCTCGCCCGCCTCTGCGCCGTGCGTGGCCGCCGTAACGGCCAGGGTCGCGCGGTTCCTCGAGGTCTGGACCAAGTGGGAGACCTCATCGATGGAGTGGGTGAGGGTCCCCGTGATGTCCCGGATGTGCTCGCCGCGGTGGAGGATCTCCTCGGAACCCCGGCCGATATCCTGGGAGGCGGTATCCATCTGCTCGGCGGAGGCCGAGAGCTCGGTGGAGCCGGACGCGATGCGCGAGGAGGTCCGGGAGAGGTCCGTGAAGAGGTTCTGGAAGGAGGTGATGAGCTCGTTGCAGCTCTGGCAGATGGCTCCGATCTCGTCCTTGGCCTCCGCGCCGGAGAGACGCAGGGTGAAGTCCTGGTTCCGGCTCACGTCCCTCAGCGTGCCGGCCGCCGCGACGAGCGGGCGGCTGATACCCCGCCCGATGGACAGGGCGAGCGCCACCATGCAGATCGCCAGAAGGATGGAGAGCCCGATCTGGAGGCCGATGGTCCCCTTGGCCTGGGCGTTAGCGCTCGTCAGGCTTTCGTTCATGGCCTTCTCTTCCGAGGCCGCCAGGGCGTTCAGGGCGGACAGGAGCTCCTGGTACCGTTCCTCGCAGGTGGACATGAGCATGGTGGCCATGGAGGGATCCACCGTGGCCACATCCGCCATGTCCGCATGGGCCTTGCCGTAGGCCTCCAGGACGGCACGCACCTTGTCCGCACCTGAAACCGCTCCCTGGCTGGCGGTGACGATCTCCTCGAACAAGGCCGCGGACGCCTTCACGCCCTCCTGCTGTTCCTTGGCGGCCGCCTCCAGCTTGCTGGCTTCATACTTGGCGGCGCTCCAGCCCACCAGCTTGTAGGCTCCGGCGTGGACCTCCCCCATCCGGCTCTGGATCGTGAGCACCTTCTGATAGTTCAGCACGTGCCCCTGATACAGGTCCTGCATGGTGCGGTTGGACCGCACGAGGGCATAGATGGAGAAAGCGGAGAGCGCAATCAGGAGGCTGAGGGAGATCAGGTTGCTAATCCAGAGCTTCCCCGCCACCGTAGTGTTCCGAAGAGGGTTGTACATGGTCCGCCCCCTGGAGTGGTCCTACTTCTTGTAAGCGCCGGCCCCGATGAACACGTCCTCGAACTTCTCGACATACGAGGTCTTGGCCTGGATGGCCTTGGTCTCCGGGTTGACGAACTTGTAGTCGACCCAGCCCTTGCCCTTGGACTTGCCCACCTTCACGAGCTCGGCCACGTACTGCACGCCGTCCGGGTCCTTGGCCTGGGAGAGGTCCTTCCCCACCAGCTTGTTGTTGCCGGCGTGCCCCAGGACGATGCCATTGCCGTCGAGCACGAAGACGTAGATCTCCCCCTTGCGGAACTGCGAGGGGGTGGCGTTGGTCTCGGTCACCAGCTTGTCCTTGCCGTTCGCCTTCGCGAACGCGACGGCCTTCTTCACCATGGCCTCGGCATCCGCCGGGGTCTGGGCTGGAGACGGCACGGCCGACAGCAGGATGAACACAGCGGGAAGAAACAGCAGTTTCTTCATAGTCCCTCCTCTATTTGGTTAGAACTCCTCCTACCTCATCGAACAGGGGATCGCACTTCTGAATAAATGTACGTCGTCAGCGCTCGGCGGCCCGTTTATATAAATCGGAAGCGTTGGCGTTCAGGTGCCTCGCCAGGGGCTTCACGGCTTCCCGCAAGGTCATGCCCCCGTCCCGGGCAGCATCCAGGTAGCGGTGCGCCCACTCGGGGAGGTCCTCACCCTCCAGGGTCACCTCGTGCTCGGTGACCGTGCGCTTGGCATCGGCCCCGGCGATCACCAGCACCATCTCGCCCCGGCTCTCGGAGCCGAGCTGCTCCCGCACCTGGGCGGGGGTGCCCCGGTACCACGTCTCATGCAGCTTGGTCAGCTCCCGGCCCAGGGCGATCTCCCGGTCCGGCGCGATCTCGGTCAGCTCATCCAGGGCCTCGTGAATGCGGTGGGGCGTCTCGAAGACCACCACGGTCTCCTCGCGCCCCACCACACGGCGCAGGAAGGTCTGGCGCGGCTCGCTGCGGGACGGGAGATAGCCCAGGAAGCTGAAGGCGTGGCTGGGGAGGCCCGATGCAACGACGGCCAGCGTGACGGCCGAGGGTCCCGGCAGCACGGTGACCTTGGCGCCCGCGGCCCGTGCCAGACGCGCCAGCTCGAAGCCCGGATCGTTGACGCCGGGCATGCCCGCATCGGAACAGTAGGCCACGGTCTCGCCGTCCGCGAGGGCCTCCGCCACCGCCTCTTCGGAAGCCTTGGGCGCATGGTCGTCGAAGCGAAGGAGGGGCTTCTCGATGTCCAGGTGCTTGAGGAGGGCGCCCGTGCGCCGCGTGTCCTCGCAGGCCACGCGATCGCATTCGCGCAGGGCTTCCACCGCCCGCTCCGTGAGGTCGCCCAGGTTGCCCAGAGGGGTCGGCACCAGAATGAGATGTCCAGCCATGAGGAGCCTCGCTGGTGCATTGTGGCACCAACGGATCCCAAGATTCCTCTCCTGCGCCGGTGCGCGCGGTGGTAGGGTGGATCGCTGAACCACGACCGGCCGGGCCGGAACACGGAAAAGGAGGACATATGGCTGCCACGAATCCTTCTTTCCCCCGCTGTTCCTGATTCCCGCCGAGTCCTGATCAAGCCACAAGGCTTCCACTGACGGTCCTCCGCGGGCGCATCCACCCGTTCATCCGGAGACCGCTCCATGAGCCTTCTCGACCTGGGCTGGCGCGAGGAATTCGCCCGGCACTTCAACCACGAAAACCCCTACTGGGTGCCCGCCCGCGTGGCCATCACCCACCGCGGCCGCTACCTGCTCTATTCCGCCCTGGGCGACCTGGAGGCCGTCCTGGCGGGCTCCGCCGAGGACTCCCCCGTCACCGGCGACTGGGTTGCCGCCCTGCCCGGTGCACCGGGCGACCTGGCCCGCATCGACCGGGTCCTGCCGCGGCAGACCGTGTTCCGCCGCAAGCCTCCCGTATCCGGAGGCCGCAAGCTCACCACCTTCGAAGGCGAGACCCGCTTCGCCGGGGGCACCACCATCGAACAGGTGATCGCCTCCAACATGGACCTCGTCCTCGTCGTCACGGCCCTGGACGGCGACTACTCCCTGAACCGCATCCGCCGCTACCTGATCCTGGCCCAGGGCTCCGGCGCCGAGGTGATCGTCCTGTTGAACAAGGTGGATCTGGGGGATCCCGGGCCGGCCTTGGCGGAACTGGGCTCCGCCTCGCGCGTGCTCGGGGTCAGCGCCCGTTCCGGAGAGGGTCTGCGCGCCCTGGAGGCCCTTGTCCAGCCCTCGCGCACCGCGGCCCTCATCGGTTCCTCCGGCGTCGGGAAGTCGTCCATCGTCAACGCGCTGCTGGGGGAGGCCCGCCAGTACGTGAGCCCCAAGAGCCAGAGCACGGGCAAGGGACGGCACACCACCACCCGCCGGGAGCTCGTGCCCCTGCCCCGCGGCGGCTTCCTGCTGGACACCCCGGGCATGCGGGAGGTCCAGCTCTGGGCCGATGAGGCCGATGTCGCCGACGCCTTCAGCCCCCTGGAAGCCCTCGCCACCCAGTGCCGCTTCTCGGACTGCCGCCATGCCAGCGAGCCCGGCTGTGCCGTGAAGGCCGCCATCGAGACGGGCGCGCTGGAGGCCTGGGCCCTCGAGGAATACCGCCGCCTCACCCGGGAGGTGCGCTACCTGGCCCAGCGCCGCCAGGAACGGCTGCGGAGCCTCCAGCACAAACGCTGATGCCCGAAACTCGAAGGGGCCGCTCTTCGCGGCCCCTTCGTGTCTGTCTTATCTGTTGAAAAGCCTTCGCCTTCTGCGGCGGCCTTCACCACGGGGCCCCATCCGCGACCGAGCGAAGCGAGGAGCGGGAGTATAGCGCTGTGCGCTGTGTGATCTGGGGGTAGTCCTGCACGGACAGGGACCGACTCTCAGTAGCCTTCGCCCTCGGCCGCAGCCTTCACCTTCCCCCGATGGATCTTGAAGAGGAAGGCCACGTAGCCCACGGCGATGGGGAAGCCGATGAGCCACCAGACGAGACCCGCCTGCAGGCCGTGGGTGCCCACGCTGGCGTTCTGGGCCGTGAGGGACCAGCCGGGATTCAGGGTGGACTTCAGCATCACGGGCCACACACAGGCGGCGGTGGTGGCGAGGATGCCCAGGATGAAGGCCCCGGAGCCCAGGAAGGCCAGCAGGAAGCGATCCTTGAGGAGGCCGTAGAACACCGTGACCAGGCCCGCCAGGTAGACCACGAAGAACAGCCAGGCCAAGGGGGCGCTGGGGAACTTGCGGTAGATCTCCGGACTCACCTGGCTCGTGGCGAAGGTGGCCACCACCCAGAGCACCACCACGGTGATCCAGAGCGGCTTCGCCAGGGCGCGGCTCCGGTCGTGTACGGGACCTTCCGTCTTCCAGGCCAGGAACAGCGCGCCGTGCCCCGCGAGGGTGGCCAGCACGAAGACGCCGATCAGCACCGTGAACCAGTCCAGGATGCCCACGGGGTTGGCGGTACCGAAATGGGTGAAGAGCGGAATGTTGAAGAAGCCGTCCTGGCCCACGGGCACGCCCCGGATCACGTTGGCCAGGGCCGCGCCGAGCAGCACGGGCATGAGGATGCTGGCGGCGGCGAAGCCGCGATCCCAGAAGCCCCGCCACAGCTCATCCTGCACATGGGAGCGGAACTCGATGGAGATCCCGCGCAGGATCAGGGTCCACACCACCAGGAACATGGCCATGTAGAAGCCCGAGAAGCCGGAGGCCAGCGTCTTCGGGAAGGCCAGGAACATCGCGCCTCCGCCCGCCAGCAGCCATACTTCGTTGCCATCCCAGAGGGGTCCGATGGCAGCCAGCACCTCCCGGCGCTCTTCGTTGGTCTTGGCCACGAAGAGGTGCAGGATGCCCGCGCCGAAGTCGAAGCCGTCCATCACGGCGTAGATCGCCACCATAACGGAGACCAACCAGAACCAAAGCATTTCCATGGCGATCTCCTCAGTGTCCGGCAGGGGTGGAAGAGGGGCCGTGCGAGATCTCTCGCGTGATCAGGAACACGGCCAGGAACCAGAGCACCACGTACAGTCCGGCAAAGCCCAGGGAGGTGAAGATCGTCTGGCCCGCGTGCACCATGTGGCTGGAGCCCGCACTGGTCCGCATGAGTCCGTAGATGAGCCAAGGCTGGCGCCCCAGCTCCGCCACCATCCAGCCCGCCGTATTGGCGATGAAGGGGAACGGGAAGGCCAGCATGAGCACCCAGAGCAGGGAGCGGGTCCGCTCCAGCCGCCCCTTCCACAGCAGCAGCGCGGCGAGCCCCATGATGGCGATGAAGATCGTTCCCAGGCCCGCCATGATGTGGAAGCTGTAGTACAGCAGCTCGATGTTCGTGGGCCACTGGTCCTGTGGGAACTCGTTCAGGCCCTTCACGTTGCTGGAGAAGGAGCCGTAGGCGATGAAGCTCAGGACACCCGGCAGCTTGATGGGATTGTCCAGCTTGCGCTCGGCCACATTGGGCTGCCCGATGACATTCAGCTCGGCGAAAGGCCCGCTCTCGAAGCGCCCTTCCATGGCCGCGAGGGTGACCGGCTGGTGCTTGGCGACCATCTTGCCCTGGTGATCCCCCGAGGGGAACGCCACCAGGAGGCTGGCCAACAGACCCGCCGTGACACCCACCCGCAGGTTGAGCCGGGCGGCGTCGAGGTGGATGCCCTTCAGGGCCCAGTAGGCGCCCACGGCGGAGACGAAGAAGGAGCCCGTCACCGCAGCGCCCATCATGTTGTGGAAGTACTGCACCAGGGCCCAGGGGTTCAGCACGTAGGCCCAGAAGCTGGCGATCTGATAGGTGCCGTCGGCGGCGATCGTGTAGCCCGCCGGGTGCTGCATGAAGGCATTCGTGGCGACGATGAAGTAGCCGGAGAGCCAGCTGCCCAGGAAGAGGGCCCAGGCCGCAAGGTAGTGGAGCTTCGGTCCGATCTTCTTCTCGCCCCAGATGAGCAGGCCCAGGAAGGAGCTCTCCAGGAAGAAGGCGAACATGCCCTCCATGCCCAGGGTCTGTCCGATGACGCCCCCCGACAGGTGGCTGAAGCGCGCCCAGTTCGTCCCGAACTGGAACTCCATGGGGATGCCCGTCACCACGCCCACCGCGAAGTTGATGCCGAAGATCCGGATCCAGAAGCGCGCCATGTCCAGGTACCGCTCGTTGCCGGATTTCCGCCCCAGGACCTTGAACACGACGATGAGCAGCGCCAGACCCATCGTCAGCTGCGGGTACAGGTAGTGGTACGCCGCCGTGAACCCGAACTGCAGGCGGTGCCAGAAGAGGGGGTCGCCCATGGTGGACTCCTGGATGCAGGTGCTGGAGGGAGCTTACAGGAGCCGGGTGACGGAAGCCAACCGGTTCACCCTCCCTGGGACGCCCGCGAGCAGGTCTCCGTTCCCATGATGTTGGTCACAACGCTCAGTCGCCCGGCTCGGTGGGGTGCCCCTGCTTGGTCCACACCACCCGCTGGGGCAGCGGCATGCCGATGCCATCCTGCTTGAAGCGCAGCAAGATGCGTCGGCGGAACTCCCGGGCGATCTCCCACTGCAGGCCGGGACCCGTCTTCGTGAGGGTCCGGATGGTACAGCCCGTGGCGCTCATGGTCTCGACGCCCCGCACCTCCGTGGGCTCCAGCACGGCATCGGGGCGGTCCTTCTTGAGCTCTTCGCCGAGGGACTTGAGCAGCGCCATGACGCGGTCGATGTCCTGGTCGTTGTTGATCTCAACATCCACCAGGGCCCGGGCGTAGTCCTTGCTCAGCACCACCACCTGGCTGATGGTTCCATTGGGCAGGTAGTGGGCCCGGCCTTCCATGTCCCGGATCTGGGTCACCCGGAGGGTCATACGCTCAACCGTGCCGCTGTGCTTGTTGTCCACGTCGATGATGTCGCCCACGCCGAACTGGTTCTCCATGAGCAGGAAGAATCCCGCGATGATGTCCTTCACCAGCGTCTGGGCGCCGAAGCCCAGGGCCACGCCCGCCACGGCGGACCCCGCCAGCAGGGGCTGGATGTTGACGCCGAACTCCTGCAGGGTCACCAGCACGAAGAAGACCCCCACCAGCACCCGCGCTGCGTTCTTGAGCACGGAGCCCAGGGTCTCCGCCCGCCGCTCGGCATCGGAGGTCACGCCTTCGTTGCCATCGTCCACGGCCTTCCGTACCGCCCGGGCCACGAGGTTGACCGCCCAGAGAATGACGAAGCAGGCGACCAGGGCCGCCCCCAGCTTCTGGAGCCTGTGCCAGCCCGTGGCCTCCATCCATGTCGCCAGCGCATCCCAGCGGGAACCGATCGCAAAGCCCATCCAACTACCTCCACTTCCATCTCTACCACAGTCGGGATTCCGGCCCTACCCCGCCCCCAGGAAGTCGTAGTTGATCTTCTTCTGGAGGGTCGTGATCTGGGCGAACACCTGCTTGAGCAGGTTCTCTTCGATGCTGGTGAGGCTCTTCAGCTCGATGTCGTTGTCCGCCTGGAAGCCGGCGCTGAGGCGTTCCGCCTGGTGCCGCAGCCGCAGAGCCATGAGGAAATCGTGGGCCTGGGACAGATCCTCGTAGCCCGTGCTCGTGAGCACCCCCAGCTCCTGGAGGCGGCGCAGCCGGTGGAAGGTGCTGGTCTCGACGACCCCATGCCTCAGCGCGTAAAGGCGGGCGAAATTGACGATGGAGGCCATCGCATCCTTCGCGTTGAAGGTCTTGTGCCCATGGATGTCCGTGTCCGTCACGATCTTCCCGAAGAACCCGAGGGGCGGCTTGTACTGCAGGGCGTCCTGGGCCATGTAGCCGAAGAAGGGCTCGTTGGAGGCTAGCTCGCTGCGGATGTGCGCCCGCAGGGCCGAGGTGAGCCCAGCATCGCCGTGGATGCAGCGGAAGTCGAAGAAGGTGTTGAACTCCATGAGGTTCTGGGGCTCGGCCAGGCCAATCCACCCGCTGAAATAGCGCTTCCACTGGGAGAGAGGCTGACACCAGCGGGGGTTGCGGGCCATCATGCCCCCCTTGCAGATGGGATAGCCCGCGGCTTCCAGCCACCCGGAGACGCGGTCTCCGACCTGCAGCAGATGGGCCTGGACGTCCTCGAACCGGATTCCAGGGGGAAGATCGAACAGGATGGCCGTGTCCTGGTCCGAGAAGAGGGTCTGCTCCTCCCGTCCTTGGCTGCCCATGGCCAGGAAGGCATAGGGCACGGGCGCGGATCCCAGCTCCGCCTCCGCAAAGGCCACCAGCTTCTCGGTGACAATGTCGGAGACGGCCGAGATGGCCCGGCAGATGTGGATCGGCTTTGCGCCGCTGTCGATGAGGGACTTCACGAGCACGGGCAGACGGCGGCGATGCTCCGTGACAGCCTCCGGCCGGCTGGCCTCCTTGATGGACCGGGAGAGGAACACAAGGGGGTAGTGATCCACCTGAAGCAGGTCCTGCCCCCGCACCAGCCCGACGACGGAGCCGCTCTCATCCTTCACCACCAGGTGCTGGACGCCCTTTTCGCGCATCAGCTCCAGGGCCTCGTGCCCCTGGGCAGTGGGCGTGACGGACAGCAGCGGCGAGCTCATGATCTCGAACACGGGCCGGGCTGGATCAAGGGACCGCGCGACCACCCGCTGCCTCAGGTCGTGATCCGTCACAAGCCCGATGGGTTCGCCGGTGGGCGCCTGGACCAGCAGCGCCCCCACGTCATCTCGGTTCATGAGCACTGCGGCTTGGGCCACGCTGGTCTGGAACCCCGTCGCGAGGGGTTCGCGCATGAAGCGCTTCACGGGTTCTCCAAGGAACAGCAGGGCGGTCTGCAGGTCGGCGATGAGCGAATCCCGCTCCACCGCTTCCCGCGTTCGTGCAGTGGCATCCTCCGCGATGGCGTCGCAGAATTTCGGCTCGCTGGCCTCGTCCCGCACCAGGGTGGCGGTCAAGGACACCAGGGTTCCGTCGGAAAGCCGCACCATCCGCTCCCGGACCTCGCCTCGCCCCAACAGCTCATCCCTCAGGCTTTCCAAGTCCTCCCCGGCCCCGAGGCACTCGCGGAGTCCGCCATCCCCCGCCGGTACGCCCAGGAGACGCTCCGCGGCCGCATTGGCCTCGACGATGGTCAGCCGACGGTCCATGAGCGCGCGGAACACACCCACCTTCAGGTTCTCGGCCACACTGCGGAACCGTGACTGGCTCTCATCCAAGGCCGCCTGGACCTCCTTCTGGACACTGAGATCCCGCACGATGAGGATCACGCCATCCCTGTCCCCGAGCACGATGCGCTCGGGAGTGATGAGTGCCTCCACGTCCTGCCCATCCCGGATCCGCAGGTGCGCCTCGACCGAGTGCAGCACGGAGGCGGGATCCTGCATGGCCTGGGCCCAGCGGCTCATCGTCCCTTCCCGGAGGCTGAAGGCCTCGTCCAGCTCCACCAGGGCCCATTCCTCCTCCGAGTACCCCATCAGGTTCAGGAAGGTCTGGTTGGCAAAGACACAGCGGCCTTCCAGGATCATGAGCGTGCCTTCCTTGGAAGCCTCCACCAGGGTCCGGTACTTCTCGTGGGACTCCCTCAAGGCTTCCTCGGCCAGCAGCCGCTTGCGCTCGATGCGGAAGCTCTGCTGCGCCACGAACAGCAGGAGAAGGGCGATGACCAAGGCCAGGGCGAGGCTCACATGGATGACCCGGCTGGTGAGGGCCGAGATCTCCGCATGGACGTCCTCCAGGTAGAGACCCGTCCCCACCACCCATCCCCATGGCTCGAAGAGGCGCACGTAGGACTGCTTGGGAGACACCCGGGTGGCATCGTCCTTCCACTGCCAGACATACTCGAGATAGCCTTCGTGCTTCTCCTGGGCCAGTCGTGCGAATTCCACAAACACGCGCGTCCCCTTTGGATCGACGTAGTTGGTCAGATCCTGGCCGTTGAGGTCCGTGCGATAGGGGTGCATGACCATCCGGGGCTGGAGGTCCGTGATCCAGAAGTAGTCCTTGCCTTCCTTGCCGTAGCGCAGGAACTGGAGCCGCTCGGCGGCCGCCTTCTGGGCCTCGGCCTTCCCCATGCGCCCCGCCAGGACATCCTGGTGGTACTCCTGGAGGATGCTGCAGGCCGAGTTGGTGAGCTCGCGGATCATCTCGCTCTTGCGGGTGAGAAGGGCCTCCTCGAAGCCCGGGATCACGTAGACGAAGATGGGCACCACCAGGAGCCCGATGGCCAGCAGGGTGGGCATCAGGATCCGGAGCAGGAAGTTCTTCCACTCCAGCTTGGGCAGGGCACGTTTCATGGGATCAGCGGCCTGGGGACGGGTCTTGGTGGTTTTCCCCGGAGAGGATAGCAAGGTGTTCCGGAACGCCCGCCAAAGATCCAGGGGCATGTTCATGCCCAGATCGGACAGCCCCATTCGGTCCGGGCCATGAAAATCGCATCCCGCGCATACCGCGAGACCCATCTCCCGGGCCAGGTCCAGAAGCACCAGGATCTGCGCCTGGGAGTAGGGCGCGTAGATGGCTTCCAGTCCATCCAGGCCAAGGGCCTGCAGCCTCGCCAGGCGCAGCTTGAGGGTGTCCCGGTCCACGGCCAGCACGAAGGGATGGGCCAGGAACACCTTCCCCCCGGCCCGGTGGGCCCACTCGATGGCCTTCTTCACCGGAAGGCCCTCCCCTTCGGGCTCCGTCCGCTTCAGGGCCTTCTCCAGGTGGGACGAGGCCGGATCAAAGCCATAGACGAGCAGGTGGACGGGACCCTCGTCGTCCAGGGCGGTCATCTCGAGACCGGCCACGTAGCCGACGCCGTGCTGGGCGAGGGCGCTCCGGAAAACGCTCTGTCCCTGCACCGTGTCGTGGTCCGTGAGGGCGGCGTACCGCACCCCCGCCCGGGCCAGCAGGGCGGCCAGTTCCTCGGGCGCGAGTTCCCCGTCACTCAGGTTTGAGTGGCAGTGGAGGTTCACCTTGAGGGTGGCGGCGTTCATGACTCCCATGATGAGGCGAAAAGGCAAGCGGCGCCCGGGGGCGCCGCTTGTAAAAGTACATCTCGCAGAGGCAGGCCTACTCGGTGACCCCTTCGGCCAGCTTGCGCTCCGTCATCAGCGACACGATCACGAGGGTCAGGAAGCTGAGGGGGATGGAGACGATGCCGGGGTTGTCGAAGGGGATCGGGGCATTGGCCGGATCCAGGCCGAACTGCTTGAAGATGGAGGGGGACATGGCGATGAGCACTAGGGAGCTCACCACGCCCACGGCGATGGACGCGGCAATGCCCTTGGCGGTGGTCCGCTTCCAGAACAGCAGCATGACCACGGCCGGCAGGTTCGCGGAGGCCGCCACGGCGAAGGCCAGACCCACCAGGAAGGACACGTTCTGGCCCTTGAAGATGATCCCGAGGATGATCGCCAGGATGCCCACCACGACTGCAGCAATGCGGCCGGCCTTGACCTTCTGGTTCTCGTCCATCTTGATCTTCATGTACCGGTCCATCAGGTCGTGGGCCACGGCACCGGAGGAGGCCACGATGAGCCCGGCGACGGTGCCCAGCACCGTCGCGAAGGCGATGGCGGAGATCACCGCAAAGAGGACGGTACCGAAGGACCGGGCCAGCAGCGGCGCGGACATGTTGTTGTCCAGGGGGTTGACCACGCCATGGGTCATGGCGCCCAGGCCCATGTAGAGGGTCAGGATGTAGAAGAAGCCGATGGCGGCGATGGCCACGATGGTGGACTTGCGCGCAGCGGCGGGGCTGGGAACGGTGTAGTAGCGGATCAGGATGTGGGGAAGCGAGGCCGTGCCCAGGAAGAGGGCCAGCATCAGGGAGACGAAGTCGATGCGCTCAAGGATGGTACCTTCCACCTTGAACTTCACGCCGGGACGCATAAGCTTGCTGCCCGCGGTCGTGTAGGGGTAGTGGACGGTCACATCGGCGCCGCTGGCATCCTTGAACTTCTCCAGCTTCCACTGGAGCACCGTCGTCTTCTTGTCGCCGATCTTGGCCAGGAACTCGAAGGGGCCCACAGAGCCGGTCTTGGCCTCAGGGGCCGAATCCCCGGCGATGGAGACCAGGTTGCCGACCTGACGCAGCTTGCCGCCGGACTCGCCGTTGACGACCTTGGCCTCGCCCGCCTTCAGGGACTCCCACTGGATCTCCTCGAAGACCTTCTTGCCGTCCTTCTCCTCCTCCATCCACCAGGATTCCTTGCCGTCCTTGGCGAGCTTCACGAAGGTGTGGTTCTTGATGGCCTTGGACTCGACCACGGACCAGGCCGCGTCGCTGGGCGCCAGCTTGCCGTCCTTCACGTCGGCGGCCAGGGTCGCATATTCGTGGAAGGGCACCTTGCCGCCCTGGTCGGGCTTGGTGGAGAAGCCGCGCACGAGCACGGCAATGGTGATGACGAGGGAGAAGACGATGAGCAGGCCGCCCTTGAGGAACTGGACGTACGTCGTGGAGGTCATGCCGGCCGTGGCCACGATGATGATCACCACGGTGCCCACCATGATGACGCCGGCCGCGTGGGGCATGCCCAGCAGGGGCTCCACCAGCACGCCCGCGCCCACCATCTGGGGGATCAGGTAGCACAGGGAGACGATCAGGGTGCTGATGGCCGCCATGAGCTTGATGCCGCGGGAGTTGAACTTGGAGTCCACGGCGTCCGTGAAGGTGTACTTGCCCAGTCGCTTCATGGGCTCGGCCACCACGAAGAGGGCCACGATCCAGCCCGCCAGGTAGCCGATGGAGTAAAGGAAGCCGTCGTACCCGGCCACGGCGATCATGCCGCAGATGCCCAGGAAGGAGGCCGCGGAGAGGTAGTCGCCCGCGAAGGCGATGCCGTTCACGCCCCAGTGGATCTGACCACCGGCCGCGTAGTAGCCGCTGGCGGACTTGGTCTTGCTGCCGTAGTAGAAGGAGAGGCCCAGCACGAAGCCGACGAAGGCCAGGAAGATCAGAATGGCCATGCTACGCGTCCTTTCCCTTGTCGGTTTCGTTCAACTCGGCTTCCTTGCTGCTGCACAGGCGCGTGTAGACCAGCGCCAGCACCAGGGCGAACACGATCAGGAAGAAGCCGTAGGTCACCGCCAGGTTGAGGCCGAAGATGATCTCGGCCTCCATGAGCACGGGCGCGGTGATGTTGATGGCCACGAACCCCACGTAGATCAGGGCATAGACCAGGAACATCCACAGACCCAGACGGGTCTTGTAGGGCGCAGCAGGATCCTTCCCTCCTTGGGAGGCAGGTTCATGGAACATATAAGTACTCCAAAAATTGAGGTTGTGGCGACAGCTAAGGGACTGGCCCCTCACATAACATTCCGTCAAGAGTGCGGTTGTTATTTGAGGAAGTCAATCCTAGAAAATCACAATGTAGCAATAGACCATTATGCATAATCCAGGCGGAAATGGATTCATGAAAACTATGATTTCAGATCACAATATTTAGATCCTTGGGATTACAAATCGTCACCCATAGATCGACGAGATGACAGGCATTTTCCCAGGTATCGCGACTTCATCTGGCGGGAGGCCAGGGCCTGTTTCAGGGGCGGCAGCTTCAAGATGACCCCAAGGACCGCAGCCATGGCCCGGTGGCTGGCGAGGGCCTGATGGTCGAAGAGCAGGTTCTGGAGCTGGCCCCGCTCGATGGCCATGCAGACGGCGCGGTGGGCGGTGTCGACGGGCGTGAAGATCCGCTGGGGGCGGGGCCGGAGCCTGAGGCTGCTCTTGGGGCAGGCCCGCACACAGACGCCGCAGCCCAGGCACACCGTGGCATCCAGCTTCGCCTTCCGGCGGTTCGGGTCGCTCGCCAGGTTGGCGGAGACCAGCCCGAGGGCCTCCACCGGGCAGGCGGTCACGCACGTCCCGCAGCCGTTGCAGCCCCCCTCCAGAACCTCCGGAAGGAAGTTCGTGGTGTGCACGGGGTGGAGCACGGCGAAGCGCCGGGCGGCCACCAGGGCCTCGCAGCAGCAGCCGCAGCAGTTGCAGAGGAAGGCCACCCGGTTCCTTACGTTGTCCCCGAACTGCACCAGGCCCCGCTCGTAGGCCAGATGGAGCAGGTCCAGGCACTCGGCGGCCTCGATGCGCCGGGCCGTTCCATGGCGCGTGAGGGACTCCGCACAGCCGTTGAAGGTCATGCAGATGTCCATGGGGGCGTCGCAGGCCTTTCCCAGGTGCTGCATCTTGTGCCGGCAGTAGCACATCCCCACCCCGATGCAGGAGGCGGTTCGGATGACCTCGCTGGCCCGCTCGTAGTCCAGGACGTGCAGGGAGTGCTCCGGCGGCACGGCGGGCTCCTGGACGAAAGCCCGCCCCAGACGCGTCTCACCCACCGCGAACAGGTCGCGGATGAAGTCCTCCTCCACGTTGAGGTACTGATGGAACAGTTCTGCCAGAGCCCTCTGGTCCAGGTCCCCCCGCAGGCGCATCAGCGAGAACTCGAAGAACCCGGCCATGGGCGGGGGCAGCGCGTAGGTGGTCTCCCCGGCGGGGTCCACGGTATCCAGCAGGATGGAGCGCTCCGCCAGGGCGTCGAGGGTCCTGCGGGCTTCGGCCTCGCTCACCTTCCAGGCCCGGGCGGCCCGGGACACCGTGAAGGGGCGGATGGGCAGCTGCGCTACCAGGGCGGCCTCCCGCTCGCTGAAGAGCAGCCCGAGGATCCGGTAGAGGGTCTCCGAGGGCGGTGCCCCCTGCGGGAACCGGTTCAGGCGCTGAACGAGGGAGGCGTACCCCGACTTGGGCGTGTGGTGGGCCATGATCGCCCCAGGATGCCCGCCTCGGAGGCCGAGGCCAACCCTAGGAGCGTGTCCAAGTAAGCGGAAGGAGCCGCGTTGATTGCAAAGGGGTTGAAGGCAAGGCGGAGGGCGTAGCTCGGTGCGGGCACACCGTGCAAGCCCGACAACGCGGCATGCAAGC
>Ga0129297_10000875_pt1 | contig 14935 bp, 15 predicted proteins | sample I18A1metaG_FD_94708 | JGI IMG/M metagenome (GOLD analysis project Ga0129297, IMG submission 94708) | Lake sediment bacterial and archeal communities from Gulf of Boni, Indonesia to study Microbial Dark Matter (Phase II) - ​I18A1 metaG | ecosystem: Environmental > Aquatic > Freshwater > Lake >... | reverse complement strand
GTTCTACTCTGGCAACGGAGTTCCATATCGTCCGTTCTCGCTCCCGGGAATCTTCGGAACCGTTAATTAATCGGGTGCTACGCCTGTGGGCGAGGTCTCGTTGAACCGTCAAACAAAGCGGATGTGGACAAGAAATCTGCTTCTGTTGACGCCCTTTCTCGTTGCGTTGTTCCTATTCACGTTCTCTGTTGCAGCATCGTTCGCCCAAGAGACTCCCACGACCCAAGCGACGGGGAACTTCGATATACTTGGCGCTGGCTTGGCTGTCGGTCTTTGTGGCATAGGCGCTGGCTTGGCTATCTACGGATCTACGTCAGCTGGTCTAGCAGCTATGGTCGAAAGGCCTGAGCTTACGACGTGGGTTCTGGTTTTTGCAGGTCTGGGCGAAGGGATAGCCATCTACGGATTGGTCGTGGCCATACTGATTCTGGGCAGACACTGAGGTAGTAGGCCCGGCCGCCCTATATTCCGAATAATCCTTTCGAAATCTCTTCCTCGCTCAAGTTGAGTTGCTTGCCGGTCACGATCGAAACCAGATTCTTTGCCTCGCATTCGCAGAGAAGAAGGTACGCCACAATGTACCCTGCTTGAAGCGGGTGGGTTCTCAAAGCTGCGGATGCATCGTCGTAGAGCTGCCTGAAGAAAAGCCGTTCGAGAGGCAACGATGAACCGCTCTTTAGCAAGCTCACAGCCTCCGAGGCAAGCCTCGAATAAGCCGTAGTCAGTATGCTTGGAGCGTCTTCAAGTCGGCTTTGGACCACAGAACGCAACGTTGTCTTCGGAAGATTGTGGGACAGAGGGATGACTGCTTCTTCGATCAGCCTTGAGGGAGCCTCCCTAGCTTTCAGGGAAAACGCGATGAGCAAATTCCTCAGGTCCATCTCTTCCCCTACAAGATCCTTCATGCCCACCACTTTTACGACCAGTTCCCAGACTCTGCTGAAGTAGATCTTATCGAGAGTTGCCTCCAGGATCAAAGTTGTTCCACTTTCTCTGTATGGTTGAAGTTTGTCGAGCAGTGGATAATATGGAGTGTCGCGGAGGAGGGATGCCACCTCATCCACGTCCTTGGCTTTCACGAGTGCGGGGAAGTTTACCAGGCTATACTCCCTTGGTAGAGGGATCAGATTCGGTTCCTCCGCGCTCTGACCGTGCTTTGCCCTAATTATCCTCTTTATGTTTTCCACATCGAATCTCGCACAGTACCTACTAAGCAGATCCTGCATCTTTCCTTGGGCAGCAAGACGCACAAAGAAGAACCTCTCCACCAATTTCCTAAGAAATACGCCTTCTAGAGTTCTGGCGTCCTGCTCTTGTGTGGGCAACTGGCCTATCTCAGTCGCGTAGTCAGTTTTCATTAGATTATCGGAAACATCTCTAAGCTTTCTCGCCTTGGCCAGAAGTTGGATGTCACGCGGTGCTATGAGATGCGTTCGCAATCCATGAACTCTTGTGAGGAGATAAATGCTAGCTCCTCGTCTCATCCGGTTTGCCCTCTGATCACCGCTTTTACTCGTTTGGCTCTGAAGAATTCTTCAAGTGTCTCTTCCTCAAGCCTGCCGTCGATGTATCGAATCATTTCCTGCAATTTCGGTATGATGACTCTCTCGAGAGCGTTGACCTTCCGGTTTGTCAACATAAGCTCTTGGGCGATGATTTCTATCCTTCCTTCCGCTTCAGTTATGTCAAGCAGTTCTCTCATTAGTGCAGTTAGTTTCTCTGCAGCGGTGTATGCGGAGGCATTTGTCACTGAAGTGATTGCTGGCATCTTCCCGGCCACGATCTCAGGTACGAGGACTCCCATGACGCTGCGAGGTCTCACCCTCGCATCGAAAGGTCCCACGGTGGAGGCTTGAGATTGAAGCTGCGAGTAGCCAAGTGTAATGTAGGCGATCTTTAGCGCCTCGTAGACCTTCATCAAAGATTGCTCAAGTTCGTGTCTAGCCTCGACCTTTGTGAGGAGTCGATTCGTTTCCGCAGCGAGGTTGTCTCTCTTCATTTTGAGAAGCTCCTTGCCGCGTTCTGTGAAGTCAAGCTGCTCCCGTAAACGAAGTAGCACTCCTCTCGTGACAGCGGCTCTACCAGTACTCATCTAAGCCCGGACGCCTGCTCAACGTTTCCTCTTGGGATGATACCTGAGAATGTATTCCTCATGGATCCGCGTCAATGCGTCCTCGGGCAGTATTTCCAACAGCTCCCAAGCCATGTCAAGGGTTTGTTGTATCGTTCTGTTCTCTAGCTCGCCTTGTCTGACGAAACGTGTTTCGAATTCGTCAGCAAACTTCAGATAAAGTCTCTCTTCCTCGCTCAGCCCTATCTCTCCAACTATTCTAGCGAGGTCCCGGGCCTGTCTTCCCCTCGCGTATGTACCGTAGAGCTGGTCGGCTACGTCACCATGGTCCTCTCTCGTCTTGCCCTTCCCAATTCCCTTTCTCATCAGTCTACTTAGGCAAGGTAGGACGTTGATTGGTGGATATATCCCCTTCATGAACATTTCACGGTCTAGGAAGATCTGGCCTTCAGTAATGTAGCCGCTCAGGTCTGGGATCGGGTGTTGTAGGTCTCCACCAGGCATTGTTAGGATGGGCATTTGGGTCAATGACCCTTTTTTACCTTGAATGATTCCAGCCCTCTCGTATATGGAAGCAAGGTCGCTGTACAGGTAGCCTGGGTATCCTTTCCTGCTTGGAACTTCCTCCCTCGCAGCGCTCAGCTCTCTCAGGACCTCCGCGTAATTTGTCATATCGCTCAGTATTACCAGGACATGCATCTCAAGTTGGAAAGCGAGGTACTCGGCGACCGTCAATGCTATTCGAGGAGTGAATAGCCGTTCAATCGCTGGATCATCAGCAAGGTTCAGTATCACGACTGACCGTTCCAATGCTCCAGATTTTCTGAATTCATCTACGAAGTATTCTGCTTCGTCGTGTCGCAGCCCCATCGCAGCGAAGACCAATGCGAACTCCTCCTTTTCGCCTAGGACAATTGCTTGCCGGGAAATCTGCGCAATCAGCCTGTTGTGTGGCAGACCGCTTTCAGAGAATATTGGAAGTTTCTGGCCCCTTACTAGTGAGAGCATTCCATCTATGGCCGAGATGCCGGTTTGAATGAAGTTGTTGGGGTAGACTCGGGACTTGGGATTGATTGGAGCGCCATTAATATCCCCATACTCCTCTGAGACGATTCCTGGCAGACCATCCGTTGGTTCAAATATTCCATCGAACATCCTCCCGAGGAGTTCGCTGGATAATGGGATCTTGAATGCGGATCCTGAGAAGCTCACGATGGAATTCGTTTGAAGCCCCATCTCTCCACCGAAGATTTGGATGACCGCTTTGCCTCTTCCGACTTCGAGAACCCTACCCATCCTCTCAACTCCGTCGGGGGCGCGTACCTTGACGAGTTCATCGTATCCCACCTTTTCGACGTTCTCAACCATTATCAGGGATCCTCTGATTTCACTGAGGCCCCTGTTGATGATCCCATAGGTCTTTGCAAGCATCTTCTAGGGAGCACTCCATCTAAGAATTCAGGTCATATTCCTGCGCGATCCTCATGAGAGCGTCTTGAACCTCCGCCGTGAGTTTGATGACTCCTTCCGTGTCGCTTCTGTCCTCTTTCACTCTCTCCATTCTCTTTATTTGAGGTAGTTCCTTTATCTTCTCGATTGGAACTCCTTCCCGTATTAGTGCCCTAGCCCTATCATAGAAGTCAACAAGCATCTGGAGCATGGCCACCTGCTTCTCCATGTCACAGAATGCGTCGACCTCGTGATAGGCAAACTGTCTCAGAAAAGCTTCCTTTATCAACTCGGCTGAAAGTAGCACGAGCCTCTGATCGTCAGGTAAGGCGCGCTCCCCCATTATCCTCGCTATGGATTCGATCTCTGATGATTCGCCTAGAATTCCAAGCGCTTTGCTTCGTAGTTCTTCGAAGTTCTTGTTGCTCAGTTTTCCCTTCCAGTAAGATGCTATTCTTTCTGCGTAGCTGCTGAAGCTGGTAGCCCAGGCACCCATAAGGCGGTCGGTGTAGAGGCTGTAGCTTTTCAGCCAATGAATGGCTGGAAAATGTCTACTGTAAGCTAGGTCTCGATCGAGAGCCCAGAATACTCCTGTGAATCTCAATGTGTGAATCGTTACAGGTTCGTTAAAGTCTCCGCCCGGAGGCGAGACAGCGCCTATGATTGATACGGACCCAGTTCTAGGCGGTTCACCTAGTGCCGTTACCCTCCCAGCTCTCTCGTAGAACTCTGCTATTCGATCTGGGAGGTAGGCTGGGTACCCGCCTTCTGCAGGCATCTCCTCCAGCCGGCCTGAAATCTCACGCAGGGCTTCAGCCCATCGTGAAGTTGAATCAGCCATGATTGCGACGTCGTACCCTTGATCACGGTAGTACTCGGCCATTGTGACCCCTAAGTATATGCTCGCTTCCCTTGCGGCTACCGGCATGTTGCTTGTATTTGCGATGAGTATCGTTCTCTCCATGAGAGGTCGCTTGGTTTTCGGATCGATTAATTCTGGGAAGTCTGTGAGAACTTCGCATATCTCATTTCCTCTTTCGCCGCATCCGATGTAGACGATAACTTTAGTGTCGCTCCATTTTGCGAGAGAATGCAGCATCACAGTCTTTCCGGTTCCAAACCCACCTGGAATGCTGGCTGTTCCACCCTTAGGCAGAGGAAAGAAAGTATCTATTACCCTCTGCCCTGTCACGAGCGGTTCCTCAAGAGGAATTCTTCCTCCAAGCTTGAACGGTCTTGGAATTCTTATCGGCCACTCCTGCATCAGTTTGAGGCTGAGCGGCCCACCTGGAGTTTCCAGTTGTCCGATCGTCTCTTCAACTCTGTAGTCCCTTTCCTCTATGGAGAGGATTCTTCCCGCGCTGTTTGGTGGAACCATGACCTTATGAATGATTTCCGGAGTCTCCTGAACTGTACCAAGAATGTCTCCTCCGTTGACCTTGTCGCCCCTATTCACTTCTGGTTTGAAATGCCATGGCTTCTCTCTCGGTAGAGTGTTGACTCGAACGCCTCTGCCTATGAAGGGCCCTTTCAACTGTCTAATCGTTTCCAGCGGCCTGCCAATTCCGTCTAAAATATTGTTGAGAAGCCCTGGGCCAAGCTCTGCTACAAGTCGTTTGCCTGTTCCCTTCACGTTCTCTTCTGGGTGAAGTCCGGTCGTAACCTCGTATACTTGAACTGTGAACTCCTCTCCGCTCACTCTTATGACCTCTCCGATGAGACGTTCGTTTCCCACTTCAACTATCTCACCCATCTCGATGTCCGGGATGCCTGATGCAACTACGACAGAGCCGCTTATCCATCTGATGTGGCCCTGCCGATATGAAGTGCTCAATCTTTGCTTTCTCCGAAGAGTATCTTGTAGACCTCTCCTGCAAGCTTGCGCGTCGCGGCCGAGAAGCGGGCGTCCAAAAGATTGTTGTAGGACTGTGCCCCGTCTTCCACGGACACTACGACTCCACCAGAAACTATGTTGGATAGAGTTCCTACTCGGAGCACAACTTCGTCGTTCTTAATCTTGGCTGCTCTCTCTTGGAGAGCCTTTAGCTCCTTCCTAATCGCTTCGACGTCCCTTGAGTTTGCTTCGACGACAAATCTTTTTCCACTCAATGCTTGGATCCCCTCAAGAATCAGCTTGCTCAGAAGTTCACGGTATTCCTGTCCGCCATTCTTGGCAATTTGCGAAATCCTTTTCTCAGCTTCCTCGAATACGCGTTTGCACCATTCTGATTTGAGTCGGAGAAGATTCCCTTTCCAATTCATTCTTGTAATGGCCATGTCAGCCCTTTCTTCAGCCTCCAACTCTGTCATCAGAGTCTTCGTTCTTTCGTTCCTGAGAGCTTCAGACTTTGCCGTGGCTTCAGCTAGGATCCTCTCTGCTTCCCTTTTCGCGCTTTCGATGATCTTCGAGATTTCTTCCTGGGCTTTTCTCTCGATCTCGGTTCTTAATTCCAGAAGACTCAAATCTGTACTCTCAACGTCTCTTTAACCAAGTATGCAATAGCGTTCTCGAAGTTCTGCTGAGCGGTTCTTTCTAGCAGTGCGGTCCTTCGGCTGTACTCTTCTTCGATCTGCGATTTTCTTGTGGTCATCTCTTCCTTTCTGGCTCGCCTGAGCTTTTCCCAATCTGGATCGGAATCTATTGCCTGGACAATCGATTCTGCCTTTTCATGCGCCGCTTTCAGAATGTTCTGGGCCTCTTCTTTTGCTCTCCTAACCTTTTCCTCGGCAGCTCTTTCTTGCTCGATCAGCTCTTGCAGCTCCTTGAGATCCACAGACAAGATTCAAATCAACTCTTGAATTTCAGCTCTGCACCAACGGACTGGCTGATGAGCGTGTGAAGTTCCTTAAGCCTCTCTCCAGTCGGCCCTTCAAAGTCGGGGACTACAGCAATCACGGGTCGTGCTCTGGCTCTAGCCAGAATCGCCTCCCTCTGCTTCTTAAGAGCCACTGATAATTTTTCAGTGATGATTATCACATCATACTTGTCCTCTGTAACAATTCTTTCAAATTCGGAAGCTGCTTCTTGTGCATCCCCGGCAGGGAAGGCTGTGACTCCCGCCAAAATGAATCCGGTAGCCAGATACTTCTCCGCTATGATGGCTACACGGCTATTGGCTCGATCTTGACCCATTTGACCTCCCTCGACGTCGCGTCAAACGGACTTCCTTGCGGTGGGGGAGATGCAAGGTTCTATTGCTATCGTATCTGCGGTAAATACACTATATGATGTCGCTTGAAAGAAGGTGCTTCGCAACACAAACGACCTTCGAGCGTGAGAATAAGGCCGTATAAGGGGTGTCTGACTATCCCTGTAAGATGGTTAAGGATCATAACTTTCCGGGCAGCGTCAAGTCCTCGGTTGATGATAGCTGGGAAGCGACTTCTGGAGTCGATTGATGTGCCTGAAATAGTCTCTTTCGCTGTACGGAAGCAAAAGACGTTGAAGTTATTTGGCAGAATTTCGCTTTCTGGCGCTTGAGCTGACTGAGTTACGGGAGGAAGCTTAGGAGTCTGTTCAGGAGACCACTCTGGTGGGATACATCTCACCCGTCGCAGCAGTGTTCCTGTGGGTTCTGGGGTTAATCATCACAGGCACGGTGGTTTACATGGTATACTGGGCAGCAGTACGCTACCTTTCGTCTCTTGGGGCTTGGGTGTTAGCCGCATTACTCTTCATGGCGGGGGTTGCCATATTGGTGTTCTGGGCTTTCGCGCTTTCACGCGGTGTTTTAGCCGAAACACAGGAGTAGAATCTTAACCCCCTGAAATGTCAGGAACATTCGAAAGATTAACTCCTCGAGACTTGCTTGCGTTTTGTATCAGATAGCGCTCTCTGTTTCCGATCTTGATTCCTGCGGCTTAGGGATCTCTTGCCGTCTAAACTATGTGCAACCTGATGATGTGTGGAAGATTTTCATGCCTCATTGAGAAGCCTTGCCCAAACCTCTGGAAGGCTCGGTTTCCATCGCGAGTCAGTTGGGCTTTGCTATGTTTTCTCTGAGCACCGTGACATAAGACCAGTGGTCTGGCTAGGAGGCTTCTCCTGACCTCGCCCGGTACACTAGGACGTACCCGACTCCTCCTAGGGATATGCCCAGAATCGTGACAACTGCGAAGAATGTGATAGGAATCAAAAGGTTCCCCAGGATTGACTCTTGTGCTTGCTCCAATGTAAGCCCCATGCCGCCTAGACGGCTCGGGAGGGTGGCTACTGCTGTTAGGTAACCGGCATAGATTACCAGCCAAGAAGTGGCTAGTATGCCCACATTGCTGAGGATCAAGTGCAACCACGCTAGCGATTGGTTACTCCCTCCGTATGGGCGCTTCAAATTTACCTCCAAGTATTGGTAGAAGAGTGCGGTCACCGCCATGCCGACGACACCGACAATTACGTAGGCAAAGTATCCAAGCACGATCCAAATGCCGGGAACTGTCGCGGAGATTAGGAGCGAAACTCGCATAGGCAGAACCCTCATCTCCCCCAAGAGAAGGAAGATGCTGAGCAGAACGGTCAAACCTCCCTGAATAATCGCAGCCCAGACAAACCGAGTTGCCCACTTGCTCTCAATCGCTATGACTGAAATTTTCCGGGCGATCGGCTCAGCCAGTTCCCTCACTCCTCCTGTTCTTGGGACACAGCTCAAATCAATTGAGCCGTCCCTATGGGTTTCCCCTCCTAAAATAGACTTTCCGCTGTTAGCAACAATTTCTCATTTCACAAAATCAATTCCGATATGAAGTTAAGCTTCTATGGGTGAAACTCAACCACAGGAAGCTTCACCGACGTCTTCAACAGAAGCTGAAGGGAGAAGTAGCTAGGAAGTAGCCCCAATGCGGAGAGCTGGGCACCTAGAACAACAATCGTAAGTCTACCCGGCGATGGGTAAGACGCTGACTCTCAAAAGTACAGCATAGTCATCGCGGCCCTCGGGTGATATGAAGGTAGAAGATGATATCCACGGTCTGGATGAGTAAATTGAGCGTTCTCCAAAACTTGAACTAAGGTAAAGAGCTACTGGAGTCAACGAAGAAGGCAAATACGGGTGTGGTGGCCATGGCGGCCGGGAAAAAGGTCTTCTGGCATTCGTTGGATGTAGCGGACGCCTTGGCTGTCCTAGGGTCCGGCAAAGAGACAGGCCTCTCTGATGACGAAGCCAAAAACCGACTGAGCACTTACGGGCCCAATGTCATAACAGCCCAGAAAAGAGTTTCCGCGATCCGGATCTTCCTCAAACAATTCCAGAATCTTCTCATTGGAATCTTGGTGATTGCAACCCTTATCTCAGCCATACTGAGCGAGCTTGTCGACGCCCTTGTGATTCTTGTAATCGTTCTGTTCGCTACTGCCCTAGGTTTCTTTCAAGAGTTCAAGGCGGAGAAGGCGCTTGAATCGCTCAAGAAAATGCTCAGCCCAACTTGTGCTGTCATGAGGAGCGGCGTTCGCAAAGAGATTCCAGCGTCTGAACTTGTTCCAGGAGATGTTTTGCTGCTGGAATCGGGAGATAGGGTTGATGTGGACGCGCGGCTGATTGAGGCATTCAACCTCCAGGTGGATGAAGCCCCTTTAACGGGGGAATCAACCCCGGTCACAAAGTCAACCGAGAAGCTTGAGAGGACTGTGGGTGTCGCGGACCAAGTCAACATGGTATTCACTGGGACAACGCTCATGCAAGGCCGCGGCAGAGCCTTAGTCGTCAGCACAGGGATGCGCACGGAGTTCGGCAAGATCGCAGCCGAAGTCACAACCATCGAAACCGAACAGACACCTCTCGAGAAACGCATGGACGAGATCGGCAACAGACTCGGAAGAATCGCTCTTATCATAGTCGCTATCATCGCGATCGTCGGACTGGCGGAGGAATACTCTAGGACAAGCACGATTGGACTCAGCTTTGTTGTGAGAATCTTTCTTTTCGCCGTTGCCTTGGCCGTGGCCGCGGTGCCCGAAGCCCTGCCCGCGATCGTGACGGGTAGCTTGGCGATTGGCATGCGCATCATGGCGAAACATAGTGCTTTGGTTAGAAGAATGCCCGCCGTGGAAACTCTCGGCTCAACCCAGATAATTTGCTCGGATAAGACTGGGACACTGACCAAGGGCGAAATGACTGTTCGGGAGCTCTTTGTTTCTGGCCGGTCTTACGAGGTGACCGGCAGAGGCTATGAGCCGAAAGGCGAAGTTGTTCTGAAACACGCTGATTTGAAGCCTGATTTTGATTCCTTGAAGGTATTTGCGAAAGCAATCGTCCTTTGCAGTGACGCGGTCTTAACCCAAGAGGATAAGCGCTGGGTCGTAAAGGGCGATACAACGGAGGGCGCCCTCCTAACATTAGCTGGCAAGATAGGTCTTGGACAGAGCGAAGTACGAGGTTCTAATCCGAGAATTAGCGAGATTTCCTTCACGTCGGAGAGAAAGCGGCTCACCACGATTCACATCGGGCCCGACAAGCGCACAGTCGCCTACATGAAGGGCGCCCCAGAAATCGTGCTCTCGCTTTGCACTTCAATCTACGAAGATGGAAGAACTAGGGAGCTAACCACAAATGACAGAGCACAGATTCACAGACTCAACGAAGAGATGGCTCTCAGGGCTCTCCGCGTGATGGCTGTCGCAGAGAGGCAACTGCCATCAGTTCCCGAAAAGTTCACAGAAGAAACAGTAGAATCCGACTTCACTTTTCTTGGTCTGGCTGGTATGATAGACCCACCACGCGAGGAAGCAATTGAAGCAGTGCGGGTTGCCAAGGACGTGGGCATAAAGTCGATTATGATTACGGGCGATCACAAACTGACTGCAATGGCCATCGCGAAGGAAACCGAGATCTACCAAGAAGCCGACTATGTGCTTACAGGTGAAGAGCTGGACAGGCTTGGTGAACAAGAGTTCGAGGACAAAGTCGAGAAGGTGAGCGTCTACGCACGGGTTTCCCCAAGCCACAAACTCAGAATCGTAGACGCCTGGAAGAAGAAAGGAATGGTCGTGGCCATGACAGGTGATGGCGTCAACGACGCACCTGCACTGAAGAAAGCAGACATTGGCATCGCGATGGGGATCACGGGCACAGATGTTACGAAAGAAGCTTCAGACCTGGTGTTGGCCGACGACAATTTCGCGACGATTGTCACAGCCGTCGAACTGGGCAGGTGGATCTACGCCAACATAAAGAAGTACTTGGCTTACCTTCTACAATGCAATTTCGTCGAAATCGCCGTGCTCACTTTAGTCACACTTCTAGTACTTCCCGTTATTGGAATTCACGGGGACGATGTGCTACCGCTGCTGGCGGTCCAGATACTATACATCAACCTTGCCACAGACGGCTTGCCCGCAATCGCGTTAGGCTTCAGCCCACCTGACCCGGATGTGATGAGAAAACCTCCTCGGCCAAGAACCGAATCGGTGTTCACTAGGGAAGTCATTAGACTAATCGTCGTAGCCTTAGTGGTCCAAACACCCATTCTCACGCTGGGCTTCCTTACAGGTTTACCAGAAGGACTGGTTGCCGCACGTTCACGGCTCTTCTTGATGTTCATTGCATTCGAATTGGTCATTGCCCTGAACTGCCGCTCGCTAACCCACACCCTGTGGGAAGCCAAACCTCACAAGTGGCTGGTCATCGCTGTAGTGTCGCAAGCACTGCTGATAACAATACTACTCGTAGTGCCACCTGCAAGAAACGCTCTGAGCATGGTCCCTCCGACTTCGAGTGACCTGCTCTGGATGGTTGCTGGAGCGGTTGCGGCCTTCGCTAGCATAGAGGCTCTCAAGAAATTCGAAAGAAGAGAACAGGAAACGAGTTGACGGCACCGGCTGCGGGCGCAAGCGCTTTACTGTTTTCTTGAAAGTCGCTTATCCGCGTATGGTCATATCAGAGCTGTTCCAGGTCTTCAGGAACATCAACGTCCCTTAGAACGCTTTCCGAACCACATTCAACTAGTCGGATTTCACTTCCATGCCTTTTTACCACAGCTTTCAATCCGTGTGTTTCTTCATCGATTTGCTCAATTTCGGTGAACAGGCCTCTTGATAGGAGAATCGGGTGACCAAGCCTGCCGTTGTGAGCGGAGATAATTATTGGAGAGCTGCTACGATAGTGTTCTTCGATGACGAGGTTGATTGAGCGCGAGTCAATTTTGGCCACATCGCCAGGCAAAACGAGAATCGCCTGCGCGGAATTTCCCACCTCTCTCAGGCCTGCTTTGACAGAGCTACTCTGCCCCTTCTCGTAATTCACATTCAGCACCAGACGGCAGGGCAGGTCAGCGAGCACCTTGCGGATCTTGTCGGCCTGCCAGCCCAGCACCACGACGACTTCGTCAGCCTTTGACTTCAGCGCTGACTCGACAACTAGGCGAATCATGGGTTTTCCGCCCATCTCCACTAGGAGTTTGTTTCTGCCGCGCATGCGTGTCGATTTGCCCGCGGCCAGCACGATGAGAGAAATCATGAGCCCTACCAGTCTAGAAATGCATGGGTAGGAACTGGGCGTGGCCTGGCTTGCCGGTAACCTGTTCGTCTTCGAAAATGACCTGCCCCCTCAGCATGGTCATGATGGGCCAGCCCTGGATTATCCACCCTTCGTATGGCGTCCAGCCGACTTTGTAGTGGAGCTTCTCAGCTTCGACTTTCCGTTTCTTCTTCAAGTCAACGATTACCAAATCTGCGTCTGCTCCTTTCCTAAGCGTGCCTTTAGTAGGGTAGATGCCGAAGATTCTTGCTGGATTCTCGCAGCAGACCTTCTGCAGCGCTGCCAAACTCAGGTGTCCCTTGTTGAAGCCCTCGCTCAGAAGAACAGGCAGCATAGTCTCGATGGCTGGGACGCCGCCCCAAGCTTTCCAGATATCCCTCCAGCCAATCTCCTTCTCTGCATGTGTGCTAGGTGCGTGCTCCGAAGTAACAATGTCGAGGGTTCCGTCCCGAAGTCCTTTCCACAAAGCTTGAACATCAGCTGGGCCTTTAAGTGGCGGGTTCATCTTCAGGTACGGGCCCTGCTTCTTCATGTCCTTTCGTGTGAAGGTTAGATAGTGAGGGCATGTTTCAGCGGTTACATCGACATGTTTTTTCTTTGCAGCTTTCACTATGCTGACCCCTTCAGCTGTGGACATGTGTGATATGTGCAGCCGCGCGCCTAAGTGGCTGGCGAAACCCACAACCTTCCTGACGGCCCTTTCTTCTGCGAGGTTGGGTTTCCATTCGGCATGGGCCATCGGGTCCCTTCGCCCACTAGTCATCAGCTTCTCGTAGTTTTGGTTGGCAGTTTCCTCATCCTCCGCGTGGACGTTCAGTATTGTATTTTCCATTGAGGTTTCGCGCATTAGCATCATCAGCGTGTGGTCATCGGCATAGTATGGTTTGCAGGTGAAGGCCTTGAAGGATCGCACTCCGATCTTCGCGATCTCCCGGATTTGGGGGAGGTTGCCTAAGTCCATCATTCCCGCGTGAAGCGAGAAGTCGATGAGCGAACTGCGCTCCCCCTCAGCAATCTTCTTGCTGACTCGGTCGATGGTGTCGACGGGGGTTGAAAGGGCCATCTCGATGACGGTGGTGGCGCCTCCAGCCGCGGCAGCTGTGGTCCCGCTGGTGAAGTCTTCTCGGCTGATGTATGCTGGGTCATAGAGGTGAGCATGTCCATCAACGAGGCCCGGAAGAACAAGTCTCCCCTCTGCGTCAATCCGCCTGTCACATTCCGCGAAGGACCGACGGCCCAGAGCAACTATCTTTCCATCCTCGACCAAAATGTTGACTTGTGCTAGCTGCCCGTCTCGAACAATCCTACAATTTTCGATGGCGATGCTAGTCAAGCTAGCTCACAGTTGAAGCGATTGCTGCCGACGAGTTTGATGAGCATGATTCTCGATGCACCATACCAACAGGGGGATAGACGCCCCTTCGCCATGCTTGCACGAGGTCGTCTAGCCTTCCTTTGTTGATAGTGTAAGTCCGTTGTTGTGAAGCCATGTCCGATGCCTCATGAGGTACACAAGTGTTTGAGAGCAATCTCGGGGAGGCAAGGAAAAAATACTTCGGGCCCAAGTGACAAGCACAGCGCATTGGGTTGATTCAAAGGCTCAGACCAGCTCGGGCATACCTGCTCGCTCTCGTATTGCTGCTCACATCCTTTGTCGCGACCACTCTTCCCTCTGTTCACGCTGCTGCCGATTTCTCAGTCTCTGTGTCACCTTCAAGCCTGAGTGTGGCGCAAGGCTCCTCCGGGACGACGACAGTGATTGTCAGCTCGCTTAGCGGCTTCAGTTCCCCGGTCAGCTTGGCTGTGTTCGGGCTGCCGGCTGGTGTGCTCGCCGGTTTCGGAACAAACCCTGTGACCCCGCCAGCCGGAGGGACAGCTTCATCTAGCCTAATAGTCTCGGTTGGGGTAAGCGTGGTTGCAGCCAGCTACACGCTCACAGTTGCCGGGACGAGCGGCACCGTGTCACATTCTGCTGCTCTCACGTTGACTGTGACACCATCCGGTCCGACCTCGGACTTCATGGTCACAGTGTCGCCCGCGACTGTCTCCGTTGCGCAGAGTGGGTCGGCGTCTGTCACAGTCACAGTGACCTCTATAGGAACCTTCTCTTCGCCCGTCGCGTTGATTGTCAGCGGTATACCTGCAGGGGTGGGTGTGAGTTTCTCCGCGAACCCTGTCACTCCAGCCGCGGGAAAATCGACAAGTTCGACGCTATCTATTAACGCAGCCTCTTGGGCCACTAAGGGAACGTACGTCCTTACGGTGGCGGGAACAAGCGGGACGTTGACGCGCAGCACCACCTTCACAGTCGTAGTTAAGCAGGCCTTAACTCCGGATTTCTCGATCACATCATCATCCTCAACAATCTCCATTACTCAAGGATCGAGCGGCTCAACCACGCTCAGCGTGACGTCGATTAATGGGTTCAGCGCAGTCGTTGGTCTCTCTCTTGCTTGGATCGAAACCGCGCCAAGCGGGGTCACAGTTTCTCTGCCTACTTCAGTTACACCGCTGCCCGGCGGAACAGCCACGCTAGCGTTGACTGTTGCCGCCAACTCTAAGTCATCGACCGGCACGTTTCCTCTTCGAGTTACTGGGACAAGCGGGGCGCTTAGGCACAGCCTAGATGTAAGAGTGCAAATTGCCGCAGCGAGAGGAGATTTCTCTCTCGTAGTTACCCCCGCTTCCGTTTCTCTTCAGCCGGGCACATACTCCACTCTCGTCGTAGCCGTGCAGTCCCTAGGTTCATTCTCTTCGGCTGCCTACCTGTCGAGCCTGGGTACGCCAAACGGAATCACCGTAGCTTTCGGTATGAACCCAGTGACCCCACCGGCAGGCGGAACCGCGTCGTCGACCGTGATTGTGACGGTCGGCCCGAGGGTAGTTGTTGGAACTTACATGATGACAATACGAGGCACGAGCGGCTCTCTCTCACACGACACAATCT
>Ga0129297_10000872_pt1 | contig 14949 bp, 8 predicted proteins | sample I18A1metaG_FD_94708 | JGI IMG/M metagenome (GOLD analysis project Ga0129297, IMG submission 94708) | Lake sediment bacterial and archeal communities from Gulf of Boni, Indonesia to study Microbial Dark Matter (Phase II) - ​I18A1 metaG | ecosystem: Environmental > Aquatic > Freshwater > Lake >... | reverse complement strand
CACGGGCGCAGTGCTCGGGCCGCAATCCATCCGGAAGGAGCTCTGCAACCTGCCCTGCTGGTTCTCGCGGGAGTTGCAGCTCTTTGATGCCGGCGATGTCCGCTGCGCCGACGGCGACCTGGAGGGCGCGCAGGGAGCCCTGGCGGAGGTGGTGGAACGGCTGCTGGGGTTGGGGTACTTTCCGATCTTGCTCGGCGGAGGACACGAGGCGGCCTATGGCCACTTCAATGGCCTGAAGGCCCACCTCGGCCGGGCACCGGCCATCGTCAACTTCGACGCCCACTTCGACCTGCGTCCCTATCCCGACGGAGGCACCTCCGGCACCATGTTCCGCCAGATCGCCGACGACTGCGCGGCCGTTGGGGAGCTTTGGGCCTACCTGTGCCTGGGGGTCCAGCGCTACGGCAACACCGTCGATCTGTTCAAGACCGCGGAGCGCCTGGGTGTCCAGTACGTGCTCTCCAAGGACCTGGCGGACATGTCCGCGAGCCGCATCGCGGAGATCCTCGATGGCTTCACGGCTCCCAGGAGCGATCTCTATGTCACCGTCTGCGCCGATGTCTTCTCATCGGCCTTCGCGCCGGGCGTCAGCGCCCCCCAGCCCCTCGGCATGGATCCCGAGCAGGCCTTCCGGATGCTGGCCGGGCTGTTCCAGACCGGAAAGGTCCGGGGCTTCGATGTCTGCGAGGTGTCGCCGCGCTTCGATCAGGACAGCACCACGGCCAACCTGGCGAAGGTCCTGGTCTTCTCGGCGGTGAGAGCCCTGGCTCAGCTGCGCGGTGTCTCCATCGACTAGACATCCCCACTGAGATGCACATGTGTCATCGCGAGGCGATCGACCGGTTGATCACCTCGCGTGGGGAAGTGGGATCAGTTCCCGCTCTTCTCCACCCAGACCTGGACGGTCTGCAGGCAGCACTCCACGGAGGCCGCCATCCACTCGAGGCTCACCCACTCGTGTACGGAGTGGTAGCTCTGGGCGCCGTCGAAGAGGTTGGGGGTAAGGAGGCCCATGTAGGAGAGCCGGGAGCCGTCGGTGCCGCCGCGGATGGCCTTGCGCAGGGGCGTGATCCCCTGGCGCGTGATGGCCTCCAGGGCGTAGTCCAACACCTTGGGGTCCTCGGCGATCTTGATGCCCATGTTGCGGTACGAGGGCTTGATCTCGATGCGGACGTCGGAACCGGGAAAGCGGGACTGGACGTCCTGCGCGGCGGCGCGCAGGTCGGCCTCGCGGGCGGCCAGCTCTTCCTCCGAGAAGGCCCGCACCAGGAGCTTGAGCTCGGCGTGGGCCGTGCCGCCGCTAAGGTGGTGGGGGTGCAGGAAGGACTCGCGGCCGGCGGTGGTCTCGGGAAGGTGCGCCTGGGGTAGGCGTTCGATGAGGGCGGCGGCGACGCGCACGGCATTGATCATCGTGCCCTTGGCGTGGCCGGGGTGGGTGTCGTGGCCCGTGATGGTGACGTAGGCGGAGTCGGCGCAGAAGGACTCGTCCTCAATCTCGCCCAGCTCGGCTCCATCGACGGTATAGGCGTACTTGGCACCGAAGGCGGCCACATCGAAGTGGTCCGCGCCGTGACCCACCTCCTCATCCGGCGTGAAGCCGATGCGGAGGGTCCCATGGGGCACCTCCGGATGGGTCTTCAGCCAGTCGACGAGGGTCATGATGATGGCGATGCCGGCCTTGTCGTCTGCCCCTAGGAGGGTGGTACCGTCCGTCGTGATGATCGTGTGGCCAAGGCAGCGGGCCAGGTTGGGGTTCTTTGCCACACGGAGGGGCTGTTCGGGCGTGCCGGCCAGGGCGATGTCGCCGCCCCGGTAGTCCCGTATCACCTGGGGCTTCACGCCGCCCCCGGGGGTATCCGGGTAGGTGTCCAGATGGGCCAGGAAGCCCACCGTGGGGACCTGGGCGTGGATCGGGGGAAGGTTGCCTGGCACCGTTGCGGTTACGTAGCCCCAGGCATCCATGGCCGCATCGGTGCAGCCGAGGGCGTGCAGTTCCTGAACCAGCACGCGGCCCAGATCCTTCTGCTTCTCTGTCGAGGGGCTGGACGTGGAGGACTCGTCGCTCTGGGTGTCGATCTGGACGTAGCGAAGGAACCGCTCCAGCAGGGCTTGCTTCTCGGTGGCTTCCAGTTTGAAGGTCTTCATGTCCACTCCCGCGGGTTCCCGTCCTTTCGCGTAGGCCGGGCACTCGGCCATCTTGGATGGTCTATGGCCCCAACAGGGTCACAATGGGAGCGCGGTCCTCCGTGGAAGGCCGCGCCGGGCTTCCGGCCGCTAGTCGCCACCGGGGTCGCGGAATTCGGGGTAGTGCCGTTCCATGCATTCGGGGCAGATGCCGTGGCTGAAACGGGCCTCGGAATGACTGGCGATGTACGCCTCGACCTGTTCCCAATACCCCGTGCCGTTACGGATTTTCTTGCAGTACATGCAGATGGGCAGGATGCCCTGAAGGATCTCGATGTGCTCCAGGGCCTGGCGCAGCTTCTGGACCTGGGCGGCCAACTGGTCCTGCATCTCGATCACCCGCCGTCCGACATCGATCCTGGCCCGGAGTTCGCCCGGAAAGACCGGCTTGGGCAGGTAGTCGTCGGCGCCCGCGTCCAGCCCTCCGATGATGTCGTCCTTCTCCCCCTTGACGGTCAACATGAGGAGGTAGGGGGGATGGTCGGTCATCTCGGCGCGGATCCGGCGCACCAGCTCCAGCCCGTCCATGACCGGCATCAGCCAATCGAGGAGCACGAGACGGGGCGCGCCGGGCTTCCGCAGCGTCTCCCAGGCCTCCAGCCCGTTGGTGGTCTCCACCACCTCATGTCCGTACGCCCTGAGAACGGTGACCAGCGCCATGCGAGAAGTGACATCGTCTTCCGCGACCAGGATTTTCATGAGTCACCACCTCCGGGAAGTCCAGCGATCCGCGTCTTCAGCCCGCGTTCCTCATGGCCTCCTGCAAGCGCTCGAACTGGGTTTCGAGCTCGGCCATGTGCGCACCGGCCGCGGACAGGTCCCCCTTCCGGGCTGCCTTCTCCATCTCGAAGGCCACGGCCGCCACCCGCTCCGCACTGACCGTGGCGGAGGCTCCTTTGATGGTGTGGGCCTGGAGTTGCGCGTCCTGCGCATCGCCCGATTCCAGGGACGCCTTCAATGCCTGGATCTGGTGAGGGATGTCGGAGAGGTAGGCCTCCAGGATCTCCGCCGCCAGGTTTTCATCGTCCATCATGCGCTCCATCATCGCGGCCTTGTTCCATACGGGAAGATCCTCGAACGTCGCGATCCGGGCCTTTTCCGCCCCCCGCTCTTCCTCCGCCGGCATGCCTTCGCCCGGGCGTTTCGGCAGCCATTTCCCCAGTCGTTCCGCCAGCTTCTGCGCCGACACCGGCTTGGTCACGTAGTCGTTCATGCCCGACGCCAGGCACTTCTCCCGGTCGCCTTGCATGGCATGGGCGGTCATGGCGATGATGGGGACCGCGTGATCGTGGACCGCGGAGAGCGGACTTCGGACCCGGCGGGTGGCCTCCATCCCGTCCATCACGGGCATCTGGACGTCCATCAGGACCAGATCGTAGGGGATGGTCTCCAGCGCCTGGATCGCCTCCGCGCCGTTGGCCACGGCGTCGGCGCGCAGGCCGAGCTTCCTGAGAATGCCCAGGGCGACCTGCTGGTTGGTGGTGTTGTCGTCCGCCAGAAGGATGCGCGCATCGCTCCCGAGGAACGGGCCCGGAAGGGCCATGGCCGTATGGCGGGTCGCGATGGCCTTGGCCTGATGGGCGGGCGCGTCCCCGGCCGCCAGCACCATGGACAGCACGTTCTTGAGTTCGAGATGCCTTGCCGGCTTGGTCAGGTAACCCGCGAAGCCGATCTCCTCCAGGCGCCGCGCGTCTCCCCGGGACCCCAGGGAGGTCAGCATCACCATCCGGACCCCGGATAATCGCTCGTCCGCCTTGATGGCCGCACCGAGCATCTCGCCATCCATGCCCGGCATTTGCATATCGATCACGACGACGGGGAAGGGATCGCCCTCCTCCAGCGCCCGCCGCAGGGATTCGAGGGCCGCGGGCCCATCCGCCGTCTCGGAGGGGCGCATGCCCCAGAGGGCCATCCGCGTGGTCAGGATCTCGCGGCTGGCGGCGTTGTCGTCCACGACGAGCGCCCGCACCCCTTTCAGGTCGATGGGGTGGGGCATCTCCGTCTTCGTGCCCTCGGGCTGTTCCTCCAGGCGAACGGTGAACCAGAACTCGGAACCGCGTCCCTCCTCGCTCTCGACGCCCACTTCGCCGCCCATCATCTCGGCCAGCCGCTTCGAGATGGCGAGGCCCAGCCCGGTCCCGCCGTATTTCCGCGTCGTGGAGGCGTCAGCCTGGGTGAACTTGTCGAAGAGCAGGCCCAGCTTGTCCCGGGGGATGCCGATGCCCGTGTCGCGCACCGCGAAGCGGAGCAGGACCGCCGGGCCGGCTTTGGATTCCAGGGAGACGCGGATCGCCACCTCCCCTTCGTGGGTGAACTTGAGGGCATTGCCCACCAGGTTGGTCAGGATCTGGCGGAGCCGGCCCGGGTCCCCCCGGAGAAGCATGGGGACGCGGGGATCGGCGGCGCAGAGCAGCTCCAGCCCTTTCTCCTGGGCGCGGAAGGCCATCGTCTCCGTGAAGTCCTCCAGGAGGCTCTGGAGATCGAAGCCGAGGCTCTCCAGGTCCAGCTTCCCCGCCTCGATCTTGGAGAAATCGAGGAGGTCGTTGATCAGGGAAAGAAGGGATTCGCCGCTCGAGCGCACGATCTCGGCGTAGCGGCGCTGTTCGTCCGTCAGGTTCGTGTCGAGGAGCAGGCCGGTCATGCCGATGACGCCGTTCATGGGCGTGCGGATCTCGTGGCTCATGTTCGCCAGGAACTCGCTCTTGGCCGCATTGGCCTTCTGAGCCTCGGCAGCCATCTCCGCGGCGACGAGACACTGACGCTCCAGCGCGGTGTTCATCTCGTGCAGCGCCTCCTCCGCCCGCTTGCGCTCGGAGATGTCGACCATCACGGAAAGGATGTACCGGTGCCCCTGGATCTGGATTCGCTCTCCCGAAAACAGGCTGTCGACGATCGCGCCGGTCTTCCCCCGGAGCTGCAGCTCCAGGTCGGCGATGCTCCCTTTCTCGTCCAGCCGTTCCTCCAGCGCCCTCTCCTGCTCCGGGTCCGGCAACAGCCCGAGTCCGGCGAACGTCGTCCCGATGACGTCGTCCCTGGAAAAGCCGAGGGTCTTCAGGAACGCCTCGTTGACGTCGATGAACGTTCGTTCCGGCAGCTTCGCCAGGGCCATCGGGGCCGGGTTGTTGCGGAAAAGCCACTCGAACCGCTGCTGCGCTTCCAGTTCTCGGCTCAGATCCTTGCCGAGGCCGAAGATGCAGTCCTCGCCGTTCCACCGGCCGAACCAGACGCGGGTCTGCGTCGGGATCAGGACGCCGTCCTTGGTCGCCACCGGCAGGGAACAAGGGTCCTGATCGCCCCGGAACATGGCGGCGAAGAGGTCGGAGACCTCATGGCGCTTGTCCGGTGGATGCAGGTCCAGCACGTGCATCCGGGAGAGTTCCTCGCCGTCGTATCCCAGCGTCCTCTCGAGGGCGCGGTTGGTGAAGAGGATCCGCCCTTCGGGGGTGGCCACGAACACCAGGTCGGCGAGGGTCTCGAAGAAGGTGCGGAAGTTGGCTTCGCTCTCTTTCAGGGCCTCCTCGGCCAGCTGGCGCTCCGTGATGTCGTGGACGATGGAGTACAGGCACTCCCGGTCTTTCCCCGGAATGGGCCCCGCATGCACTTCCACATCGCGGACCCGCCCGTCGGCGATACGGTGCTTGAAGTGGAAACCGTGAAGGTTCCCGGACCGGGCCTCCTCCATCTTCCGTAGCACCTCCGCCGGGGGGAGCGTGTTGATGTCGGTGATCCTCATGCGCCGCATCTGATCGCGCTCGTAGCCGTAGTAGGCGCAAGCCGCGGGATTGGCGTCCACGATCGTTCCGTCCTGGGGATCCAGCAGCATCTGGATGGACCGGTTCTTTTCGAACATGGCGCGATGGCGCTCTTCGCTCTCGCGGAGTTCCGAGGTCCTGGCGGAGACCAAGCGTTCCAGTTCGTCCCGCCTGCGGGTGAAGACACCGACCACGAGGGTCGCGGTGGTGGTGAGCAGCAGCCCGGCGAAAGCGGTCAGCCACCCTGCGCGGACCTGATGGATGCTTTCGAATCCCGGTCCCGCATGGGCGGTCACGGCGAAGACCTTGCCGAAGATCAAGATGGGGCGCATCGCGGAAAGGCCGGATGCCGGAGGCCGGCCGGCGTCGCCTGAGGCTGCGAGCCGCACGGGCGGGCCGTCCTTGCGCAGGAGCGAAAGCTCGAAGGAGGCCGAGGCGTCCGGATCCGCGCTCTCCAGCATGGTCCCCAGCCGCAGGGTGGCCGCCACGAAGCCGCGAAGCCGCTTGGGGTCCGAATCGCCGAAGACGGGACGGCAGATCCACATCCCCTCCGGGCGGACGGCTCCCGGTGCCAGGGAGATGGGTCCGGTGCCCGTGACCAGGCCCGTGCGCGAGGCTTCCTCCAGGGCCGCCCGGCGAAGCGGTTCCGAGCCGAAGTCATGGCCTGGGATCTCCGTGGCGGTGATCGGAGGGACCCTGAAAAGCGCTGGATAGTAGACCTCGCGCCCAGGGGCCGGCCTGGGCCTCCCTTGCATGTCCGGCTCCCAGATCCCGAAGCCTGCCAGGCCTGTCGCGCGGGCTTCCTCTTCGAAGCTAAGCCGTTCGGACGCCGGGACGGCGGGAATCCACTCCCATGCGTGGACGTCCGGGGTCTTCCGCAAGTACTCGGCGTAGCTCTGGAACCCCTCCAGGGTGATTCGCCGGCCGTCCGAGACGTAGCCGGCCAAGCCCTCCAGCTCGACGTCGCGGAGGGTGCGCATCCGCTTGGCGAACTTGGCGGACTTGCTGGCCGCGAGATCCTCGAACGAACGGGTGCGGTTGCGGGTCTCGCTTTCGTGGACCATCCAGGTCGCGAACAGGGTGATGACCAGTCCGGACGCGACAACCATGGCTGCTTCGAAGTGCTTCATCCGGCGCGGGGCCCCGCCGCAGGACCGGGATAGGGGAGAACGGAGGGTGATGCCGGCCAGCAGGATCGCCGCCAGCCCCGATGTGAAGAGGATGGACGGCAGGGCGCCCCGGGCTGCATCCCATTTCCAGGTGCGGGCCTCGATATCCATCCCCAGCACCGTGAGGATCTCTTCGTGTCCGGGAGTGGCAAGGCCGGGCGCGGTGCGATCCGGGTCCGCGATGGGAACGAGGGCCGAGACCCACGTGCCCCAGCGGTCGGAGATGGGGCCTTCGACGGCAGCGGCCCCGGCCGAAAAGCACCGCCGCAAGTCATCCGAGGCTTCCCCGTACGGCTGCCCGGGCGGGGAGCAGTCCTCGGAATCCGCAGGTTCGGAATCCACCTGGAAGTAAAGGTTGCCATCGGGCCTGCGGGAGATCAGGTAGATGAACCGGCACTTGTCGTTGGCTCGCCGGAGGATGGCGAGCTGCTCCTTGAGCCGCAGGTAGACGGGTGAAGCAAGGTCGGCCTCGGTACCGCTCAGTGTCTTGACATGGCTCAGATTGATCGACTGCGCCACCAGTTGCGTCTGCCGCAGCAGATCCTCCCGCATGTCGCGATCGACCCGCTTCGAGGTCCACCAGGAACCCAGCGCCCCTGCGATCAGGAGCGCCGCCAGCACGACGAGCGTCCAGAGGGCGCGCCCGTTGTTCCGGCCCGTGGCTAGGTGGTCGCGCACGGGAACCTCATGAAGATCAGGGGGATTCCGGGGCCGACGGTCCGGTGGCCGGCTGGGCGGAAGCTGGCGGAATTCCTGGTTCCAGTCGAAGGACTGTTTCGAGGGGCCGCAGGCTTATCATTTTCAGGAATGAATGGCATATTGGGTCGGTCCATGAGAAGCCATCGCCTGGTTCGGTTCCTGGTTCTTTTCGGTCCTCCGCGCGGGAATGATGATTTCCTGTGCGCCTGAACGTCACGATAGCTTCTTTCCGTGCGGGCCGAATGCCCCGGACACTCGCCAGGAGTTCGTTCCATGCCAGACATCCACGCACTTCTCGTTCCGGCGTTCCTGGACGGCCTTCCCAACACCGCCCATGGGGCGATCTTCATGTCCATCCCCGCAACGGTGGCCCTCGCGGGCGGCATCCTCGCCATGCTCTGGCATCCCGGACGCGAAGCCCGGAGCCTCATCCAGCACTTCGCGGCCGGCGTCGTGCTGGCCGCGCTGGCGGTGGAGCTGCTGCCCGAGATCGAGCGGGAGCACGCCCCCGGACTCGTGCTGGTAGGGGCCTTCGCCGTGGGCAGCCTGTTCATGTTCGGCTTCAAGGTGTGGACGAACCGGATGGAGCGCGCGGGGAAGGAGGGAGCCATCTTGTGCGGCGTTCCCTCCGGACTTCTCCTTGCAACCTTCTTCGACGTGGCGATGGACGGCTTCATCATCGGGGCCGGATTCGCGGCCGGGGGGAGTACCGGTCCCATTCTGGCCATCGGCCTCTCGGTGGAGCTGCTCTTCCTGGGCCTGGCCCTGGTCTCGGACGCCGCGAGGGGATGGCGCATCGTGGCGCTTTCCGCGGGGCTGGGCGCCACGGTATTCCTCTTCGCCCTCCTGGGAAGCGCGATCCTGGCGGGGGTTTCCCACGCGGTGATCGGCGGGGTGCTCGCCTTCAGCGCGGCGGCCCTCCTCTACCTGGTCACCGAGGAGCTCCTGATGGAAGCCCACGAGGTGCCGGAGCGGCCCCGGTCCACCCTCGTCCTCTTCGGAGGATTCCTGGCCTTCTGGGCGATCCAGCTCGCGGGTGTCCGGTGATCGCGCTCGAGACCGAGCGTCTCCTGATCCGGGACCATGTGCCGGGGGATCTCGAGAACCTATTCGGCCTGCTCTCCGATCCCAAGGTGATGCGCTTCATTCCGGACCTGCGGGTGGCGGACCAGGAGGGCGCGCGGACGAACCTGCGTGTGGCCCTGGAGGAGGCCGCACGGCCGGACCGCGGGAAGTTCTTCTTTGCGCTCCTCGAGAAGGCCAGCGGGGCCTATGTCGGCGAGATCGGGTTCACGGTGCTGGAGGAGGCTCCGGGGGCACGTGTCGTGGAGCTGGGCTACTTCGTCCTGGAGCGGTTCTGGGGGCAGGGGCTCGTAACGGAGGCGGCGCACCGGGTCGTGCGCTTCGCCTTCGAGGCGTGCGGCGTGGAGCGGATCCTCATCGGCTGCTACCAGGCGAACGTCGGTTCCGAGCGCATCATGGTGAAGCTCGGGGCCACCAAGGTGCGGGAATACGAGGGGGATCACCACCATCCAGGCGAGTCCGCGAAGCGGGTGGAGTACCAGCTTCTTCGCTCCGTGCCGGAATAAGCCCACTCGAGGACAGCTCTGTGACAGTGGTCAAGTACGGGCTCCTCGTCGGGTGCACGCCCGCGCTGGGCTTAGACTGGCGAAGGGCCGTTTCGGTGAGCGGAAGGGCCTCGAGGGTGCCCCTTGCTCAAGCGTCTGTCCGCGATCTTCCACGCCTTTCCCCGCCAGTTCTGGCTGATCGCCCTCGGCATGCTCGTCAGCTCGGTGGGGTCGAGCCTCATCTGGCCCTTCCAGCTCATCTACGTGAGCAAGACGCTGGGCTTGAGCCTGTCCACGGTGGCAACCCTCATCACCATCAGTGCTGCCATCGGTCTGGCCGTATCGTTCGTGGGAGGCTCCATCGCGGATCGACTGGGGCGCAAGCCCGTGATGCTCTTGGCGCAGGCCTCCCATGGGCTGGCTTACATCCTCATGAGTTTTGCCTCGAGCTACATTGGGTTCCTGATCCCCATGACGATCATGTCCATCGCCATGCCCTTCTACTCCGTGGGATCGGACGCCATGATGGCGGACCTGCTGCCGCCCGAACAGCGGACGGAGGGCTACTCCATCCTTCGCATGGTCCATAACGCGGGCATCGCCATCGGCCCCGCGCTGGGCGGCTTCATCGTGTCAGGGTCCTACACCCTTGCCTTCTATCTGGCCGCGGGGTGCATGGGCATCTACGGCCTCATGCTGCTGGCCTTCGTGAAGGAGACCCTGGATCGCCGGCAGTTGCAGGTGACGCGGAAGGCCGCCTCCGATCCACTGGGAGGCTACGGACGGGTGCTCAAGGACCGCTTCTTCTCGGCCTGGGTGCTGGTCCTGGCCATCGGCATGATCGCGCCGCTCATGATGTGGACCCTGCTGGCGGTCTACACCAAACAGAACTTCGGGCTGCCCGAGTACCTCTACAGCTGGATCCCCATCACCAACGCCTTGATGTGCGTGTTCGTGCAGTATGCCGTCACCCGCGTCTCCCGGCGCTTCCGGCCCCTCCCCGTCATCGCCGTGGGGATGCTGGTCTATGCCGTAGGCGTGGGCAGTGTGGCCTGGATGACGGCCTTCCCGGGCTTCGTGGTGAGCATGATCATCATGACCTTTGGGGAGCTGATCCTCGTGCCCACGGGTACCACCTACGTGGCGAATCGCGCCCCGGCGGACCTGCGGGGCCGCTACATGAGCATGTACTGGATGACCTGGGGCCTCTCCCGCGCCGCCGCGCCCATGATCGGCGGAATGCTGAACGATCACATCTCGCCGCGTGCCGTCTGGCATGGGGGCCTCGTGATCGGGCTGGCCAGCGCATCGGTGCTGATGGTCCTGGCCCGGAGCCGGAAGGCGGGAGAAGTCTGCGTCGCCGACGAAGAGGCCTGCGGCGCTCCCGCCAATTGATCGGTCTTTTCCCTCGGGAAGGGAATGGTTCCGCGAGAATGCGCCTCGTGTGGTGCGTAACGTTCTGAATCGGCTTGACAACCACCGGGGCCGGGAGAAGACTGCCTGTGGCTTGGGGCACCCAAAACACATGCGTGTGAAGAACAAGCCACATGTGTGTGTTCGGAGGTTGATCTCGGGCAGATCTCGTTCATCGCACACATGGAGCACTCCCCCAGGGGCGCCGCCTCTGGGTGGTCGGTTCCCATTCCTCGGAGGACCCTATGAAGAAGCTCTTCGCCCTGGCGGCCGGCATGGCCGTCACCGCCACCCTGGCCTTCGGCCAGCAGTCCGTGGGCGCCTACACCACCCTCGAGGAGCCCCTCGCCAAGCAGCTCTTCGAGCTGTTCGAGAAGGAGACGGGCATCAAGGTCAACTGGCAGCGTCTGGCGGGCGGCGAGGTGGAGACCCGCCTCGAGGCCGAGAAGGCCAATCCCCAGGCCTCCATCTGGGTCGGCGGTGTGGGCCTCAACCACATGAGCGCCAAGAAGAAAGGCCTGACCACGCCCTACAAGTCCAAGCTGGCGGGCAACACGCCTGCCCAGTACCGTGACAAGGAGAACTTCTGGATCGGCCTCTACGTGGGCCCCCTCGCCTTCATGACCAACGAGAAGGTGGCCAAGGAGCAGAAGCTGACGCCGCCCAAGTCCTGGAAGGACCTGCTCAAGCCCGAGTACAAGGGCAAGATCCGCGTGGCCAATCCCACCACGTCCGGCACGGCCTACAACGTGATCACGACCGTCCGCTACGTCTTCAAGGGTGACGAGGAGAAGACCTTCGACTACCTCAAGAAGCTGGACGCCAACATCGACCAGTACACCAAGTCCGGCGCCGCCGGCGGCAAGAGCGTGGCCATCGGCGAGATCCCCATCGCCATCGGCTACGCCCACGACATGGTGAAGCTGAAGGTGGAAGGCGCGCCGGTGGTCATCACCGTCCCCTCCGAGGGCACGGGCTACGAGGTGGCCTCCATGTCCCTGGTGAAGGACGGCAAGGACGCCGTGAACGCCAAGAAGCTCTATGACTGGATCCTGATGAAGCCCGCCCAGGAGATCATCGGGCAGTGGTACGTCGTGCCCCTCTCCAAGCTGGCCACCAAGAATCCCGTGGCCTTCAGCCTGGATGATGTGAAAACCGTGAAGCAGGACCTGCAGTGGGATGCCGACAACAAGACGCGCCTGCTGGATCGCTGGACCAAGGAGATCGGATCGAAGCGATAGGAGTCACGATTCACCCGGGAACCACGGACGGTCCGTTCCGTCCGTGGTTCCTCTTGTAGCTGGGAGACGCTCCCGTGTTCACGAAGCAGAAGGTCCTCGCCTTCCTCGCCGCCTGCGCGGTCTTCCTCGTCGTCGATCTCTGGATGTTCTCCGTGCTGCGGGGCAGCTACGAGAAGGCGATCCTGCAGGACAAGAAGGAACTCATCGTGGCCCTGGCCCGGTCGGCGCCGGCCGATGCCGGGGCCACGGAAGCCTGGTTGGCGGAGGCGAAGAAGGCCTATCCCGGGCTCCGGCTCCTCCATGTCCGGGGCATCCCCGGCGTCGAGGACATCCAGGAGTCCTCCCTTGACGCAGAACTGAAGGGCCTCTGGACTGAGCGTCAGGGGGAGTCCTCCTTCAAGACCGGCATCGAGGCGGCTTCCTACCTGGAGACCTTCGTGGTGCCGGGAGCGGTACGCCTGGGGCAGGGCAAGTCCCTGCTCATGTTCGCACCCGTGGCGAACCCCGAGGGGGACACCGCGGTGGGGATCCTCGTGGCGGCGGTGGACGAGTCGGTGCTCTCGTCCTTCATGAACCTGACGTACGCCCTCTCCGCCATCGCCTTCCTGCTCTTTGCCCTGGGCTTCGGGATCGCCTCCTTCTCCCGGGATCCCATGACGGGCTACGCGATCCTGGTGCTCTTCGCCATCGTGCTCACCTTCGTGGCCTACCCGCTGTTCGAGGCGCTGCGCCTGACCTTCATCCACGAGGGACGGTTCTCGCTCTCCGTCTGGAAGGACATCCTCACCAACAAGCAGTATCTGGGCGCCCTGGCCGGCTCCGTGAAGCTGGGCACGTTGACGGCGACCCTGTCCACGCTCGTGGGCTTCCTCTTCGCCTTCTTTGTGGCCCGCACGAGCATGCGGGGCAAGAAGCTGGTGACGGCCCTGGCGACGTTGCCGGTCATCTCGCCGCCCTTCTCGCTGACCCTCTCCATCATCCTGCTCTTCGGGAACAACGGGCTCATCACCAAGCGTCTGCTGGGGCTGGAGCATTTCTCCATCTACGGTCTCGGCGGCCTGGGCCTGGTGCAGACCATCAGCATGTTCCCCATCGCCTTCCTCACCATGGCGGGGGTGCTGGAGGCCATCGACTCCACGCTGGAGGACGCCAGCCTGGACCTGAACGCCTCCCGCTGGCACACCTTCACGCGGGTCACGCTGCCCCTGGCCGCACCGGGGCTGCTCTCCAGCTGGCTGCTCGTGTTCACGAACTCCCTGGCGGACTTCGCCAACCCGCTGCTGCTCTCCGGCAGCTTCCGGGTGCTCTCGGTGGAGTCCTACATCGAGGTGACGGGCATGAACCGCCTGGGCAACGGCGCGGCCCTCTCCATCCTCCTGCTCCTGCCCACCCTCACGGCCTTCTTCGTGCAGCGGGCCTGGGTGGCGAAGAAGTCCTTCGTGGTGGTGACGGGCAAGCCCTCCATGCGCCTGTCCGACCTGGCGTCGAAGCCCATGCGCCTCTTCCTGCTGGCCTTCGTGGTGCTCGCGAGCGCCTTCATCGTCTCCCTCTACGGCACCATCGTGGCGGGCTGCTTCGTGAAGAACTGGGGCATCGACTACACCTTCACCACGGCCAACATCGTGGAGGCCCTGCAGCGCGGCCGGGCAGCCATGGTCTCCACCATGACCCTGGCGGGCATCGCCACCCCCATCGCGGGGTTCATTGCCATGATCGGCGCCGTGCTGGTGGTTCGGAAGCGCTTCCCCGGCAAGCGGTTCCTGGAAGCCCTCATGATGACTCCCTTCGCGGTACCGGGGACCCTCATCGGCATCAGCTACATCCTGGCCTTCAACAAGCCACCCCTGCTGCTGGTGGGGACGGGCGCCATCCTGGTCATCTGCTACGTCATCCGCGAGCTGCCCGTTGGGCTGGAAGGCGGGGTCGCCACGCTCCGGCAGATCGATCCCTCCATCGAGGAGGCAGCCTCCGACCTTGGCGCCGACCAGGCCACGGTCTTCCGCACCGTGATCCTGCCGCTGATCCGGCCGGCCTTCATCTCCAGCATGTCCTACACCTTCGTGCGTTCGATGACCGCGGTGAGCGCCATCATCTTCCTCATCAGCGCCCGCTGGTACCACATCACCATCCAGATCTACAACTTCTCGGAGAACATCCGCTTCGGCCTGGCCAGCGTCCTGGCCACCGCCCTCATCCTCATCGTGCTGGTCGTGTTCGGCCTCATGCGCGTGCTGGTGCGGAAGAGCGAACACCTCGAGAAGACCGTCACCGTCCAGTGAGAGCGACCATGGAAAAGCGATCCGTCCCCGTCCACCTCGATCAGGTGACCAAGGTCTTCCGGGACCCGAAGACCAAGTCCGATGTCCATGCCGTGCGCGACGCCCATCTCGAGATCGAGAGCGGCGAGCTCATCACGCTGCTGGGGCCCTCCGGCTGCGGCAAGACCACCATGCTGCGCATGATCGGCGGCTTCGAGCTGCCCACCCGCGGTACCATCCGCATCGGGGGCGAGGACGTCACCTTCCTGCCTCCCAATGCCCGGGCCACGGCGACGGTGTTCCAGTCCTACGGCCTATTCCCGCACCTGGACGTCTTCGAGAACGTGGCCTACGGTCTGCATGTGCGCAAGGTGCCCAAGGGCGAGGTCGAGTCCCGCGTGATGGAAGCCCTCGGCTTGGTGGGGCTCACGGAACTGGCCCAGCGCGCACCGGGGCGGCTTTCGGGTGGTCAGCAGCAGCGCGTGGCCCTGGCCCGGAGCCTGGTGGTGCGGCCCGAGGTCCTGCTGCTGGACGAACCCCTCTCAAACCTCGATGCGCTCCTGCGCGAGCAGATGCGCATCGAGATCCGGCGCATCCAGAAGTCCCTTGGCATCACGGCCATCTACGTCACCCACGATCGTGTGGAGGCCATGAGCCTCTCGGAT
>Ga0129297_10000868_pt1 | contig 14994 bp, 7 predicted proteins | sample I18A1metaG_FD_94708 | JGI IMG/M metagenome (GOLD analysis project Ga0129297, IMG submission 94708) | Lake sediment bacterial and archeal communities from Gulf of Boni, Indonesia to study Microbial Dark Matter (Phase II) - ​I18A1 metaG | ecosystem: Environmental > Aquatic > Freshwater > Lake >... | reverse complement strand
TTGCCCTATTTTTATGTGTTCGGCCATGATTTGCAGGGCTTTGCCGTCGAACGATTCAAGATCGTGCAAGGGAAAAGCCTGAGCGAGGCAACCCGCACCGCGCCCCGCACCGCGCGGGGGAGTCGAGCCATTATCCTGGGCGTAAAAGCCGCGGAAGCCCTGAAGCTGAACGTGGGTGACTCGCTGCCACTGCCAGGTGGCACCTTTCGTGTCGTTGGCATCTATGAGACGGGCAGCGGCTTTGAGGATGCAGGATCGGTGCTCTCATTACCTGATGCACAGCAACTGGCGCAAAAGGCGCGTCAGGTCGGTGCGGTGCAGGTCAAGCTGCGCGATGTGCGGCAGACAGAGCAGGTGCGGGCGCGCCTGCAACGCCTCTATCCTCGCCTGACTGTTTCGCAGTCAGGCGACATAGCCAACCAGCAGCAGATGGTGGGTATGATCCAGGGTTTCGCCCTGGGCATCGCCTTGCTGGCTGTGGTCATCGGCGGCGTGGGCATGACCAACACCGTGATGATGAGCACCTTTGAGCGCACTCATGAGATCGGCACATTGCGGGCGCTGGGTTGGAGTCGGCAGCGGGTGGTGTGGATGGTCTTGGCTGAGAGCGTCTTACTCGGCGCAGCCGGTGGGCTGGTCGGCTGCCTGGTCGGCGCGGCTTTGATCCAACCGATGAGCCGAAGCCCCGCTTTGAGCTTCCTTCAGGGCAAGTTGACGCCCGCACTGCTTTTGCAAGGAATGCTGACCGCTGTCGTGCTGGGAAGCGTCGGAGGCATCTATCCGGCCTGGTGGGCCTCGCGGCTGCTGCCTGTCGAGGCTATGCGCTACGAGGGTGGGACTGGCGACTCCAAGCTCCGCCTGCCCCCCGTTAAATCGGAAATCCTCCGCTCGCTCTGGCGACGGCGCGGGCGGACGTTTCTGACCGTGCTGGGCATCGGCATCGGCCTGTCCGCAGTCATGGCCCTGGGCGGGCTGGCGGACGGACTCGCTGGGGAATTCAGTAGTGCCTTGTTGGCCGGCGATATGGATTTGGTTGCGCGCCAGGCAGGCATATCCGACATCGGTTTCAGCACGCTTAGCGAGCGAGTGGGCCGAGAAATAGCCGCCATACCCGGCGTGGAGGGTGTAACGGGCCTCATCATTAGCGCCGTTGCGATGGAAAAAGAGGGAATCCCGTTTCTTATGATCATGGGTTATCCTGCAGAGCATCCATACATGAAGAGCCACTTTCAGATTGTGGAGGGACGAGGATTGGTCGGTAATCGAGAGGTAATCTTAGGGCGCGCGACCGCCGACGCCCTCAACACGGCTGTGGGCAGGATTCTGAAGCTGGCAGACGGCAATTTCCGTGTGGTTGGCCTCTTTGAGACAGGAGTATCATGGGAAGAGGGGGGCGCAGCCGTTGTCTCCTTGCGGGATGCCCAGGCTATCCTGGGTAAGCCACGCCAGGTAAGCCTGTACGCCATCAAGGTCAAGGATCTACAGCAGGCGGATGCAACCCGAAAGCGGATCGAGGCGCAGGTCGCCGAGGTCGCCGTCGCGCGGTCGAGCGAGTTCACCGAGAACCTGCCAGAAATGCAGAACATGGCTGTGATCACCTGGGCGATCAGCGCCCTGGCCGTTCTCGTCGGTGGAATTGGCATGATGAACACGGTCTCAATGAGTGTCTTTGAGCGGACACGCGAGATCGGCACCCTACGCGCCCTGGGCTGGCGACGACGGCGTGTCCTGGCGATGGTGCTAAGGGAGTCGGTCGTGGTCAGTTTGATTGGGGCGCTTGTTGGTGGGGCGCTGTCCCTGTTACTGGCCTCGCTGGTGCGGCGGATTCCCATGTGGGGAGGCTGGTTGGTGTTAGCCCTGTCGCCCGGCTTGCTGGCGCGGGTTTTTGCTGTGGCCTTGGTGTTAGGTATCATTGGCGGAGCCTATCCGGCCTGGCGGGCATCCAGGCTCAGCCCGGTGGAGGCGTTGCGATACGAATAAGCAGGTGGCAAGGAGCGAGAGGAGAACTATGAAGCGTACAATGTTGATCATCACAGTTTTGCTGGTCATACTAATGGTGGCGTGCAGTAGGGGCACAGCACAGCCTATACCCTCGACCACCGTAGAGCCTCCGCCAGCGGTGGTGTCGGCTTCGGGTAAGGTGCTTCCCGCGCGTTGGGCTACGCTCAGCTTCCAAGTGAGCGGACGTGTGATGGCGGTTGATGTGCAGATCGGCGATCAGGTGAAAGCCGGGGATGTGTTGGCCCGGCTTGATGATACAGATGCCAGGCTGGCTGTCGCTCAGGCAGAGGCGGCGCTGGCCTTGGCTCAGGCGCAACTGGCACAGGTTCGGCAGCCAGCGCGGCAGAGCGATGTCGCCGCTGCCCAGGCAGCGCTCGATAGTGCACGAGCGAGTTACGAGAAGGTGAAAGCTGGCCCCACGGCGGAGGATTTGGCGGCGGCGAAGGCGGCGCTGACCAAAACCCAACTGAATCTGCAACGGTTGCGAGCAGGGGCGAGCACATTGGATCTACAAATGGCCAAGTTGAGCGTGGATTCGACGCGGAACCAACTCTGGGCGGCGCAGGCGGAGCGGGATGCCGCCGCGGGCGATCCGCGCTACGGCTCGGCGGGGCGAGATGCGGCCAACGCTCGCGTGCACGTCGCCGAAGTAGCCGTGGATATGGCCCAGGTGAACTATGAGAAGGTCAAGCAAGGAGCGCGGGCAGAAGACTTGGCGATTGCGCAGGCACAGGTGGAGGAGGCGCAGGCGGCCTACAATGCGCTGCTAAACCATCCCACGCCCAGTGAGCTGGCCGCGGCAGCGGCACAGGTGGCCCAGGCGCAGGCGCAACTGGATCTGCTCAAGGCAGGCGCGACCGGGGAGCAAATTGCTGTCGCCGAGGCCAACGTCAAGCAGGCCCGGGCGGCGCTGGATGTTGCCAAGGCGCAGTTAGCCAAGCTGCAACTGGTAATGCCTTTCGATGGCACGGTCGGCGCAGTCCTAGTTCGCCAGGGCGAGCTTGTCACGCCCGGGCAATCGCTGCTGATGGTGGGGGATGTGCGCACATTGCGCGTGGAGACTACTGACCTTAGTGAACTGGACGTGGCACGGCTGCGAGAGGGGCAGCCGGTTACCGTAACTTTTGATGCTGTTGCAGGCTTGAAGGTCGGAGGCAAGGTGGCGCGCATTGCTCCTATGTCCACGCCGGGGCAGAGCGGCGTGAACTATGCAGTGCTTGTTGAGCTGGAGCGGTTGGATGCTGCGCTGCGTTGGGGAATGACGGCCTTTGTGGACATACAGGTGGGTCAGTGATGATGGCTGAGGTGCGACGTGAGAGCAAGCGATAAGAACCGGATCATCGTTGAGGCGTTCGAGTTGACAAAAGTCTATGGCAACGGCGCGGCAACCCAGGTGTGCGCGCTGGATGGCGTGAATTTGGAGATCCATGCGGGCGAGTTCGTGGCGGTCATGGGGCCAAGCGGATCGGGCAAGTCCACCTTGCTGAACATGATTGGCGCGCTGGATAGGCCGACTTCCGGCAAGGTGATCGTCAACGGCCAGGACATCAGCGCACTGCGCGATCTAGACAGTTTCCGCGGGCGTACCATAGGCTTCGTCTTCCAGTTGCATAATCTCATCACCACGCTGACGGCCAGAGAAAACGTCGAAGTGCCGATGCAAGGCATCGGAATGAGCGGCAGAGCCAGGCGGGAACGCGCTGAGGAATTGCTGGAATTGGTGGGGATGCAGGGACGCTTCCATCACCTGCCGGGGCAGCTTTCGGCTGGGCAGCGGCAGAAGGTAGCTATTGCCCGTGCCCTGACCAATCGTCCTTCTATCGTGTTAGCCGACGAGCCGACCGGTAACCTGGACAGCGCCAGCGGCGATGAGGTCCTGAGCGTGTTCGGGCGGCTCAACAGCGAATACGGTGCAACGATCCTGCTCGTCACCCATGACCCCAACGTGGCCCGCTGCACTCAGCGCATCCTGAGGATGCAGGACGGCAAGATCGTCCATGAGGACATCGTGGGTGATCCCTTTACCGAGGATCTGAAGGTGCTGGCCCGTTCGCAGTTGGGCCAGGCGTTGTTACGCGATGAGATGCTGGACATGCTTTCGCCCGAGGAGCGCGAAGTGGTGCGGAACATGTTGGGGCGCGTGGCGTAGCAGTGGAGGCATTGTAGTCGCAAGGCGCGAAAGGGGGGCAGGCTTGTTGCTTTCGCATAGTTTTATGACTACAAAGTGATAAGCTTGAGAAATGTCCCAATCGGTGACGCAGGGTTGACTGTCTGAATAATCTGCATACAATGGCCTCAATACTGCAATCCGGAGATGCTTGGTGGAAATCGGACTACCTATCATCGCTCTCGTTTTAGCTCTGCTCCTGGCCTTTCTTGGCCAGCAGCTTTTCTCCGACAGAGCGTACTTCAATCAAGCCCTTTGGCTCTATGGAGTGGCTGTGTTGGCGATGTGGGTTTACGCCTGGGTGGAGCGGCGAAGGCCTGTCATACCACGGCCCCGCAGTCTGTGGAGAGTCGGGTCGGCAGCAGGCTCGTTCCTCGCCCTGGTTCTCTGCCTTCTCTTGCAGGTAAAGGGAGTTGCCTACATCGGGCAGGCTTTCGCATGGTTAACAAGCCTTGTCTTGCTGGCTATCACTTTCGTGCCCTCCAGGCATGATTGGCGTGGTCTCTTTACCCGCTGGTGGGCAAGGAAATCCGAAATCGCTTTGATAATAGTTATCACTGTCCTGGGACTCGTCCTGCGTGCTTACAATCTGGAATATATCCCGGGCGGCTTTCACGGCGATGAGGGAGAGTTTGGAACCTACGCTCTCTCCATACTTGAAGGGAACATGTTGCCTCCCTTCTACACAGGCTGGTTTACCCACGCCAACCTCTTCTTCGAGTTACAGGCTCTCTCTATGGCCATCTTTGGCGTGAGCGTTGCCGGCATACGGATGCTTTCAGCGATCAGCGGAGCGTTGACGTTGCCCCCCTTGTATCTGCTGATGCGGCGGATGTTTGGCCCCTGGGCGGCGGCCATAGCCACTTTTTTCTTCGCTGTCTCGCCCTGGCATATCCATTTCAGCCGCATAGCCTGGAATGAGATCCAGGTGCCCCTCTTTTGTGCTTTCGGACTTTACTTCCTCTACCGGGGAATTGAGTCGGGAAGGGCGTTTGATTACTGCTTGAGCGGCCTGAACATCGGCCTTTGTGTTGTCCTCGGCAGCAAGTCCGGGCTTTATTTCCCTCTCATTACTGGACTGCTGCTTTTGTACATGATCATCACTCGACGGGGCTTTCTTCGCCAGCAATATCAGAATCTCTTTGTTCTGGGCGTAGCTGCACTCTTCGCCTTTGCGCCCCTCGGACTGCACTATATCCAACATAATTGGCGGGTTCTGCTGCTTGATCCGGTGAGAAACAAATCCATATTGCAGAACATGGATCGGGTCTATGCCGTCTATGGCACACGAGACATAGGGAAGATCCTCCTTCGGCAGGCGGAAAAGGCAGTGCTTGTCTTCAACTGTTATGTGGACAGTGGTTTCTACAGTTTTGCCCAGGAACCGGTCCTGGGTCGCCTCACTGCGCCTCTCTATGTCCTGGGATTAGCTTATAGCCTCTACCATTGGAAAGAAGCAAAGTACGCGCTGCTCTTTTTCTGGTATGCCGTTCCTGTAATGGGGAACGTAACCTCTATTGATATCCCTCAGTCTCATCGTCTTGTGGCCATGACGCCTGTTCCTTTTATGCTGGCCTCCCTTCCTCTGGAAAAACTGCGGCAAGAGACGGACGCTCTGCTGCCCTCCCTTAAGTCGCGTTGGAGGATGTTCAGCTACGCTGTGCCTCTGGTCATCTTTCTAGGCCTGGTAGGATACAAGGATTACGAAACCTACTTTATCCGCTACACTACAAGATGGCCCTGGACGGACGTGGCGGATGTAGCGCGGCAGATACGCAAGCTTGGCAACGACTACCAGATTTACCTCATCAGCGATCTCCCCGTTGGGCATGGCACGATTCGGTTTATCGCCCATAAGGTGAAAGTGACAGAGGCGCGACACATCGCCTATTTCCTCCCTATCAGGGAGGAAGTCAATAAAGATGTAGCGTTCATTGTCACACCCAGCCATTATCAGATGCTGCCTTTTATCAGAAAGTATTATCCGGATGGTGTTCTGACCAGACACAGCCAGTTTATATGCTATATTGTGGAAAAGGACGAAATCCACCGTCGCTTGCAAGCGATCGGCATGGAGACAGGTGGACTATTGGGGAAATACTACTTGAACCTCACTTGGGTGGGTGAGCCAGCTTTGCAGCGGCTCGACCCTCTCATTGCTCTCCGGGATTTCTATCTGCTAACGTCGGGGCCTTTCTCCGTGCAGTGGGATGGTCGGATTCACGCATCTCAACCTGGACGCTACACTTTCCAGGCTTTTGCCAATGGTGAGGTCTGGCTTTCTATTGATGGGCGGCTGGTGTTACGAAATGAGCAACTGATCGGGGAAAGATGGCAACCGGGGGAAATAGAGTTGGCTGCCGGATTGCATGAGATCAGCATTTACTATCGTAGTCTGAGGGTTCCGGGACTGATGGAGCTTTACTGGACGCCGCCGGGAGGGGCGATGGAACTCGTCCCGACCGATGTGCTGGGCAGGTGAGGGACCTCACGATGGCCTCTAATGAATGCCCGTTAAGCGTGCGAGAACTAGAGATCCTGGAGTTGGTGGCGACGGGTGCCAGCAATGCACAGATCGCCCAGAAGCTGGTGATCAGCGCGAATACGGTCAAGGTGCATCTTCGTAACATTTTCGCCAAGCTGGAGGTGGAATCCCGCACCGAAGCCACCACCCTCGCTATCGTAAACGGCTGGATCCGCGTGAGTGAGGGAGGAGTAGCTGTCTCAACCGCGCCGGCTGAGGCCGAGGGCGTCATGATAGGACCTCCCCAGCCGTTTTTCCCGCCACTGGCTCGCTGGCAGAAGGTCTTTTTCCTTGCCATATTGCTGGTTATGATTGCTATCCTCCTTCTCCCCCGGCCCCGGTTGGCTTCGGTGTCGCGGCCCGATCCTTTCACTGACTACCAACTGCCTCTTAGCCTTTCCACTGCAAGGTCGCAGGTATCGCGCTGGATGGGCGAGGGGCAGATGCCGACTCCCCGCGCGCGGCTGGCGGTGGTCTCTTATCTGGGCAGAATCTACGCCATCGGTGGCGATACCAAGACAGGCATCAGCAATGTGGTGGAGGAGTTTGATGCGGTGGAGAACGCCTGGCGGCATCGCGCAAGCAAGCCGAATGCGGCGGCAAACATCGGGGCAGCGGTGATCGGTGGCAAAATCTACGTTCCTGGAGGGTATGGAGCAGAGCGCAAGGCGCTCGATGTGCTAGAGATATACGATCCGGCCACCGATAGTTGGAGCACAGGGGCACATTTGCCTGAACCGCTGTTTGCCTATGCCATCGCGGCGGTGCACTCCAAGCTGTACCTCTTTGGAGGCTCAAATGGCCAGCGCTATCTTGACATAACCCTGATTTACGACACGGAGACGAACACGTGGGCGAGAGGCACACCCATGACCACGCCCAGAGGGTTTCTGGCAGCGGGGGTTGTGAACGATGTGGTCTATGTTGTCGGGGGCTACGATGGTCTTGGGGAATACTCCCTCTGTGAGGCGTATGACCCGGCCAAGGAAGGGAGCCGAGAAAACCCCTGGTCAAGGCGTGCTGCTATGCTGGCCCGCCGCGCCGGGCTGGCCGTGGCGGTTGTCGGCACTAACCTGTACGCCATCGGGGGAGGGTGGGATAGCTACCTTTATTTCAATGAACGCTATGACGCCGTCAACAACCTTTGGGCCAGCTTTGAGACGCCGGTCTTGGGACAGTGGCGAACGCTTGGCGTAGCCTCGGTTGAGTTGGGTCAGGAAAGTGTTGTCTATGCTATGGGCGGCTGGAACGGCGATTATCTGAGCAGCAACGAGCGATACCGGCCTTTCTTCTACGTCAGTTTGCCGAGCATCCCCAAATAAGGGGGTGTTGACATAATGCGGAAAGATCATCATCGTATCATCAAGAAAACGGGTTGCTAGTGAAACCTTTGTCCATTCCCGTTATTGGCATCGTGGGTTGGTCGGGGGCAGGGAAGACGACATTTTTGGTCAATCTGATCGCTGAACTGAAACGGCGGGGGTATCGCGTCGCCACCATCAAACACTCCCGTCACGCCGATGTACGTGTAGATGTGCCGGGGAGCGATACCTGGCGGCACGCTGAGGCTGGCAGCGATCTTGTGGTCTTGGCCACGCCACGACGGCTGGCAATCTTGGAGCAATTGGAAGAAAGCCTGTCCCTAGAAGAGGTGCTGTCCAGGGTCCATGGCGTGGATATCATCCTCGTCGAAGGGTACAAGTTTGCCCATATCCCCAAGGTCGAAATCTCGCGCAAGGAGCGAGGAGAAAAGCTCCTAAGCCCTCAGGAAGAGCTTATCGCACTGGTGACCGATCAAGTCTGGGAGCTTCCTGTCCCTCAATTCAACCTCGATGATGCAGCAGGCGTTGCCGATTTGTTGAAGGGCCGTTTTCTGTTTTCGCATAGTCAAAATCACTAAAAAGGCTACCGGAAATATTCCTTGGCTGTAAAAGCAAAAGCCTATGCGAAATGCTAGCACTGCTATTGGTAACCACAGCGACTCGGCTCATGGAATCACTCCTATGGCTTTACCAGCCCGCGCCGAAGCGTCGAGAGCCAACTCGATGTCTGCTTCTGAATGAACAGCCGTGACATTGGCACGCAGACGGCTTGTGCCTACCGGGACGGCAGGCGGCACTACTGGCAACATAAAGATGTTCACATCCTGCAAAAGCCGCGTCATCAGCATCGCTTTGTCCTCGTCCACGGTGATAATCGGCACGATGGGCGTCTGGCTGTTCAAGGTGTTGAAACCACGCTCCTGAAGACCGGCGATGAATAGCTTGACATTGCGCTGCAAGGCCTCAAGGCGCCCCGGCTCTTCTTCAATCACTTCCAGAGCAGCCTTGGCTGCAGCAGCGGCGGCGGGTGGCAATGCGGCGGAGAAAACAAAAGCCCGGGAGGTGTGCTGTAAGTAAGTGATCAGCTCCTTGCTGCCAGCGATGTATCCTCCTACACTGGGGATGCACTTGCTGAGCGTGCCCATTTTGACGTCAATAACTCCTTCCAGGCCAAAGTGCTCTTCGATACCGCGCCCGGTTTTTCCGAGCACGCCCAGCGAGTGCGCTTCGTCTATCATCAGCATCGCACCGTATTTCTTGCACAGGCGACTCAATTCGGGCAGGTTGATGATGTCGCCATCCATGCTAAAGACGGCGTCGGCCACAACCAGTTTGCTCTTGGCTGGATCTACGCTGGTCAGTATCCTTTCTAGCTCTTTCATATTGTTATGTTCAAAGCGAAGGAATTTGGCGCGGGATAGAAGGCAGCCGTCTACAATGCTGGCGTGATTCAGCTTGTCGCAGATCACGACGTCGTTCCGTCCGACCAGGCTGGAAACTGTGGTCAAATTCGTGACGTAGCCACTGCTATAGACAATAGCCGCTTCCGCTCTTTTGAAGGCGGCGATCCTTTCCTCAAGCTCCCTGTGCAACGGCAGCGTTCCAGCCAGAACCCGGACGCCGTGGGTGCCCGTGCCATACCGCTCGATAGCCGCTTTGGCTGCCGCATTGATCTTCGGATGGCCGAGCAGGCCGAGGTAACTGTAAGAAGCAAAGATCAGCATCCGCTTCCCGCCCACGGTGACCCATGGCCCGTCAAGCTTTTCGATGGCTTGCAAATAGAAATAGAGGTTCTGCTCTTTGGCGGAGGCCACCCGCGCGTTCATCTCCGCGATTCTTTTGGCGATTGAATTCATCTATTTCTCCTTATCTTAGCCGCTTTCACCAACTTTGCACTTTAACAGTGCCCCTAGCACGGGGAGCGGGAGACTATGTGATGTATTTGCCGATGAGCACGTGCAGGTCGCGTTTGATCTTTTCCGGAATGAGCGCGCGATCGGTGATGAGCGCCGCGGCTAAAGCGGAGGCACACTCGCAGTCCCGTCCTTGCGGAATCATCGGCACGATGTACTCGAGCGCCTTCTTGGTCACCGCAGCATTGGCCCGCAGGTTATCGAGCAACATGGCCACGCTGACTGGCTCCTCCGTCTCATGCCAGACGTCGTAATCGGTCACGTGCGCCATGACTGCGTAGCAAATCTCCGCCTCGCGAGCCAGTTTAGCCTCCGGGAAAATGGTCATGCCGATAACATCCACGCCCCACTTTCTATAGATGCGGGATTCCCCCTTGGTCGAAAATTGCGGTCCATCAATCACGATGAAGGTCCCACCCCTGTGCACCTTTGCGCCGGCCTTGGTCACCGCCTGATAGAGAAGGCTGCTCAGCACGGAGCAGAAGGGATCGGCCATGCCGACATGTGCTACCAGCCCATTGCCGAAAAAGGTGCTGACACGGGCCTTCGTGCAATCAAATATCTGATCGGGAATCACAATATCGCGCGGAGCATAGTCCTCGCGCATACTGCCGCAGGCACTAATGCCGATGATGCGCTCCACACCCAGTGACTTGAGCGCATAGATGTTCGCGCGGCTGTTCAGTTCGTGGGGTATGATCCGATGGCCGCGCCCATGGCGGGGCAGGAAAGCTACGCGGCGACCTGCCAATGTGCCAACCACAATGGCATCGCTAGGATCACCGAATGGCGTTTTGACTTTGACCTCCTGCACGTCCTTTAACGCTTCGATCTGATAAACGCCGCTGCCGCCGATGACTCCAATGCTCACCTTTTCCTGCATCTCGATCCTCCCTTGACATAATGTTTCTACTGTTCTAATGCCCGCAGCCGTTCAGAAGCACGGATTTCCCAATCAGTGCCAGGGCCGCGCTGCTGCGCGTTGGCGTAGGCTTCCCTGGCAGCAGTTTTGTTCCCCTGCCTCTCGTACGCCTCGCCGAGATGGAAATAGGCTTCGACAAATTTGGGGTCCTTGCGGATCGCCTGTTGGAAGGCATCCACCGCTTCGGCGAGTCGCTCCCGTTGCAGATAGGCCACGCCGAGCTTGTTAAAAGCCGCCGGGTTGTTAGGGGCTGCTTCGGTCGCCCGGATGTACTGCTTGAGTGCCTCCTCCGGCTTGTTCATCAGCGTGTAGGTATCTCCCAAAGTGTGATACATGGCCACATCCTCCGGGTGATACTTGAGCGAGCGCTCGAACACGCGCACTGCGTCCTCTAGGCGGTCCATCTGGCGGTAACGATCCCCCAGCTCGAACTGCAGCCCGGGATTGTCAGGGCTGGCATTGGCTGCGCGCTCCAGATTCTTGAGCGCATCCCTGTCCACAGTTGCCGCGGGGCGCGGCTGGATTGTTGGTATCGCCACGGGCTTCGCCGTCTCCGAAATAGGGCCGCCATAGAGCCGACGTGTCTCCTGGCGCACGCGGTAAATGCGGACAGAGTCCTCATCATATACCAGATCAAGGTACTGCTCCAGCATGGCGTCGAACTTGTCCAGGCCAGCCGAAGGATAGACAGCCTGCTCGAAGGGGCCCACATAGACGTACCCCACGCCATATCTGGCCAGGAGTTGCGCCGCCTCAGAAACATCGGTGGTTTTGTACAGATTATCGGCGTCGCGGTGACGAGGGCCGATCAACTCATCGTAGCGTTGCTCATTTTCGTGTAGAGGGTTGAGCACCGTGGGGTAACCGGTGTTGACGGCAATACGCACGCCATTTTCGCGGTAGAACCCATAGGGTGCCTGTGCGATCACCGGCGTGCCTTTCAGGTTATCCATCAGCCAACGGATTGCCTTGTAATCCGGCTCTAGGAATATCTGGTGGCCCTCCCAATGATAAACGCCTGTTTCCATATAAGCCAAGCCATCGAGCGTGCCCCATGCGGGTGGGGAAGGGAAGCGATCTCGCCAGCGGCTTTGGATGGCGAAAATCGGGTAGAGGGCCACAGCCAGCGTGAGGATACCGAAACCGGTCCACCAGAAGACGGCCAGAGGCTGTTGCTCTAACAGGCGGCGTCCTTTCCAGAGATAACCCAAGCAGGCAGCGGCAGCCACGGCCAGGACAACCCAGGTGTGCGTGTAGAACTTAAAAATGGTATTCATCCGGTACCAAGTGTCCCCCAGGTGGTCGCGGATATAGACCACTTCTACACCGAGGGAAACCAGCAGTCCTACGAGGGCCAGCCAGTTGGCGAAGCCCTCTTCGGGAGAAGCCTCCCGTCTCCAGAGAGCTGCAACTACCAGAAGAAGCAATTCGCTGATCAGCCACCAGGTCGACACCTGCCGCCAGTTCAGGCGAGGATAAAGTTGCCTGGCGACCAGAGGAATCAGCACAAAGAGCACTCCGGCGGCTACTAACAGCCAATTCCTGACGAAAAATGGCGCCCAGCCAACTGTCTTCTTCTCTCCCTCTATCGCTCTCTCCTGCGTAGTTGTCGTGCTGAACTCCATGCTCTGCGGAGTCTCCGGCGGGAAAGCGGGCGGCGAAGGAGGTGGCGAAACCGGTGGCATAGTCGCGGCTATCTCTTTCTGCGCCTCTTCCACAAGCAGAGGCAAAGCCTCCTCCACCATAGCCTGCGGGCCGCTGTTGGCATGTGGCTCCCTCACTGTAGTCACGACGCTCTCCGCTGGCGGCGTTTCAAGCAGCGGCTCCAGGGGAAGCTGCGTTGGCAACGGTGCCTGCGCTGCCGGAGCCTCCAGCGTTGACACAGCGCCGGCTCCAGTCTCACGCATGGTCCTAGACTCCTGCATTCGTCGCACTGCACACCAGAGGCCATAAGAGGCGATCAGAAAGAGAAAGAAGCCGAAAAAGCCTAGATAGTAGTTGAACTCGGTGGGGTACTTGACGCGACCAATGCCCTTCACAAAAGCCTGGAAATGGGTAAAGAATGGAAAGTAGAGACCCAAAGAGAGCGGGGCGAGTAGCACTGCCCCCAGGATCGCAGCGGCAAGAGTGCGCCATATTGCCAGCCAATGGCGACGTGCGCGACGGAGATGCGCTAGAGCCAGGCTGCCTGTCGCCAGGAGGAGAAAAGTCGGGAAATCCCAAGAGTTGGTAACCGCTAAAGCGCCCAAGACTACAGCGATTACGATAAAGAGCAACCAGGGTGCTAGCGGCGTAGAACGGTCCGCTTCTGCAGCCCCCTCGTGGCGAACAAGCCCCTGCGCGAGACGAAGCGATAGAGCAATCGCCAGGATGGTGAACGGTATGTTGATCGTGTGGGGGTGGAGGTCGGCGAAAAGAAAGCTCCAGAAGGGAAACTCGGTAATGGTGTTCTCGTAGGGGCCATGCGTTCTGGAAGCATCCCAGAACCAATCGGTGCGCAAGGGGAGTATCTCCGGCCCCAGCCAGCGCCAGAGGCCCTGCCAGGTTCGCGCCAGGCTGCCCTGCGTCTGCGGATCCGCCAGGCGCTGCAATGCCGCGACCACCTCGCCGAAACCACCGCGGCCTCGAATCGTCACCGCGCCGGACAGAGGGCCGATAAAAGCTGTGAGCGCGCCTCCAATCCAGCCGAAAACATGCCTTCCCGTCAAGGTGGCCACGACAGCATAAGCGCCACTTACGGTCAAGGCGAACAGGGTGGGGATGATCAAGTTGAAAGCGACAGCGGGCGCAAGGCCGGTCAGTTTGACCAATGTGGAAACCAGGAAAAGCCCGTAGTAGTAGTAGTTGACATAGCCGCCAGAGAAGAAGGGATCATAAGGAGGCATGGTGGGGCTACGGAGGATGGCATTTAGAAAACCGAATTCCATGGGCTTCTCGCCGCCATTGATGGGATGCCAGAGGTCAGGGTTGCCGAGGCGGAGAAGAAGCGAGAAGAGAAACGCTGCCAGGAAGACAAGCTCACAGCGCAGGATGAGGCGGCGTTCCCTCTGCCAGAAAGACCGCCAGGGCTCCCGACGGCGGCCGCTCAGGATCACCACATGGGAGAGAAAACCTACAAACGCTACAGCCGCGATCACCGCCCAGACGGTGTAATGCCAGAAGCCGAGGCTCACCGGCATCCAAGTAAGATAAGCGACCAGCAACAAGCCTAGAGGCTTGGCGAGCAGGTACCCTCGGTCGGCGAAAGAACGGAAAAGTGCCCAGGACAAAGGCAAAACGGCCAGCGACACAATGGCGAGAACAAGCAACCAAACCAGAACGGACGGGCCCGTGCCGGAACTGGCCCACCGATTCCAAGCATAGTCGTTGACCGGCGGCAGCGCGTCCACTGGCACACCCAGCATGAGGGTCTTACGGTAGCGCGGCGTTGGCAGATTGACGGGAGGCGTGCTTCCTCGCCGCGTCACCACCGGCTTGGCAATCAAAGCATCGCCAAAGAGGTTTCTCAACTCAGCCTCTGGCAGGTCGCGCACCTTGCGATAGATCAGCACCTTGGGATGATCGTAGACACTGAAACTCTCATCTGCACCGCGCTCGGCGTCGGGATCGTCCACAAAGGTGAAGCCCCATATGCTGGGATAGGACATGGACACATACGCCAGCTCAAAGCCGAGCTTGCCGCTAAAGAGAAGCTCGTAGTACTTGATCTCGACCGGATACCGCCAAGGCAATCGCCGCACTGCGCCGTAGAGCCTCGGCGTGGCCAGGACGATATAGTCGGAGCGGCGCATCGCTTGTATGAAATGCCGAAACTTGTCCTCTGGCGACATATCGTGGTAGATATCCATCGTTACATTCGGCGCGAAATAGCTCCTCGTATGGCCCTCGGAGGTGATATCCACCGGCAAAGCATCGTCCCAGGCTTCCGAACTGACCGCGGCGCCGCGGGGAGCATCGGCATATAGCCACCGCGAAGCATCTAGCCAGGTATGCGGGCGCCGGTAGATACTCAGGAAAGCCATCGCCCATACTACGGTCGGCAGTAGGATAGCCACTACAACTCCCACTTGAGCTACGATGACGGGCCAGGCCGGCTGGTCGCCGTGGCCAACTACATTCCCATGTAGATGCCATTGCCCCCAGTG
>Ga0129297_10000866_pt1 | contig 15000 bp, 17 predicted proteins | sample I18A1metaG_FD_94708 | JGI IMG/M metagenome (GOLD analysis project Ga0129297, IMG submission 94708) | Lake sediment bacterial and archeal communities from Gulf of Boni, Indonesia to study Microbial Dark Matter (Phase II) - ​I18A1 metaG | ecosystem: Environmental > Aquatic > Freshwater > Lake >... | reverse complement strand
GGTCATACAGGATGGAAAAATCATCGTGAACCGTACTTAGTTCGCGCGCGCGATTAGTTTCCGTCACCTATCCCCTGACATCAAAGGGATCCGCATCTCATATATCGCCACTAGCTCCCGCTGTCAATTGACAGGGGCGGGGTATTTGGATTGGCTGGAAACCTACTACGGCTACTATGGCTTCCCACGCCTGAAACGACGACAAACAAGACGAGACTTAACTGGCCGGCAAATGGTGCTTGGCGATTATGATTATGCACAATGCTGACCATAAGCGCGCGCGTCTTAGGGTTTTGATTGGGAGGGAACGCGGGGTCCTAGGGAGGAGTTGAGAATGAGCGAAAAGACATCCATGCTGGAGAAGATCGAGAGGATCGATAGAAGAGTGATCTACGTCGTACTCATCATTGCAGTGATAGCAGTGCTTCTTAACCCGATTGGCCTCCCCGTGCCAGTGACATCACCAACAATCAAATACCGCGATGCAATCTCCTCTCTGCCTCCGGGGAGCTTGGTGTACATCGCAGTTGAATTCGAAGCAGCTTCTCTCCCAGAGAACGGCCCCCAGCTCGAGGTTACGATGAGACTGCTCATAAAGCATAACATGAAATTCGTCTTGGCTTCGCTTCGAAGCGGTGGCCCAGCTGTGGCACAGATCTACTTGGACAAACTCAAGGGTGTAATTGACTCGTCAGGAAAGCGATACGGGGAAGACTTCGTTCTAATGCCCTATCTCGTCGGCGGAGAGACTGCAGCGGCAGCTCTCGCAAAGGACTTCAAGAGCACCGCCAAAACCGACCTCTATGGGAAGACAGTCGGCGACATCCCGATTCTCAGGAATGTCAAGGATGCCAAGGACTTCAGTTTGGCGGTATGCATAACTTCAGGTACACCTGGCGTTGAGGAATACCTCAGGCAGTGGGTCAGCCCCTACAACGTGCCTATGATCGTGGGGGCCTTAGGTGTGGCTGCACCGACCTATATGCCATACTTCAGTTCAGGGCAGATCAAGGGAATGCTAGGCGGATTGAGAGGAGCAGCTGAGCTTGAAATATTGGCAGGCGCGCCTTCTGCTGCGGTAAGTAGCATGGACGCTCTTTCCGCGGGCCATCTGGTCACTATCATATTCATACTTCTAGGAAACGTGGTGTTCTTCTTGAGAAAGCGAGAAGGAAAGGTGAAGTGAAGAAATGGCAATCTCGATGGATCCGTCGGTCTGGGTGGCAGCTCTCCTCACAATATTCATCTACACAATCGCTTTCAAGGACAATCCCTTCTACAGGTTTGCTGAACACGTGCTGGTTGGCTTGAGCTCGGGCTATCTCTTCATCGTCACTTGGCGGTTCATCTATGATCAAACCATCACGCCTTTCTCTACGGGCAAGGGCATGCTGGTTGCTGGCACAAGCCTAGTACTTGGCGTGCTGATCTTCACCAAGTTCTCAAAGAGACTGACATGGCTGAGCAATCTCTCAATCGCAGTCCTGGTGGGCACAGCTACAGGCCTGACGCTCAGAGGATACCTATTCGCTCAGCTACTAGATCAGATCACAGCGTCGATTGTGCCAATAGTGAAACTTCAGCCGTTTGATATGGTCAACACAATACTGTCTCTGATCATAGTCGTAGGTACACTGACATACTTCCTCTTCTCATTAGAACACAAGGGTCCCGTCGGCATTCTGGCTAAGATAGGCAGGTATGGAATGATGGCTGCTTTTGGCGCAGCCTACGGCGGAACTGTGATGACCAGGCTTACTATCTTCATACAGAGGGTCCAATACCTGCTATTCACCTGGCTTGGCCTGTGAGGCACACCGCCAGATCGCTCTGTATCTCTAGGCGATTCGGCCCGAGATTTCAGGACCTCTGCATCAAGAAAAGTCGGGAGCAAGACCCGCAGAGTACTGGCTTTAGATACGCACGGTACGTGCAATCTGTGTGACAGGAATGAATGTCGAGAGAATACGTGAGGACTTCCCGACAACCAGGCAGCTCATCTACCTTGCCACATGTGCTGAAGCTCCCCCCCTCAAGCCAATGCTGGATGAACTGTGGAAGGCCTGGGATGAGAAAACCCGCAATGGCAGCATAATGTGCCAGACAGATGTCATGCTCCAGCTGATGGAGGAGGGAAGAAAGTGCGCCTCCGAGATAATCGGATCCGAGAAAGATGAGATAGCCTTTGTTCGCGGCAACAACGACGCTATGAACACAATATCCACCATGCTTGACTGGAAGAAAGGAGACAACGTGATACTCAATGACATGGAGTATGCCGGAGGCGTGGTTCCATGGATGAGACAGAGGGTACCCCACGGGATCGATGTCAGGTGTGTGAGGAATAGAAGCGGTGCGGTTCTGTCTTCTGATATTGAAGACTCCATAGATGAACACACGAAAGCTATCTCGATCTGCCACGTTCACACGGCGAATGGGTATAGAAATGATCTGGAAGCCATTGGCAGAATAGCCAGAAAACATGGCATCTACTTCGTTGTCAATGCAAGCCAGTCCATGGGAGCTGTCGAGATAGACGTCAGGAAGATGAATATCGACTTCATCACTTGTAGCGCCTACAAATGGGCTCTTGGACCACCCGGCACCGGACTAATGTATGTGAGAAAAGAACTGTTGGACAGATTTGAGCCTCCTTTCGTGGGGATCGGCCAGGAGAAGACGAGCATCGCTGAGCCCAACTTCAATTATCACGAATACAGTCCGGAAATCCTGGCCAAAACCGCAAGGAAGTTTGACTATGGCGGCCATCAGAACCCCATGGGCATCATCGGTTTGGTCAAAGCATTGAAGTACATCGATAGAGTCGGCATAGACAACATTGTGGCCAGAGACGCTGAATTGCTCGATTACTCTGTGCGTCGACTAAAGGAACTTGATGTAGATCTGCCCAGTTGGATAGAGGACAAAAGTCATCGAAGCTCCTTTCTGGGTTTCGGTGCGAAGATGGCTGCTAAACTCGTGCTGGAGTCACTGAGGAAGAAGAAGATCATTGTTGCGATGAGAATGGGCTACGCAGGGGAGCCACTCGTTCGTGTGGCACCTCACTTCTTCAACACTGAGGACGAGATAGCAACATTCGCCAGTGTCCTCGGTGAGCTACTCAAGCATCAAACTGAGTAATGATATCCCGCCTTTTTGGACATAAGATGTGATTAACGCACGTCAGTTTGATTCTCAAGGCGCCTGAGAGTGCACAACAAGGGACCTCATAAGCTGTAGTCTGCAATGAATCTGAGTATGGGGTTGTGCGTCGTGAAGCAATTCGTAAAGAATCTTCTAGCCGAGTAGAACAGTGAGGACTCCGCTGTCACGGAGTTGACACACAGATTGCACCCTTTCACCGTCTTCACGAATTCCTCGTAGCGGTCAGAACATAGTATGCTTCCAAGACTCTGCTCGCGCAAGTCCCCCAAAGGTTGGCTGTTTTTCCTACACCAAAAAGGGGCAATTACCCCGTTCTCCGAAACCACCATGAAGACTCTGGGTTGAGCGCATGAACATGCTTGAGAGGATATGAGATGCTGAATGTAATCATATGAGTTAAGGATGGGATATCCGTCTCTCTTGAATCTGAGAATCTCAGAGAATAGACCAATCCGTTCAGCATGCGACAGGGCATACTCTTCATTGATTCCAGGGAACACTTCCATCGGATCGAAGGCTACTTTAACTCTGAGGGCTCGAGCGAGTTCACACACTCCTCTAACCGAATCCATGTTGAGTTTGCTCAGCACACAATTGACTGCGACTCTTCCCCCCGCCCTCTTCAACTTGACTATTCCATCCTTCGCCATCTCAAAGACGCCGTCCAATCCTCTCATCTCATTATGGTAATGTGAGAAGTGATCCAAAGAAACCAATGTGAGATCCACTGCTCTCGCGACATCCTTTGCCTTCTCAGCAAGAGAGGTTCCATTCGTAACAAGGCTTGTGTAGAGACCTAACCGGCGTGCATGCCTCAGTATGTCCATGAGGTCAGGTCTCATGAATGGTTCGCCTCCCCAAACGAGGTACGCAGCGAAATGCAGTCTTGCGGCTTCTTCTAGCATTCCAAGAACCCTGTCAGTCTCCATCTCCCCGCCATCGTTCTTCTTCCTCCAGACATCGCATATCTTACATCTGCAGTTGCACCTTGATGTGATAGAATGAGTCAGAATGACTGGTTTGTGCGTCCAGAACCGAGAGTAATTGTACCGGTGAGCATACCTTAGCGCTCTTGATATTGGCAGGTGCAAGCTAGACCCTTTCTTCTATCCGGCCATGGCCCGTTCGGCGCGCGGCAAGCGCTGTCCCGCCTCGCACCGGTTATTGCAGTTATATGAGTGAACTATGGCATTTGGAGCTTTGCGCGAGATAACTACTCTGAGATCGGACACGGACTTTGCCTCAGAGATCGAGTCTTGAGCAGAACAGCCTCTCAGCGCGCTTCTACAGCCAAACTGCGAGAAGAACTGCAGGGAGGCAGGGATGAAGAGCGACGCGCTAACCGGAGGAGCTTTCTCTCTCTGATTTCTGCTCTTCAAACTCCAACGGCTTTTCAGACCACAAGGCGCCGCAGTCATCACTGTAGCATTTCCAGACTATTCTGTATACGCCTGCGCTATCAGGCACAGCCTTGACAGGCAGCATGGGAGACTTGCCACAAACCTTGCATTTCGGCCAATCAACGACACGACTCATCCCGAGAACACTCCAGCCAAACCTCATTACTTGCTAGCGGATTACCGGCATATGCCCTAGATCGCTTACCAAAACTTAAATGCGTAACGGTCCTCGTAGCCCTCTGAAGGTGGCCAGTATGAAGCGTTCAAGACTGCTTGGAATAGGACTTCTAATCGGAGCCATAGTGCTGGGCTTTGCGCAAGAACTCCAAGTCGAGAAGACATCCGGCGCCATCACAAGCTACTCAACAATGACAAGCTACTCCACCTGGACCTCAACATCCTACTCCTACGTGTATCCCACGACCTCAACCAAACTAACCACAGCAACCTCAACCACAGATCGTCTAACACAGACAAGCCCGGACGGACCATATCTCTCAGTCACTGGAAAATGGAACGTATTCATCGACGGCCAAGTGGAATTCGACATAACAGTCAAGAACCTTATCAACGTGAATATTCAATCAGGGGTCGCCCAGTTCGCTGTCCAAGGTCTGATAGTCCATCGAGACGACATTGAGGTAAGTTTCGGAGCAATCCGGCCGGGAGAATCGATTAACGTCAAACAGGTAATTGGTCTCCCAGGAGTCAAAGTAGGCGAAAAGGTGACGCCGCTGTCCGCTAGAGCAATTCTCACACAAAAAGAAAGCATCGTCATAGTCACTCCCCTTGAGACTCTAACACGGACCGAAACCTTGACAGAAACCTACAGGAGAACCATCGTAAACACTTACACAGTGACAAGTGCCTACACAATCGAGGAACCGCCCGCTTCGAGTAATATGCAGCTGATGCTTGTGCTAGGACTGGTCGCGGTGGCCGCAGTTGCGGGAGTGGTCTTCATGAAGAGTAGGAAGGGCCCCGCAGCGCCGAAGCCACAACCCCAAGCTGAGCCAGCACCGAAGCAGGTTAGCCCGCCCATTCCAGAGGTGAAGGTAGTACAGAAAGCTGTTCCGTCAGCCCGACCCGTAGTGAAAGGCGTGAAGTATTGTATCCATTGCGGTGCTACGATACCTGACGTCGTGAGTTTCTGTACTAAGTGCGGAAAGAAGCAACAGAGCTGACGGCTGGACAGGAAGCCATGGGGCACCAAAGTCTTATCTAGACCGGAAACAGGCGCTAGGCGGAGGAAAGCAATTGAAGGCGTCCACAGCAGGAATTCTTGCGCTGTCTCTTGTACTGGTTATGTTGATACCGGTCTACGAGGCTTACGCTGTATCGTATCAAGGATCTGGGTACATCTTCCTTGTTGGTGATGAGGCGAAGACCCATTGGGCAGACATCAAAGTTGAATACACTTTTCCAACCAAGGTCAATGTGAACGAGAGATTCGACGTCGAAATCGTATTGACCTACGTCAAGAACGATTATGCGAAAATTGCATCGCTAGAGTTCTTCGATGTCAGAGTCTACACCAGAAAGCTGGATCTTAAGAACGCAGTCACCAGCAGCAAGCTCGATAGCACTAGGCGAAGAATAACCCCGGGGGAACGGTACTCCAACAAGCTCTCAATCGATGCATCTTCTGACCCTGGAGACTACCTTGTGGGTTTGATGTGGATGACCTACAACCCACAAACGGAAGCCTATGGAAAGACGATGCAAGAAACCACTTTGACTTGGGATACAGGAGAGTGGAACAACATCGGGGATGCGCGGCTAACAGTTCAGAAACCAACAGCGATACTTGAACTGGTAAGCAAGAGTTTCACTCCGAAAGAGGGAGAATCAGTCTACTCGGGAGATATTGTCACTGCGAGATACGAGCTACGGAACACTGGCACCGCGGCGGCCAGAGCCGTGAAGATCATTGCGGAAACCCAAAGAGATGTTTTCATGGTGGAGGCCACACCGGCGAAGGATATTGTGCCAGGTGGCACTGAGCTGTTCATATTGAGGCTGAGATTCGATAAAGAAGGAAGCTACAACGTTAAAGTTCAGCTCTTCTCTGGTGATGCACTAGTTCAAGAGGCGCCTCTGACAGTACAGATCTCGCCGAAACCATCATCCAACTACCTGATCATGGGCGGCGGCGTCACGGCTGCAATAGTCGTGCTGGCTGCGGTAGCCTTCATTATGATGAAACGAAAGCGCGGGCCAACCGCGGAAGCCTTACAGTTCCCAACCATGATTCCTCCAACATCTCCACGAGCTCCTCCGACACCTGAACCCAAAGCGACAGAGACAGAAACCACGGCCCCTGTTGCCAAGGGCGTGAAGTACTGTGTTCACTGTGGCGCGACAATACCGGATGTGGTTACATTCTGCACGAAATGCGGAAAGAGGCAATGACTGGAACGACCCTGTCGTATGCTACGTAGCCTCTAGCTTGGCTAGATCCTTAGTACCGTACACTTTTATTCTTTGACGAATCTGAATGACACTAGGGCCAAGATGAGCATTACCGTGCCGACGGCAAGCAGGTAGGCCATATCGCCGATAACCCATTCGATGCCCAGGCCCCTGATGATTACAGATCTGACGGCATTTGACGAATGACTCAATGGAAGTATATTCGCTATCGTCTGCATTATGGGTCGCATGAGTCTGGATGGGATCAGTATCCCAGCCAAGGTGAAGACAATGAGGAAAGTGTCTGTGTTGTAGTCAAGGACTTCTCTTTCTGTTTTGGCGAATGTTGAGTAGAACATACCCCACGTGCATCCAGCATACGAGGTCAGGAACGCCGTAGCGAAGAGTAGGTGGATTCCTCCCTTCAGGGTTGCTCCGAAAGCCAACGGAAATACAGTCACAACGAAACCGTGCCAAAGGGCGATAGCGAAATATGCTAACAGCTTCCCGATCACAATCTCACTTCTTCGAACTGGGGTTTTGAAGAGTCTAGGCAGTGTTCCCCTAACTCTTTCTGAAACTATTGACATCCCGGACATCATCAATGAAAAAAGGAACAGCACCATCGGTATCAGTGTAGGAAGGATTAGTGAAAAATAGGGAACATTGGTCCCATAAGCCGGTTCCACATTGATGAACACTGGGTTGAGTCGGGCTACAACTTGTTGAACGAGATCGGCTGAGATTTGCTGACCGGCGGACAGTTTTGGCAACACTTCACTGGGCACATCCTGAAGGAAGAAGGTCTTCATCACATCTTGAAGCACGAGGGGGGCGGACATGGGAACATACATTACTGAATTGTCGACGATAATGTCCACTCTGGCTTTCTGGGATTCTGATGGGTAGAGAAAGAAGCTTCTGATCTTCTTGTCAAACTCCTTGTAAATCACCACGATGGCGTCGATCTTTCCCCCTTTGAGCAATTGCTCAGCAGTAGCCCTATCAGTCTTGTATTTGACTGTGGCATGGCTTGACTCTTCGAATCGCGCCACAAGTTTGCTCGAGAGAACGCTCTGATCTTCGTCAACAATGGCAATGTTCATGTGCATAACCTCTTCCTGGGATCGGATATGTGAGGTCGCCGAGCCGACCAACAGCATCGTAATGACTGGGCCCAGCAGGAAGATCACGAGGGCCTTCTTGTCGCTGCTCATGACTTTGAATTCGTTTCTGAAAATCTGTTTGAGGTGCCTAAACGCCATTTCACTCTTCCTCTCTGAATCGTTCTCCAGTCAAATAGATGAAAGTGTCTTCCAGACTCGTATCGACAACATTCATAGACTTGAACCCCAAGCCGCATTCAGTCAGCAAAGTCGGTATCTTCGCTATCGACTTAGATATGTCCTTGCAGAAGATCCTGATCTTGTACCCTGACCTGTCAATCATCTCGGCCACACCGCTCTGCTTTGCGCTGGTCTCAAACCGTGCAAGCATAGCTGACACATAGTCGTCTATGGTGAACATCTCAAGCTCAATTGCCTTTCCTTCTCCCGGCATTCTCTGTTTGAGATTCCGCGGCGTATCATACGTAACCATGCGACCCTTGTTTATGATCAGGATCTTGTCACAGTATTCTGCTTCGTCCAAGAAGTGCGTGGTCACGATCATCGTGACCATGTAGCTCTGGCTTATTGACTTCAGAAATCTCCAAAGGCCTCTTCGGCTTGCTGGATCCAGGCCTGATGTAGGCTCGTCTAGAATCACCAGCTGGGGGTCATGTGCGAGGGCTGTGGCGACGCTGACCCTCTTCTTTTGGCCTCCTGAGAGACGCCTGACTTTGTCGTTCAGTCTCTCTCCAAGGTCCACTGCAGCCGCCAGCTGCTGGGCCTTCTCAAAAAGATACATCTGGTCAAGCCCATACTGCCCTCCAAAGAACATAACGTTCTGCGCGAACGTCAGATCCTCATAAAGCTGATAGTCTTGAGGAACATATCCGAACATTTGCTTCGCAGACTGTGCCTGAGTAGCGAGATCATATCCTCCTATGACCACTTGGCCTGGCGGGCAAGGATACTCGGTGGTGAGCACTTTGATTATCGTCGTCTTGCCAGCTCCACTGGGGCCCAAGAGGCCAACGATCTCGCCGCGATTCACAGCAAAATCGATTCCCTGAACCAACGTTTTCTTTCCTCGCGTGACTGAGAGGTTCCGCACAATAAGCATCTCATCTGTCCGAGGAATGGGTCCAGGCTGTTCGGCGTATGCGCGAGGAGCGGGCATGGATACTTGGATCGGTGGCTCAGCAGATGTCGCGACCGGTCTCTGAGGCTGAGGCATGGGTGGAGAAGCCGGCCTTTCCTCGGGCTTAGTCTCAGCGGCCTGTGGTTTGATCGCTGTTTCAGGTTTCTCAACTGGAGGAAGAGGAACCTGAGGGGGCGAGCGTGGTTGCTCTGCGAGGACCTGGGGAGTTGTGGTTGGAGCTCGGGGAGGAGTTGGCTCTGAAGGCACTTCTGGTTGGATCTGGCCGCATTCTGTGCAGACGGAGGCTTCAATGGGTATTCTTGCTCCGCAGAACCCGCAGAATGAGAATGGTTGACTTTTTCCACATGCTGGGCACTGGGATGCTCCGGCGGGCATTTGCGCACCACAGAATCCACAGAATTCTTGCGCGCCATCGCTTGTTTCATCCCGTTTATCCAAGCAGAGGTCCCGCCTCCAGCAAGCCTAGGAGATCTGATTAGACTAATAACCTTAATAGCTGTAGATCACGTACTCACTGTCTTCAATTGAAAAGACGAGGCTATCAGTTGGTGACCGATTGACGAGAAGAAGCGACTTGGCGAAAGTCCTGTTGGTGGCTCTGTTCATATTAGTATTTGCTCAGGGAGGCCTGAGATCGGCCGATGCTGACACCCGTTCCCTTGTAGACTCCACGTTCGTTGTTCAGAACCTCAGTTACTACACTATCACGCGAGAAATAGACATCACTAATCTGCGGAATGTTAGGATAGTAGGAACGATCGATGTGTCCGGAGGATCCCTCAACGTATATGTCATGGATCCATCTGGTTACGACAATTTCAAGAAGACCAGTAAGCCAGCTACCGTGCTCTACCGGGCAGACAACATCCAAAGCCACTCATTGAATTTGGCGATCACACAGAGCGGCACCTACAACATTGTATTCGACAACCAAGCCGCTCTGCTCTCATCGCGAACTGTGAAGATACGATTGGATCTGTCCTTTGAGAATCCAACCCAGATGCTGATGATGTACGGCATTGTGGGGATTGTGGCCATCGTGGTGCTTCTCGCCGTAGTCTTGGTCGTCAGACGCGTGAGGAAGAAGAGTCGACTTAAAGCAACCGGGCCGAAGTTGGCATATCCTTCTGGCACCATGCTGTCCAAGCAGTGTGTGCATTGCGGATCGGTTATGCATCAGGCCGCCAAAGTATGCCCGGCTTGCGGAAAAGCGCAATAAGTCATACAGCTCAGCCGGGTCATTCACATGAGAGCCGCCGCAAAGATCGTGCTAGCAGTAGCAATAATCTCTGTAGTAGCTGTACTCGTCCTAGGAGGACTACAGCTTCAGCTCTCGATCAACAGCCTCAACCTCAGGGTGAAAGACATATCGGTCAGTCTAGGAACATCGAACGTCACAATCGCCCTCACATTCGACTTCCAAAACCCATCCATCCTACCAGCATACGTGGTCGATATGCCATTCAATGTGGAGCTGGCGCAGTATCCGCTTGGAAAAGGCACAGTCAATGTTCCGCTCATCGTTCCAGGCAACGGACGCATGGAAACCGTGGGAAGGATCCAGATTCCGTACTCACAAGTGCCGTCCGCAACCTTAGCCGCCTTGAAACAGTATCTTGAACTTCGAACACTCAAATACAAAATCCAAGGAACAATAACACTTAAAGTGATCCTGTTCAATGTCAACTTACCGTTTGAGATGCAAGGCGACGTATTCAAGGGTTAGAAAATATGCGTAGAATCATGTGTCCAAGACTTGCGGTCGGCACGTCACTTGTTTTAGCGTGCCTGTTCTCACTGGGTTTAGTGGCTTCTAGCGTTCAGGCCTCTCCAGGTTGGGCTTGGTCCATTCAATGGCAATTCGACAGACAAAGCTACACTCCTGGCTCGCGCGGCACAGTCATACTCACCTTGACCAACAAGGGCGATTCTCGACTAAGGATTACTCAGGTTGGAATCCAATTCGATTGGCAGCCCTCGGACAAGTGGTGGGCTCAATCAGTGAACATTCTTGTCAATATCGGCCAGCAGGTAATCCTTGGCACACTCACATTCGAGGTCCCACCTAACGTCAAAGGAAGACACACGTTCCGAGTTGCTGTTGTACAGAGCCATGAAGAGGCTCGCCTCAACCCGTACACGGGAATCTGGTACCTATACTGGGTGGACGACGGAGTCCAATATGGGGATAGATCTGATGAGATTCTTATTGAAGAACTGAAACCTGTGCTCGCGATCGTAAGTGTGACGGGGCTGCCCATACTAAATAGACCGATATTTGTTGGTGAAACTACTACCACAGTGGTTGTTGTGTCCAACACAGGAAACGCGAGAGCTCAAGCCGTCAAGGTGATGCTTGAGAACCTGTCACCCAGCACAGGCCTGACAGTCACAAGCTCCGACAGCACGAAAGACATTGACCCTGCGGCAACCGGGCAGTGGAGGATCGATGTTCGCGGACAACAGCCTGGAAAATACGCAGGGATGCTACGTGTCTACGCTGGGAACGAGCGGGTACTGGAACAACCATGGAAGCTGGATGTGGCCGCTCCTGAGATCAGCATAGTCAGGAGAGAACTGTCTGCACAGGGCGCACAGGCCTATCTCAGCGACATCGTCACGGTAACTTACAGGCTGCGAAACCTCAGCCCCGTCGATGCCAAGTCATTGACCTACAATGTCGAAACAGGCGGCAGCCTGACCGTGCTCGAGCTGCCAACCATAACTGAGATTGGATCGCAGTCTGAAGTGACTGCAACCCTGAAGATGAGAGCGGAGCGACCAGGCGCAGCCACCGTCCGAGTGGCAATCCTCGCATATGGGGCAACAGTTCAACAGGACATGTTCAGCCTCACCATATCCGAACGCTCCTTCTGGATGGAGTCCTGGTTCGTGCCAATGCTGGGAGTCGTTGCGTTAGTTCTCGTAGCAGGTTTGGTCATGTACAGGCGCCGCCGCCCCAAGGCTCAGGCCGTGGCGCTCGGCGAGCCAAGAGCGCCTGCTAGGCCTCCAACCTTATGTCCGCGGTGCGGAGGCCCACTCACATTCGTTCAAGCCAGGTCAAAGTACTATTGCCCAAGATGCAAGGAGTACCTCTAGCGCCACACGCAACGAGGGTGGTGCCGGTTCTGTTAACTTAGTTGGGTGGTTGAAAACGGTTTTAACGACTGTTAACTATGGGGGGCAGCCCGCTGCTTCTCCATGCTCTTATAAGATAAGTCCCGTTTTGAGGATAGGGGTCAAAATGACTCAGAAGTCAGCAGAACTATCTTTTTCCATATCAATCTCGCCCTCAGGTCTGGAGTATGTGCCATTTCCTGACTGACTACGGACAGCATACTCATCTTCACTAATCCGTTTGACTTGGCCTAACTCGTAGATTGTTAGACCCCGTTCCTCGCGGGTGGTTTTCATATCGCTCATCTCAACCACAGTATTACATAATACTCGTATTATACCTATAAAGGTTACGACTGTAAAGATAACGTTATATAATACCGTAGAGGTACAATACCAAGAGAAACGATGGAAAAGAAAACGACCAGCATCAAGGTCAACCCTGACCTTTGGAAGGAGTTCAAGAAGCACGCAATAGATCGTGACAAAGACTTATCAGACATCTTGGAAGAAATGATAAAGAGGGAACTGAAAGAATGAGTGAACCCATCAAATGGGCTTTGGATAGAGAGAGAGTTTTGCTAGTAGAGCCTGAGAGAAGAGTAGAGACAGAACGGGTTACGCCTGATAAGGCCCTTCGTACGATGAACATGTTCCTGAATCATCAATGCTTAGAGTACGCGAGAGTCATAAGGGCTAGAATGCCAGAGATTAAACAAATCGCTAGCTACTACCAACAAGTGGTGAAGCATGGAAGGCTATCTGGTTCGGAGAAGGGCGCTGTGGAAACTTTCCTTGCGGAATATCAGCAAGTTTTGATTCTTCTGAGACCTTGGTTGAGAATGATCGAAGATGCGGAGGAGCGAGGATTCGCGACTTGCTGACAGAGACAGATATTGTTGGATTTATCTAAGATGCCAAGAAATCGCTGGAAGATGGAATAAGAAAGAACTCCGTCAGTTACTATCCGATGAGAGAGATAACAACCGTTTTTTCTTTAGCAGGTCGCCTCAAGCGGGAACCCAAATATGTCATGTATGCGGACATCTTCGGAAGTCTGACGGGCGTACTCATGAGATTTCCTCCAGATTTTAGTAATCTTGTGGATGACAAGGACAACATTAGGAGCCTACTACAGAAGATTCCGAAGTTTCTTGACGAGTTCGCATTAGCGTTGGGAAAGGATTCGCAAGCAGTCTACGAGTCCTTGCAGAAGCTTGCTTTGCTCACTGATGACATGCGAGAGATGAATGATAGAATCTCTCGAAGGCTTCCGAAGGAACTTCCAACCGCATAATTTTCCATACACCGCTAGTTCGTATACCCCCCTCTCGGTTAACAAACCCCAAACCTTGTGTTGACCCCCACTCAAGTTAACAACACCATACACCCCCCCTTCCAAGTCCCCTGATTTCCATCAGGAGTGCGCTGTGCTCGATTTCTCGGGCTGTTCCGTACTTCTGTCAGGCTAGCTTAATAAGGATCAGACACGAGCGATCAGAGTGATGTTGAGTTGAAAGTCAAGGATCTGATGAATAGGAATGTGGTCTCGATAGATTCAGAGGCTTCCGTGAAGGAGGCCGCGAGCAAGATGGCTCAGAACGAGATTGGAAGCCTGGTTGTGGTCGAGCAAAACAAGCCAGCGGGCATCGTTACCGAGCGCGACCTGCTGTCGAGAGTGGTCGCGTTGGGTAGGAATGCTGAGGCGACAAAGGTGAAGATGGTTATGTCGAAACCACTGATCTGTGCTTGGCCGGACATGGATGCGAGTGACGCTGCGAGATTCATGGTAAGCAGAAACATCAAGAAGCTTCCTGTCACTCAGGACGGCCGACTTTTGGGAATAATGACTCTGACAGACCTATGTGCGGTTCAACCAGACATCGCTAAGATCGTTGAAGAGGAAGCAAAAGGCAAACTGCCAAAGAGATTTCTGAAGAGAATTGCAAAGAAGTACTATGGGACCTGAGAAAACCTTCACTTCTTTTTCCTAGAACCAGAGCTCGTACAGCTCAGTCGGTTCGGGTTTGTATTCTGACAGTGTGAAACTGGTCTTCTTCTCGTTGAGAGCAGCTTGGGCTATGACCAGATTCAGTTTCGGAACATCGGCCCGGTCCATCATCTCTTTTAGGGTGAAGTACCTCGCCTCAACCACTTCCTTGCCGTCGGGTTTCAGTTCACCGCCAACAACCTTCACCCTGAATGTTATGTAGACATCATTCCTCCTATCCCTGACCCGGCTGCGAATAGACACCATTTCCACTGGCTCAACAGTAAGCCCCGTCTCCTCCAACATCTCCCGCCTGATAGCCTCTCCAACAGTCTCGTTCGACCGAGCATACCCTCCAGGCAGCATCCATCCCCGATGCCCATAAGAAATCCTAACGAGCAGAACTCTATTCTGCTCAACAGCCACACCGCTTACCCCAATTGTAAAAGGCCCAGTTGGATACTCAGGTTCCCTGGAATTCACGCCAATCATCTCGACTTGCAGATCATGATTCCTGCGAAGCCTATAAGTTGTCTTACGTCACCAATCCGGTTCTTGAAAAGTGGCGGATAGTCTCTTAAATTGCGCAACAGACTCCACGGACTTTCTTTGCATCACCAGAAAAGTTAATCTAATAGAATAGAACGAGAT
>Ga0129297_10000865_pt1 | contig 15014 bp, 10 predicted proteins | sample I18A1metaG_FD_94708 | JGI IMG/M metagenome (GOLD analysis project Ga0129297, IMG submission 94708) | Lake sediment bacterial and archeal communities from Gulf of Boni, Indonesia to study Microbial Dark Matter (Phase II) - ​I18A1 metaG | ecosystem: Environmental > Aquatic > Freshwater > Lake >... | reverse complement strand
CGTATACGATGGGGAACATCACTCTTTGTTTTTTACCTCGCATTTATCGCTCTGTCCGCCACCAGCATTCTGGTCATCTGGCGTTCCCTTGACGCTTGGCCGAGTCCGATGCGATTTTGCTCAGTTGCCGGTTTGCTGCTTGCTTCTCTGCTCTTCTGTGGCCTCATCAAACTGCAATACACAAGTGTTCCGCTGATCATCAAGCTCATCGAAAGCAATCTCAGCGACTGTACCGACGTCATCATGTACGCTACCTGGAGCGGGGCGATATCGGTCATACTTACCGTGGGCGCGGCCTGCTTCATTCTTTTTTCTCCCAAGCAGAGAGACGAAGACAGAATCGGCCACATGATTCGGCAAACCACGGAATTGCGCATTCTCCTCTATATCGCTTCGCTGATGCTGGTGGCCGGAATCTTCGAGATCAAGACGCTCTTTTCATATCTGACTGTCATCGTATTGCCGGAGGATAGCGTCGATAAGTTGAACATTCTGTTGTCTGATGCTGCAAGTAAAAATCTGTTCGATCAGTTGAGCGGTCAGGCGGCGATCATCAGGGAAGCTGCCGATGCTACAAAGACCGCTGCAGGATGTGTCTTTACAGCGCTTCTTGTCAGCATCTATCTGCCCGCAGCCTTTGTTCTGGACAAAAGGATGACCGATGTAAACGAACGGTTGGTCAGAGCTGCAGCTGCAGCCCAAGGGGTGGCTGTGGCTCCTCCGGTGCCGCCGCAACCGCCACCGAAAATTGTCATACCGCAGGTGCTGACGCAAGTGATGAATTTGATAGCTGCTTTGGCTCCGTTAGTTCTAGGGACGTCACTTGATTTACTGGGAAAGCTCGGCTCAATTGGTTAGTCCGAATTTATCATTGTCACTGCAGTCATAGGGTGTGTTCCAGATCATTGTGGAATTCACCTGTTAATGGGAAGAAACTAAACTGAAGGAGAGGTTCCATGCAACAAAATAGTCCGCACTTATATGGAGCTTCGCAGGATGAAAGGGTGTATTTCACCATTACTCCGGTCTCAGGTGCCGCACTTTTAGTTGTAGCTGATAATGGTGCTGTTCTTAACAGGTGAAGGTGAATTCGAAATCAGAACCCGGTAGCGCCTTTGTCAGCAAGCGTCTCTGGTAGGGGACGCTTGCTTCGCTTCGCGGTTGACAGCTTGTTGTGGCCGGTATAGTGTGAACCGGTTTTTATGTTATCGGCTGTGTCTACCCGTAGTAGAAGGCGGCTCTTGAGGCAATGCAGATGACCCCGGAACAGGAAGCGCGCATAGAGATCGACCGGATGTTGCTTGAAGCCGGCTGGCTGGTGCAGGACTATAAAAGCGTCAACCTGCACGCCGGCCGGGGTGTGGCGATCCGCGAGTTTCCGCTCAAGTCCGGCTTCGGCTTTGCCGACTACCTCCTCTATGTGGACGGTCAGGCGGCCGGAGTAATCGAGGCCAAGAAGGCCGGCACTACCCTTTCCGGCGTGGAGATTCAGTCCGACCGCTACACGAAAGGGCTCCCCAGCACCCTCCCTGCCTGGTTTCAGCCGCTTCCCTTCTGCTATGAATCCACCGGAGTCGAGACGCACTTTACGAACGGCCTCGATCCAGAGCCCCGCGCGCGGCGGGTCTTTTCGTTCCACCGCCCTGAAACCCTTGCCGCCTGGCTTGATGACGGATTTTCCCCCTCTCCCCCGGTGGGAGAGGGCCGGGGAGAGGGGGATCACCTCCTGGCTGCCGAGACGGGCGCCCACTGGACGCCGCAGACCTACCGCAGCCGCCTGCGCCGCATGCCGGCTCTGCATACGGACGGGCTCTGGCCCGCCCAGTCCACGGCGATCGCCAACCTGGAGAAGTCCCTGGCCAATGATCGCCCCCGCTCCCTGGTGCAGATGGCCACCGGCTCGGGCAAGACCTTCACCGCCGTCTCCTTCATCTACCGCCAGCTCAAGTTCGCGGGCGCCCGGCGGGTGCTCTTCCTCGTCGACCGGGCCAACCTGGGGCGCCAGACCCTGAAGGAGTTCCAGCAGTACCAGTCCCCCTACACGCCGTTCAAGTTCACCGAGGAGTACATCGTCAACCATCTCCAGTCGAACCGCCTGGACGCCACGGCGCGGGTCTGCATCTGTACCATCCAGCGGCTCTACTCCATCCTGCGGGGAGAGGAGCTGGCCCCGGAGCTGGAGGAGGAGTCGCTCTTCGACCATGAGAGCCTCTTCCGGGAGCCGCCGCCGGTGGTTTACAACCCGGCCATCCCCCCCGAGACCTTCGACCTGATCGTCACCGACGAGTGCCACCGCTCCATCTACAACCTCTGGCGCCAGGTGCTGGAGTACTTCGACGGCTTCCTGGTGGGGCTGACCGCCACCCCGAGCAAGCAGACCTTCGGCTTCTTCAACCAGAACCTGGTGATGGAATATCCCCACGAGCAGGCGGTGGCCGACGGGGTCAACGTCAACTACGACGTCTACCGCATCAGGACCAGGATTACCCAGGGGGGCTCGCTGGTGGAGGCAGGGCACTACGTCGACCGCCGCGAGCGGGATACGCGGGCCGTGCGCTGGGAAAGGCTGGACGAGGACCTCTCCTACGAGGCGAACCAGCTGGACCGGGACGTGGTGGCCGTGGACCAGATCCGCACCGTGGTCAAGACCTTCAGGGACAAGGTGCTGACCGAGATCTTCCCCGGCCGCTCCTGGGTCCCCAAGACCCTCATCTTCGCCAAGGACGACTCCCATGCCGAGGACATCGTCCGGATCGTGAGGGAGGAGTTCGGCAAGGGGAACGACTTCTGCCAGAAGATCACCTACCGCACCACCGGCGCCAAGCCCGAAGAGCTCATCGCCTCCTTCCGCACCAGCCCCATGCCGCGCATCGCCGTCACCGTGGACATGATCGCCACCGGCACCGACATCAAGCCCCTGGAGTGCGTCTTCTTCATGCGGATGATCCGCTCCCGCTCCTTCTTCGAACAGATGAAGGGGCGCGGGGTGCGGGTGATCAACGACACCGACCTGCAGGCGGTCACACCGGACGCCGCGGCCAAGACCCACTTCGTCATAGTCGATGCGGTCGGCGTCTGCGAGGAGGACAAGACCGACTCCCGGCCGCTGGAGAAGAAGCCGACCGTTACCCTGGAAAAGCTCCTCCAGGCCGTGGCGCTGGGGAACACCGAGAGCGAGGTGATCTCCTCCATTGCCGGGCGCTTTGCCCGCCTGGAGAGGAAGCTGGACCCGGCTGCCAGGGGGGAGATCGAGAAGCTGGCCGGCGGCAAGGGTTTGCAGGAGCTGACCGGTGACCTGATCGCCGCCATCGACCCGGAGCGGCAGATCGAGCAGGCCAGGACAGATTTCGGCGTCAGGGATCCGGCCGTCGAGCAGGTCAGGCAGGCCGGCGTGAAGCTCATCCGGGAGGCGGTGAAGCCGCTCTGCGAGCCGAAGCTGAGGGAGAAGATCCTCGACCTGTACGCCAAGGCGGACCAGGTGATCGATACGGTCAGCGCCGACGAGGTGATCGAAGCGGGGTTCGACGCCGAGGCGCTGGAGAACGCGCGGGGACTGGTGCAGTCGTTCGAACAGTTCATCGAGGAGCACAAGGACGAGATCACCGCCCTGCAGATCCTCTACAGCCGCCCCTACCACCAGCGGCTGAAATACGAGGAGGTCAAGGGGCTGGCCGAGCTGATCGAGAAGCCCCCCTACCTCTGGCGGATCGACCGGCTCTGGGACGCCTACGCGGCCCTGGAGGCGTCCAGGGTGAAGGGGGCGGGGACCAGACGGCTCTGGACCGACATCGTCTCCCTGGTCCGTTTTGCCCTGCACCAGGAGCCGGTGCTGGAGCCGTTCGCCGAGCATGTAGCCGAGCGGTTCGCGGCGTGGCTTGCGAAGCAGGAACAGACCGGGAAGAAGTTCACCGACGAACAGCGGCGCTGGCTGGAGATGATCCGGGACCACGTTATTGCCAGCCTGGAGATCGGGCGGGACGATTTCGAGTTTACCCCGTTCAAGGAGAACGGTGGGATCGGCAAGGTTTATCAGTTGTTCGGAGAGGAGTTGTGGCCCATGTTGGAGGAGTTGAATGAGGTGCTGGCAGCGTGAGTTCTTCTGCAATTTCTATTGATGCTTCCCGTTGGGAAAAGAAGAAACTTTCCGACCTTGGGAAGCTGTTCTGCGGCCAGTCTCCCTCGACGAAAGATGTCAATACATCAGGCATAGGCACTGTCTATGTCACCGGTCCCGAACAATGGGACGGTTCAAAGGTGCATCTTTCGAAATGGACGACAGCCCCGAAGCGGGTCGTTCCTGAAGGTTGTATCTTCATTACGGTTAAAGGCGCAGGCGTTGGTAAAACTTTTCCTGGCATTGCCTGCTCGATAGGGCGTGACGTTTATGCCTTCAAACCGAACGACAACGTTTCTGAGAAGTTTATATATTGGGCCATCATATACAGCGTACAGGATGTCATCCGGCATGCCGTGGGTGACATTCCCGGAATCTCCAAGAGTCACATTTTAGACCACGAAATCTATGCCCCGCCGACAATCGAAGAGCAACATGAAGTTGTTTCAGAAATCGAAAAGCAGTTCTCACGCCTCGATGAGGCCGTGACCGCACTGAAGCGGATTCAGGCGAACCTCAAGCGGTACAAGGCAGCTGTGCTGAAGGCCGCCGTGGAAGGGAAGCTCACCGAGCAGTGGCGGAAGGACCATCCCGACGTCGAGCCTGCCGATCAGCTCCTCAAGCGCATCCTCGCCGAGCGCCGCGCCAAGTGGGAAGCCGAAGAGCTGGCGAAGATGAAGTCGAAGGGGATAAAGCCGAAGGATGATTCGTGGAGGAAGAAATACAAGGAGCCTGCCGGGCCGGATACGGCCAATCTGCCGGAGTTGCCGGAGGGGTGGGTGTGGGCGAGAGCTGAACAGGTATCAGACTTTATAACCAAAGGAACAACTCCCTCTGCTACCAAATTGCTTGAAGGTGGAGGAGATGTGCGTTTTCTTAAGGTTTATAATCTCACCTTTTCCGGAAGGCTCAACTACAACTTCAAGCCTGCTTTCGTTGATCAGTCTGTTCATCAGGGAGAACTTGCTCGTTCAAGGGTAATTGCTAGTGACGTACTGATTAATATTGTAGGTCCACCTCTTGGTCAAGTCTCGGTTGTGCCGGCCGAAATTGTTGAGGCAAATATCAATCAAGCAATTGCTAGGTATCGACCTATAAATGGACTTTCAAACCGGTTTCTGGCTTACACGTTAATGACTGATTCTGTTATGTCGTGGGCGATTAAACGAGCTAAAACAACTGCAGGACAATCGAATTTGACTTTGGAATTGTGTCGGGACCTTCCAATACCGCTTCCATCATTTGTTGAACAGGGGCAGATCATCGACGATATCGACCGTCGCCTCTCAGTCACCGAAGAACTCGAAACTACCATCGCAACCAACCTCAAACGCGCCGAGCGTCTGCGGCAGACGATCCTACAACGGGCGTTTTCGGGTGGATAGGAGTAATGTGTAAGGGGGATAATAGTGGGGGAGAGTCTTAGCTTGAAGTATCAGAAGATTCTTTCTCGGCCTTTTCTCTTTCGAAACGATCCAAATCTTCTTCGGTTATGTAGATTCCTTCGATGGCGCTGGAAGAGATGATTGACCTGCGCATCATCTTCTTTCGCATTTCCGGGTCTTTCAGGTAGGGATTGGTTTCCAGAAGTGATTTTTTCATGGGAAAACTATACCATATTCGCTGGGTTGAAACGAGGGATTTTAAGTCCCTTGCGAGCACAAGAACCTGAATCTTGTGTGCTTATTTTGGCCTCCGGGTTATGAGCCCGACGAGCCATACGCACCGGATCCTAAGTCTGATGTCTTTAGTGCTACGGCTTAGAAGGCCGTTGCTCGGATACTAACAGAAGTGGCAACATTTTCCATTTTGGAAACAATTGCCGTTTCTTTTCAGTTGTTGCATTTTTTGCACTAACTGGAACTGCCGATAAATCCTCGGTAGTTCGGACAAAGCCTTAACAGCCAAAAGGATGTAGCGATATGAACTCAGAGAAGGGCGATATTGTCATCTATCAGGCTGAGACCGGCGTAACTTCTCTCCAGGTTCACCTTGATCACGAGACAGTCTGGCTTACCCAGAAGCAGATGGCAGAGCTGTTCGGGAAGACCATCCCTACCATTAACGAGCACATCAAGAATGTTTTCAGGGAAGGCGAGTTGAAGGAAGAGTCAGTTATTCGGAATTTCCGAATAACTGCCGCGGATGGCAAATCTTACGATGCCGCCCATTATAACCTCGACGTCATTATCTCCGTCGGCTACCGGGTCAAATCCCAGCAGGGGACCCGCTTCCGCCAGTGGGCAACCCAAGTGCTGCATGACCACATCGTCAAAGGGTACACGGTCAACGAGCAGCGGTTGCGTGAAGAATCGGCCAAGCTGCAGGAGATGCGGCAGACCATGGAGCTGCTGGCTCGGACCCTGACGACGCAGGAGATGATTACCGACACCGGCCGGGATGTGCTGAGGGTGATCAACGATTATGCCTACGCCCTGGCAACCCTGGATCGCTACGACCACGGTACCCTGGCCATCGAAGGGACCACCAGGCAGGCGTTGCATATCATCGATTACGACGAGGGGATTCGCATCGTCAATGCCATGAAGGGTGAATTTGACGGCCTGTTTGGGGTGGAAAAGGACCAGGGGTTCAAGAGTGCCCTCGGGGCCATCTACCAGACCTTCGGCGGTGAAGAACTCTACCCGAGTGTTGAAGAGAAGGGGGCGAACCTCCTCTATTTCGTGGTCAAGAACCACGCCTTCAGCGACGGCAACAAAAGGATCGCTGCCGCCCTGTTCATCTATTTCCTGGGGCAAAACGGCATCCTCTACCGCCCCGATGGCTCCAAAAGGCTGGCCGACAATGCCCTGGTGGCGCTGACGCTGCTGATTGCCGAGAGCAGGCCGGAGGAGAAGGAAACCATCGTCAAGGTAATCGTCAATCTTATCAACCGGAGCAATGACTGAACATGACCCCAGCCGCAATCGTCCAAAAACTCTGGAACTTCTGCAATGTCCTCCGCGACGACGGCATGAGCTACGGCGACTACGTCGAGCAGCTCACCTTTCTCCTCTTCCTCAAGATGGCCGACGAGCGCACCAAGAAGCCCTTCGACCAGAAGAGCCCCGTACCAAACGGCTACGATTGGCCGAGCCTGCTGAAGAGGGACGGGGACGACCTGTTCGACCACTACCGCCACACCCTGGAGAAGCTGGGGCAGGAGAAGGGGCTGCTCGGCCTCATCTTCGGCCGGGCGCAGAACAAGTTCCAGGACCCGGCCAAGCTGCGCCGACTGCTCGTGGACCTGCTGGACAAGGAAAACTGGTCGATCATGAGCGCCGACGTCAAGGGTGACGCCTACGAAGGGCTCCTGGAGAAGAATGCCCAGGACACCAAGAGCGGGGCAGGGCAATACTTCACGCCGCGGCCGCTGATCAAAGCCATGGTCGACGTCATGGCACCAAAACCGAGGGAGACGGTCTGCGACCCGGCCTGCGGCACCGGCGGCTTCCTGTTCGCGACCCACGAATACGTGACTAGGCACTTTAAACTGGACCGGGAGCAGAAGCAGTTCCTGGACAGCCAGACCCTGCGCGGCTGGGAGCTGGTGCACAATACGGCCCGCCTCTGCGCCATGAACCTGATGCTGCACGGCATCGGCGGCGAGAAGCTGCCGCTCTCCGTGTCCGATTCCCTGGCGGCCGATCCGGGGGAGCGGTTCGACCTGGTCCTCACCAACCCGCCGTTCGGCAAGAAGAGCTCCACCACCATCGTCGGCGAGGACGGCAAGGTCTACGTGGAGAAGGACATCATCGAGCGCCAGGACTTCTGGGCCACCACCTCCAACAAGCAGTTGAACTTCGTCCAGCACATCAAGACGCTCCTGAAGCAGCACGGCCGTGCGGCAGTGGTGGTGCCGGACAACGTCCTTTTCGAGGGTGGGGCAGGGGAGACGATTCGTAAGAAGCTCCTTCATGAATGTGACGTGCACACGCTGCTGCGGCTTCCCACCGGGCTCTTCTATGCCCAGGGGGTAAAGGCGAATGTGATCTTCTTCGACAAGAAGCCGGCCTCGGAAACGCCCTGGACCAGGAAGCTCTGGATCTACGACCTGCGTACCAACATGCACTTCACCCTCAAGACGAACCCGCTCCAGAGAAAGGACCTGGACGAGTTCGTGAGTCTCTACAACCCGGCGAACCGCTTTGAGCGCACCCCCACCTGGACAGATAGCTTGCCCGACGGCCGCTGGCGCGCCTACACATACGAGGAGATCATCGCCAGAGACAAGGCGAGCCTCGATATCTTCTGGCTGAAGGACGAAAGCCTGGAGGACTCGGACAACCTCCCTGCACCGGGAGTCATCCTCAGGGACATCATGGAAGACCTGGAAAGCGCCCTGGAGCAGCTGAAACTTATTGCGGAAGATGTCGGGGAAGTAGAAGAATGAGCAAGGCAGGCGGCCGTTAGCCAAAGGCAGATGATCATGGACCGTTACGATTACCAGCCGATGAAGCGGTTGTTCAATGATGTTATCGAGAGGTCTTTGCAGATTTCGCAGGAGTCGTGATGTCTTTGGCCTGTGATACGAAACGCCCGCTTGCGGCATCCCTTTTTACGCGAATTCCTTCGATGGCGGAGGATGTCTCGACGTTTCTTGCCAGCGCGCTGGTCCGTTTATCGGTATTTTTGAGGTAGGGATTTGTTTCCAGTAGTGACTTTTTCATGGCGTCAGTATACCTCATTCGCCCATGGTTTGCCATTAGCTAATGCCGTCTTGAAGGGTAGAAAGGGGACAGGCTGCTTTTTGTACAAGCAGCCTGTTTCCGTAAGCTCTTCTTATCGATCCTGTCGGGCTTTTTTCTTGTAATGACGATATGACCCTATCGTTTTTTTGTTTTTGAAGGTCTTCCAGATGGCTACTTCGCTTCTGTCCAGATAAACTTCGGTATATTTGTTGACGAGTACATAAACCGTTCCACCTTGTTGGCTGGCGAGGATGCATTCGATGACTCCACCGTCTTTAAGGTAGAGATTGGCGGCTGTAGCCGTGGCAGGAATTATAAGTGAAAGCAGGAGCAGGATTATACCGTTCTTGACCATGTGAGTATCTCCGTCTATGGTGGGATGTCTGTTGTCAGCAATGCAACCAGTCAAGGCTGCAGGGAATGTTAATTTAGCTGTAAGTCTACCCTGTTTACGCAGTATTTCTATTGCACGAGTTACGATGGATTTCCAGTGTATGGAGTCTCCATGAAAAAGCGTATCCTGCTTCTTTTTCTGATCCTGCTCCTCCCGTCCCTATCCCCGGCGGAGTTCTACAGCTACGAAGACAGCAGCGGCACGGTGCACTTCGTGGACGACCCGGCGCGGATCCCTCCTGAGTACCGGCAGAAAAGGCAGGTGCGCAAGGACAAGTATGACGATCTTGCGGAGGACGAGCGTGCCGTGATGCTGGAGCGGGACCGGATGGAGCGGGACGCTCTCCGGAGGCGGGAGGACGAGGCGCAGGCCCGCTCACGGCAGGCGCGCAGGAAAGCCGAGGCCGAGGCCGAGAGACGGCGGCAGCTGGAGGCCCTGGTCACGCCGGTGGCCATCCGGGGGCGGCAGGTGTTCGTGCCGGTGCGGCTGTCCCACGGCGGCGCGGAAACCGATGCCATGCTGCTGCTCGATACCGGCGCCACGACGTCGGTCATTACCCCGGAGGTCGCGGCACGGCTCAAGATCGGCGAGACCGAGACGGCCCGGGTCGGTGTGGTGGGGGGACGGGTACTGAAAGTCAAGAAGCTGGTTCTGAACGGCATGCGCGTGGGGTCGGTCAGTCGTACGGGTCAGGAGGTGGTGATCATCAGGCAGCGGGCCGGCGAGATGGGGGACGGCCTGCTGGGGATGAGCTTCCTGGCGGGGCTCAAGTACACCATCGACTTCGAGAAGCAGACCCTCAACTGGATCCCGTGACGTTAAAACATGTCGTGTGATATCGGCTGGTTATGGCTCGTCGGTGCCCGCTTTCCTTGACATCTCCCCCCGCGGCTGCTATGTTTCCCCCACATCCCACACATACTGAAGCAGCCGATAGACGACAATACTAAACCATCCGCGAGGGTGGGACGGAAAGCCCACGGGTCTTAAGGAGACAGCCGGGTCGCCGAAATATCCAACGATATTTGCGGCGGCCCGGCTTTTTTTGTACCCGCGGTACGGTTATCACGTCCCGTCCGGCGGACTGAAGGAGCAGATGATGATCAAGTTGAACAAAAAAATCCACGAGCTGGCGGTATTCATCGAATTCCTCGTCGGCTCGGGCCTGGCGATCTTCTTCCACATGGTGCTGCATCACGAGCAGGCGGCCTACATGATCTTCGGCGTCGGCATCCTCCTCTCCCTGGTGACCTACCTGGTGCGGGAGGATGTCGGCAAGACCCGGGAGAGCCTGGCAGCCCTCTACCTGCAGGCCCACGAGATCCCCGCAGCCCTGGCCCGGATCGACGATCCGGAGTGCCGGGCAAAGGCCCAGGAGATGGTGGCCGGCACCATGAAGACTATCGCCATGCTGCAGCAGGGGTACATCCCCCTGGACGAGATCGAGTTCTACCACGAGGGGGCGCTGCTCTCCAACCAGGCGACGGGGCGCATCAAGGCGGTCGATCCCCTCACGTCCGGCTGGCTCAGCCGGGGGGCGCTGCTCAACTTCTATCAGGCCAACCTCCGTGCCCTGGACCGGGGGGTGAGGATCACCCGCATTTTCGTCACCAGCAGGGAAAGCCTGGCCGATCCGGAGGTGCAGAAGGTGCTGCTGGCCCAGTACCAGGACGATATCGACGTGCGCCTTGCCTTCCGGGAGGAGCTCCCCTCCACGGTGGACATCTCGGGCAGGGACACCAACAGCGCCTTCGATTTCGCGATCTATGACGACCGGACGGTCACCGATGTCTTCGCCCAGTCGGGCAAGTATTACGGCCGCAAGTGCAGCCAGCCGGGGGAGGTGGCAAAGCACCTCCACCTCTTCGAACTCCTCGAGCATAGCGCCCACCCGGTGACGGTGGAGGACGACAGGGTGGTCCCCGCCCGGGAGGTGCTTGCCCTGGCCTCCTGAGTTCCGGCCTGCCTCTCGGTGGGGATCTCATGAAAAAAGGCGGCCGTCGGGCCGCCTTTCGGTACGTGTGGTTGTGTCCGGGTGGTCAGGCAAACAGCTCGTCGTCGATGATCGTCATGATCCCCTCCGGGGTGAAGGGGTAGACGGTCTTCTGCTCGACGCCGTGGCTGTCGTTCCAGAGCCATTCGATGACCTCGTCGCCGTTCTTCTTCACCCGGTTCAGCTTGTCCGGGTCCAGGTCGATGAGGGTCTTCCAGGTCTGCTCCAGGTCGAGGAGCTCGAACCCCTCCACCGCCCCCTCTTTCCCTTGCCCGGCGATGAACCGGTCGATCAGGTCGATGTCGACGAAGGTGTGCCCCGTTTCCCAGGTCTTGATGAAGCACTGCTCTTTCCTGCGCTGGCCGGTAATCTGCTCGATGATTTCCTTTCTGGTCAGGTTCATGGTCCCCCCGGGTCATGGTTGATGTCGTCCGCCCGCTGGGGGCGACAGGTTAGTAGTTTATCATGTCCGGGCCACATATCCAGTTGCCGGGAAAATTATGTGCGTGCCTCCTCCGCCGGTTTCCCCCGTTGCCCCGGCGGCTTTTTCATCTATACTCTGCGTATCTCACCACGACGGGGTACCCATGCTTTTCTCCCACGGGACATTCTGATGCGCGCCGCCCATGATCTCCTCACCCTGCCGGTCGGTCCGATGGTGCGGCGGCTGGCCGTGCCCGTGGGCATCGGTTTCTTCTTCAACACCATGTTCAACGTGGTGGATACCTGGTATGCGGGGCGGATCTCCACCGAGGCGGTGGCCGCCGTCTCCCTCTCCTTCCCCCTCTTTTTCCTCATCATCGCCGTGGGGAGCGGCATCTCCACCGGGGCCACCGCCCTGATGGGGCATGCCCTGGGGGCGGGGAAGCGGGAGGATGCGGAGGTGTTCGCCGCCCAGACGGTCAGCTTCGCCCTGTTCCACGGCCTGCTCCTGACCCTGGCCGGGGTGCTGGCGGCGCCGGCCATCTTCCGCCTCCTGGGCGCCCGGGGGGAGTACCTGGGGCTGGCGGTGGCCTACATGGGGGCGATGTTCAGCGGCTCGGCCTTCTTCGTGGCCAACCAGGCCCACAACGCGATCCTCAATGCCTGCGGCGACACGAAGAGCTTCCGCAACTTCCTGGTCCTTGCCTTCCTCCTGAACCTGGTCTACGACCCCTGGTTCATCTACGGCGGCTTCGGCCTCCCCCCCCTGGGGCTCCCCGGCATCGCCTGGGGAACGGTGACCATCCAGGGGATGGGGACTCTCTACCTCCACCACCGCGCCCGGCGCACCGGCCTCCTGGGTCCCCTGGGGTGGCGGGGGTACCTCCCCCGGGGGGCGGTCTTCCGCGACCTGGCCCGCCAGGGGTTCCCCGCCAGTCTCACCATGCTGACCGTGGCCCTGGGGGTATTCGTCATCAACTGGTACGTGGGGCGCTTCGGCCACGCTGCCATGGCCGCCTACGGCATCGGCACCCGCATCGAGCAGGTCGTGCTGCTGCCGGTGATGGGGCTCAACGTGGCGACCCTCACCATGGTCGCCCAGAATGCCGGGGCCCGGCTCTTCGGCCGGGTGAGGGGGACGGTGCTGACCGCCCTGGGAAGCGGTCTCGCCCTGATTGCCGCCGGCTCCCTCCTGACGTTCGTCCTGGCCGGCCATCTCGTGGAGCTCTTCACGGCGGACCGGGAGGTGGTGGCCATCGGCACCGGCTACCTGAGGATCGCTTCCCTCGTCTTCCCCGCCTACGTCATCCTCTACATCAACTCCTTCGCCCTCCAGGGGCTGCAGCGCCCCCGCTTCGCCCTCCTCCTGGGCATCTTCCGCCAGTTCGTGGCGCCGGTGCCGGTCTTCTGGCTGCTGGCCATGGTCATGGGGTGGGGGGTGAACGGCGTCTGGTGGGGGATCCTCCTGATCAACTGGCTGGCCACGGTCCTGTCGCTCCTCTACCTGCGGCGTACCCTCAACGAACTCCCGGCGGAGTGACGGGGGGCGATCAGCCGACTATTTTCTGGACGTGCACCGCTCCCTTTTTGTATGCTTAATGATAATCCCGTCCCCCCTTCCTCCAGTCTCTCCGAAGGAGTCACCAGTTGGCCGTTACCGCACCCCCCTGCGTGAAACACGCACGTTCGTTCCTCGTCTCCCTCTGCCTGCTGCTCGCGTTCCTCGCCGTCCCGGCCGCGGCCCAGGAGCCCATCGCCGCCTATCCCCTCCTCCCTGCCGGCTACTCGTCCATCAAGGTGTTCGACCGCGAGGGGCGGTTCGTCGGCCGGATCATGCCGGAGGGGAGGTACTGGACCCCCATCGAGCGGATTCCCCTCTTCCTGCAGAAGGCTCTGGTCGCGGTGGAGGACTCCCGCTTCTACGAGCACGGCGGCATCGATGTCCGCGGCATCGCCCGGGCGCTGGTGAAGGACGTGGTCAAGGGGCGGATGGCCGAGGGGGGGTCCACCATCACCCAGCAGCTGATCAAGAACAAGTACCTCTCGGGGGAGAAGACCATCGACCGGAAGCTGAAGGAAGGGATGATGGCGGTGGAGTTCGAGCAGAAGTACACCAAGAAGCAGATTCTCGAGATGTACTTCAACGAGATCTACTACGGCAACGGCGCCTGGGGGATCGCCCAGGCGAGCCGTCTCTATTTCGACAAGAACCCGGAGGAGCTGACCGAGGCCGAATGCGCCATGCTTGCCGGGGTGCCGAAAAACCCGGGGCGCTACAACCCCCGGGGCGAGGCTGCCAAGGTCACGGGGCGGCGGGACGTGGTCCTGCAGCGGATGGTGGAGGTGAAGGCCATCACCCCGAAGCAGAAGCAGAAGCTGCGGGCCCAGCGGGTCACCTTCACCAAACCGAGCGAGGCCCCCTCGTACCTGGCCCACATCAAGGCGAAACTGGTTGAGCGCTACGGCCGGGATATCCTGGAACAGGGGGGGATCGAGGTGACCGCGGCCCTTGACCTGAACCTGCAGAAGCTGGCGGAGCAGGCCCTGCGCGACGGGGTGAAGAAGGTCTCGCCCCAGCTCCAGGGGGCCCTCCTCAGCCTGGATACCGCCACGGGCGACCTGCTGGCGGCGGTCGGCGGGGTGGACTTTGCCAAGAGCGACTACAACCGGGCGTTCTACGCCAGGCGTCAGCCCGGATCGAGCATCAAGCCGCTCATCTATGCCGCCGCCCTGGAGAAGGGGGTGACGGCGGCGAGCATCTGGGACGACGGGCCGGTCACCTACGGCGGGGGGAACGGTGCGAGCTGGACCCCGCAGAACTACGGCCGGGAGCAGTACGGGTCCCTTCCCCTGCGCCAGGCCCTGGCCTATTCCAACAACATCATCGCGGTGAAGCTGCTGGAGTCCATCGGTGTCCCCTACTTCGCGGATGTGGCTGCCCGCATGGGGGTCCCTCTCAAGGCCCGGGACCTCTCCCTTGCCCTGGGGACGGAGGAGGTGACCCTCCACGAGCTGGTGCAGGCCTACTCCCCCCTGGCGGGGAGCGGGTTGCGTTCCGAGGCGCGGACCATCATCCGGATTTTCGACCGCAGGCGGGGGACGGTGATTGACAACCCGCCGGTCCTCACCCCGGTGCTCTCCCCGGGCGCCGCCTTCGTCACGACCCGCATGCTGCAGGACGTGATGACCTACGGCACTGCCAAGTCCCTGAAGAGGTTCACCCAGGAGCGGCCGTCTGCCGGCAAGACCGGCACCACCGACGATTACCGCGACGCCTGGTTCATCGGCTATACCCCCCAGGTGGTGACCGGGGTCTGGGTGGGGTATGACAAGCCCAGGCCCGGGGGGAGGGGGTTCACCGGCGGAGCGGTGGCCGCCCCCATCTGGGAGCGCTTCATG
>Ga0129297_10000863_pt1 | contig 15020 bp, 11 predicted proteins | sample I18A1metaG_FD_94708 | JGI IMG/M metagenome (GOLD analysis project Ga0129297, IMG submission 94708) | Lake sediment bacterial and archeal communities from Gulf of Boni, Indonesia to study Microbial Dark Matter (Phase II) - ​I18A1 metaG | ecosystem: Environmental > Aquatic > Freshwater > Lake >... | reverse complement strand
TCTTCTACAGGTTCAAGAGCCTCCAAATAGGTTGGGTCATAGCTTAATCTGAACTGCACTCCAATTAGGTACATGTGAGGACTTAAGTTTTTGATCGAAACAGCTATGTCGAATTCCTGTCCCACTGAGGGTTCAGGTCCGAGAGTTGCGCTTGAAACTTCCAAGTGTGGTGGCTCAATTGTTACGAGGCAGTATATTCTCACTTTGCCGTCGACTTCGGGATTCATATCTACTTGCATGTAAAGGCCCATCAACTTGTAGTCATGCAGATCCAGTGGACTTTCGTCAAAATCGCCAGCAGGTCTGGGCGGAGACTCACCTTGGTGCGTCACGTTGAAGGTAACTGTGGCTATTAATACGTCGCCGACGGGGTTGGTCGCCGGACCTCCAACGAAGATCTCCAGATCTCCGGGGACAACAGCCTTATTGGTTGTGGCCCAAAGTGGGTCGAAGACGACGTCGACGATTTCGATAAGTGATGCATCAAATCCTAAGTGCAGTGAGGCATTTTGCAGGGACCATTCGCCCTTTAGGCTCATAACGTAGATTTTGATGTCGAACTCCTTTCCAACTGACGACGGTGGGTATTGTAGAAACTCAGTGTAAGCGGGGTCAACTGCCAAGTGGGGTTTTGGCGGGGCAGCGTAGGCGTACTTGTAATGCGCATTGTAAGGTGTTAGAGTAATGCTGGCTAGATCTGGAGTAAGAACATATGTGTCAGCAGTTGCATAGGTTGTAGTTATATCCAAATCGCTCTCGAGAGTCCCAGCTGGAGGAGGCGAAGCCATAATCTCAAACTCAACCCAAGAGAGGCTTCCAGTTCCGGGATCTCTCTTGATGTCACCCATCAGTGACTCGCCGTGCAACACAAAATCTCGTGTAGCGTCATATGATCCGATCATAGGCGTAACCGGCACCGTGGAGCTGCCCGCAAAATCAAAGAAGTCGCTCTTGGCACCATGCGTATATCCCGCCCTTAGGGCCTTTAACTGTGCTTTGTTGTAGAGTATCTTAAACTGCCATGTATAGCTTGCCACATCCATGTTTACCCATACTGTGACATTGAACTTGTCGCCGACTCCAAGGCCAAGATCAAGCACATTAATCGTTGAAGGCTCTATCCACATAGCGGGGGCGGTGTGCGGCTCGCTTGGAACATCCGCATACGCTGGCAAAATTGCTAGGAAAAGCATTGTTACAATGATAACAGAGACAAACTTAGGTAATTTACTTTCCATTTACTTTCTCCCTTCTCCTTTTAGCATATTTAATTCGCACTTTTGCGGATTTAAGCGTTCCGGAATTATCTTCTATACTGTTGAAGGAAAGCTCGAAGCAATCTATCCGCATTAATGAAAACTTAAAAAAAAAGGGAGAGTTTGTTTTTAGCTTAACTGGTCCAGCCGAAGCGTTTTGCTATTGCGCCTATATCTTTCATGTCAACCTTGTAGTCGCCGTTAATATCCGCACCTGTGCTCCATCTTGCGTGACCTGGATACGATCCGAAGGCTTTAGCCGCTGCACCTATGTCCTTCATGTCAACCTTGAAGTCTGGTGCAGTCAAGCGGCTGTTGATGTATGTGGATCCAGCAATGTCTTCTTTGATTGTGATCCAAAGTGGCCATTCAACCGTTATGGTTGTCTTCCATGGGAACGCAACGACTGTGTTGTCTTGTTGCAGCATCCATTCGGTTGTGATGACCTTTGTGACTTTAGCAACGTGGTAGCCAGCGTTGAGGTTGACGGTGAAGGTTTCGACTATTGGTACGCCTGGTTTCTCGAATTCGTGAACTGGCCATGAACCGGGTAGCGGTACATCGTCAACATAGACTGTCTTGTCGGCTTCGATTATTTGGCTAAGAACCAATGTATTAGTGACCGCATTGAACTGTTTAACGTGCATCCATATTTGTGGTTCCACTGGAGTCACGCCTACTATTAGGATTCTGTCGCAGAAGCTGAGTCCTGGTGGTGGCGTTTGGTCTACATAATCTGTTATTTGCCATATGCAACCTCTGTATTTAATCTGTGCGCCTACCGGATTCGTTGGGCTAATTGCGGCTACTCCAGTGAAGTTGAATGTTTCTCGGAGTAAGTTCTCGTCTGTGGCGGTCAAGTGCACGTCTACAGTTTTGGCCGGATAAACTGGACTAATTTTAGCATTGTAGTTGTCACCGTGGATGTCAACGTATTTCGGATAGTACCTGAAGAAGCCTTTCGGAGACGTGATTAGTACGCTGCCTGGAAATGAGGTTTTGACTGTTCTGCCTGGTTTGTTAGCAACCAGATCAACATATGAGGTGCTTACGTATTCTCTGAAACGCCATGCACCAGAGGTGATCATGTTCAAATCAGGTGTGGCACCTTGTATCTGAGTTGGTGTACCCGTTGTTACGATTGGCCGCCAAATGTGCTCTGGCATCAGACGCACTCCTATGCCTGTCAAGCCGACAGCCCATATGCTTTTGACGTTGATTAGGATTTCGAAGTTGAGTGGGTCAAGTATTGAGAATGACAGAATGCTTTTGACCGCGCTGTACCACCATTGTTTCGGAAGGCCTCGCGCCACGAGGAGGTCGTCAAGTTCAACCAGAGTAAAGTAGACGTCAGCCGTAGTGACTGGTGTACCGTCAGTCCAAGTTGCATCGTTTCGTAGGGTTACGAGGACTTTCGTGCAAGGACCAAGGGTCGGGTGCTCATATGAGCTCACCACGTAGTTCTTGCATAACCAAGGTAGTCTCTGGGTGAGAGCGTATGGGTTGGAAGCTATTAGACTGTCGTAACACAAGTCCAATACGTTGTTATCCCATACCCATTCAGCATATATAGTGTTGAACAATCTGATGTCTGTTGTTTTGAAACCGTATCTGATTACGCCATCTGCGGGCAATGGATATCCTTCTGGATGCATGTTTAGCATGCCAAAGAAGCTGTCGCTGCCGTAGCCTGTGACACAGACCATGCCTTTCCAAAGCCTGCCCACGTAAGCGGTTTCAGCTGGAGTGCCGCCAACATACGTTCTCGCGTTAGCCATAGTGCTTGAGAACACGAACATGGGGCCGTTCAGAGCCATCTCTGCGGCTCGCTGATTGCATATTGCCATTGCAGCTACAGCTTCAGCCTCGCTGTTAGCGATCTCTACTATTCGGGCATTTATGTTAAAGGTCGCGTCATTTGCATATGCAGTGTTGTAGCACGTTCCCGGATGCCAGTAGTACGAGAGAGCCGCGCCAACGCCAGCGTCACCCATCCACAGCACTATGGAGTCAGGCTCAATGCCGAGGCTCCAACCTGCAGTGTAAAGGTGAGCGTCCTTGGGTCCCATCCATTTTGCCCTAGCGCCAGTTATATCCCTGAAGTTACGCAGGATTCTAACTTTCACTGGGGCTGCTTCTAACGTGTTTGAAAGGTGTATACCAATATTGTTCCTGATTGGGTCGTCACTCCTAATGACGAAGTCCAACTCTACCCACTCGTCTGCATCTTCCACATTGTCGTTGTCCAAGTCCCAGTACCTAAAGCCTGTAGCCGCGTTTATCTTGAACTTACCAGCATCAAGAAAAGCTGCCGCCGCAGTGGGCGAGAATGGGTACATCTTGAAGGTTTCTTGGTAGTATTGCAGGCCAGTTGCAGGGGGCAGCATGGACCAGTGCTCAACGGCGAATCCGGAGCCTATAAAGGTTGCAACATAATAGGCCCTGTCAATGCAGCTCAGGATCGCCTTCCTCATGTTGACGTCACTCGTTGGGTTGTGATTGTTCTTCGGATCTGCATCAGCCAAGTTGTGCTTCGGATTTACATAGAGTGGATCCTGTGGAGCACCCAGAAATGGGTTGTCGTTCTGGTTCATGTCAAGGGTTCGTATGCCAAACTCGCCGCCCACAGACTCAACATTCACTTTAGCATCATATGGCGGTGCAATGAATTGGTCATAATATGCTTTTGCCAAAGGCCAGTCCGTTAGGTCAAGCTCTTGAGGCGATTTCTTGAGAGCCTCCCACTCAGCATCTGCTGTGGAATACAGCTTTATCAGCAATCGGTCAACTCTAGGACCGAACATCTCAAAATTGGTGTCTGCAGCTCTACCTGGCTCTGGAAAATCATTGTAGAACCAAGCGAAAGTCGGTGATACTAGCATTGCAAAGACTAGAAAGCCTATCAAACTATACATTAAACTTTTGCGCATCTCTTCCTTTCTCCTATTTAATTTTCAGCAATATATTGCTATTGTTACGCATTTAAAAAGGTTATGGACAATTGTTACAGTGGAATTTTTCGCAAAAAACGATAAAAAACGGTTTCTTTTTCACCTTTCAATAGTTTCAACAGGAAAAGCAATTGGTTATTTCGAGTAGAGATGGCAAGCTACTAAATGATCTTTTCCAAGATCAAAGAGAGGCGGCTCCTTCTCGCGACAAATGTCGCCTATATAAGCCGGACACCGTGTATGAAATCTACAACCAGAGGGCGGATTCACTGGACTTGGAATCTCTCCTTTAACTCTAACCTCAATGCGTCTTGAACTTGGATCTGGAACTGGTACAGCCGCCACCAACGCTTGACTGTACGGATGCAAAGCATCTTCGATCACGTCATCAGATGACCCTTGCTCCATAACCTTTCCAAGATACATGACAGCAATTCTATCGCAAATATGACGTGCCAAGGCCAAGTCGTGAGTTATATAGAGAAAAGCCATGTTATATTTCTTTATTAAGTCAAGCATCAAATTCAGAACTTCTGCTCTAATAGATACGTCCAACATGGAAACTGGCTCGTCAGCCACTACGAACTCTGGATTCAGCACCAACGCTCGTGCAACCGCTACTCTTTGTCTTTGCCCACCACTTAACTCATGTGGGAATCTTAGCAAAAACTCCTCAGGAGGAACCAGCTGCACATCTTCCATGGCCTTGTGAACCAGCTCTTCCGTTTGTTTCCCACTTATTCCCTGGATGAGCAAAGGTTCTTCTAGTATAGATCGAACGAGCATTCGTGGATTCAAAGACTCGTAAGGATCTTGGAAAATTATCTGCATGTGACGACGGAGGGGTCTCATTTTCTTATCCTTTAAGAACGTTATGTCCTTGTCTTTAAACAATATTTTGCCATCAGTTGGCTTCAAAAGTTTAAGCAGTAATCTTCCAGTCGTTGTCTTTCCACTACCACTTTCTCCAGCAAGTCCATATATCTCGCCTTTCTTGACGTCAATAGAAATTCCGTCAACCGCACGCAGAAACAATTGCCTTCGAGAGGCGATAGTCTGGAAAAACCCTAGTCTAACTGGAAACCACTTCTTTAAATTCTCACATTTTACAATTGTCTCAGACATTGCCTTCACCTATTCTTTCCCTACAAGCCAGCAAGCAGCAGTGTGAGTTTTGCCAACGTTAAAGTCTGCAGGTTTCTTCTTCCTGCAAATGTCCATAACATACGGACATCTAGGATGAAATCTACATCCAGAAGGAGGTTGCAAAAGATCAGGCGGCGATCCTTCAATAGCAGCCATTCGAGTTCGTTCTGCTTTGATGTCTGGGAAAGCCCCTATTAATCCTTGAGTATATGGATGAAGAGGCTCCTTGAAAACGTCGAAAACAGTTCCATACTCCGCAATGTGTCCAGCATACATAACCGAAATTGATTCACATGTCTCAGCAATAATTGAAAGATCATGCGTAATCAATATCATTGCAAGCTGAAGCTTCTCTTTCAAATCCTTCATCAACTTCAGCACCTGAGCTGCTACAATAACATCTAAAGCTGTGGAAGGCTCATCAGCAATCAAAAGCGATGGGTTACACGACAAAGCCATTGCAATCATAGCCCGCTGCCTCATCCCCCCGCTAAACTCGTGAGGATAATTGTCAAGCCGAGAAGGATCTACACCAACAAGCTCAAAAAGCTTGGTAGCTCTCTCCCTCGCCTCAAGGGTTTCCGTTCCGCTTTCATGTAAAGTGATGGCTTCAACTATTTGGTCGCTTACCTTGATTACTGGGTTAAGGGCATTCATAGCTCCTTGAAATACAATAGCGATCTCCTTCCACCTTATATCCTGCCTAACTTCATCTTCATCCATCGACGCTAAGTCCTTATGCTTATAGAGAATGTTACCGCCAACAATCTTTCCACCACTTGGCAAAATCCGCAAAATCGACAACGCAATCGTTGACTTGCCGCACCCGGATTCTCCAGCCAAACCCATAGCTTCAGCTTTTTCCACGTTAAAGCTCGAGCCGTCTACCGCCTTAACAGCGCCTCTAAGCGTAGTGTAGTAGGTCTTTAGATCTTTGACCTCGAGCAAAGGCAAACGTCTACACTTCCTTTTTATTACTTACACGTTGAGTAATACGATATTTAACCTTTTAGGGACAAGTCATGTCAAAAGAATTTTGTGGAATTCCAAAAAACCCATACAACTTATAAGCTTCGATACGTGATGATTCATCATGAAATGCCGCTGGATTGGCAAAAACGTAAAAATTCCTGATATTGAAGAAGCAGTTAAGTCTTTCTTGCAGGAACATAGGTTTAAGATAGTATCTGTTAACAATAAAGATTCGAAAAAAATAATAGGAATACTGGAAAGCACTGAAGGTAAAAAGAAAGTTATAGTTACAGTCACCGGAGAGGCTGAGGATTTTACAGTAGACTTAGCTGCAGGTGAAGTTGCCCAAATCATGGCAAAGTTTGCTTCAAACATTACCTTTTTTGGCGGAGGCCCCTTTCAGCTCAAATCTTTGAAAGAAAAAGAGTTCTACCAGAAAATTGAAGATCAGCTGTGGGATTATTTGGAAAAATTCATTGCAGAGAAAAGTCAAAGTTAATTTAGCGTCGAACTCTAAGTTTAGGATTCAACACGTCGTCAAGCGCGAATCCAAGAACTATGAAGGCAACAGCCAATATTGAAATCAGCAAGCCTGGTGGAACTATCCACCACCAGGCGTTCAATGCTCCTGCGCCAGTGGCTTCATTCAGCATTCTTCCCCAAGACATTCGCAGAGGATCGTAGAAACCGAGCCAGCTCAGTGCAGCTTCTGCTGTCACTGCCCCAGGTACCGAAGTTGCCAACGAAATGTAAACCAAAGCCATGACATTCGGCAGAATATGGCTAACTATTACATGAGGCGTCGAAGCTCCCGCAGCTTTCGCAGCTTCCACAAACGGCCTCTCTTTAAGAGTAAGAGTCTGCGATCTCACTAACCTCGCAAAGCCATTCCAACCCAACAGACCCATAAAAATTATCAGGTTTTCCAGTCGAGCACCAAAAATAGCTACTAGAACTACAAGAAATGGCAGCCCAGGAAGAACAAGAAGCAAATCATTTATCCTCATTGACAATTGATCAACAGCTCCGCCTATGTACCCTGAAGCGAGACCAATAAGTAGGCCGATAGTTATGCTTAGAAGCGCAACCGTGGCTCCCACATACAAGGATACTCTTGTTCCGTATATGAGCTGACTAAATAGGTCTCTTCCATATTGGTCAGTGCCTAAAGCACCCCAAGATGTTCCTAACGTATCGAAGCTGAAGTTGTCTATGTAAACTGTAACCGATACGTCACTTGAAGGAGTTTGCGTATCCTTCACATATATCTCGGCACCATACAAGTATGTTCCCGGATTGTTCTCGAATACAGCTCGCACAGGATCTCTGGGCAACGCAAATCTCGGTTCATATTCTCTTGACTGTTGAGCGTTAGAATCCATCCAAGAGATTGACGATTCCCATGTATCCTGAGGGATAAGCCAACCACCAATGTTATTTAAAGCCTTTGTTGTTGGCATTTGGAGATATTGAGGTACGTTGAACCCACCAAAAATCATTTGGGAATACCAAATCGTATATCTTGTCCCATTTTCAGCTTGAATGAACACTCGAACAAGAACAGGCACCTCCAGCGTTCCAAAGCTTGTTAGAGTCCCATTAACGTTGACAGCAATGTTGCCAATCCATCTTCTAGGAGGCCCGCTAAACGGGTACTCATGCGGAGCATACAGCGTTGCGACATATATTTGGTTTGGAAATTGCGAAGCACTGCGATAATAGTTTATAGCAATTGAACCATTTTGTGACGGGTAATGGAACCATTTGGGCATTTTTGACTCAACATAGTTTAAATCCGAAGGTTCGCAAGTGAAAAACTGGTTACTCTCGAATATCCATTCTCCGCTTGGATCCCAAGTTGTCAGTCTAGGAAGACTTGGATCTTGAACGAAATCAAAATTTTCGCTTAGAGTTGGAATTCCCCCTAGAAAGGCAGGAATCTTTTTCAACCAAGATGGTGCAGCGCGGTCACCGGCCAGTAATCTATCGGGCTTTTCAGGGTCTTGTCCAAGCGTATTATAAGGCGTAAATAAGAATGGAAAAAAGGCCAAAAAGATAAATGTACTAATAAGTAACACACCCAATGTTCCTTGCCATACTCTGAATAATTTGACAATGAATGACCCGAATCTTTTTAGTCGAAATGAAAGCATGCTTTCTTTTTTTGCCATGACTCTCACCCAATTTTGATTCTTGGATCCAAGACACCATAGAGCAGATCAGCTATTATGTTTGCAATAATCACACAGATCGATATGACATAAAATATCGCCATCAGCACAATTATATCCCTTACCCCTATGGCGAAAAATGTCCATCCTCCTACTCCTGGATACGTGTATACTGTTTCAGTTATTATTGCACCTGATAATACGAACCCGAAGCTCAAAGCTGCGCTAGTGATTATCGGAAGCGACGCATTTTTCAGTGCGTGCCTTAATAATATGGCAGTCTCTCCGACTCCCTTTGCTCTAGCAGTCAAGATATAATCTTCTGTGATTGTTTCTATCATTGTAGCTCTTGTTAAAAGAAGCCAGCCGCCAAAGTTAAAAAGAACCAAAGTCGTTAAAGGAAGGAACAGATGCTTCACAAAACCACCCACTAGATTGAGAAGATCTGGTAGCATTATTCCAAGCTGGATGTTTAGTGCAGATGGTTGGAGAGAATATGCCAAGGAGAAAGGTTGAGGCCAATTACCTCCCGCCCATTCTCTTGGAAAAGCGCCGGCATTAGGAAACCAACCTAACGTTGTAAAGAAAATGAAGAGGAACACCATACCCATCCAAAAGGTTGGAAGTGCACCTGTAATCAGGGAGCCGAGTACAGAGAATGTGTCAAAAGTTCCGCCCCTCCTTTGAATCGCCAAAATTCCCAAAAGCACGCCTAATATTATAGAAACTAATGTAGCCCCTCCTAGCAAAAGAACAGTATATGGTATCTTTTCCCCCAAAACATCGGACACTTGCCTCTTATCAACTATAGCTGTCCCAAAATTGAACGTAACTAGATTCCGAACATATTTGGCTAACTGTATTGGTAGAGAATCATTAAGACCCCACACCTCTCGTAGCTTTGCCTCCTGAGCAGTTCTCTCCTCTTCTCTCATGCCTATCTGAAACTCTGGCATCAGATAAGCAGCTGGATCGCCAGGCATTGCCTTAAAAATCATAAAATTAACTACAATCACTAGTAAAATCAAAATGACAGAATATATCAATCGCCTGAAAATGAACCCTCGAAGGCCCATTTCAAACCCCAGAACTTTACTAGAAGAGTAAGACTCTTAAGCTTTTGCCTTTCTAATGTTTTAGCTCCAATAGTAGAGCGGCGCGAAATCAATGACATAAACTACGATTTGAATGGCAAAGCAAGGTCTCCAAAGCCTTAAATATGCCAGAAAGGACATAGAGGGTTAATTTGGGGGACATGAATTGCCAATAGAAAGCAGAGGTTGGGCTTTCAGACTTTCGCTTGTTGGCTCTATTTTGATTTTTTTAAACGCGATATGGATAATTAGTAACAATAATAGCCCAATTGTGTTAACTACAAATTCCAATCTGACAACGGTTAGCGCGATAAATAACTCTACGGATTTTTGGGGTAGAACCTCGTTTGGATATAAAGGAATGGTTGAAGGCAATTGGACACCATTCTGGCTCATATTCACATTAGCATTATTTGGTTGCACCATTCAGATATATCGCAAACCGAAAATGCATAAAATTCTTGGGATTCCTATGGTGATTTTTTCACTGCTCAGCCTTCCTATAGGAGGAGGATGTATAATCGGCTCAATCTTGGCGTTTATTGGAGGCATGATGGCTATAGAGTGGCCGAAGTCTTTCTCTGATACTTTTATCGGGAAGATGATACGGGCCGTCAGGTTGGACCCCAAAGTATTAGGAGTACTTTTCAATGATCCCAACACCGTGCAAAGTGGACTACTTGCTTTGTTGTTTACTAGTATTGTCATGGGTTTGGGAAACACAATTTACGTCTTTAATGTCAACTTGATTAAGACCAAAGCAACTGATGCTTATGAGATACTTCTGCGGGGAAAACTTGGCATGGACATAATGACCATAGCAAATGGAGTTTCGTTTATAGGAATTACATTCTTGAGATGGATCGCGTTTTCAACGATTCTTTATGTTATCATAGTTAAGCTGAAGGGGCATGAAGCTGATTATGGTAAGATAGCTTATGCTGTTGCATTTGCCTTTGTTCCTCTATGCATTCAAGCATTCTTACCAATGCTATTTTCAAATGAGCCTTATCTCTCATTTAATTGGCCCTTTACAGTCTTGGTGCTTTCAACATTCTGGGTAGCCTTGGTTGTGTTGGTTTTTACCAAACATGTGTTTGAGCTCAAAATAAGAGAAGCACTAGGTGTTACGCTTCTTGCAGGAGCGCTGTATTTGCTTTTAGAGTCTTCAGTTATTTTGGTAATTACGTCTGGTCTGTCGGTATCACTGCCTGGAGTGATACTCCAACTTAAAGCTACATCATTAAGCGTGATACTCTTGTTCTTTTCGCTTGCGGTAACGGTAGCAATATTGTTAGGCGCGCTTAGCAGAAAACGAACGTAGTAGCTATGCTTACTAGAATAGGTTGCATGGCTTAGTATTTTGCTTTTTCCTGTTCCTTCTCTTGCTCCTTCGACACTATCCAATCTTTATATCCAGCAACAACTCCCCACAAGACAATAAGGCATATTGTCGCTATTATGCGAAGTTCAGCTGGGAGATTCAGAATTCCCCAAACAATGACAAGTGGAAGGACTATAACGAGTACCACTGAGAATATTGTTATCCAAATCCACTTATCACGGAGCACAGCACCCATCTTTCTTGCCCAAGCAAAAAAAAGGAATAAACAGATATTTATGCTTTAAGTGCCCATAGCCTAACTTTTTGTTCTCGTACCTATCTTGATAGAACAAAATCCTTCTTTCTCATGAAAAGTATAATCAGTGTTGTTGTCAGTAAGGAAACCAAAATCGAGGCTAGAAGTGCCTTGATTGTAAACTCTGGTATTAATAGGGCTTGACTTGTTGGGTGTGAATAAGTGAAATATGCATAGATAAACAAATCATCCTCCCATTTTTTCATGTTTGAAGGAGGAATTCCATTAACTAAAATAGTGAAATTATCGCCCCATAGTTTTCTCACGAGCTCCTTCTGGATACTTATCCTGCAAAAACCCAAAGTTTGAGCTGAACCTGTAAAATTGAGACTTATCTTGCTCTCCAAAGGAAAAACCTTGAAAATATGTTCACTGGAATTAGAAATGATTGTTATGAAATGTTCGCTGTTGTCCCATGTAAACGTGTGATTAGAAAAGATTCCAGCAAGTGGATAGTTGTCCATGTTACTGGGGTTGATAGTATGGGGCATATCGTCAATGCCGTCCAAGTCATTGTCTACGACCACATTGTTACTCCAGTAGTTCCCACCTACAGCGCGAGTGTTATTCCACGAGTTGACTGAATTGTCCGTGTGGAACACTTGTGATGTGTTGTTGATGAAATTGTTGTTGAAAATAAGGTTCTGACTGCTGTTTTGAACTGCGAAACCCCAACTGTTTTCAGAGAATTTGTTTCCACAAAAGACATTGTAGGCTGACCCGCTCAACAATGCTCCCGATCTAGTGTTAGCCCTGATCTCGTTTTTGCAAAACTTGTTGCTTATTGCGCCGATCGCTTGAATCCCATCGTCATTGCCAGCAATGTTGTTTTCTTGAACAAGATTTCCAGTGCTGCGCTTCTCCGGAACGAGTGGAGAATACGAAAATTGCAGGCCGATCTGGTTGTTAGAAAAGTTGTTTTTTGAGATGTCATTATCGTTTGACAAGTCAAGCAGGAAACCTGCATAATTTTCTTGAATGTTATTTTGAGTTATAATGCTACTGTTCGAGGATACGAAGTGAATCCCATAATTGTTGCTTGCGAAAGTGATGTTTTGTATCGTAATTGAAGTTGAATATACTGCGATCACTCCATCAAAATTTTTTTCAAGTTTTAGATCTTTGACTATGACATTTGTAGAGTTGACCAAGGCCACATAGCCAGCGTTGGATGAAATGGTTTTGTTTTTTTCATTAATCAAATAACGTATTGGTTTTCCTTCAACAAGGTTTGAATCGTCAATATTATGTAGGAAGTGTGCCAAAAAAAGGCCCCACACTCCAAAGTTGAAACTATTATTCGCCATGCTATTGTTTACTAGCGTAATGTTAGAAGAATCCCAAATGCGTATTCCATGCTGGCTATCGACGACAACATTGTCAAGGATTTGATTATCATGAGATTGTTGAATATATATACCAGCCCGAGCTCTTATGTCCCCTTCTATTCGAAATCTTGCGAAAGTAACATTGTTAGCTCTGATATTTACTACATCGCCACCTTCAGAACTTCTAATTATTGTTGGTGCTGTATCACTTCCATAAATCTTCAGGGATTTGGTTATGTCAATATGTTCATTATATGTTCCATTCTTCACAAATATCGTGGTTCCTTCAGACGCATTGTCGATTGCCGATTGAATTGTAGGATGTTGATCTGGAACCACTATAAGAGGTGATGTGTCTAGCTTTAAGCTTGGATTAACTGCTGCAACATATTGAGAAATCATGATTAGAAAAATCAGAATGACTAGAAATCTGTATTTCATTCCATTCCTCTACAAACCCATTTGCTAGTTTCCTTTTTGAGCAAAGTTTCCGATGGTCCCCCAATGATTGTTGTTTTTTAATCTTATTATTTGTTTCGTGCCATATCACTATGTAGAAATTGTATAATGACCTTTCAGTAGATAATCATGTTTCTGAATTTTGAAAAAAGTTTATGAGAAGGGACGCACCTCAGAATAATTGAGAGGAGCATCTGAGAAGGAAAATGAACAAGATTGCTATAGCTCTTGGCACCATTCTTATTCTTTCTGGATTGATTTTGCTTTCAGTACAGGGAACCCAACAGCTTACAGTCAATGGGAAAGATCAGTGGTACAAGGAAGTCGAGGAAGCATGGAGTATTCCACCCGCCTACTTCAAAAAGGGAGAAATCTTAAGCCTGAAGTATAGGGTTGGATCCAATTGGGGTTGGCCGCCAAACGATTCAACTTCAATTGAAGGTATATTGTTCGAACGTGTGAAAGTCTTATTTGTTAGATTTACAGAAACCTCGTCTGGCAATTATACCGAATTTGCCGTGATATTGATTATACCTGCTCCACCATATGACCCCTCAGAAATATCCGCACATCCCCGAATAGAAATGACTCACAATGGTGGGGTGCTTGCAGTATTGAACTACACCAAAGTAGATGAATATGGAACTGTGCAATACTATACTGAAGAAAACATTGGAGGAATGGCGAAATACAATGGAAGTTATGCGGTGGCGACAGAACTTTATGTCGAAGGCGGTCCAAGACTACAAAACATTGTGGAAGAAAACAATCAAACACATACGGAATGGGTGGACCCGGATCCTCCTCCAAATCTTTATTTGTACAATTTGAGTGTAGGGGTTTCATACCCCTACAAATCTCTCCTGATAGCAAGCCCAGTAACGATAGGCATAGGGGTCGCTGCTTTTGTTTGGGGAACCAAGACAAACAAGAGCAAAATCCCACACAAGAAACTTATTCAAGCAAAATAAATCTGACACTCCGATAAACTATGGGAGACGCCCATTTCCAAGTTTCTGACAGAAACTAGGATGTAACATTCAGCCATGTCTGGCTATTGTAGTATTTGCTAAAAGTCTACCAAAATGAAATTAGAGAGTTAAATCTAGCGATTGAATACACATATGAAATCGATAAAAAGCCACAAGCAGAACGTAACATGGAAGGTGATTATTCCCATAATGAATCCCAAAAGTCCCTAAGCACGGCCATTTTAGACTTGTTAAAAACTAACAAATAGACAATTGCAGATGTACTTATGAGCGAACCAATAACTAGGCCTATGACACTCGCTACTGCAAAGCCGAGCGTGCCGCCAATGAGGACCAAGTAGACAATCCTTTTGTTGATGATTTCTAAAAACATCGTAATAAAAAGCAATAAGACCATATTTGCTGTGGCTCCCCACAGTAGCATTGTTGTAACGTACAGGTCACCTTCCCGAACGTCTGGTCCAGGAAAGATTGGATATGCCTGCTCTCCAGGTCCATAATTAGGGTATAATATCATTGAAACGTTCCCTGTAAAATGCCCGGTTCCTGCAAACCAGTAGTAAGGATAAAGAATTGGGTTGTAAACGATGTCACAATAGAAGCGTCCTATAGCATAGGTTCCATAACTTCTGAATCCCAGGGGATATGGGAGTTCTTTGATTGATATGACATGATAACCTATGTTGGCAAAAAATCCGAGAAGAAGCATAAGTAGGGTGAAGGCTAAAGCAAAAATGACCCTTTTGAGTACTTTTACATATTTTGTTCTTGGACCTTGCAATGTTAAGTCCTCATAATTCTTAGAAAAAACTAAGCCTTTAAGCCTTTGCTCTCGAGAGCAGCTGTTCACAATAAAAAAAGGGAGAAGATTGACCTTATTTTTGCAAAGGAGTAAGCGTTAGCATCGTCGATTCATTCAAATCGATGGGAGAACCAGTAGAATCGATTATTTCCGTTTCAAGAAATCCTTGTTTCAAGACTATCGTTGGCTCCTTATAGTTATCTATAAAG
>Ga0129297_10000862_pt1 | contig 15030 bp, 12 predicted proteins | sample I18A1metaG_FD_94708 | JGI IMG/M metagenome (GOLD analysis project Ga0129297, IMG submission 94708) | Lake sediment bacterial and archeal communities from Gulf of Boni, Indonesia to study Microbial Dark Matter (Phase II) - ​I18A1 metaG | ecosystem: Environmental > Aquatic > Freshwater > Lake >... | reverse complement strand
GTGTAGCCGGGAACCGTGTTATAAGTAACACCATCATCCAAGATGGCGCGTTTGACCGAATGTGTGTGGACCAAGACGGTTGTCCCGCATGCGGGACAACCCCCTGCGGGGGCAACAAAAGCCCATTCAATGGCCTGTCCTCCCCAGCGCTGCATACCTCTTTGAGTCTTCGAGCCTTAGCGGTGGGGTTTGGTTGCGGCTTGACGGCCGCGTCAAGACTTTGGAGGCGCCAATCGCAAGGGGCTCCCCTTGTGTGATTCAAGCACTGCCGATCTCAAGTCATAAATGGTTGCCGGGCCCTCGGCTCGGACAGAGGTAACGGGGTGGCCAGGGATCTCGCTTGCCGGAAGTCACACACCAAGCTTCCAGGATAGCTTTGGCATGACCCAATGAAACTTCATGAGATCTTGATTGGCGAGAGAGTGGTCGGCACCGCATCTAGAGTATTCATTGTGGCCGATGTTGGCATGAGCCACGGCGGAAGCGTCAGTTTGGCGCGCAAGCACATCGATGCCGCGGCCGACTGCGGCGTCGATGCCGTGAACTTTCATATCTTCCGTGCCGAGAAGATGATGATCCATCCGCAGCACTGGACCCTCCACAAGGACCAGGGAGCTGAATCCGCCTACCAGGCTTACCATCGTCTTGAACTCCATTGGGAAGATTACGAAGAGCTCAAGAAACTTGCCGATGCCAGAGGCCTGGCGTATCTTCCGACGCCCTGTGACGAGGAGAGTGTGGATTTCCTCGATTCTCTGGGGGTGGCTGCTTTTAAGATAGCTTCCTCGGACATTACCCACACTCCTCTGCTGCGGCACGTTTCCGGCAAAGGCAAGCCGATCCTGCTTTCAACCGGCATGTCTTATCTGAGTGAGGTTGTGGATGCGATTTGGACGCTCAAGGCGTCGGGCGCCAAGGAAATCCTCCTGCTCCATTGTGTCTCGGCCTATCCGGCTGCTCCCAAGACGCTGAACCTGCGGGCCATCGAAACCCTTCGTGATTATTTTCAACTGCCGGTAGGTTTCTCAGACCATAGTCCGGGAATCCTCATGGCACCGATTGCGGTCGCGCTGGGTGCAGTGGTCCTGGAGAAGCACCTTGCGCTGGACAGGCAGTCTCCCTGCCTGGAAGGCGAAGGGAGCGTAGACGCGGAAGAACTGCGTTCGCTGGTGCGCAATCTGCGCACGGTAGAATCGAGCCTCGGAGACGGGAGGAAGCGGCCGTCGAGTGTCGAGGAGGAAAACCGCCTTGTATATCGCCGCAGCATCGTCGCCGCGGTTGACATTCGGACCTACGAGACTATCGAGCCCTGGATGCTGGCGTTCAAGCGGCCCGGAAGCGGCTTGGAGCCGCGGCAGTTCGAGAAAGTGATCGGCATGAGAGCCCGTCGGAACATACCCAGGGACTCGATCCTGCGTTGGGAGGATCTCACGCCAACATCGTCGCCCCAAACCGATGTCGAGCCCCTGACGGGCTCTCCTGGTTCGGCTTGAGGGAGCGATGATCCGCCCCAGGTTGAACTCATGCGATGATCAGTTCCGGTTCCAGACGAAGGCTCCAAACTCCTTCCTTATCTTGAAGCCGAGGCGCTGATACCACTCGAATGCACGGCGATTCTTACGAGTCACGGTCAGACAGACGCTCCTGAATCCCGATGCTTTAAAACGGGAAAGTGACTGGTGAATAAGCGCAGTTCCCACCCCGCGGCCTTGATGCGCCGGCAGCACAGCGATTTGGGGAATCATACCGACGCTCCTGGAGATGCGTGAGCTAATGACGAATCCGCACAGGGAACTCTGGCTGTCCAAGGCGGCAAACGATCCCTCAGGCCGGAATATTCCGCAGCCGGGATTCTCCGTCAGGCTGCGAAGGTAGCTGGCACACCCGTTCACGGAACCGTAGTCCTCGCATATCAAGGCGTCGGTCTCATCGCGATAGCTCATGAAAGCGACTTCAGCGGCAAGCAGCGCGCACGCTTCATTCCAGGAAACGATCCTGACGTCCGGATGAGAATGTCGATCCGCCGGATACGTGCCTAGCGGTAGCTCAAGGTAACATCGAGGATAGTGCTGAAATCCGTGCTTTGTGAACTGTTCTACGAGCTTCACGGTGTGAAACGGGATGATCTGGGATTCGATTCTCCTTATCTGCGGGGTCCTTCGAAGCGAGTCTACGGCCAGTGCAAGGATAGGAGCCGTCACCTCTTGAGGGCCGTCTGGGTCCGAAACAAACAGCGTGCCGATTATGCCTTTGTGGCCGTGCAGGAGGTAGTAGGTGTAGCCGAGCGCGCGGCTCGCATCTGCCGCCACGTAACCGGGCAGCAGGTCCCGCTCCAGAAACGACGCCAGGATTCGGCGAACGGGCGAATAATCCCAGCCCAACTCCTTCATCCAGGCTTGTTCTTCTTCGAGCATGAGTGCCGCGACGGCTCCCGGGTCGGCACGGTTCAGGGGCACGAGCTTCAGGTTCCGCATATCACGTTGTAATAGTCTTGGCTCTGATAAGACTGATTCACGGCATCATGGATGTGCAGCCAGGTTTCGCCGGGCACTGAGAAAAAGGCTTCGACTATGTGCGGGTCGAATTGCGATCCGGAGCAGCGAAGGATTTCCTGAGTGGCCGACTCGAAGGTCAGGGCCTCTCGATAGGGACGGTCGCTGGTCATCGCGTCCAGGGTGTCAGCCACTGAGAAGATCCTGGCTCCCAGCGGGATGTCAGTCCGGCCCAATCGATTGGGATATCCTCTGCCGTCCCACCGTTCCTGGTGGGCTAGCACGATTTCAGCCGCCGGATCCAGGAACTTGATTCCTTGCAGAATCTCGTATCCAATCTGAGGATGTTTCCTCATCACCACCCATTCCTCGACGGTGAGCTTGCCCGGCTTTAGCAGGATGGAATCCGGGACGCCGATCTTTCCCACGTCGTGCAGCAAGGCGCCCCGTCCCGCCTGGACGAGTTCATCCCCTTCCAACCCGATCCGCCTTGCCAAGGCCAGCGTGTATTCCTGCACCCTCTTGGAATGAGCCTGCGTCTCGTGCTCTCGCGCATCCAGGGCTGCCACGAGAGCCTCCAGAGTGATGTGATAGCTGTCTTCGAGCTCTTTGAGCGTCCCGCTGAGTTCCCTGGCTCGCTCTTGGACCTTTTGCTCCAGCAACTGCTGGTAAAGGCGGTTTTCGAGAATAAGCTGGCGTCGTTCGAGCGCCCGGTCCACGGCCCTCTGGACCGCCGGAAGCTCGAAAGGCTTCGTGATGTAGTCGCTGGCTCCCATCCTCAGGCACTCCACCGCCACGGCGATATCGGTGACTCCTGTGATCATGATGACGGCGGTGTCGGGATCGTTCTTCCTGATGAATGGGAGGAGTTCGGTGCCGGTCATGCCTGGCATCATGACATCGCTGAGCACCAGAGAGAACTTGTCTCGCTTGAGTTTGTTCAGAGCGTCGAACGCACTGTGGGATGTGACGCACTCTCCATACCTGTCCGCCAGCAGGCGCATCAACACCGAGCGCACGTCTGCCTCATCGTCCACAATGAGGATTCGAGCCGGGGGTCTCTTGTTGCTCATGAGGGTAGAACGGGCACCTATTCCTGCCCGGGAATCTTATCCTTGTGGGCCTCTATTTGCCGAATGACATCGAAGTGTTGTCTGCGCATGATCTCGGCCACCTGCGCACGGTCCCTCTCATCGCGGATGGTCGTCGGGTATTCCGACCTGGTCGAAAGCACGACCTTCCCTTGGTGAAAAACCTGGGTCCGGATGTATCTGCCGGCGTATCCGACGTCCTCGGTCTGGATGTGGAAGTTCTTCCCCATGACCTCGAGGTTGTCGTTCAATCCCATCGTGGGAGTAAGGGGCGCATCGATCTCCGCCGCGCTCCGCCGCTGCTGAGCTTCTGGACTCACCGAGTTCAGCAGGCGCACGACGCAATCGCGTACCTGCCTCGGGGCGACACCCTCCGGATCTTCAAAGTCCAATGCTCCCAGTTGCCTCCCTGAACGGAATACGGCTGGATCGGAGGCGATGAGACCACAGAAGCGGATATCGACGTTTAACAGTTTCCTGGTTGCCAGTTGCATGATCTCCGCAGCCCGTTGATCCTGATCCGATCCTGCTTGGTTGATAATCAGAAGAGGGCGGCAACCGTGCACCAGGGCCGCGACGCCTTCTGCCAAGTCGGGATCCGTTGTGCAAAGGAGTTCGTAAAAATCCATCATTGTGAACGGCTTGGTTTCGCTCTGGGCGAGGCGCAAGTGCTGCAGGGCATTCCTGATTGCCTCGTGTGATCCAAATCTCTTCTCCACACGCTGATACAAGGCACTTGTCAGGAAGGATATGGCGCTCTTCACCGTCTGAAGCTCCGGCGTGATGACCAGGATGCCTTGGCGAGCAACATTGAAAAAACCCAGCACGCTCCGGGATGCACCCGAGCCCGTATCCAGCAAGACGTGCGCCCCAGTCAGTGAGGAGACGAATTCCAGCATCTGAGCGATAAGGGCTGGATCGAGGTTAGCTCCGCTGCTCCGCGTGCAGCAGATCAGGCGCAGCCCAGGCTGGACGGTCGGTAACAGCGCGCTCTCGATCGAAGCGTGCGTTGTCAAAACCTCGAGCAGCGTCGTGCCAGGATTGTCAATCCCGAGGTATGAGCGCAGATTACCCGGGTTGAGATCGGCATCCACCAGAACCACCGATCTTCCCATGCGCGCCAGCGCCACTCCCATGGCAGCGGTCAAGGTGCTTCTACCTACGGCTCCCTTTCCCCCGCCCACGGACCATGTGAACTGGTTGCTTGCCGACATACGAATATCCCCAGGAACTAAGGGCTTTATCGACGGCCGCATGCCAAACTTTATCTCGGCAGGCGCAACGCAAACTAGGCAGCGGGCACCAATGAGAGCCTTCTAAGGGAGCACCGGAACCGTGGGATGATGTTTCGCCTTGGACCCAGGACGAGAACAGGTGATGGCCAACTTGGCAGGACGATCCGGGGAAGCATTTGAAGTAAAGCCAAAAGTGTACAGAGTACGGATCTGGTTGAACAGCCGGCGAACCAAGTCCTCGGGGTGATCGCCGGAATCTACGGTAAAGAAAGCGTCGCCCGCGGTGGCTTGTCCCAGCTCCTTCAGCGCTCCGCGGCTTAGGGACGGCTGCATGCCTGCGCGGCTTCCCCCCAGCCTCGACGCGAAACTCACCAGGAAAAGTTCGACGTTCGAGGAAGTAATCAAGTTCTTGAGGGCTTTCCATTTCCCTAAGGATTCGGCATCCAGAAGATCGAGGAATACGATGAGGACTCTTCGTTTTTCATGACGCTCATTCATCCTGGATACACTGGAGAACAGACCGCTATAGAAAAAAGCATCTTCCGGGTTCCCTCTCCCCCGCAACCGCTGGATCGAATTTTTTGCCTCAAAGCCGTCCGTGGTGGATTCAAGAACAACCTGAAAATCCTTCTCGTAGGCGCCGATCCAAAGGGTATGGCGGCGCAGGTGTTTGTCGATCAGTTCGTACGCCATGTCGCGGGCAGTAGTCGCGCTGGAGATATTGAATCCGCCCCGACGAATCTCGTCACCCGTTTCGGGGAACATGGCGCGGCTGAAAAGCAGGCCGTAGACGGTGGGGAGCTCGTCCTTCGCCATGAATTCCAGCTTGCGCGGCTGCCCGTCTTCCAAAACTTGCACCTCTTCCCGGCTCAGATCCTCTATGAAGAGATTGTTTCTGTCGGTGAAACTGGCGGTCACGTAGACGGGCGCCTGCTGGGCAACACCAAGGGATGGCAAGAGGAGCATACACCAGAGAGGAGCCAGGCATCGGCAACGCCGAAGCAGGTGTCTCTGGTGCTTCATCGCCCCTCCTTCCGGCGACGGATGTTCCATGGGAAGCTTCATAATAGCACCGCCCCCGGGAAAAACCACGGATACAATAACGTCGAGCGCAGGAACCTCCATACCCATCGCCGTGGAAACGTAGGCCATCTCCCTCAGCAGCCTTCGAAGCCAGTTCCGCCGCAGGCCCGGCTCGGCACAAAGCTGTTGAGTTTTTGAGCACCGTTTGGTAGCTTTCATTCTTACGGTAGGCCGCCTCGGGCGATCGCTGGAAAAGCGCAGAAGCGCACTGATGCAAACGCAGATCATTCCACCAATCCAAGTTCAGGCAGAACGGCTGAGGAGCACTCTGATCTCCCGCTGCAGATTGCTGCCGGAAATCAAATCCTGGTCTCGCGACATATTGCTTGCGCTAGCGACTGCATTATTTATCGTGATCTTCGTAATTCAGCCGGTCAAGGTCGAAGGTACCAGCATGCAGCCTCGGCTTTTCGACCAGGAGCGAATCTTCGTGAATCGGTTCATTTACAGGTTCGCTGATATTCACCGAGGGGATATCGTAGTGTTCTGGTATCCCAGGGATAGGCACAAGTCCTTCATTAAGAGGGTACTGGCGGTGCCGGGCGATGAGGTGGAGATTCGACATGGATCCGTTTATGTCAATCGTAAGAGGATCGACGAACCCTACTTGAGCCCGGAGTTCCGTGATCACGATTCTATTGCGAAGCAGGTCGTTCCTGAAGGGATGTATTTTGTGTTGGGCGACCATCGCAACTCCAGCAACGACAGTCGCAACTGGGGATACGTATCCCGTGATCTGATCTATGGCAAGGCGGTATTTCGTTATTGGCCTGCTTCACGCGTCGGCCCCGTGGATTAAGACCTACGGCGCCTCGTGCCGAGAACAGAACCCCCCGTTCTCTGGGATCGATCTCCTCTCCTTTCTCAACCAATAAATGATGAAGGCGATCCTGGCACTGGAAGACGGCCGCACATTCACCGGCCGCGCTTTTGGCGCCGTCGGGGAGTCGTCTGGTGAGGTGGTCTTTAACACCTCGCTCACGGGCTACCAGGAGATTCTGACCGATCCGTCCTATGCCGGGCAGATCGTGGTCATGACCTACCCGCACATCGGGAACTATGGGGTCAACGAACAGGACGAGGAGGCTAGCCGGCCGTTCGTAGAAGGGTTTGTGGCGCGCGAGTTCAGCGCCATCCATTCCAATTGGCGGGCCCTGGAATCACTGGAGGATTACCTCAAGCGGCACGGCATTGTGGCGGTTTGGGACGTGGACACGCGCGCACTGGTCCGCCACATCAGAACCCGGGGCGCGCTGCGGGGCGTCATCAGCTCCGCGGATCTGGATCCGCGACGTCTCGTGGAACGCGCCCGATCGGTGCCGAGCATGCTGGGATGCGATCTGGCGTCATTGGTTACGTGCGCGGCACCGTACGATTGGCCCCGGCCGGGGACGGATGACATCGCCGATACTTTCAGGATCGTCGCCTATGACTTCGGCATAAAGCGAAACATACTGAGGAACTTGGCACGCGTCGGCGGCAACGTTACCGTCGTGCCCGGGACTACGGGCGCGGAAGATATCCTAGCCCTCAGACCGGACGGGGTATTCCTGTCTAACGGACCTGGGGATCCAGAGCCGGTCGAGTACGCGGTAAAGAACATCCGCCGCCTTCTGGGGCGGTTGCCCATTTTCGGTATCTGCCTGGGCCACCAACTCATGGGGCTGGCGTTCGGCGGCCGGACCTTCAAGCTGAAATTCGGTCACCGAGGCGGGAACCAGCCTGTCAAGAATCTGGTCACTGGGCGCGTGGAGATAACCGCCCAGAACCATGGCTTTGCGGTGGATGCCGAATCGCTCAATCCGGCCCTGGTCGAATTGACGCACATCAATCTCAATGACCAGACGGTCGAAGGCATGCGGCACCGTTCGCTGCCGGCCTTTTCTGTCCAATACCACCCCGAGGCTTCCCCGGGACCGCACGACTCGCACTATCTTTTCGATGAATTCAAACGACTCATGATGGAGTTTCGGAAGTAAGCATGCCCAGGCGGACGGACATCAAGAAGATCCTGATCATTGGCTCTGGACCCATAGTCATCGGTCAGGCGTGCGAGTTCGACTATTCCGGCACACAGGCGTGCAAGGCACTCCAGAGCGAGGGATTCGAGGTGGTGCTGGTGAACTCCAATCCGGCGACCATCATGACCGATCCAGAACTCGCGGACCGCACCTATATCGAGCCGCTCACGAGCGAGTCGATTGCGGCCGTTATTGCGCGCGAAAGACCCGACGCCCTGCTGCCGACGGTCGGCGGCCAGACCGGATTGAACGTCGCCGTGGAGCTGGCCAGGTCGGGCGTTCTGGAACATTACGGCGTGGAGATGATCGGTGCCAAACTGCGCGCGGTGGAAGTGGCCGAAGATCGCCAGCTGTTCAAAGACGCCATGACCGAGATCGGCCTGCAATCTGCGCACTCACAGCTCGTGCGGAGCCTCGGGGAGGCCAAGGAGTTTCTGGGACTGGTCGGTCTTCCTGCGATCATACGCCCGAGCTTCACGCTCGGCGGAACCGGCGGCGGTGTGGCGTTCAATACTGAGGAGTTTGAGACCATCGTCGAACGCGGGCTGGACGTTTCGCCCGTGCACGAAGTCCTGGTCGAGCAGTCTCTACTGGGCTGGAAGGAGTTCGAGCTCGAGGTCATGCGCGACCTTGCCGACAACGTCGTGATCATCTGCTCGATTGAGAACTTCGATCCCATGGGCGTGCATACCGGCGACTCCATCACGGTCGCTCCGGCACAGACTCTCACCGACAAAGAGTATCAGGTGATGCGGAATGCGGCGCTGCGCATCATCCGCCGAGTGGGGGTTGAAACGGGCGGCTCCAACATCCAGTTTGCCGTCCATCCCAACGATGGGTCCCTGGTGGTGATCGAGATGAATCCCAGGGTCTCTCGCAGTTCAGCACTGGCATCCAAGGCCACGGGTTTCCCCATCGCCAAGATCGCCGCCAAACTGGCCATCGGCTATACGCTTGACGAGATCCCCAACGACATCACCCGGAAGACCCCCGCCAGCTTCGAGCCCACTATCGATTATGTTGTGGTCAAGATCCCCAAATGGAACTTCGAGAAATTTGCCGAGGCCGATCCGACGCTGGGTACCCAGATGAAATCGGTGGGCGAGGTGATGGCTATCGGACGCACCTTCAAAGAAGCTCTGCTCAAAGGGGTGCGTTCGCTGGAACGGGGCAAGAGCCTGGCATCGGAGGTCATCGACCAGGAGAACCTGGTCCGAAACCTCATGACGCCGGTTCCTGGGCGCCTGGCATACATTCACCATGCCCTGGAATCGGGCTGCAGCCTGGATGAAGTGCACCGGCTCACCAGGATCGATCGCTGGTTCCTGAATCAGATTGATGAGATTGTGGATCTCGAGCGCCGTGTCGGCGCCTGCGCCTTGAGTACCCTGCCGGCCGATTTGCTGCGCGAGTCCAAGCGCGCCGGTTTGTCCGATCAGTCCCTCTCCGAGTTGCTCAGACCGGAAAACGGCTCTCGTCCTGGAGCGGACCAGGTAAGACGGCGCCGGCATGACCTTGGCATCCGACCAGTCTTCAAACGGGTTGACACGTGTGCCGCGGAATTCGAGTCCAACACCCCCTATCTGTATTCCACCTATGAAGTCGAATGCGAAGCCGATCCGACGGACCTGAAAAAGATCGTAGTCTTGGGGAGCGGTCCCAATCGCATAGGGCAGGGAATCGAGTTCGACTACTGCTGTTGCCACGCCTCCTTTGCGCTCAAGGAAGCCGGTTACGAGACCATCATGATCAACTGCAATCCTGAGACGGTCTCGACCGATTATGACACTTCTGACCGCCTTTACTTCGAGCCGCTGACGTTCGAGGACGTCATGGAGGTGCTCGATGTGGAAAAGCCTCACGGAGTGATTGTCCAATTCGGGGGCCAGACTCCTCTGAACCTTGCCCTGCAGCTGCAGGCCGCGGGTGTACCGATTATCGGAACCTCGCCGGAAAGCATCGATCTGGCCGAGGATCGCAAGCGTTTCGGCCAGCTGCTGAGGACACTGCAGATTCCACAGCCGATGAACGGAACCGCGCGCTCGGCTTCGGAGGCGCGGTCGGTGGCCGCGCAGATCGGCTATCCGGTGCTGGTGCGCCCCTCCTATGTGCTGGGGGGTCGCGCCATGTCGATCGTTTACGACCAGGAATCGCTCGACCGATACATGACCACAGCAGTGGAGGCCTCGCCGGCACACCCGATTTTGATCGACAAGTTTTTGGAGAACGCCTTCGAATACGACGTGGATGCCTTGTGCGACGGCCAAGAGGTGATCATCGCCGGGGTGATGGAACATGTGGAGGAAGCGGGCATCCATAGCGGCGACAGCACCTGCGTCCTGCCTCCGATCATGATCGAGTATGACTTGCTCGAGCAGATGAAGGCTTACACTCACAAGCTGGGAATGGCGCTGCGCGTGGTCGGGCTGATGAACATCCAATTCGCCGTGCAGGGGCGCTCGGTGTACGTCCTCGAAGTCAACCCGCGAGCTTCGCGCACCGTGCCTTATGTCAGCAAAGCGACCGGTGTTCCCGTAGCCAAGATCGCGGCCCGTGTTATGGCCGGCGAGAAGCTGCGGGATCTCGGTCTGACTGATGAATTGCGCGTACGTTACTGCTTCGTCAAGTCCCCAGTCTTCCCTTTCAACAAGTTTCCCGGGGTCGATGTCATCCTGGGCCCCGAGATGAAGTCCACGGGGGAAGTCATGGGGGTGTCAGACGGGTTCGGCAGTGCGTTCGCCAAGGCGCAGATGTCCGCGGGCGTGCGCCTGCCTCGCGGCGGCACGGTGTTCCTCAGCGTGAACGATGGGGACAAGGAGGCCTTGCTGCCGATCGCACGCGATTTCGAGGCCCTCGGGTTCCACATGGTGGCAACCCGGGGAACCCATCATTTCCTCAGGTCGCATGGCGTGCAGACGGCGTTCATCTTCAAAGTCGGCGAGGGCCGGCCGAACGTGGTCGACTATGTGAAGAGCGGCAAGATCGACCTCATCATTAACACTCCCTCGGGCCGGCAGTCTCGGGATGACGAGAAAGCCATTCGTCAGGCTGGCACCCAGCACGGCCTGCCCTGCATTACCACCCTCTCCGGCGCCGCTGCCGCTGTCAATGCCGTCCGTGCTCTTCAGCGGGAAAAGTTGACCGTACGCAGCCTGCAGGAATATCACGGCGTCGTGCGGGATACCCCGGTTCGCACCCGATAGAAGATCCTTTTACCCGCCTTCCGATTCCTTCTTCTTGGGATGGTTGCCCTTAGCTCCGGGTGCCGCTTGGGATTTGTCTCTGCCGGGCATTGCCAATGTGGGGTATAAGTCGAACAGACGATCCTTGTCGATCAGCTGGATTCCTTGGGTGCGCAACCGGACGAAATGCGTGCAGTACTTGCGGTTGTCGCCGCCTATGCATTGATCCACGCAGAATAGGTCCGTATCCGTGCAATTGACGCATTCACCCAGCGAGACGCATACCTTGGGAACGGCGATCTTGCAGGTCGCGCAGATCGTGAACAAGTTCTCGCTCGCCACGTAATGCTCGCAACTCTTCAGCGCGGTATTGCCGGCGACAGGTCCAAAGATGCGGCAGCCCATGAACAGATGGGAATGGGCGCCACGATCGGCTTCGATCTGCTCGAGTGATTCGTCCACCCAGTTGATGCAGTTGCGACAGTTGATCATGAGGATTCTTTCAGTCTCTTGCGGCGCTCCACCCAGCCTTCCTTGTTTATCTGCCGCGTGCGTTCAATGCCGAGGGCGCCGGCGGGGACGTCCCTGGTGATGCAGCTGCCAGCGGCAATGTAAGCGCCGCGTCCGATGCGGACGGGCGCCACGAGCTGGGAATTGGTGCCAACGAATGCTTCATCCTCGATAATAGTGATGTTTTTGCGAACACCGTCGAAGTTGCAGGTAACCACGCCGGCGCTGATGTTAACGCGGCTGCCCACCACGGCGTCTCCTATGTAGGCCAGGTGAGCGGCCTTGGTCTCGTCTCCCAGCGTGCTCTTCTTGATCTCCACGAAATTCCCGATCCTGCACCGTTGCCCTACTACGACGTGCTGCCGTAGCCGGGCGCAGGGGCCGATCGTCGTCCCAGCGCCTACTTCGGAATCGGTGATGAGGCAGGATTCGAGGATCTGCACGTCAGGCCCGATGACGGAATCGGCGATCCTCGCGCCCGAGCGGATGATGCATCCTTCCCCGATGCGCGTCTTTCCTTCCAGGGTGACCACTGGATAGAGCGTGACGTCCTTCTCCACGACCACATCCTGGTCCACATAGGTTCGATCCGGATCGATGAGCGTGACGCCCGACGCCATCAACTCCTGATTCTTCTCTTTCCCCACTGTCAGTGATAGCTCTGCCAGCTCACGGCGAGTGTTGATTCCGCGCAACTCCTCGAAGTCGCCGTGCAGAAGGCCCTCAACCCTCAAGCCGTTGCTGTGCTGGATCCTCACTATATCGGTGAGGTAATACTCCTTCTGAACGTTGTCATCAGTGAGACGATCGAGCGATTCGATCAGTGGGCCGATCTGGAAACAGTAGAAACCCGGGTTGATTTCCGTGACGGCGCGCTGCTCGGGTGTAGCGTCCCTCTCTTCCACGATTGCTTCGATCCGGCCATCCCCGGATCGCAGGATCCGGCCGTATCCGAACGGCTGCTGGCTGTGCGCAGTGAGAAGCGTGGTCGCGGCCCCGCAGTTCCGGTGGCGTTCGACCAGGTTCCTGAGCGTGGCGGTTCTGATCCGCGGCGCGTCCCCGGACAACACCAGGACATCTCCCTTCTTACCCCGGAGAAGCTCTCTGGCAGTCATCGCGGCATGGCCCGTGCCCAACTGCTCCCGCTGCAGGACAAACCGTGCAGGCAGCCCGCCAAGCGCAGCGCGCACTTGATCGGCGTCCTGGCCGATGACGATCATGATTTCATCCGGTTCGATGCCCAGGGCAGCGTTGTAGATCATGCGCAACATCGGCACACCGCACACCTTGTGGAGTACCTTGGCGCGGTTGCTGACCATCCGGGTCCCTTTTCCTGCAGCCAGGATCAGCGCGTAGAGATCTTTCATAGAGCGGCGGTAAAACTGTTCTCTCTGGTGGCTACGGTGCGTGCCTGCCGGGATCTGTAGGCATCATGGACCGCATTAGCCAAAAGCAGGGGGTCGTGGCGGACTACTTGCTCCCTGGCCAGGAGCCTCCCTTCATATATCTGGACATTCATCTTGCGCACGTTTTCGTAGTCGCTCGCGACCGGCGCCGCGCCTTGTGCCGCGTAGCGACGCAGCACCTCTGGACCGATGGACTGACGGTTGAGGACCACGACGTCGAACAGCTGGATCCCCGCGTGGTCGCGGATTGCGGCCAGGTGATCAGAGGCGGTGTATCCCGTCGTTTCCCCCGGCTGGGTCATGAGGTTGCCGATGTAGATCTTCAGAGCGCGCGACTTGCGTATCTCGCTCACGATCCCCCTGACCAGCAAGTTTGGTAGGAGACTGGTATAAAGGGACCCCGGACCGACGGTGATGATGTCAGCGGCCCGAATGGCTCCTAGCGCCGCCGGTACGGCTCGGCAACCGCGGGGCAATAAAGCTATTCTTTTGATCCGCGCCCGGCTCCGGGAGATCCTGGATTCTCCCCGGATGCGGGAGCCGTCTTCGAGAAAGGCCTCCAGGCGAACGTCGTCCAAGGTGGAGGGATAGATGCGCCCCTTGATGGCGAGCACATCCGAACTGACTTGGACCGCCTCGAGGAAGTCGCCGCTAACCGCAGTCAGCGCGGTAAGGAAGAGATTGCCAAAGCTGTGACCCTGCAAGCGCCCGGATCGTGGAAACCTGAATTGAAAGAGCTTGGATAGCAGCGATTCATCCGTGCTCAGCGCGACCAGGCAGTTTCGAATGTCCCCGGGCGGCAGGACCTGGAACTCCCGCCGTAACTGACCCGAACTCCCCCCATCATCCGTCACGGTAACCACGGCCGTCAACCGCGCCAGCCAGGGCTTGATCTTAGGGGCTTCCAGGACCGGGTGATCAAGGACCGAATGCTTGAGCCCTTTCAGCAGGCAAGATAATCCGGTCCCCCCTCCGATGGAGACGACGCTGGGCAAATCAGTCAAGGTCATGATGAGGAGGTCTCGCCCGGAACCGGCGGAATCAGGCCAACGAGATCGGTGAATTCCCTGTGCGCGTGCAACGAAGAGAAGTCGGCGTCGTTCTTTGCGTACACGCGGTTGTCCTCGCTGAGTTCGATAGCCCGGCGGAGGCACCGCACGGCTTCCTCCGCTTCGCCCTTCTTCGCCAGCGATGCCGCCAGCGAGTAGTAGATGTGGTCCGTGTCCGGGTGTTTCTCGAGCGACTGGCGGAAGTAGGCTACGGCAGCATCGTATGCGCCTCGGTTATGTTCCATCACTCCCAGCGTGTATAGCTGGTCATTGGTGATCGCGGGCTTCCTATGCGCCGCTTCCTCCCGGTCGCAAATCTGCAGGTAGCTCCGCGCGCGGGCCAGTATGACCGGCTCTCCGGGGTGTTGCTCGAACAACGACTGCAGTTCCAAGCGGGCCTTCTTGAACTCCTTCTGATAGATGAACTTGATCCCTTTTTCCAGCAATCCGAGCGCGGCTGAAGTGCTCCGGGTATCGCGCAGCAGCCGAGGAGGAGGGATCGGGGCCGGCAGCGGAACACCGTACACGATGCGTTTGCGTGGCAGAGGCTGCGCAGGCGCCGGTTTCTGCGCTACGTGTGCCGCCGCCTTGCGCCCCCGTATCGGCGATGGCTTACGCTTCTTAGATGGGGCGAGTTTTTTCTTTGCTGCAGGCCGCTTCCCGCCTGCCCTCGGCTTGGTTTTCTGCCGAACGGCCGTTCTCTTGGCCGCCTTCGCGCTTTTCTGTGGTCTTGCCCGCTGTCTGATTTTTCTGGCGCGGCCCTTTGCCATCTGCTAGCCTCTAACCCTTTTCACATCAATAAGATATGTGCAGAATCCGGACGATTCAGAATTTGCAAGTTATTATTAGGAGAATTCGGACGATAAGTCAAGCGCAAGATCGGAAAGACTTTTGAGCGTTAGAGTTACTGGTGCGAGTTCGCCTTTTGTTGTCCTTCAGCGGGTTCTTCATGATATAAGAT
>Ga0129297_10000859_pt1 | contig 15043 bp, 14 predicted proteins | sample I18A1metaG_FD_94708 | JGI IMG/M metagenome (GOLD analysis project Ga0129297, IMG submission 94708) | Lake sediment bacterial and archeal communities from Gulf of Boni, Indonesia to study Microbial Dark Matter (Phase II) - ​I18A1 metaG | ecosystem: Environmental > Aquatic > Freshwater > Lake >... | reverse complement strand
GAGGTTCATAACCGCTACTGTCGGCTCCATTCTGATTAACCTAAACGTCATCTTCACTACTCTCCTTTCAGCAGCTTTCCTGAAAGAGTCGATCACGGCAAGGAAGCTTGTTGGCGTGTTCTTGGCTTTTGTCGGGGTGACGGTGCTTACGACCAGAGGCGCACCTGCAAGCGGACTCGACTCGTTTGAGTCGATCGGCGCGTTACTCATGATCGGCGCAGCGCTCTGCTGGGCAGCCTACTCGATCTTAGGTAAGAATACTCTCAGCCGCTATTCTGCAACCGCAGCCACATCAGTCACATTCTGTCTAGGAACCCTGTGCCTCATTCCATTCGCTATAGCTGAGGCGTCCTACGAGACCCTTGTGAATGCATCATGGATTACGTGGTTCAGCATTCTCTACCTAGCAATCCCAAGTTCGGCCATCGCGTACCTTCTATGGAACCATGTGCTAGAACGCGTTGAGGTAACTAAACTGGCTGTGTCGCTCTATGCGATACCGTTACTGACAGAGATCTTTTCGTATGTGTTCCTTGGAGAGGTCATTACCTACGCCTTAATCCTAGGTGGCGGTTTCGTCATTGCCGGAATATATCTGACTGAATCATCAAGGGACCGTGGAACGGGCTTGGGCTCGAAACAGGAAAAGCAGAAGGCTTCCAAGAAGTCGAATCAAGAGTGACCTCTCGAACGATTAACGTTTGATCCAACCATACTGGTACACCGGCGAAGAGAAACCTTAAGTGTAATAAGAATTTTGTTAGCCTTGCCGGTGCTGTTCAGATGGTGAGTCGACGCGACCTACACGTAGCGGTTGCTGCGGTTGGAGGCACGTTCGACCTGCTGCATAAGGGACATAGACAACTCATTGACACAGCCTTCATAGTCGGTGACAAAGTAATTGTTGGACTCAGCGACGAGAATTTTGTGAAGAAGTTGCATAAACCCCACAGGGTCGAGAACTATGCCGCTAGAGAACTTGAGCTGAAGGAATTCCTCGAGGGAAGAGGCTGCTTGTCGAGGGCGGAGATAATACCGCTTAGAGACCGATACGGGCCGACGATAAACGATGGCGAGATAGAGGCGCTCGTGGTAAGTAAGAGGAGCGAACCCTTCTCGACTCAGATAAACGAGATCAGAAAGAGCAAGGGGTTGAAGCCTTTGGAGATAGTCTCGATAGACATGGTACTCGCTCAGGATCGGGTACCCATCTCGACAACGAGAATTCGAAGGGGGAAGATTGACCGCGAGGGTAGAGTCCTACGTTCTTCTTGACGCTATCGCGTCTGCAGTTGATATGCACAACTACTCAACAAATAATCATCTAAAGAGCCTGTCCCTAGATTCTAGCCTACTACGCAACATAACAGAGACAGTAACTTCCGACCCCCCTAGGGGGGAGGGGGGGTTAACTCAACGCAGAGACAGGCGCAGAACAATCAGTAAAGGGACACGCTCCTAAGAAACAGAGATCAGGCGTGATCGGGTCAAAGTGATTCTTTGTGTGTAGGTTATGTCCTAGTCTACTGTGATCCTCTAGTTTGTTAAGAAACTTTTTTTGTTTGTGTACTCCTTCCCGCCTTGGCTAAGAGCGTCTCTTCAATCTGTTTGGTCGTCCTCTCCAGCGCTGACAGTTGCTTCTCTATCTCGTCGACTTTATGTTGATTCATGACGGCTGAGACCGTTTTGACGGCTCGTAGCACTAAGAAATCCATAACCTGGCAAGTTTCTCCTTGTTTGTTTCGATGGCTTTGTCAAAGCAGAATTCAGCTACTCGTCCGGTGACCAAGCTTAATTGGTGAAAGTATTATGCATGTTTGGTGCGCTTACACAAATTACACTGGCTCACCTTCGATTCGCCAATCAGGCCCGAACCAATGCAATCTGCCGTGACGCTAAGAGTGTCCGTGTCGCCGTAATGCGAGTCTCCCGTTCTTCACTCGCACTTCTCTCTCATTAATCAGATGGTTGATTCTACTTCTGAGCTTATAGTCAGGATATTTGACGAGTTCTTTGATCTGTTTTAACGTTGTGGCCTTCCATTTCCCGATTGATTTGAGAATGGTTTGGTCAATGCAATGATTGAGGAGCTTGTTATAGAACGGAGCTCTGATGTTCGTTTTCTTTTCTATGACTTCAATACTGTCCAAGAGTGGTAAACAGAAGTTTCTTCCTGTCTTCTGCTCCTGAAGAAGAAGCTCCTCAAACACCACTCCCCATTTGAATCCCGTGGATTTCGCGAGATCGATCATGTCGTAGATGTCGCCTTCTCTATCGGTAATCGACTTCAGGAGAAAGATGTCCTCGTTACTCATTAGAAACAGTCTCAGACTGTCTATCGACTTCATTTCGCACCTATCTTTTATTGGCTGGGACAAGCGGAATGCATTGCAGATGATGTTCACAAAGAGATCAACTCGTGGGTAATTCTCTTTCACGTATATTCCGGTAGGCTTGAGTCTTTCATCAGTCCTTGAAATCTTTACTAGCCGCTGGTATCCGAGAGCTCTGAGAGCCTTTGTTAGAGCTTTTGCTGTCTTTTGGCTCTCTACAACGATGTCGACATCCTTGGTGGCTCTTTTCAGACCTCTGATTCTCATAGCTTCTCCACCGAAGAGGTAGAGGGACAATCTATGCCCCACCTGTACCGCGAGTTCACTGAACAAGGTGGGAAACGCAGGTGGAGGAACAAGGGTTTCAGGAGAGATGCCGTAAAGCTTCGCCTTTTCTGCGAATTCGCTCCATGGTAGAAATCTTTCTAGGGATGGAGTGGCCGGATTCCTAACGTAGTTCCCCAGATCCACTACCACATCGTCAACGGCGAATTCTTTGGCAATTCTTCTAAGCTTTACCAGATCCATCGAGTCTTTGTTCTTGATGTAGAAGATAGCACAATCAGTCAGTTCCACAGGGTTTCTGGAAAAAACCATTGCATGTATGAGGACTTCTTCAGTACTTGGTTCTCTTTTGGGTTGAACAAGATACTGGAAGAGAGTCGTAACCTCCACGCCATACATGCTGAAGACTGAAAATCCGGTCAGTGAGCCTTCAGCGCTCTTGCCTAACGGGATTCTCTTCAACATGATGCTGTGGGATGCGTACACAACTTCCGCATATGGCTCAACAAGCCGTCTATGCTTCTCCTCTCTCAGCGTCGATAGAAAGAATCGAAGTTCCTGATCCTCAGCTATCGAGTATCTCCTTTTCTCCTCTTTTATCGCTCCAGTCTCCAGTAGAGCGTCCAAAGCTCTTCTTATGGTTCTGTACGATAGTCCCGTTGCTAACTGGATATTTGGGACAGTGTTTGAACTGAAGAGAGCGAGAAGAACCTTCTCTCTTGATTCACCAAGCAATTTGACAGTGTCATATTTCATTGAAACTCTTCTGTATGTCGTTGCAATAGCGGTAGAAGCCAACCCTACCGTCGTATTTCTCTTGGTAAGATAGCCTTGCTCTACTAGATCTTTGACCAACTTAGTGGCCATTTCATAGCCTAGGTCGATAGCTTTTGCTAATTCTTTCGTGCTCATCTCTCCTGTTAATAGTGTATTTAGTGCTCTCAATGCAGTGGTTTTCATAGTTGACACTAAATTTCATTTCTTTATAAATAACTGTAATTTGATGGCAACTATTAAACGGTTTGCATACGGATCACCTCATGGTGGAGTTGGCCCGATAGGATAGGAAGATCATCCCACAATAACGCTTGGATTAGATATTTGTCCCGCAGCCTGACCAAGTCTGCTTGACGCGTACCTCACGTGTAGTCTAAGATTTATTCAACTACCTATCCGAATGGTAATCCCGTCTGAAAACGAGAATGTTACGCTAGTTGGACACGTTGATGCCTACGATCCAGATCAAGGTTGGATGATAGAATTCAAATCAACTCGGTTCGTCAACTGGCAAAAAGAAAAAGGGTTACTCCCACATGAACACCACGTTCAACAGATCCGCAGTTACTTCACCATGTGGACAAAATGCTACAACTTCCCGGTCGACAAGCTGTTCGTAGCCTATGTCGATGATCAGACTCCCCCAATGTGTTTCGAGATTGCGCCGTACGATCTAACTCAATGGCTTAGAGAACGTACCTCGACACTTCATAAAGCACTCTTAGAGAAGATCACGCCAGTAGATGAACCAACATCTCTTTGCAACTACTGTGCTTTCAAAGACTACTGTCGTGTCTTGAAGTAGACCGAGCCACCTGAACATATTCCATCGAGATGTTAATAGGATGTTAATAAACGAAGATTCCGAATCGACTGCAAGTTCCAATCTGACACGAATTGTGCAAAGCAAGGCAGTATTTATTGAACTGAAAGATGAAGCCACCTGCGTCGTCGACTTCGTATGTAACAGATGCTCGAAATGCGGGGAACCCTTTCAACCACATACCAATGAGTGAGTCATAGATAGTTGTCAAAACTGTCGGGAGTCCGTCACTCACGGGATTCATGGACGGGCATCTAAACAATGCCCAGCAATGATGAACATTCTGCGAGGCATGAACGAAAATGATATTTTGGAACAGACCTAATAACCATCTGGCTTTTTCTTTTGGTTACTAGTTTGTTTGGCGCCACCGTTGGTTCATGGACCCTGAACGAACAACTGAGAGAGGCCGCTATTGACATGACTCCAGAAGATACTTTACTTACGTAAACTGTTACGTATATGCTTAGCATCACTCTCTAGACAAACTATCATAGAATTCGAAGGACTGTTAACCCTCCAATTTTGTGGAGAGAGCATAGAACCGCTCAATGTAGTATCTACCCTAAGCTAACTCGCCTTTCGTGATATCCTTGATTCTCTCTCGCCAGTAGCTAGCGAGCATCTCAAGCTTATTCGCGAAGACGTCACTAAGTTGGGCCGGCTCGTTCCGTCGTACTCGACTTAGCAACCCGCTTCGCATCATCGCCTGCCACGTTTGGCTTAATGTCCGCGCTGAGCAATGTCGTTCTTTTATGATCTTGGGAGCTAGGTCTCTGTACAACTCAACCCGGTCGGTTTTCATGCGGCTCATCTCGCGTAAGATCGCCTCGGCCAGCTCTGCCTTCCTAGGATTAAACGGAAAGAGTATCGTGCAGAATATTCGTAGGTCTCCTACGCTGGTTCTCTGGGCGTCGATCTTTGGAGTGATGTATCCTCTCCTTTTCATATAGTCTGCCCAGTATTCTTTGTCCTTCTTCGTCTCCTTGAACTGTGAAGCCAAGGTTGTCTGCCTTACCCCACGGTGTGGTACGATATCATCCTTAAGGTTTTGTCCCACGTGGGGGTAATTGGGTCCTTACCCTGCTAAAGCATCTTCATTGCCTGCGAGGGAAACGAACAAGGCCTACGAATTACCCCATTGCGTGCAAGAGAGGGCCAACTACAGGATCAGCTGACGCGAACAAGATGCCCTACGCCGTGTATCTCGCTTCACTCGGTTTCGCAGCCTGCGTCTGCGCTGGCAGAGGCGGAAGAGGAGGAGGCACATTCATCGCCTTTGACAACAGGATCGCCTCTGCCATCGAGGCGTTTGATACCGCCTGGACAACAGCCAAGGGAGGTGGCTTTTGCTGTTTGCTTTCATCCAACATTTTTCTTATCTCGTCGCTCTCTCCATTGATCTGAGCCCGTCCTCGAATGCTGATCTGGGCCACCGACGGCACAAAATTGACCGTGAAGACAAATGGTGCCTCAGCCATCACGTCAGACTTTCCTTCCAATCCGAGAAGGTTGATATTGACGGCGATATGAACCTGCGGGGGCATAGGTCGGGCAACATCCCATAGGCGTTCCGCTGACAGGCTAGTTACGAAGACGTTCACCGTCAGCACACTACTTCCCCTACAGCCTCGTAGGGACACCAACGCGTCTTAAACCTTGCCGCCTATGCCTTTCAGCCCGCCGACCCTTCCTCGAACGAGAACGACCCATAACACGCTTCTTAGACCGCCTTCGTCGAGCTCCATCTCCCACGTTCCCACGGACCTCCTTCAGACGCTCAACGACAAGCCTATCGCCATCCACCCTCACAGCAACTTGGTCACCCTCCAAAAAAGGGAAGCTAGAGTCATCCGTCAACTTCGTAGGGAGATAGATCCTAGGCGACCTGTAAACCACCCCACTCTTTTTCGCCCATTTCTTAGCGACAGAGATGGTGGTAAGTATTTTCGTTACCATTTACGTTGGACTTCACGTATCCATTTACGTAAGACCCTATAAGCTTTCTGAACAAGAAAAGTGTAGGTTAAACGCCGCAAGCCAAAAGCCGAAAATTTCCTACGAAACGGAGAAACGGCTGGGAAGCTGGGGGATGCGTGAGGAGCACGGTAGGGTGACTATTCGAGCATGGAACAGATGCAAAGAACTCTGAAAAGACGCCCAGGATAATAGTAGGGATGGGGTTCGCAGCCTGCCTAGGCATCACTCAAGTTCCGTGGCAACCAGGTAGATGCCTGAGGCAATGAAAAGTATTAGAGCCAACGGGTTGAACCAAGTTGCAAGACCCGACGCCAAGAGAAGCATCAAGAAGAAGAGATCGACCCAGCCGCCTCGAGATCTCGGTAGCAGCTCGCCAGCCTTCATATTGAGTCGCCTTGCAACAAAGAGTATGACGATAGCGCTTGCCGCGATCAGAACCATGTGAAAGAAAGTAGCAACAAAGAGGACTCCTCCAATGGGTTTCGACCCACCAGCAAATGGAATAGGGATCCCTTCATAAAGGATCGGTAGAAGTAGAGTCTCCAATGCCGCGTCTAGAGCCACAACAGCGGCCACTGAGGCTACCAGTGTAAGCCGTTGTCTATCCGTGCGATCTCCCCTCGGGTTTCGAAGATTCTGTCGAACCTATCTTTAAAAATATAACTATTCACCGGGCATCGGCTTTCAGGAGTCTATTACAGCCTTTGATGCAACAAGACATATTTAGAGACTTGTTGCCTCCTAGCCGAGACTTAAAACTGGGGGTGTACGGAGACTGTCTGATGAGGCAAGGTACACGGTCGAAGTAAAACAAGTCGAAAAAGCCTTGAAAGCTTCTAAGAAGAGCCTTGAGGCGCTCAAAGGCGTTGTAGGAGGCAAACAAATGGCCCGTATGAAGAAAGAATCAGTAGACTGCCCAGTGATGATGAACTCTACTTGTTTTGTAGACTGCTTCGCCTGCACGAACTTCTTAAGAAGAGTCAGGGGAACCGTACATTGCAAAGGAAACCTGCAACCTTAGAACCGCTAAGGCGCTCATCGCACTCTACGACAATGGCAGAACATCCGACGGCGTTCAGAAACTTTGGTACAGGGTCTCCAAAAATAGGAGTAGAGAGTGTGCAGAACCCATAGGATCGCTACTGCACAACTTCTCCTGTAGCAAACCTGTTTCCTACACGAGTGATCTTTACCTTGACATGGTCGCCTGGTTTCGTATTCGGGACGAAGACAACGAATCCCTGTACGCGTGCGATTCCCTCGCCCCGTCTACTGGTCTCTTTCACGTCTACCTCGTACTCTTTACCTTCTTCTACAGGCTTCTGGAACGGTCTATCGCCGAAGCGTCTTCTTTCAAAACTCATACGTCTCACCTCGCTTAGATTGGAACAGCTAGCTACGGGAGAAAACAGTAGCGGCAAACTGAAAAACGGCTGCTAGCTCTTTCCCTGCGTACCTAACCTTCACTCCCAAGCGTCATAATTTCGTTTGATATAAAGTTTGTTCGATCAATCGTAGGTCTCGCGATGTTTTCAACCTGTGATCTTGCTGGCGATATTCAAGTCATGGTCATCTGCACCCTAACATACCCGTTTTGGATAAGTTCAGTCATTGACGATCCGAGCCTTCTGCCAAATTGATAGGCCCGGTTGAGAGTATCGCAGACTTGACGACTTGAGGTTGACGCAATGTTAAATAGTAATACTCAGCTATTTCGCCAAACCTAGCGATCATACGAAGGAACCAACCTTGCTTATCGAGTTTATACTTGCCGCTTGTTTTGCTGCGCTGATAGTAGCTGGCGTGCTGGTTTTCTGGATAATGAAGCAAGATCCTGGATCAGAGCGGATGAAGGAGATTGCTGACGCGATTCGTATTGGAGCCCAGACTTACCTTGCCCGGCAATACAAGACGATCAGCATTATCGTCGTGGTCTTTACAGTGATCCTCGGCCTCGCGGTCCGGAACCCTACAAACCCATATCTCGGTTTCCAAACCGCCCTGGGATTCCTTCTGGGAGCTACCTGCTCAAACCTAGCTGGGTACGTGGCCATGTATATTTCTGTTCGTTCGAACGTCCGGACGGCTCAGGCTACCCTTTCAGGGCTCGACAAAGCGTTGAAGATATCCTTCCGAGGAGGCGTAGTTTTTGGGCTCGCCGTGGTTTCGATGAGCCTCCTCGGGATTACTGCGCTCTTTTTGATTCTTGAAGATCCAACCTTGGTTGTGGGTTTTGGATTCGGAGCTAGCTTCGCAGCACTATTCGCTCAACTGGGTGGAGGCATATATACAAAAGCAGCCGACATGAGCGCCGATTTGGTGGGAAAGGTTGAGGCTGGAATCCCGGAAGATGACCCGCGTAACCCAGCGGTCGTTGCGGACCTAGTTGGAGATAATGTTGGAGATATCGCTGGGAGAGGAGCTGACCTCTTCGAATCCATCACGGGTGAAAACATAGGTGCTATGATACTTGCCCTGGCGCCTGCCGTTTACGCGGCTTATGGACTCAATGGAATACTGTTCCCTCTCACAGCACGTGCATTCGGACTGCTGGCAACGATCGTTGGGATGCTATTCGTTTTCGCAAGGAAGAACGATGATCCATTCGTAGCCTTGGTACGTGGCCTAGTGGTTACAGCCCTGATAACTGTCATCTCATTCTACTTCATAACAATGGAGCTGCTCCATGGCGCGTTTAATATGTTTCTAGCATCAGTCGTTGGTATAGTAGCAGCTGTTTTGATCGCTCTCGTGACAGACTACTACACGTCATATCATCGGAAACCCGTACAAGCTATTGCTCGGGCAGCGGAGAGTGGCCCGGCTCCTGACATAGCGACTGGCCTATCGGTAGGAATGGAATCGAGCGGCCTCTTCATCATCATAATAGGATCTGCTATCCTCGCAGCGTTCGCTTTGGGAGGCGGGGTCAGCGCCCTGTCCGGGCATGCTTCGGCAGAGCAGGTACAGATGGGAATCTATGGAACCGCTATAGCCACCATGGGAATGCTTTCTGTAACGCCCATGATCCTTGCCATGGACGGTTTTGGACCAATCACCGACAACGCAGGCGGTATAGTCGAGATGTCCGGGGTCGCCCAAGAAGCAAGAGGAATATCGGACCGGATGGATTCAGCTGGAAACACTACAAAAGCCCTTACGAAAGGCTACGGGGTCGCCTCGGCAGCGCTGTCCGCATTTCTTCTCTTTTCGGCTTTCCTAGAAGTAGCGAACCTAAAGGGGGTCGACCTCGCTAAGCCCGGTGTTTTCGTTGGCGGCCTCGTCGGGGCTATGCTCATCTTCCTGTTCAGCGCATTAGCGATCCGCGCTGTCGGAAAGACGGCTGCCGAAATGATCAAGGAGGTTAGGAGGCAGTTCAGGGAGATACCTGGACTGATGGAAGGCAAGAACAAGCCAGACTACTCTAGGTGTGTTGACATCAGCACTAGGGCAGCTCTGAGACAGATGGTGACGCCGAGTATGCTCATAGTCCTCGCCCCGATCCTACTTGGGATCGTCTTGGGTTCTGAAGCTGTAGGCGCTCTCCTGATGATCGGCACTGTCGCGGGAATACTGGTTGCTCTCTTCATGAATAATGGAGGCGCCGCCCTTGACAATGCGAAGAAGTACATCGAAGCTGGGAACCTAGGCGGAAAGAATTCTCCAGCACATTCGGCTGCAGTTATAGGGGACACTTTGGGGGATCCGTTGAAAGACACGGCAGGGCCTTCCTTACATGTTGTGGTCAAACTTCTGAATACGATAACGCTGTCGTTTGCGCCGGTTTTCCTGCTTTATGCGTTGATAAGCTAACCTTTGAGTATGCTACCGAGAGGGCCTGAAGAACAGATCTGCTCGTCTTTCTTGAGCTGTCTTTGACTTGACTCTAAGTATTATAAGTAGATCAGATTCAAGCGTACTAAACTGAACGGTAGATGTGACTCAATTCTGGAGCGCGAGGAGAATGTGCGGCCATGCTTACGAGATTGAGAAGATCGTCGCAAGGGAAATCCTTGATTCAAGAGGAAACCCAACTATAGAAGCCGAAGTATACACACGAGCAGGATGCCTAGGTAGATCCGCAGCTCCTTCAGGCGCATCGACAGGAAAACATGAGGCGCTTGAACTCAGAGATGGTGAGCTTTCCAGATATGAGGGTAAAGGCGTTACGAAGGCTGTTCAGAACATTAATACCGTGATAGCTAAGGCCCTTGTAGGCATCGATAGCAGAGATCAAGAGCTAATAGACAATACAATGGTCCGCCTCGATGGAACTCAAAGGAAGGAAAGGCTCGGTGCAAACGCGATTCTGGCGGTCTCTATGGCCGTCGCAAAGTCTGCTTCGCAGACACTGGGCATTCCCCTATACAGGAACATAGGAGGAGTCAAGGCCAGAAAGCTCCCTGTACCTATGATGAATGTGATAAATGGAGGCAAGCACGCTGGCAACCGATTGAGTATGCAAGAGTTCATGATCATTCCTCTCCGGGCAAAATCGTTTAGAGAAGCGCTTAGAATGGGAGTCGAAACGTACCATCAATTGAAAAGGATATTAGAGAAGAAATATGGCGCTGTCTCGACGAATGTTGGAGACGAGGGCGGATATGCTCCTCCGATGAAAACTACAGACGAAGCGCTCGAAGCGCTCACAGCCGCATCCGAAGCAGCCAACTACGAAGCTGGCAGGGACATCTTTTTAGCGATAGACTCAGCATCAAGCAATTTCTACGACGCAAACGCCGACAAGTACAAGATCGACGGCAAAGTTCTGACACAGGAAGAGATGATCGACTACTACAAGAACCTATGCAAACGGTATAGTCTTCTTTCGATAGAAGATCCTCTGCATGAGGACGATTTCGACGGTTTCGCTAAGCTTCTTCGTCAATTGCCGAGGAATATGCAGGTTGTTGGCGATGACCTTTTCGTCACAAACGTGGAACGACTTGCTAAGGGAATCTCGATGGCCTCCGCGAATGCTCTGCTTCTCAAGGTCAACCAGATGGGCACGTTGTCTGAAGCCGTGGCAGCTTCTAACTTGGCGTTGGCAAACAGCTATCATGTCGTGGTAAGCCACCGATCCGGCGAGACCGAGGACCCCGCGATTGCAGACATCTCCGTGGGACTGGGAGCTCAAATGATAAAGACCGGAGCCCCGGCCAGAGGAGAAAGAACAGCAAAGTACAATCAACTTCTGAGGATCGAGGAACAACTAGGCTTCTCAGCGGAATATCAAGGAACAGATCTACTAGAAGCCTAGCCAACTTTCGTTCCCATGCCACAGCCCGGAAAAAGGCGGTGGAGAAACTGAGTTTGCACATACAAATCCAGAACGCACTGATCACAACATAGGTTAACGAAAATGACCAGATCATACAATGTCGTGGGAGTTGAGGGGTTCCCCCTTGTCGAGCCCGGAGACGACATTGGAGAGTTGCTATCGGCTTGTATCTCCCGCAATGGTATCGTGCTGGAAGACGGTGACATCATAGTTGTTTCCCAAAAGATCGTCTCGAAGGCTGAGGGTAGATTGATCAGCCTAGGACAGATGGCACCTTCCAAAACCGCTCAAGAGTTGGCGAACCTTACGCACAAAGACTCCAGGCTAGTAGAATGCGTTCTAAGAGAATCAACTAGAGTTGCAGGCGTGGCAGAAAACGCTTTGGTTGTAGAGACTCCCGGAGGCCTAATCTGTCTCAATGCCGGAGTCGACAAGTCCAACGTTCCCGGCAAAGAGACCTATTCGCTCCTTCCAAGAAATCCTGACGATTCCGCCCAACGCTTAAGATCAAAAATAAAGGAAATCACCGGTAGAACCGTTGGTGTAATCATCTGCGACACATATAGCAGGCCGTTCAGGAACGGGATAGTTGAATTCGCTCTGGGAGTATCTGGAGTAAAGCCCTTCAAGGATTATAGAGGTATGCGCGACCTTTTCGGCCATCAGTTGAGGTTTAAGGTGGTTGCGGTCGCGGACGAAATCGCGGCTGCTGCGGAACTGGTGATGGGACAGGGAGCGGAAGGCATCCCTGCGGCCATAGTCAAAGGATTGACGGCGACCGAGCTGGATTGCGAAGCAAAATCTAGCGACCTCGTAATGCCTGCCTCGAGGGACCTCTACAGGGGCGCCATCTAGCAAAAGATAATCTTGTGCAGAGGTCAAGCCTTATCGAGGGACGATCCCGACAAATCAAAAAGGATCATAAATGTAGACAGTAACATAGGAAAAAGCCTATGAAGATTCCTTACAACGTCGTTAGTCAGTGGGCTGGCGCTTGAGCGTGAACCCGTGTCTCGACCAGTTTCTTGATGTCATCTGGTATGTCCGGCTCGTATGCAACCTTGATTACCCATCGGAATATGTCCCTTTCAGTAACCATGCCTAGAAGTTTGTCGCCTTCAACAACGGGGAGTCGTCGGATGTCTTTCCTCACCATCTGTTCAACGGCCTCCCAGACTTGAGCTGAAGGGGCGATCGTGACCAATGGTTTCGACATTATCTTTCCCACGACCATACCGAGAACCTTCTGGCCTCTAGCCGTCCTCGTTGAGATGTCTCGTTCTGTCAGGATTCCAACAGGTTTTCCCTTCTCAACTACGATTATGCTTCCGATCTTGTTCCTGACCATCGTGTGAAGAGCCTTGCTAGCCCTCTCATTCGACTTAACTGATACGATCTTGGTGGACATTATCGCGGAAACAATCTCACTTGGTGGGGCCGATACGGTCAAACCTATCATCTCTGGCCGTGTTTATGTAGACTGAACATCTAAAAGGCTTTTGATGAAGGGAGGGATTTAGACCAAACAAGCGGGGGTCCCCGTATCGAGCTACAATACTCCTGCAGCCGGTTGTAAGCTTAATACCTTCTCGACCAACTGTAGAATCGGCGCCCAGTATTGAAGATCGGAATCCTCACAAGAAATGAGGAGTCTTGGTGTGGAACAAGACTAAGAGAAGCTTTTGAAAATAGAAAGAAGGCTGTAGCCTTCTTCGGTTTCCAAGATCTAGTTGCAAAGATTGGACCGACATCGCGTGTATCATTCGCCGAGATGAACCTAGCATCGGATTTGTCGGCGCTCTTGGTAAGGCCTATAGGAAGAGGCTCGCTCGACGAGGTGATATTCCAACTAGATATCCTTCATACGTTATCGCATAGAGGCGTCCCTGTAATAAACCAGCCAACAGCCATCGAGAAGGCTGTGGACAAGTATCGAGCCCTCGAGCTTCTGAGATCTGTTGGCATACCCGTCCCAGAGACGGTTGTAACCGAGAACGTCAAAGAGGCGGTTCAAGCGTTCAAAGACTTCGGAGGAGAGGCGATTGTGAAACCCGTATTCGGTTCACGTGGCATAGGAGCAGCCAGGATATCAGACCTAGACGTCGCCGAAAGAGTGTTTAGAACCCTCAGGTTCTACAAGCATGTGATATATGTTCAGAAGTTCATCCCACATGGAACCAGCGACATAAGAGCTTTCGTAGTTGGAGATGAAATCGTTGCTGCTATGAGACGAGAGTCAAGATCTTGGAAGACCAATGTTAGCCAAGGAGCTAGACCAGTCGGATTCAGTCCTCCTGAGGGGTTGGCAAATATCGTTGTAGACGCGGCTAGGGCGTTGGGCTGCGAAATCGCGGGTGTGGATGTGATGGAAAGCAAAGGAGATTTTGTAATTAACGAGGTGAACTCTCAGCCGGGCTGGAGAGGCCTCCAGTCAACCACGAAAACCGATATTGCAGCGAAGATAGCGGATTACGTAATATCACAAGCTAGAAGTTGAATAACGCCTGACGAATCGTAGTAGAAACGCTGGGGCAGCGTTAGCACTTTTTCCCAAGCTTAAGTGGTCGAACCACGCAGCACGCCACGCTTAAAACGACCGCCGTCTATAACGGAAATTCAATGCGAAGCTGGCTGGCCAGGTCTCGCAGGTTTTCCCAGACCTTCAAGTAAAGCGGTATACCAGTTCTTCTGTACTGCTCCTCAAGCTCCCATTCCTTCTCGCCGTGGATATAGATCCTGTCCTGACCCTTGGCTTTCGCCGAGGCTCTAATGGACCTGATCATAATGTCCATGCGATCTTTGAATTCGTCTACAGAGGTGAAGGCTTTGATATCAATAGCGCCTAAGAAGTGCCCGATATTTGAAGGCTTGGGATCTTCAGGGATTCCTACATGAGGTCCATAGGCCGCGCATGGTAGGATTCCTGAAAGTATGTCAACAAGTAGGGATAACCCGTAGCCTTTGTATCCAGCGGTCTCCTCCAACCCTCCTAGCGGCAGAAGCCCGCCACACTTTGTTTTGTATACGCATCGCATTACAGTTTCAGTGTCAACAGCAGGCTCGCCACTTTCGTCTATCGCCCATCCGACCGGCACGTTTTTCCCATGTCTCCTATAGACCTCCATCTTCCCGATGGGGACAACGCTTGTGGCCATGTCCAACACGAAGGGCCGCTCATGTTTAGTGGGTATGGCGAAAGCCATCGGGTTCGTTCCAAGTATCGGTTCTATGCCGAAGGTTGGAACTATAAGCGGCCAAGCGTTCGTCATGCACAACCCGATCATGTCCTCTTTCAAAGCCATCATGGCGTAGTAGCCGGCTATTCCGATATGGTTGCTATTTCCAACCGCCGCAAACGCGATGTCAGACTTCTTTGCCTTCTCGATACATAGCTCCATTACCCTGTAGGCGACCACTTGGCCTAGGCTGTTCTCTGCGTCGACGAGTAGGCTTACGGGGGTTTCCTTTCTCACTGTAAGTTTGGCCTCGGGCCGGATCCAGTTGTTCATTAACCTCTTCGCGTATCTAGGCAGTCTTGAAACTCCATGGGACTCGACCCCTCTC
>Ga0129297_10000858_pt1 | contig 15046 bp, 18 predicted proteins | sample I18A1metaG_FD_94708 | JGI IMG/M metagenome (GOLD analysis project Ga0129297, IMG submission 94708) | Lake sediment bacterial and archeal communities from Gulf of Boni, Indonesia to study Microbial Dark Matter (Phase II) - ​I18A1 metaG | ecosystem: Environmental > Aquatic > Freshwater > Lake >... | reverse complement strand
GCCCACTACAGTTTCACTCAGCCCATTTTTGCATCGTTTATCTCGCAAGAATGTTAAACATTAAGCTTATTTCGGAATTTTCTGGTTATATATTCTAAAAACAGCTTTAATGATAGGTAATCATCATGGAAAAACACCCGATTTACAGAAGTGTTGAGCAGTGGGAGATCTATGACCGGATAGCTGGGCATGATACTTATGCGGATGTTGACAAGGAGTTTCTTTCTGCTGAACGATATGACTGAACTCTACTTACTGAAATCGAGTTATTTAGGAATGCTGTTAAAGGGTGCGAGAAAGTTTTGGACATCGGTTGTGGTACCGGTCACCCGGCACTATATATTGCAAAAGATGTTGGATCAATCATTGGAATTGACAAATCAGAAAGGATGATTGAAATAGCGAGAAATAGACTAAGGAGAAGTGGGATAGATAACATCGTTTTTGAGGTTGGAGATGCAGAAAGTCTGAGGTTTTCGAGCAAAAGTTTCGATGCTATTGTTTTATGCGGTTCATTAGCAACTTTCTCAGACAAGAGAAAATCCTTACAGGAAATTAAAAGAGTACTAAAGAAGAATGGAAAGGTCGCTTGTATAGAAGCGAACTGGCTATACAAATCGACGCATGAAAGGCATTTTGAAGGAGAGGGCAACTTTGTCCTCACGGGGGAAGGCTCAATAATGTACCATTATGTGAAACGTTCAGTGCACCCTCACAAGGAAACAGATTATCGCTGTGTTATAAACCCAAAGAGTGTTCTCGGGAAAAAATTGTTGTCCAACCCTAATTTTACTGAACACAAAACCTTGAAAGCAGAAGTGAGCATTGAAGAAGTTGAAGCTTACTGCCGCGAGATCGAGTACGACGAAATTGAACAATTTGACGCAGAAACCATTTCTCGTTTCTTTGCAGAAAACGGGTTCAAAGACATAGTTGTTAGCGGATACGGAATAATCTATGATTTAATAAGTAGCGTAGGATTAGCCAGCAAAATAGCATCTTACATGAAAGAATTAAGCAGAGCAGAAGTAGCCATTTCGAGATTCCTGGATCCATTGAAAACGGAAATGCTATTCCTCATGTGTAGGCGAAAGCTATTTAAGCGCTAATTGAAGCACTTTTATTCCGAAAAGGAGGAATGGCTAAGGATGATCGAACTGCCAGAAGCATTGACCATTGCGCGACAGATGAACGACGTACTTAGTGGTAAGCGGATCGAGGCGGGCATTCGGGGAAATTCTCCTCACAAATTTGCATTCTACAATCGCCCGCCAGAAGAGTATGAGGCGATTCTCCGAAGCAAGACGATGGGTGCAGTAGCAGAACATGGCTCCTTGATCCTAGCTGCCCTAGAGCCAGACTATGTGCTTGTACTTGGAGGAGGCGGAGAGAGGATCCTATTTCACCAAAGCGAGGAAACACTGCCCAAAAAGCACCAGCTTTTACTCCACTTTCAGGATGACACATACCTGACGGTCACCGTCCAAGGATGGGGCCATGCCCAGCTCTTTCACCAGTCCGAGATTGCTGCCCACCCGTATATCGGGAGAAAGTGCGTCTCTCCTCTGAGCGATGCGTTCACATTTGAGTACTTTCAAGGGCTTTTCGGGGAGCTTGCTGAGAAAGACCCGAGAAGTATCAAGTTCTTTGTGATCAGCAAGCCTGGCATCTGTGGAGTTGGAAATGGTTACCTGCAGGATATCCTCTTCCGTGCCAAGATTCATCCCAAGAGGAGGAGCATTGATATCGCTGAAAGGGAAAAACCAACGCTCTATGAGGCGATCAGAGGAATACTGAAGCAGGCAATGGAACTGGGTGGGAGAGACACCGAAATCGACCTGTATAATCGGCCCGGTAGGTACAAGAGGATCCTTGACAGCAGAAACGTAGGTCAGCCATGCCGTGAATGCGGGGCACCGATAGAAAGGATCCAATACCTGGGCGGTGCATCGTATTTCTGTCCCCATTGCCAAATCTAACCTGCACGTTTGGACAGGCCTAACTGTGGATTAGGAGTTCAAGGGCGTGGATACTCTAGAATTCGAATGTGAGAATACAAATCTCTCCCGGCCCACTATATAAAAAATGCCATTCTGGGCTCATTTTCGCAAAATATTTGCTCAAAATCTGCTTTTATTTTGCGTATGATTTTCTATTTCGCTCTAGGGTTTCTATTTCCTGCATGTCTACTTTTATCGAGGAAGAATAAGGTCGGCAGGCGCTTACGAGAGTAGGAACCGGATGTTGCAGGCTTCGGCGGATGGTAAGCTGAAGAACAGTAAAAAGCACAAATACGAGAGATGATGACTGAGTCATAGCGGCTGATGAGACAGCGCCGTTGACGATGCGTATGAGCAGTAGCCACAGCCAAGATGGTGCTAGTCCTGTTAAGGTGCCGAAGGCTATGTCTCCGATAAGTCCCGCTATCATGATCTTTTTCCTTCCATAGAGGTCTGTGAGACTTCCTATCTTAGGCGACATGATAGCGGAAGTGAGCATGAAGCTGCAGGTGAAGAGGCCTATTGAAGCAACTGTAGCGCCCAATCCTATGAAGTAGTTCGGAAAGTAGGATAGAGGTATGCTAAAGGCTATGGACTCAATGAGCTGGACCGTCCCGAGCACCAAAACCACGTCTGAGTAGGTCTTACTCCGGCAAGCAAGATTCACTGGTCCAGAGCTTTACGCAAATTAGTCAAGTTTCTGTTCATATGAAGGTGACGTAGACTTCTTGGAAAACGGAAAGTTTCATGGCACTCTCATTAGAATAGATGATGAAAGATGTGAATGCGAAAAGTGAACGCAATATTGCCTCTGAAGATAGACCTGCGTGTTCACACCTCTTGTTCGTGACGACTGAGGATTTTGAAGACAATTCTCTTCTATCTATAAGAATTCTAATTTTTATTTCAAATTTATAAGAGAAAGATGCTATTAGTGATCGATCGGATTTGAAGGGGCGTCCCGAGTTTGAAGATAACTCTAAGCATTTCGTATGCCGATGGGGAGAAAAACTTTCAGGTGGAGGAAAGGAATCTTCTTTATAGGTTCATACCGAAATTACCCTCTAGACCTTCGAGGACGGAAGAAGATGAAAGGGTTAGGGAGGCGCTTCAGAATCCGATTGGAAGCGGGAGAATAGAAAATCTTGTTGGTAAGGGGGATAAGGTTGCATTGCTTGTTGATGATTGGACTAGACCGACTCCGGCTTACAAGGTGGTTCCAATCGTATTAGAAGAATTACTTAACGGCGGAGTTAAGGCTGAAAATGTGAGGATAATATTAGCCTGCGGCACCCATCCACCGCTAAATAGGTTGCAGATGGTGGAGAAATTGGGGAGGAACGTTATCGATAGGTTCTGTGTTCAGAACCACAATCCTTTAAGTGATCTACTGAATTTAGGTGAATCTGAGAAGGGAACACCAGTCTTTGTCAATAAGTTCTTTATGGATGCAGACTTTAAGGTTGCGGTTGGAGGGATCTGCGCCCATCCGATAGCTGGATACGGTGGTGGAGCGAAGATCATTGTTCCCGGAATAGCCGGTGAGAAGACTATAAATCATAATCACTCAATGGCAGATAACCCAAACGTTGCCATAGGTAGATTAGAAGGGAACCCCGTAAGAGAGGATATGGAAGACGTTGCCAGAATGGCTGGACTAGACTTCATTGTAAACGTGATTCTGAACCCGAAGAAAGAGATTGTAAATGCTGTGGCTGGAGACTTCGTGAACGCCCATAGAGAAGGAATTGTACACTATAATCAGATTTACGGCATTAAGGTCGGAGAACAGGCGGATATCGTCGTCTTAGGCGCAAACCCCAGGGACGCCACAATTTACCATGGAACCTTCGCCTTACCTTGCGCAGTGCCCCTAATTAAGGAGGGGGAAACCATTATATGGGTAGCTCCGTGCCTTACAGGTCCAGGCACAAGACTTGAGAGGGAAGAATTCCACAGGACTCTATCGATACCTCCAGATCAAATGATGAAACTTATTAAAAAAGGCGAGATTCCAGCGTCAGGAGGCGTCTTTGACTGGTGCACTTCTAAGGTAGTGCATAGAAATAGGGTTGTGCTAGTCTCCGATATGATTTCTGAGAAAGAAGCGGAGGAGTTTGGTTTCTATTATGGAGAATCAATCCAGAAGGTTCTCGACGAAGAGTTAAGGAAGAACAAAGATGCGAAGGTAACAGTTATTCCAGTCGGGGGATTAGCCGTCCCGATCTACAATTAACCCCAAATTCCTCAGCAAAAGCTTCCGGTTCATTAACTGCTAATTAATTTGTTCTTAAGAATCTCCTGGGCGCTAAACTACCTCATCTAAGCACTCTTCAGATTTAGACCAAGATTACGTCGAAGCAGCTCATCTTTTCGCTCAGAGCTTTCTTGGACAAACGTTTCGAGCAAGTCGCTAATATCAGCTGATACGTACATGACCTTTATAGAGACCGCTTTGTAGAGTTCTTGCATTAGGGCTTCAAGACCCAAAGCCTTTTGAAGGTTAGGTAAGCTTTGGTGTTCCAGCATGCGGTTTATCCGTAACGTATTCTCTTCAAGCCTCAGCCCAGTTATGGGTTCCGGCATCATTTCTTTCACAGTTTCCTGCCGTACTTTGGTGAGGACTGGTATACGCTTGACGCAAAATTGCACGATTCACTAATTCAACCTCCAATACGTCCTAACGAAGCATATAAGAGCTAAACAAAGAAAATATCTAAGATAGGGAAACTACTCAAAAGACGGAGGTGGTTTTATTCAAGATGTCAGGGTATGTATCTGAAGAGATAGAAAGAGATGCTGAGAATTTGGCGAGGAAGATTAGCCCCGACGACTATGAGACGATAAAGTTGTTTTGGCAGAAGAAGAGATACGCCATGATCGCCTCTAAACTTAGGATGTATGGCGTAGAATTTAAGGGGATAACTTACTTGGAGGTACTAATAAACGAGCTAATCAAGATTATGGAGCATAAAAAGTAAATTAGAATGACCGCTTTCATAAAGTCAGAACCTCATGCACCAAAGTTCTTCTTAATAGCTTCTTATCAGAGGAAGTATTAACGATAGTTAATAACTTTTGTTACTAAACAATATCTATAAGTCTCAGTCTCGTCAACCTCAAAAATCGTCGTTAATGAAATGCGGTCTCGGATGTGGTTTGAATGGAGTTTTGCCCCAGATGTGGGACACGACTAGTCCTTAAATCTAGAAGCATGCCGAGACTCTATTGCCCAAAATGCGGGTACGAGTCGAACCTCCCTGAGCAGAACCCCAAAAAAGGGATATCTAATGTTTTGGAGCCTTCACATTCCAGCATCGCCGTATTAGACAAGAAAGCCTTGAGTCTGAAAACGCTCACTGTGGTCAACGCATATTGCCAGAAATGTGGAGGCAATAAAGCTGAAACATGGACCATAACGACAGGATCCGAAGACACATCGAGTATAACGTTCTAAAGATGTGTTAGTTGCGGATACACGTGGCGTGAAATAGATTAGGAGGCGAAATGATTGGCCAAGAAGAGAAATATGAGCAGCATTGACCCAAAATTAGCCTCACAAATTCTCAGAAAGGTTCCACCCCCAGAAGCTTTCCTGTTCTTCACGGATATTGGAAAATATACCGATGAATCAGCGCCCTGTCTAAAGGATTTCCTTGAGAAAATAGAGCGGATACCGTTAGAGTCGATAGAGTTCCACTTTAAACGTGAAGACTTTGAGAGATGGATCAAGGAGACACTCAGCGACGAGTACCTCGCAAACAGAATAAGCAGAATAGACAGATCAACTGGAGGAGAAGAGTTGAGGACGGCTTTACAAACGATAGTTAGGGGGCGCCTCGATCAACTGGAAGCAGCAACAATAAGCAAAACGTAGTACCTATGTGATAAACAGAACATTCAATCGCTACTCATCATTGAAAACGCTCAGTCAACTGTTTGCTCATTTGAATTTATTCTACGAATAGTGTAAACTTGATCCACATCCCGACCAGTAAATCGGAAAAGAAGTCGTTAAAGGGATGAGTAGGGTTAATAGCGGATATGAGAGGAGACCTATTCAGCGAGAGGCTCATCGTCTTCGATGGTGAAGGTGTACTGTTCCCAAAGAGCATGAGGTTGGGGCTTAGAATATTCCTTCCAACAGGTTCCGTCATAGTTACTGATAAATAAAAGAATACGGGAATTCTTAATGGGTGGTGGATGTGTCGTATCTTGTGAAGCGTTACATGAGCAGGAAGGTTCCTACGATCGAAGAACATGCCTCGGTAACTGAAGCGGCAAAGGTGATGACGAAATCAGGCAAAGGCTATATTATAGTTCTCAGAGAGGGTAAGCCCTCAGGAATAGTTACAGAACATGATTTCGTAGCCAAGGTTGTTGCTGGCGGAAAAGACCCTGCGAATGTTTCAGTAGTTGAGATAATGTCTTCACCTTTAATAACCATTGATCCTGACGAGGATCTTCTGAAAGCTTCGGCGCTTATGCGTAAGCATAAAATCAGACGATTGCCCGTCATGAAAGGTGGGGTCATTTACGGCGTGATCACAGCAAGAGACATCGCCCAACGATGCGGAGAATACGTAGACCGAGCAACCAGAGACCTCGTAAGATGGACACCATTTTTTTCAGGGATCAGAGATTCTTGATAGATAGCTATTAAGCTCTTGATAGATGATAATTGTTTGGTTGACTAGAAATTAGTGCTGTGAAGATAGTTGAGTGAAATTGCTGAGGTAGGACGCCGTTGAAAAAGCGATTCGACGAGCCGCTAAGAATATCCAAAATATCCGTGGAGTCGATAGTCTAGACTTCTCAAGAAAGTCGTCTCATGGCAACTTATGTAGTCGATAACTGATCCAGGAATACTATATAGTCGGTAAAGACCCACCTATATGGGGGTCATCAGGAATCTACAAACTATTGGTGCCATAAGTTATCTGACTATGAAGATCGGACAAGATACGGTTTGTGTGGCCTTGCCGGAGACGCTGCCTAGAATCAGCCTTCTTATCGCGCTTTTTCCTCTTAGCTCCCATTACAATTAGATTGAAGCCTTCCTCCTCTTCAATCTGAACAATCTCGTCCGCTGGTTCACCACACTCTAACCTCATCGACACCTTAACGACAGCTTCCAATGCTTTTGCAGAAGCTTTCTCCAAAGGTTTCTTCTCTTTTCTTCCGCTTCCCGTTCTTCTTCGTGCATTCTAGCCGTATACATGGTTACGGGTATCTTAGGATATGGAATGACATGAAGAATACAGATCTCGGATGAATATTGTTTCGCAAGGTTTAGGGCTACATCTAACGCCTTTTCAGAAGCGCTAGACTCGTCTATAGATACCAAAATTTTTTGAACCGGTGCTACAGAGAGAAGTCTTCTCTCAGTTACTATGCCAACGAGTTTACCGTTCTTTGTTACAGCTAATCTCCGTATCCCTTTTTCACACATTAACTTCAATGCTTCACTTACAGATTTATTGTACTCTATTACCGCTATTGGTGAAGTCATTATGTCTTTGGTAGTTGTTTCGTTTGGATCTCTTCCTGCCCTAACAACTTTTTCTATAATGTCTCTCTCTGTGATGATTTCCACAGGTTTGTCATTAACGACCACTACGAATGAGCCGATATTGTTGGAAAGCATCATTTCAGATATTGCGGGAACCGCATCTGTTAATGAGGCTTCAACCGGAGGCACCTTCATAACGGACTCTGCTTATGTCAGCCATTGTGGGTTTCCTTTCGAAGAAATTCTTTCTCATAACCCAAGACTTGTTCCTTCTTCATTCCCAGTTTTTCTGGTTTGTTTACAAGCATTCGTTGGATGTAGCAACTTAAGGCTGGGAAATATTATTATTCTTTGAATATTGATTGTGAGCACATTGTGGAAACCTTCATCCGATCTTCTGTCATACCTACGCTGTTGCCTTCGTAAAGCATCTTCTTCTCTTCGTGAGTACCCTCTTTAATGAAAGGAACTTCTTGGCCGGGCTAGACCTCAAACTCTATTTTATAAGCGTTCTTCCTAGCCACCTCTGAATTTCGCAAGCGTCCTTCTTTCTGTCAGTATCCCCACAAAGTTTCCGTCTCTCGTTACTGCCAGTCTTCTTATTCCGTTGCTCCGCATAACTTTAAATGCTTCTGCTAATGGTTTTCCCGCGTCTATAGTTATGAGCGGTGTTGACATGACTTCTTTCGCGGAGGTTCTCTCAGGTTCCCTTTTAGCCTTAATCACTCTTTCAAGTATGTCCTTCTCGGTAATTATGCCTAGTGGCCTGTTATCTTCGATGACGAGGACTGAGCCTATGTTGTTTCTGAGCATTGTCTCGATAGCGTTTGATGCTGGATCTGCAGTTGAAACATTCACTGGATCTCTCATAGCTGCCTCCGACCTTATCTCTGAAATGTCTAAAGCTCTTTCCCATAGGTCATTCAGCATCTCCCTCATTCCCTCCACGTATGCTGGCTCGTTTGAATAGAGCATTTTTTCAAAGTAGGCTCCAAGCTCAACTGTTTCCTCGTCTAAAGGAGGAGCCTTAGATTGGAAGAGGTGTCTGTTGTCGACAACTGCTATCCTCACATATGAGGCATCGACGTGTTTGACCTGGCAATATTTTGAGAGTTCTTGCGCAGCCTCCAAATTGTCCACATCGATAGGGGACATGATGCGGGCTTTCACGCCTCTCTCAAACCATTGTTGAACTGGATGGTCTCCTAAGATTCTTATCATGCCCTTTGGCGAGGTTACCCAGATTATCTCTTCTTCAGCTTTATCCACTATCCCGTGAAACCTTCTATACGCTTCCTGTGCATCTCTGATTACGAGGGTTTCTACGGCAGGCTTTCCAGTTTCGGTCTCCTGTATTCTCTTTTGTAGGTCTGTTGCATTGCGCCATAATTGCTCAAAAATTGTCTTGAGAGCGTGAACGACTGCTCTGTTGTTGGTCCATAGACAAGTACTATTCCGGTTGACCGTGGAGAGGTCTCCCTTGGGAGATAAAAGGAAGATGACCTCTTCGTCATCCTTTATTAGAAAACAGGGACAAATTTCTGAAACTATGCTTACATGACGCCCTTCAGTATTTAGTCGCGCCTTTGAAATCCTCTCGATAATCCTTTTTATTATTCCAATATTTTCTTTCGAAATTTGCACAAGAACCCTGAACTTGATGTCCCGTCTCTTTATTGTCTCAATTATTCCAGCTTGGTCAGCTTGGATCATGCCTGTGCTGGTAGTAATCACAAATACTTCTTCCTTCGCTTCATTGATCATCTGTAGAGCTTTAGAAAAGACGCTACTAATCCCTACAATGATCGTGAACTTTTCCAAAGGAGGCATAGGCTTCTCCACACATATGGACCTCAGATAGGCTAATAGATCGCTTTTCTTATCCTCCAACGAAACGATCCCCTCCCTTTTAGCTTCGATGATCAAGTCTAGAACTTTCTCGAATGGAACGGCGGTGAAGCGCATCGGCCGTTCAAGAGTTGACTCCACAAGCCCATCACTCTGTAAGCTATTCAGAGCGCGGTACACCTGCACTTTATGCATTCCTACTCCTCTTGATATGTCACGCGCATTTTGAACTCCAACTTTAACTAGAAAGATGTAGACCTTGGACTCCTTGTCTGTGAGTCCGAAATCTCTTAGAACGTCAGCTATCGTCTTTTCACTCAACGCCCATCAAACCCTTAACAATAGATAATAACAATTGTTACAAAACAAATGTTTTAGGATATTCTTCACAATATGTTAATGCATGTGAAAATTGGAGGTTCTCCTTTGTCTTTTCCCAAAATATGGGATCTAATCGACATGTTCAAGGAAAGATGCAAGCAGAAGGGTTGGAACGCATACGAGAACGAAGACTTAGTCGAGACCAAAAATGAGTACTACAAATTTATCTGGGTACGTAGTCTTCACCTAAGCACATTCAAGAAAGTTGTCACCAGCCCTTTGTGCGCTATCCGTGACGGTATTTCATATAGAACCGTGAGACTTACATATATGGCTTGGGTTCTACCTGAGACACCATCGGTGAGCATATGGGAAATGGTTAAGGAGGCGCCGAGTCTTTCAAGAAAGGTTGCCATTTACGACCTAAGCAGGGCATATGAAGGAGAATTTACTGTTTTGAAAATAAACGAGACGGAAAGCGTGGTTCTAAGGAGGTTCGAACAGTTTCTAAACCATGAGTACGGGATCAAGATTGCATCCTACTAGAAACCATGGATAATTTCTATACAGTGAAGGCTAAGGATTTCTGTCGAGTAGGTTGATCATAATTTAGGGCTTTTGCGAAATAAGAGACTCAGTAAGTTAGAGAGAGAACATTCTCTCCACTCTCTCTGCAAAAAGCACCACTCTCTTAAAGAACTTGAATTTATGAGAAAAGTTTAAGTGGGCTTGGACATAATTCTTCTTCTAACTCTTTAAGTAAAGAAAAATTTTGTGTATTCATGACATCTATAACATGAGAATAAGCTGGGAGCCTCTTATTCCAGTCGTAAAGTTTTTCCACAGACTCTCTGGCATTTCTTCCAATTTCTGTAGCATACTTTTCATCTGTAATCACCCTTCTTATTTTTTCCGCACTTTCTGTTGGTTTTCTCGGATCAACCCAAATTGCTGTTTTGTCATCGATAGTGTGTTCTCTGCACCCGCCGAACCCGATTGCTACTGGTCTTCCTGTAGCCATCGCTTCAAAGTGAGTCATCATGGAAGGTTCATAAGTGGAGGGGAAACAACAAACATCCGCTTTACACATTTCATCTGCTTTTTCTTCAGGAGTTTTCCATTCCGTATCCAGTTTAACGTTTTCTAAATTATTCTGTGTTATGTATTGTTTTAGCCATCCTTCTAGTTCGCCTGCGCCTATTAGATTGAGCTCAAGGTTTGGAAAATCTTGTTTAAGGATGTTATAAACTTCGAGAAGGCAGATTATTCCTTTTACAAAAGCTAGTCTGCCTATATACATGATTCTTGGGTTTTCTCCTTTCTCAACTTCTCTAGGTTTATAGACTGACGTATCCACTCCATGATAAATTCCCCAAATTTTTTCTAATCCATGATGAACCCCATGCGCCATAGCATAACTTCTTACCTCCTCAACCATCAGTTTGCTTGGAACTAGAACGATATCTGCATGCTGTATCCCTATCCCTGTTTCTATGTCCCTGATTAACCAATTACCTGCAAAGAATCCTTCTTCGTCTGGTCCAGCATCTACTTTGTTATCAAAATGTTTAATACCCCCACGTCTTCCTGCTTCTGTGCCGTGAATGAAAACACACCAAGGCTTCTTCTGAAGGATTCGAGTTCCAACATATCCGCCTGCTATGGATTGCCATTCGTTCGAAATTTTGAGAATAAAATCTCTGAATTGAGGGATTGCAAAGGTATAATTGAAAATAGACAGTCCGTAAGATCCTGTCCACATAAGGTGCTCCATGCTACGATGCGGAGAATAGTCTACACCAGCGTGGGAGAAAACCATGTCTAAATTTTGAGATATTTCTTCCTTCGTAAGTTCTCTTTCTGGAAAGATGGCTGAAAGTCTGTATTCTACTCCATATCTTTCATATTTTTCTAAGACAAGACCGTCGTCGGGCCTCACGATGGTAGTTCCATCATTTATTTCATAAGCAGGTGAAGCTTTACGAGGATCTTTCTCTTGTCCTCTCCAAGATATGATCCTCATATTATAGGGAAGCCTTGGAACAACCTCGCTTGTTACGACGAATATTCCGCCGTATCTTGTTGGAGCTTTATAAGAAGGCGCCTCGTAAGAATCCCAATCATAATACCTTTCGATGCTCAACAAATCACCCGCAACTTGAATATCACCTTAACAACGCCATCTTCATTTTCTACCTACTGATTAATTTCTCGTATATAAAGAGATTTAGATCTTAAAGGGTTGAGTGCATTCTGGAAGCTCTGTCAAAATGCTAACTGAACAACATCTGCTTAGGTTTGCAGGAAGTTATCATCCATTCAGCCGCCACTTCTGGTGTATTTATACTCAAAATATTTAGGGTGAAAATCTCAACCAAGCGTATTGGAGATTACCTTTGACAATCTTTCTGACGTAAAGGAAAGGCAAAGTTATGACGAGGTTGAGAGTTAAGCCACATATTTCTTGATGAAAAATGAGTTTATCAAAACTATTCGTCCGGATACGCAGTAAATGTTCCACTTTAAACACAGATACAACCTCCCTACTAAGGGTTTTGGGGACATAGAAATAAACCGAGACCGCACATTTATTAATTAGAGCTCCGCGCGGTTGAGAAACCTTGAGAAAGATAGACCTGTTAGGCTGGGAAGACCTCCCGAGACATATTGAAAGCGTGAAGAGGAGCTTCGAAAACATTTATGAAGTGGAGCTCCCTGTTAAATCCGAAAGGATCCCGTTTGAACATCTCTATCCCACTGAGGGGTTCCTAGAGAAGGACAAACTCGCATTGGTCCTCATGAAAACCGTGAACGAAGGCTACAACGTTCCCATAATCGCTACGAAACACGGAGAAGACTACTTTATTCTTGATGGTCACCACCGCTCCTTCATCCTGTAGAAGATGCAGAAGAAGACCGTGAGAGCTTATGTTCTGAAATTTCCCGAAAACCAGAGTTACCGAGCCAGACCAAGATTTCCGCTGGACGATCTTCAGATCAGAGATGTCGCTGCTATTGATGATCCGATCGTTAAGACTTGGGAGCACATGCTTACGCTTCTGAAGTACTACGAACGTCTCTACAATGTCTCGTTTAGTTTAAGGAGAAAGAAGGTTTCTCTACAATGTCTCGTTCCAACTCAGCCTCAAGTTCTCAGGAGACAGATCGATTCCATAAAGGAAATAGTGGTTCCCATATTCTGTGTCGAACACCGAAACAGATTTTTCATCTTGGACGGACACGCAAGATCGCTACACGCCAAACAGTTAGGATCAGAATCCGTGGAAGCGATGCTTCTTTCTCCACAGACGAAGATAGATTTCGGAATAGTCAGGACCGCCAAAGAAATGGGTCTCAAATGCCTAGAAGACATAATAATCGTAGAAATAGACCAGAGGACGTAGCTGAAACAATTAGAACCCTTATGACGGTTTCGATTCACGAGTCTCCGCTTCCCATTCGTAAGCGACTTTCATAAGGTTTGAGACAAAAAATCTACAATTCGAGACTAGAATTTCTTGTTCGTCTTCGTTTTGAACACTTCGTCTCGCCATTTTGATTCCAGCTCTTCCAACCTGTCTTTACAAGTTTTTCTCCGACATCTGGTTTTTCCGCGACCCATTTTAGGAATTTCCAAAACCGCCTTCTATTCCCCGTCTTTTCTAATGGCACTCCTACTTCGACACACCAATCCATGAAGCCTTTCTCAACCCTCTCTTGAAGTTCACCGGTAATCTCTACCTTTTCCACGGTGAATCCTCTGTTCTCTAGGTATCTGCGTACACTAGATAGGACGTATCCAGAGCAGACCTTGAAACGGTTCTCTTCGTCAGGCCGCATCACGTCAACGATCTCTTCAGAAATCTTATCAGCGTCATCCAAGTACCGCTTGTTTTCGAAGTTGGGCGGCTGAAAAGACTGAGTTGGTATCCTGCGTTCCATGTATTTATGATCTGGCAGTTTAAGTGCGCCAATCACAACGCCTAAGATAAGGTCTCCCCACCCAGCATCATCCATCAAAACCTCCTTTCTAAATAGAAACTTGTCCAGCCCTACGACTATCCTCAACTCAGTATTGTTACGTTACGGTAAAGCACTATGTTATTCTGAACTTAATTAGTAATTTGCCAACCATTTTCCTCCCATACCTTTCTCATCACGAGATTTCGCTTAAGATATTCATCGACAAGTTTTTTGGGCACTTGGTTCAGAAAGCAAGAAAAATTGACGCATCTAGAACAGGTAAATCTCTGCAAAGCCCCAAAAAACACTATCAAGCCCACTGCAGCAAGAAGAAACGGAATGAACTGTTCACCTAGAATTACAAAGGGAAAGGGGTGGCTGCAGACTGCAACCAAGCTGACCTCCGCATTTGACCCCCTGCTTTCGTCTATGATTTTACCGTGGTTTTGGGTGCTTATCCTAGATATCTCTTCGAAGTGCTCCTCTAGCTTGGACTTCATTCTATATATGTACTGAACCCTCTTAGGTACAGGCAGTTCTCTCCTCTTTTCGAATGATCCTACAGCCGCCTCCACCGCCTTATTAACTTCGTCTCTTAAAGCGGACAGGATCTCAGCTATAACCTCATCTTTGGCGGGGTTCATGACGGGTTGAATCTGAGTCGTCTTGGACCCTATCCACTCACCGTTTACAAACAGTCTCAACCTTCCATAGCTCTTATGAATCTCGGAAAGTACAACCATTTAATAACCCCAAATGATAATCGAGGCTAAAAATTATATATTAATTATCCTCATCCTAAGAAGGTCCATAAATGGCGAGAAAAGATGAAATCAAGGTTTATAATATTCTGTTTTCTCTTCGAAGATGCATTCGCGTGTTACATATGAGTTTTTGAAGGATGAGTGCGATGAGAGTTTGTGGCCACACCATGGGTGTTCCCGGCAGGGATGCTTTTCAGGCGATTAAACTCTTCTCAGATATGGGCTTCGATGGTATCGAGTTACGTTGCGCATCGGACGGTCAAATTGATCCAGAGAATTACACTGAGGAGGAAGGAACTAAGATCCGGGAAGCAGCTGATGCGTTTGGCTTAGAGATTGCCTGCTTGACCCCTTACTATAAGGATTATCTTTCCCCTGAGAGGAGAAGGAATGAAATAGACGGCATGAAAAAGGTCATAGACATAGCGGGCTTACTTAGGTGTACCCGTATGAGGGCTTATGGGGGAACCGAGCCACCTCAAGTGGTAGATGAAACCAAGGCTTGGAACCTGACCGTTCCCGCCCTCAAAGAAATCTGTGAGTATGCTGACGATGTCGGAGTCTATGTTTGCATCGAAAACCATCCAGGGACATTAGCGAGAACAGCAGCGGAGACCGTGAAGCTCGTGGAAGAGGTT
>Ga0129297_10000857_pt1 | contig 15063 bp, 13 predicted proteins | sample I18A1metaG_FD_94708 | JGI IMG/M metagenome (GOLD analysis project Ga0129297, IMG submission 94708) | Lake sediment bacterial and archeal communities from Gulf of Boni, Indonesia to study Microbial Dark Matter (Phase II) - ​I18A1 metaG | ecosystem: Environmental > Aquatic > Freshwater > Lake >... | reverse complement strand
CGGCCACCAGCACGTGGGGGTTGATCTCGCCGCCAGGCGTAGGCGCCACCATGATCACCTCCGGCACCCCGGCCACCTTGGCCGGCACCGCGTTCATGACCACGCTGGAGGGGTAGCTCGCCTTGCCGCCGGGGACGTAGATCCCCACCCGCTGCAGGGGGGTCACCATCTGGCCGAGCATGATGTCCGGCTCTTCCGTGGAGAGCCAGGTCTGCTGCTTCTGCTTCTCGTGGAAGCGGGCCACCCGCTCGCATGCCAGCTTCAGGGCGGCGATCTCCTCGTCCGTCACCCGGGCGAACGCTTCGTTGATCTCGTCGTCGCTCACTTCCAGGGCGGCCATGGTGCCGGCATCCAGACGGTCGAAGCGGTTGGTGTACGCAAGGACCGCCTCGTCCCCCCGCTCTCTGACCTGGGCGATGATCTCCAGGACGACCTGCTCCACCTCCCGGCCCGTCTCCTCGCTGCGGGAGAGGATGGCGGCAAACTGGCTGTCGAAATCCGTGTCGTGAATATGCAGGAATTTCATATATGCTTCTCCAGACCTTCGATGATCTCGCTGATCCGCTGGTGCTTCGTCTTCAGGCTGGCCCGGTTGACGATCAGCCGGGTGGTGATCTCGGCGATGGTCTCCACCTCCACCAGGCCGTTCTGCTTCAGGGTCTCGCCGGTGGAGACCAGGTCGACGATCCGCTCAGAGAGCCCCACCAGGGGGGCCAGCTCGATGGAGCCGTACAGCTTGATGATCTCCACCTGCACCCCCTTGGCGGCAAAGTACTTTTCCGTCACGTTGGGGTACTTGGTGGCGATCCTGATGTTGGACCAGCGGGAGGGGTCGTCGTGGTCCGCCAGGCCGGCCGGCTCGGCCACCATCATCCGGCAGTAGCCGAACTTCAGGTCCAGGGGCTCGTAGAGGTTCTTCTCCTGCTCCATGAGGGTGTCCTTGCCGACGATCCCCAGGTCGGCACAGCCGTACTCCACGTAGGTCGGCACGTCCGTGGCCCGGACGATCATGTAGCGCATCTTCTGGGCCTCGTTCTCGAAGATCAGCTTGCGGGACTTCCCCAGCAGGTCCCGGCAGTCGATGCCGATCTTGCCGAACAGCTCCACCGACTCCTCCAGGATCCGCCCTTTCGGGATAGCGATTGTTATAAAGTCATTCATAAATGGTTCCTTCGGAACCTGCTGAGGGCTGAGGGCTGAGGGCTGGGGGCAAAGTCTTTTCTTTACCCCAAACCCTGAGCCCCGAGCCCCGAGCCGATTCTATTCCTTGACTCGCTGAATGTCCGCACCCAGCCCTGCCAGCTTCTTCTCGATCGACTCATACCCCCGGTCCAGGTGGTAGATCCGAGAGATTTCGGTGGTATTGTCGGCCGCCAGCCCTGCCAGGATGAGGGAGGCGGAGGCCCGCAGGTCCGTGGCCATGACCGGTGCACCGGAGAGCTTCTTCACCCCCTTGACCGTGGCGCTGTTCCCCTCGATGGTGATGTCGGCCCCGAAGCGGAGCAGCTCGGAGACGTGCATGAAGCGGTTCTCGAAGATGTTCTCGGCAATGACGCTGGCGCCGTCGGCAACGGTCATGAGCGCCATGAACTGGGCCTGCATGTCCGTGGGGAACCCGGGATAGGGGCGGGTCTTGATGTTGATGCTCCTGATCTTCCTCGGCCCCTTCACCCGCACCACGCCATCCTTGTTGGTGATCTCCACCCCCGCGTCCTGGAGCTTGAAGACCAGGGCGTCCAGGTGCTCCAGCTGCATGTTGCTGATCTTGATGTCGCCGCCGGTGATGGCCGCGGCCACCATGAAGGTTCCTGCCTCGATCCGGTCGGGCATGACCCGGTAACTGACCGGCGCCAGCTCGCTCACCCCCTGGATGCGGATGGTGTCCGTGCCGGCCCCCTCGATGCGGGCCCCCATCTGGTTCAGCATGGTGGCCAGGTCGACGATCTCCGGTTCCCGGGCCGCATTCTCCAGCACCGTCTCCCCCTTGGCCAGGGAGGCTGCCATCATCAGGTGTTCCGTGCCGCCGACCGTCGGCATGTCGAAGTTGATCCGCGCCCCCTTGAGGCGTTTCGCCTTCGCCTCCACGTAGCCGTGGGCCAGGTGGATATCGGCACCGAGGGCCTTGAGCCCCTTGAGGTGCTGGTCGATGGGGCGGGCGCCGATGGCGCAGCCGCCGGGGAGGGAGACCCGGGCGCGACCGTGGCGGGCCAGCAGGGGACCGAGCACCAGCACGGAGGCGCGCATGGTCTTGACCAGGTCGTAGGTCGCCTCCACGTTGTTGATGTTGGTGGCATCGATCCTGACGATGTGACCGTTCCCCTCCACCACGGCGCCGAGGGATTCCAGCACCTTGATGGTCGTGTTGATGTCCCGCAAAAACGGCACGTTGCTGATCTCGTGCAGGCCGGGCGCCAGGATGGTGGCGCAGAAGATGGGGAGTGACGCGTTCTTGGAACCGCTCACCGATACTTCACCGGAGAGCTTCTTACCCCCCTTGATAATCAATTTATCCAATTTGTCGCCTCACGTTGAAATGGTGGAGCACGCTTCAGCGGCCCCCCGTGTCCGGATCGTTCAGGGTTGCCCCGACGGCAGCTGCCCGCCGACGACCCGCTCGATACCCCCCGGGTCCGTGGCGGTGAAGACCCCCGTAAAACCGCTTCGGGCAAACAGCTCGCCCACCGCCCCCCCCTGGCCGATGCCGATCTCCACCAGGAGCCAGCCGCCGGGGTTCAGGTACCCGGGGGCCCCGGGGATGATCAGCCGGTAGAATGCCAGACCATCCGCCCCGCCGTCAAGAGCTCCCGGAGGTTCATAGTCACGCACCTCCGGCTCCAGAGTCGCCAGGTCTCCGGTGGGGATGTAGGGGGGGTTGCTGACGATCAGGTCGAAGCGCCGCCCGTGGAGCGGTTCGAAGAGCGAACCTTCGACGAACTCCAGGCTGACGCCGTTGCGTTCAGCATTCCCGCGGGCTACAGCCAGTGCAGGGGGGGATTGTTCCACCCCGCAGACCGCCGCACCCGGCAACGCCGTGGCCAGGGCCACGGCTATGCAGCCGCTCCCCAGACCGATATCCAGGATCGAGGCATCCGCCGGCGCCCGCCTGAGCGCCTCGGCCACCAGCACCTCAGTGTCGTGGCGGGGGATGAGCACGTCCGGGGTGACGACGAACTCCAGGCCGCCAAACTCCTGGGTGCCGAGGATGTACTGGAGCGGCTCCCGCTTTGCCCGCCGGGCCACCATGGCCCGGTAGGTCGCAAGTTCTCCCTCGGTCAGGGGCTTGTCGAAGTTGAGGTAGAGCCCCACCCGGTCCAGCCCCAGGGCCTCGCACAGGAGCCACTCGGCCTCCAGCCGGGCGTTCTCCACCCCCTTCTCCGCCAGGTACCCCTTGGTCCAGTTCAGGACCTTGAGAAGAGTCCAGGTATTATTCGGATCCGACATAAAGGTTTTTCCTACCGGATGTCGATTTTTCGCAAGGTCAAGGCGACGGAGGAATTCCGCGGAGGCGTAGCAGCGCTACGCCGCACAAGGAAATTCCGAACGTCAACGCCGAGATTGCGGAAAAGCGGCATCCGTCTGGCCTCAGGCACCCTCGGATTGGGCCTTAAGCGCCTCCATCTGGTAGTGGGTTCTGAGCGCATCGGCTATCTCCCCGATCTCCCCCTCCATGATCATGTCCAGCTTGTAGAGGGTGAGGCCGATGCGGTGGTCCGTCATCCGGCCTTGCGGGAAGTTGTAGGTGCGGATCCGCTCGCTCCGGTCGCCGCTCCCCACCTGGCTCTTCCGGTCGGCAGCCATCTTGGCGTTCGCCTCCTGCTGCAGCCCGTCGAGTATTCGGGTCTTCAGGACCTTCATCGCCTTGGCCCGGTTCTTGATCTGGCTCCGCTCGTCCTGGCACTCCACCACGATCCCCGTGGGGAGATGGGTGATCCGCACCGCCGACTCGGTCTTGTTGACGTGCTGGCCGCCGGCGCCGGACGCACGGTAGACGTCGATCTTCAGGTCGGCCGGGTTGATGTCGATCTCGATGTCCTCCGCCTCGGGGAGGATGGCGACGGTGCAGGCGCTGGTGTGGATCCTCCCCTGGGCCTCGGTCTCCGGCACCCGCTGCACCCGGTGGGTCCCCGACTCGAACTTCAGCTTGGCGAAGACGTCCTGCCCCTCCACGGAGGCGACGATCTCCTTGAACCCTCCCCGCTCCGACTCGGACGCGGAGATGGTCTCCACCCGCCACCGGTTCTTCTCCGCGAAGCGGGAGTACATGCGGAACAGGTCGCCGGCGAACAGGGCCGACTCGTCCCCGCCGGTGCCGGCCCGGATCTCCAGGATGACGTTGCGGCTGTCGTTGGGGTCCTTGGGGAGGAGGAGCAGCTTGATCTCCCCGTCGAGACGCTCCTTCTCCTCCTCCAGGGCGGCCAGCTCCTCCTCGGCCATCTCCTTCATCTCCGGGTCGGCCAGGAGCTCCCGGTTGGCCTCGATCTCCTCCAGCACCTTGCGGTAGCGGCGGTAGGCGGCCACCAGGGGGGCCAGGTCGCTGTGCTCCCGGGAGAACTTGCGGAATTCCGGCTGGTTGGCAATGACCGAGGGGTCGGACAACAGGGCTTCCAGCTCCTGGAAGCGCCGTTCGAGTTCTTCGATCTTGTCGAGCATTTATTCTCTTTCCTTCATAACTCCCTGATCCAGGAGCTTCAATAAACATGATTCACAGAAACGGTCAATTTTTCGTTCTGGCAAGGCTGTCGAACGATTGCGCGGAGACGTAGCAGCGCTACGTCGCACAAGCGATCGTGAAGACTTACGCCGCCAGGGCGGACAATTCGTGCAACGAATTGGACAGCGTAGGCTGCCCGAAGGGCGAGGCCTCCAGGCCGAGTCAAAAGTGGCCGTTTCCTAAATAACCAATCGGTCGTCTTTGTACCCGTTGTTCACCGCCAGCGCCTCCTCCAGGGACCGGATCGCCACCTCCAGCTGGCTGTCGTCCGGCTCCCGGGTGGTGAGGCGCTGCAGGGCCAGCCCCGGGGCGATTATCAGCCTCACCAGGGGGGAACTGTCGTTCTTGGCGCTCCACTTGAGGAACTCGTAGGAGACCCCGGCGATGAGCGGCAGGAAGACCACCCGTGCGCCGGCCTTGAGGTAGAACGGCCAGAGCTTGGGGATGCAGGAAAAGATGACGATGCTCACCACCATGACGATGAGGAGAAAGCTGGTGCCGCAGCGGGGGTGGAGGCAGCTGTACTTGCGCACGTTCTCCACGGTCAGCTCGTCCCCGGCCTCGAAGGCGAAGATCGACTTGTGCTCCGCCCCGTGGTACTGGAACACCCGCTGGATATCCTTCATCCGGGAGATCCCCCAGATGTAGAGGAGGAAGACCACGACCCTGATCACCCCGTCCACCAGGTTGAACACGATGTTGGAGTCGCCGATGATCGGCACGAGCAGCTTGGTCAGGTAGAGGGGCATGATGAAGAAGAGAAGGATGCCGAAGCCGAAGGCAACGGCCATGGTACCGGCCATGGCCCAGGAGGAGAGCTCCTTCTTCTCCTCCCCCTCCTCCTCCACCATCGCCTCGTTGGCGGAGAAGTTGAGGGCGGTCATCCCGACCATGAGGGAGTGGAACAGGGCCACCGCACCCCGCACGATGGGGAGCTTGACCACGGGGAAGCGCTCGGAGAGGGGGACCATCTCCTCCCTCTTCACCACGATCTCCCCGGTGGGACGCCTCACGGCAATGGCAAGAGCCCGGGGTGCGCGCATCATGACCCCTTCGATGACGGCCTGGCCGCCGACGTTGATCTTTTCCATATCGTCTCCGGGAGCGCGACTTTTGGCCAATCTCGGCGTTGGGCGGCGGACTACAACAACCTCCGCGTCACCCCTTGCCCGCCTTGACCTTGGCCAAAATCCGCACTCCTGATGTCTTACATATGTTTGAACTTTTCCCGGACTTCCTTCGCCCTGCCGCAGGTCATGGCCCCCTCGGGGCAGGCGCCTGCGACGCAGCCGGGACCGGCGGCGGCAAAGACCACCGGCGCCAGGGGCTTGACCAGTTTCAGCATCTCCACCGCCATGGCGCGGATCTCCCACTGGGCCCGCTCGCAGCAGCGGAGCTCGAAGAAGTGGAGCAGCTCCCGGCCGTTCATGGTGACGATGATCTTGGTCTCCGCCGCGTTGGGGAGGACGAAGCGGGCGTCCTCCGCCGGCACGCCGGCGTCCACCAGCTCCCGGTACGCGACGGCGCAGGCCGCCATGGCCCTGTCGAAGGTCGCCTGCAGTGCCGGGTCGGCGGCAATGGCGTCGGGCACCACCAGGGGGAAGCCGTCCCCCTTGAAGGTGACGTAGCGCTGGGACTGCTGGGAGTAGGAGGCGAGCCGGTGCCTCACCAGCTGGTGGGAGCAGGCCCGGGAGATCCCCTCGATGCCGAAGGTGAAGGAGACGTGCTCAGAACCGACTGGTGGCCGAGGGACATGATCTTCTCGAGGAAGGATGCGACATCGCTCGATGAGAGCTTCTCCTGGAGGTCGCCGATGGTGGCTGCCGAGTAGCAGAGGCGCGCGGCCAGGGCCACGGTCTTTTCCGGTTCGGGGGTATGCTGGAGCAGGGTGACTTTCACGCGATCTCCCACGGAATGCGGTTCAGTGCCACATTGAAAAAATCAGTGCCAGAAAACACAAGAAGGGGATTCCGCCTGTCGACAAAATCCCCCCTTGTAGTTCGTTCTGAAGCGTTGTTACATGCCGTAACGCTTCTTGAACCGCTCCACGCGGCCGGCGGTGTCGAGCAGCTTCTGCTTGCCGGTGAAGAACGGGTGGCATGCCGAGCAGACCTCGGTGTTGATCTCGGTCTTGGTCGAACGGGTTTCAAAGGTGTTGCCGCAGAGGCACTTGACCGTAATTTCGTTGTACTTGGGATGTATTCCTTCTTTCATTGTTCAACCCTCCTATACTGTAGCGGCGTATGTCCGGTAGTTTCCGTAGCGCAAGTTTTAAAAATTAGCACCATCGCCTGAATATTTCAAGCTGTTTTTTCAGCAAAAAAGCCTACTTGCTCATGGAGTCCAGGAAGTCCTGGTTGCTCTTCGTCTCGGAGAGCTTGTCCAGGAGGAACTCCATGCTGTCCACCACGTTCATGGGGTGGAGAACCTTGCGGAGGATCCAGGTCCGGTTGAGGTTGTTCTTCTCCACCAGGAGCTCCTCCTTGCGGGTGCCCGACTTGTTGATGTCGATGGCCGGGAAGGTCCGCTTCTCCACCAGCTTCCGGTCCAGGTGGAGCTCCATGTTGCCGGTCCCCTTGAACTCCTCGAAGATGACCTCGTCCATCTTGCTCCCCGTATCGATCAGGGCGGTGGCGATGATGGTCAGCGACCCCCCCTCCTCGATGTTGCGCGCCGCGCCGAAGAAGCGCTTCGGCTTGTGCAGGGCGTTGGAGTCCACACCGCCGGAGAGGATCTTGCCCGACGGCGGGATGACGGTGTTGTAGGCCCGGGCGAGGCGGGTGATGGAGTCGAGGAGGATGACGACGTCACGCTTGTGCTCCACCAGGCGCTTGGCCTTCTCGATGACCATCTCGGCGACCTGCACGTGGCGGGAGGCCGGCTCGTCGAAGGTGGAGGAGACCACCTCCCCCTTGACGGAGCGCTGCATGTCGGTCACCTCCTCCGGCCGCTCGTCGATGAGGAGGACGATGAGGTAGACCTCGGGATGGTTGGTGGCAATGGAGTTGGCGATGTTCTGCAGGAGCATGGTCTTGCCGGTGCGGGGGGGAGCGACGATCAGGCCGCGCTGCCCCTTGCCGATGGGAGCGGTCAGCTCCATGACCCGCATCGGCATGTTGTCCGGAGCGGTCTCCAGCTTCAGTTTCTCGGCAGGGTAGAGGGGGGTGAGGTTGTCGAAGAAGATCTTCTCCCGCGCCACCTCGGGGGGCTCGAAATTGACCGATTCGACCTTCAGCAGGGCGAAGTACCGTTCCCCCTCCTTCGGGGGACGGATCTGGCCGGAAACGGTGTCGCCGGTGTGGAGATTGAACCGCCTGATCTGGCTGGGGGAGACGTAGATGTCGTCCGGCCCCGGCAGGTAGTTGTAGTCTGGGGCGCGGAGGAAGCCGAAGCCGTCGGGGAGGGTCTCCAGGACCCCTTCGCCGAAGATCATGCCGTTCTGTTCGGTCTGGGCATTGAGCAGGGCGAAGATCAGGTCCTGCTTGCGCATACCCGATGCGCCCTCGATGTTCAGCTCCCTGGCAAGCGCATTGAGCTCACTGATTTTTTTGCCTTTGAGTTCCTGTAAATTCATTGTTACTCCAGAAATGGTCTTTTCGCTCGCAAAGAGGCGTATCGATAGGGATTAATCGGGCACTGCTCCCGGAAGGGGACGTTCACGGCATGAAGAGTGTGGTGTAGTACCTGGATTTCCTGCTTGTCGGCTGGTTGGTTATGTTAACGTGTGGAATCAGCGAGGATTATTCGATGTTTCTGTTTATAACTTCCGTCCAAATGGTTTGTCAACAAATATTATGCTCCGGCACCTCCCCTGACCAGGGTTGACCCGCGGCGGACCATCATAACAATAAAACAATATTTCTCCCTTACAATTCAGAGTGTTATCATTTTAATGCCCCGTTATTCGAACAAAGAATTTGACATTAAACTAATCTTGTTCTAAAAAAATACTTATATTTCAACCCTTGTCTCCCGGCCGGCCGCGTCCGACGGAGACCTCCCCAACCGACCCTGTGAGTGCAGACATGATCTCTCCCATACTCCTCACTGTCACAGGCATTCTGCTGGCCGCCAGCGCCGGCATTCCCCTCCTTGTTGCGGGCAATCCCGCCAAAGGACAGAAGATCGCCGCCACCCTCCACGTCCTTGCCGCAACGGCCGGAGTTTCCGGAGCCCTTGCGGCCCTGGCCCGGAAGGAGGTCGAAACATGGAGCATTGACTGGGGGATCCCCTTCGGTCCCGCCGAAATAGGGGTCGACCCCCTGAGCGCCCTCTTCCTTCTCCCCATCTTCACCATCTCCGCCTGCTGCGCGGTCTACGCCGTCGGCTACTGGCCCGCGGAGCAAAACCCGGAGAGTGCCCCCAAGCTCACCCTGTTCCTTGCCGTCCTCACCGCATCCCTGGTCACCATCGTCATCGCCCGCCACGCCGTCCTCTTCCTCGCCGCCTGGGAGGTCATGACGGTCTCCTGCTACTTCGCCATGACCGTCGGCGGCCGCCGGAAAGAGGTACGCGACGCCGGCACCCTCTACCTGGTGGTCGGACACCTGGGGGTCCTGGCGCTCTTCGCCTTTTTCTCCCTGCTGAAGGGGGCCACCTCCTCCTGGCTTCTCCCCGGAGCCGGTGCGCTCCCCGCAACGTCGCCGGCCGCCACCGCCATCTTCATCGCCGCCCTGGCCGGTTTCGGCATCAAGTCCGGCATCGTGCCGCTCCACATCTGGCTCCCCTCCGCCCATGCCAACGCCCCCAGCCACGTCTCCGCCATCATGTCCGGGGTGCTGATCAAGATGGGGATCTACGGCATGGTCCGTGCCGTGTCCCTCTTCACCGACATCCCCTTCTGGTGGGGGGTGGTCCTCCTCGCCGCCGGGATCGTCTCCGGCCTGGTCGGGGTGGTCTTCGCCATCGGCCAGCACGACATCAAGCGGCTCCTCGCCTACCACAGCATCGAAAACATCGGCATCATCCTCATGGGGCTCGGCGTCTCCCTCATGGGGAGCTCACGGGGGATGCCGGCCCTTGCCCTCCTCGGCACGGCCGGCGCCCTGCTCCACACCCTGAACCACGCCACCTTCAAATCCCTCCTCTTCTTCGGGGCGGGGTCGGTCATCCATGCCTGCGGCACCCGGGAGATCGACCGGATGGGGGGGCTCCTCCGGAGGATGCCGCTGACAGCCGCCTTCTTCCTCACCGGTGCCGTGGCGATCTGCGGCCTCCCCCCCCTGAACGGGTTTGTCAGCGAATGGCTGATCTACCTCGGCCTCTTCCGGGGGATCATCGACGCGGACACCTTCAACGACCCCTATTTCGCCCTGGCGGCACCTGCCCTCGCCCTGATCGGCGGCCTGGCCCTCGCCTGCTTCGTCAAGGTGTTCGGCATCGCCTTCCTCGGCACCCCCCGCAGCGACAGGAGCGCCGAGAGCCATGAAGCCGGGCCTGCCATGCTCGCCCCCATGGGGGTGCTGGCAGCGGTCTGCGCCGGCATCGGCCTGTTCCCCCAGGCAGTGGCCCCCCTGCTGGAGACCGTCGTCCGCTCCCTCGACCCCGGGCTTGCCGCAACGGGCACAACCCTGGCGGGGCACGCCTCCCTCGGCATGGTCTCCGTCGTGTCACTGGTCCTCCTCCTGCTGGTCGGGGCAACCACGCTCCTCTACCGGCACCGTCTGGCACGGTCGCCCGTCGGCGTTGCCCAGACCTGGGGGTGCGGCTACCTGGCGCCGACGGCCCGGATGCAGTACACCGCCTCCTCCTTCGCCGCAACCCTCGTGGGGCTGTTCAGCGGGCTGCTCCGCCCCCATACGAAGACGCCGCTGATCCAGGGGCACTTCCCGAAACAGGTGTCATTCCGGAGCCACGTGCCGGAAGCGCTCCTGGAAGGGTTCTACCTGCCGCTCTTCGGCCTCCTGAACAACCGCCTCTCACTGGTCCGCAGGCTCCAGCACGGCAGGCTTCACCTCTACATCCTCTACATCGTCGTCACGCTGATAGCGCTCCTCGCCTGGAGCCACTTCAGGATCAGGAGCTGACATGCACACCGCCGTCAACACCCTCATCCACCTCCTCCTGACCCTGCTCCTCCCCCCGCTCCTCCTCGGGGTGATCAACCGGACCAAGGCGTTCTTCGCCGGACGGACCGGCGCCCCCCTGCTGCAGCCCTACCATGACATGCTCCGTCTCTGGCGCAAGGGGTCCGTCTTCAGCAGCACCACCACCTGGCTCTTCCGGGCGGGGCCCCTCGTGACCCTGGCGGCGACCCTGGCCGCCGCCCTGCTCATGCCCCTGGGGAACCAGCCGGCCCCGCTCGCCTTCACCGGCGACATGATCCTCTTCGCCTACCTGTTCGGACTCGGCCGCTTCTTCACCGTTGCCGCCGCCCTGGACACCGGCTCCAGCTTCGAGGGGATGGGGGGGGCGCGGGAGGCAACCTTCTCCTGCCTTGCCGAACCGGCCCTCTTCTTCTCCCTGGTGGTGCTGGCGCGGGTCAGCTCCTCCCTCTCCCTCAGCGGCATGCTCAACGATTTCCCGCCGGCTGCCTGGTTCGGCTCGGGGGCAGCCCTCCTCCTCATGGCCGGCGCCCTCTTCATCGTCCTGCTGGCGGAAAACTGCCGCATCCCCTTCGACGACCCGAACACCCACCTGGAGCTGACCATGATCCACGAGGTGATGGTCCTGGACCACAGCGGCCCCGGGCTGGCAACGGTGCTCTACGGCGCCTCCCTGAAGCTGTTCCTCCTCGGCGCCCTCTTCGTCCACATTACCGTCCCCTTCCGGAGCGGCAACGTCATTATCGACTGGTGCGCCTTCGTCGGGGCCATGGTCCTGCTCGCCGTGGCCATCGGCACGGTGGAGTCGACCATGGCCCGGCTCAGGCTGACCAGGGTCCCCCAGCTGCTCGTATCCGCGAGCCTCCTCTCCGCCTTCGCCATGCTCCTGGTTTTGAGGCAATCGCCATGAACACCTTCGCCGACCAGCTCCTCGTCCTCGTCTTCCTCCTCAACTTCATGGTGCTCGGCAGCAGCAGGATCGGGATCGCCATCAGGGTGGTGGCGGTCCAGGGGATGGTCCTCGGCCTGATCCCCTCCCTCATCCACCAGGTCTCACCCCACCTGCTGCTGATCTCCGTCGGCATGGTCGGCGTCAAGGGGTTCCTGATCCCGGCGCTCCTCAACCGGGCGGTCAGGACCGTGGGGATCAAGAGGGAGGAGACCCCGTTTCTCGGCTACGTGCCGATCATGCTGGTGGGAGCGGTTGCCACCGCCCTGGCGTTCCTCTTCGCCGACAAGCTCCCCCTCGCCCCCCAGCACAAGGACCTCCTCTTCGTCCCGGCGGCCATCGCCACCCTCATGACCGGCTTCCTCCTCCTGGTGAGCCGCAAGAAGGCGATCTCCCAGGTAACCGGCTACCTGATCCTGGAAAACGGCATCTTCATCTTCGGCCTCCTCCTCACCGAGGCGATGCCGGTCATGGTGGAGGCGGGGGCGCTCCTCGACCTCCTCGTCGGCATCTTCGTCATGGGGATCATCATCAACCAGATCAGCCAGGAGTTCTCCTCCATCGACACCTCCCGGCTGACGTCGCTGAAGGAGTGACATGATCGCCCTGCTCATCGCCCTGCCGCTCCTCGGCGCCCTGGCCGCCTGGCTGACCCCGGACAACCGGCGCAGGCCCCTCGTCCTGCCGGTGGTCGGGGGGGTACACCTCCTCCTGACCCTGGCCCTGCTGGCCGAAACGCCCCCGCCGGCACTGGGGGGGTGGATCATCCTCGACCCCCTGGGAAAACTGGTCCTCCTCGAGGTCAGCATCCTCTTCTTCTGCTGCGCCATCTACTCCGTCGGCTACCTGGCCTACCGCCGGGAGAGGAGCAACCGGGTCCTCTGCATGGGCCTCCCCCTCTGCCTGGGGGCCATGTCCCTGGCCTGCGTCTCCCAGCACCTGGGGCTCCTCTGGGTCGCCATCGAATCGACCACCCTGGCCATGGCCCCCCTGATCTACTTCAACCGCAACGCCCGCTCCATCGAGGCCACCTGGAAGTACATGCTCATCTGCTCCATCGGCATCGCCATGGCCCTCCTGGGGCTCTACTTCCTCGCCTATGCCACGGTGGTCGCCCGGCAGGAACCGACCCTCCTCCTGGCCCCGCTCCTGGCCCAGGCCAGGGGGCTCTCCCCGGCCTGGCTGAACGGCGCCTTCATCTTCCTCCTGGTGGGGTTCGGCACCAAGATCGGCCTGGCGCCGCTCCACACCTGGAAACCGGATGCCTACGGCGAGGCCCCCGGCCTGGTCGGCGCCCTGCTGGCCGGCGGGCTGGTCAACTGCGGCTTCCTGGGCATCTGCCGCATCTACCAGATCTGCCTGGCCGCGGGGACCACCACCTTCTTCCGCGACGCCCTGACCCTCCTGGGGTTCCTCTCCATGGGCTTCGCCGCCGTCTTCGTCCTGCGCCAGGCCGATTTCAAGCGGCTCCTCGCCTACTCCAGCGTCGAGCACGTCGGCTTCATGGCCATCGGCTTCGGCCTCGGCAGGGGCGCCATCCCCGGCACCGTCTTCCACCTCCTCACCAACGGCCTGACCAAGGGGGTCCTCTTCCTCACGGCGGCCAACATCCACCGCTCCTACAACAGCAAGCGGGCGGAACGGGTCCGGGGGGTCATGGACCGGCTCCCCTGGTCGGGGTGGCTCTTCATGCTGGCGCTCTTCGCCGTCACCGGCTCCCCCCCCTTCGCCACGTTCCTCAGCGAGTTCATGATCCTGAGCGGCCTGTTCGCGGACGGGAGGGAGATCGCGGGGGTGACCGTCATCCTCCTCTTCGCCGTGATCTTCACCGGCATGGCGCTCACCATCCTCCCCATCCTCACCGGCCGGGGAGGGAGCGACCTGGATGACAGCGGCTACCGGGACCGGCTGCTGACCGTGGCCCCCCCCCTCGCCCTCCTCCTCGTCACCCTGCTGCTCGGGATCTGGATCCCCGCCCCCCTGCGGGAGATCCTCGACGCGACGGCGGCCATGCTGGGGGTGGGGTCATGAACAGCACCTTCCGCCTGGCGAAAAACGGCGAGGCCTTCCCCCTTGAGGAGATCCCCCGGCACGGGCTGAACGACTTCCTCCAGACCATCATCGACGCCACCGGCCGGGGGTGGCGGGTGATCAACCTGTTCGGCGCGCCGGACGGGGAGGAGCTCTCCCTCTACGCCGTGCTCGGCGCCCGCAACGAACAGCAGCTGGGGATCATGGGGACCACCGTCGATGGCCAGCTCCCCTCCATCACCGACTACGTCCCCCAGCTCCACCTGTTCGAGCGGGAGCTCGCCGAAGAGTGGGGGGTGGCGGCGGAGGAGCACCCCTGGTTCAAGCCGGTCCGCTTCGTCCGGAGCCGCCTCCCCGGCAGGGATGCCTGGGGACGGGGCCCCGACGAGCAGATACTCCCCTGTGTCACGGAGTTCTACCGGGTGAACGGCGACGAGATCCACGAGGTGGCGGTCGGGCCGGTCCATGCCGGCATCATCGAGCCGGGTCATTTCCGCTTCCAGTGTCACGGGGAAAAGGTCTTCCACCTGGAGATCGCCCTCGGCTACCAGCACCGCGGCGTGGAACGGGCCCTCGTGGGCGGCCCCCACGGCACGACCATGTACCAGGTGGAGACCGTGGCCGGCGACACCACGATCGGCCATGCCCAGGCCCACTGCATGGTGCGGGAGGCCCTGGGGGGGACCACCGTGCCGGAGCGGGGGGAGGCCATCAGGGGGATCGCCCTGGAGCTGGAGCGCCTCGCCAACCACGCCGGCGACCTGGGAGCGCTGGCCGGCGACGTGGGGTACCTCCCCACCATGTCCTACTGCGGCAGGATCAGGGGGGACTTTCTCAACATGAGCGCCGTCATCTGCGGCAGCCGTTTCGGCCGGGGGACGATCAGACCAGGGGGGACCGGCTTCGACATCGTGCCGCAACAGGTGGCGGAGCTGCAGCGCCGCCTCGCCGCCGCCCGGGCCGACCTGGAGAACGCGGTGGGCCTCCTCTGGCAGTCGTCGTCGGTCATGGCACGTTTCGAGGATACGGGGAGGGTCAGACGGGAGGATGCCCTGGAGCTGGGGCTGGTGGGGCCGGCCGCCCGGGCGTGCGGCATCATGCGGGACGTGCGGAGCAGCTTCCCCTTCGGCATCTACCGGAGCACGGCCTGGGAGCCGGCGATCGACCACCACGGCGACGTCTATGCCCGGGCCATGGTCCGCTGGCTGGAGGCCCGGCGCTCCATGGAGTTCATCGCCGCCCTGCTGGACCGGCTCCCCCCGGGGGAGTGCCGGGCCAAAGACGCCCACCCCCGGGGGGGGATGATGGCCGTGGCCATGACCGAGGGG
>Ga0129297_10000854_pt1 | contig 15075 bp, 11 predicted proteins | sample I18A1metaG_FD_94708 | JGI IMG/M metagenome (GOLD analysis project Ga0129297, IMG submission 94708) | Lake sediment bacterial and archeal communities from Gulf of Boni, Indonesia to study Microbial Dark Matter (Phase II) - ​I18A1 metaG | ecosystem: Environmental > Aquatic > Freshwater > Lake >... | reverse complement strand
CCATAGACGCGTTCATTAAAGTCGACTACTATCTACCCGGATGCCCCATCGGAAAGGAGCAGTTTCTCGCCACGTTCGCCCGGCTCCTGGGAGGCAACCCGCCTGACCTTTATCGCTTTCCCGTCTGTATCGAATGCAAGTGGCACGAAAATGATTGTCTTCTTAACAAAGACATTCTTTGTCTGGGTCCTCTGACTTTGGCCGGATGCGGGTCCGTCTGCATCAATCATAATCTTCCTTGTGTGGGCTGCTGGGGACCGACAGAAGAAGCCAACTGGACTTCGGAACTTCAGCTCCTCCTCGAAAAGAAATTTGACGTCGAAGCCATTAAAAAGAGAATGGCCAATTACTCGGGGACAAGAATCGCCGCCTTCTTCGAGCAATTGAGAAAGGAGAAAAGATGAAAAGGATCAGCATCGACCACCTTGCTCGCGTTGAAGGGAACGGGGGCGTCTTCGCCACCATTGATGGACACCTCGTCACCGAAGTGAAGTTCGTCATTAACGAAGGTCCGCGGCTCATCGAACAGTTGACTGTCGGCAAGACGCCCGAGGAAGACGTCAGCATCGCTCCTCGGATCTGTGCCATCTGTACACTTTCCCATAAAAATGCCGTACTCCGGGCCATGGAAAACGCCCTGGGAATAAAAGTCCCCCCCAAAGTCACTCTCCTCCGGGAACTCATGCACATGGGCGAGTTCATCGAAAGCCATTCTCTCCATGTTTATTATCTGGCCCTGCCGGATTATGTCGGCTTTCCCAACGCCATTGCCATGGCCTCAAAATTCTCCTTCGAGGTCAAAATCGCCCTTGAAATGAAGCAATTCGGCAATCATATCATGGAAATCCTCAGCGGGCGTTTCATCCACGGAGAAAACCCGGTCATCGGCGGTTTCGGTAGGTATCCAACCCGGAACGAACTCATCGCCATCAAGAATCGGGCCATCCAGTTCATGCCTTTTGTGCACAGGACCGTGGAGCTCTTCTGCGGCCTCGACTTTCCCGAATCCCCCGAGGCTGACACTATTTATGCCTGCTGCGAGCCGGGAAACGACCAATACGGCCTCTGGGGAGATGAGATCATCCTCTCAACGGGCGAAAAGTTGGCCCGGGACGACTACAAAAGCCTGACCAATGAATTCTTCGTCCCCCATTCTCTCTGCAAGCGCAGCCGTTACAAAGGCAACACCTACTCGGTGGGCGCTCTTGCCCGGGTGAATATCCTTGGTGAGCGGCTTGAAGGCGAAGCGGCAAGCATGTATAAAAAGTACTTTAATACCCGCTGGCGGAAGAATCCCCTCTACCATAATGCCGCCCAGGCTTTGGAGATCGTCTATTGCTTCGAACGCATTCCGGAATTGGTCGACGAAATTCTCAAAGTCCCCGAGAACCCGGCCCTCGTCCCGTCCAAGACAAAGAACGGAAAAGGGACCGGTCTGGTCGAGGCACCACGCGGGCTTCTCATCCACCATTATGAAATTAAAGACGGGCTTGTCTCTAACGTCGATATCATTACTCCCACGGCCCAGAACGCCGAAGAGATCGAGCGGTACTGCTACATCGCCGCGCAGAAGCTCCTTGATGAGGGACAGGAGGATAAGATTAGGGACAGGATGGACCTGGTCGTTCGAGCCTTCGACCCATGCATCAGCTGTTCTGTTCACATGGCCGAAGTCAAGCGGGCTCCGGAAGAAGACTGGAAAAAGAAACTGACTGAAATCAAGAATTTAGAGCCCATCTTCATAGGCGTTGGGACCAAAGGACACAGCGATGACCGCGCCGGTTTGGAGTTAGCACAAGAACTCCGGAAAGCCGGCGTCAAAAAAGTCTATCTGGAATCCGAAATCGATGCGGACCATATTCTCGAGGGCAACCCACAGAATCCCCTCGTCTTTCTTGATGTCATTCATATGGGGGAGAAGCCCGGCAAAATCGCGCTGCTTCCGCTCCAGCATGTCTTTTGGAATTCTGTCCTTAGCCATAGACTTTTGCCTTCTGTTTCCAGCCGGCTGAGCTACGGCCAGATCAAAACTTCTTATATCTTGGGCATCCAGCCAGAATCTATCAAGGAAGGAACTGGAGCCTCCTCTGCGGTCAAAGAGGCGATAGAAAAGATTCTCGAGGAGATAAAAAGCTAGATCGTCCAGCGGCGGAAAAACGTCCGAATGGTTCTTAGAGAATCATTCGGGGGTCCCTTCTAATTCCTGCATCAATCAACCGCCGCTGGACGGCCTTATATCGGAATGTCACCCGCCGGGATTCTCCGAGAAGCAGTAAATATCTATATTTCTTGCTGCTTGAAAATAAATATGATAGACCGCGAAGGGACGCTGGGGCCGAACCGCGATAGGACCCGTCGGCCATTTCTATCGGCAATTTTGGGTCTCCAAGATAGCTTGTTATCTCGACTTTAACGTGCTAAAATTTTTTTGCAATATTATTGTCCGCTAGGAAATAGAAAACCCGGGATGGGGAAAAATTCCTCAGGCCGAGTGGAGTTATCATTAAAAAATAAGAGCATCGGATGACAACCTCCCAAATTTTATTAGATATCAACAGGTTAAATAGCGGTCCTTCTCTCTCCTCAGCCCGCGCTTGGCACGCAAATTGCTTTCAAACGAGTGCAAGGTGGCTGTTCATGGGTGAAGCAGAAAAAAGGATTCTGATCATCGACCCCGATCCCAGGGAAAGAAAAGTCATGGTTCAGTACCTTCACGGCGAGAGATATACCGTAGAAACAGGGAAAAATCTGTCCGAGGCGATAAAAAAAATATCTGAAGGATATTATAACTGTCTGATCCTGGACATCGACCTCCCCGAGATGAAAGGTTATGAGGCCGTGCCCATCCTTAAAAACCTTGACCAGAAGCTCAAAGTCATCATAACCACAAAAAAAAATACAAAGCGGCTGGAGGCTAAGGTCCGGGAGCAGGACATCTTTTTCTACTTCATCAAATCCTTCGGCAAGGAAGAACTCAAATTAGCCATAAAAAACGCCTTTAATCCCTGAAAGGAGGAAATCAAAATGAATAAGAGCTCGCCGAGAATCCTGGTTATCGATGACGATCCCGATTTTCTAGCTGCGGTGACCCCCATCCTGAGATCCGCCTTGTATGAAGTTATCACAGCATCCAATCCTCAGGAGGCCAGAGAGAAAATCTTCAAGGAAAAGCCGCACCTCATCCTGCTTGATATCATGATGGACAGCCTCTTCGACGGCTTTTCACTTTGCCATGCTATCAAGACTTCTGACGAATTTAAAGATTTTAAGGATACACCGGTCGTTTTTGTCTCGGCCGTAAAAGAGATCGCAGGGTCAAGATTCCAGTTCAAGGGCGACGAAGAAGGCATGGCCGGACCCGATGATTATATCGACAAGCCAGTCAAACCCGACGACTTGCTGGCGCGGATCGCCAAGTTTCTTAAGAAATAGAAAAACAACAGCCGTTGTGCCGGGAGGGCCATCTCCCCCCTAATATCCGTTCATAGAAACGGCGATTAATCCTTCCGTTTTTGCTGAAATGAGTCTCATTTTGAGCTACAATAGCGGAAGGAGAGATTACCTTGGCACAGACAAAACCAATCGTGTTGGTTATCGACGATGAAGAAGCGATGCGGGATTCCTGCTCCCTGATCCTCACCAAGGACGGGTTCCAGGCTGAAACAGCAGAAAACGGCCAAATCGGCCTGGAAAAACTGAAGGCATTGAAGCCTGATATCGCCCTCATCGACCTAAAAATGCCCGGCCTAAGCGGGTTCGATGTCCTGGAAAGGATTAAGGATATCGACCCCCGGGTTATTCCGATAGTCATCACCGGATACGCCACAGTGGAATCCGCTATCGAAGCCATGAAAAAAGGGGCCTATGATTTTCTTCCCAAGCCATTCTCGCCAGAAGAGCTTCGAATCATCATCGGGCGCGCCCTGGAAAGAAGGCGGCTGGCTCAAGAGGCCGAAACACTGCGGCGTGAAAAAAGACTCATGGAAGACAATTTTGTCACCATGGTCTCTCATCAGCTCCGCAGTCCCCTGGTGGCTATCCAACAATATTTTGAAGTGATCCTTGCCGGAATGGTGGGTCGGGTGGAAGAGACGCAAAAAGAAATGATTCTCCGGGCCCGTGAGCGGCTCCAAGGGCTCCTCCGCCTGATCGATGACTGGCTGGATTTAGCCAGAATCAACCGGGGCCAGATTGTTGACAAGTTCAAACCCTTGGCTTTGGACAAACTACTGGAAAAGCAAGTTGAATTCTTCAAGCCCCTGGCTCAAGAGCACAATGTTCGCCTCGAGCTCAAGCCCATAGAAAAGCCTGCTCATGTGCTCGGTGATGAGCAGACCTTGGAGCAGGTTTTCTCCAACGTCATCAGCAACGCCATCAAATACAATAAACCTCAGGGCTCTGTGACTCTTTGCGTTCGCGAAGATAAAGACTTCATCGTTACGGACATCCAAGACACGGGGATAGGCATTGATAAGGAGCATCTCCCTTTTGTCTTCGACCAGTTCTACCGGGTGAGCCGGCGGGAAGACCAAAAAGTCAAAGGCACCGGTCTCGGCCTCTCCATCGCTAAAAAAATAGTCGAAGCCCACAATGGATCGATCCAGGTCGAAAGCGAGCCCGGTCGGGGCTCGACGTTCTCTGTCTGGCTTCCGCGAGCCGAACAACAAGAAAAGTGAAAACCCTCCTCCTCGGCCTGGGAAACGAGCTTTATGGTGATGACGGCGTGGGCATTTGCGTTGCTCGACGACTCAAGGAAGAGGTCAGGATGAAGAAGAGAGACGCGCCTCAAATGCCTGACGTTGAAATAGAAGAATGCTCGCTCTCGGGACTGGCTCTGCTCGATGTCATCGTCGGCTATGATCGGCTCATCCTTGTGGACACGATTAAAAAGGAGGCTCCCGTCCTGGGGAGGGTTCGTCTTTTGAGGGAGAACCAGATTAGGGCCATTCCCGGGCCATCTCCACACTACGTCTCCGTCCCGCAGACGATTGAGATCGGCCGAAAGCTCGGGCTTCATGTCCCTTCTGAAATCTTGATCATCGCAATTGAAGACAAAAACATCCACACCCTGGGTGAAGGTCTCTCGAAAGAGATGAGCAGGAGGCTTCCCTCAATCGTCAGAAGAGTCAAGAAGGTTTTGTTGAGCGAATAATAAATGCAGAAAAAAGAATTATTCGTGCAGGAGGAAATCCTCGGTTCAAACAAAAAAATCGCGGCTGAAATCCGGCAGAAACTGGAACAGGCCGGCGTGTTTGTCGTGAACTTTCTCAGTTCTCCCGGCTCGGGCAAGACGACACTCCTGGAAAGGATCGCCGAGGTCTTCAAAGACCGCAAAATGGCTGTCATTGAAGGAGACATAGAAACTGAAAGAGACGCCGAACGAATCCGGAGAAAAGGCGTTCCCGCGTGGCAGATCACCACAGGAGGGGCCTGTCATCTCGAGGCTAAAATGGTTGGAAAACTGCTCCCGCAAATTCCTGAGACGACCGAATTTCTGTTCATCGAAAACGTGGGCAACCTGGTCTGTCCGGCAAGTTACGACCTGGGGGAGAGTCTCCGCTGCGTCCTTCTCTCCGCGCCGGAGGGCGATGACAAGCCTAAAAAGTATCCCAAGGCCTTTGCGACTGCTGACTGTCTAATCATCACTAAATCGGACCTGATCCCCTTCCTTCCCTTTGACTTAGAACGAGCTGGGAACGAAGCCTTGGACATCAACCCGAGACTCCGGATCTTCGTCACCTCCGCCCTGCAGCGCCGCGGTCTCGCCGAGCTTGTCCGCTATTTCATCGAAAGCCGTGTCAACATGATCCAGCGGCTCAGCCATGCATGAACTATCGATCGTTGCCAGCCTGTTTGAAATCTTGGAAGAGAAGGCTAAAGAACACAAGGCCAAGGAAATCAGCCTTGTCAGGTTGAAGGTGGGAAGATTGTCGGGCGTTGTGCCCGAGTTCCTCCAGGGCGCCTTTGACCTCTACAAAAAGGATACGGTTGCCGCGGCTGCCTTCCTCGAGGTCGAGGAAGTCCCCCTAAAAATAAAGTGCAAAAAATGCGGAGTGGCAACCGAGGCGGCTGATTTCGTCTTTATCTGTTCGGCCTGCGGCTCGAAAGACCTCGAAATCCTGGAGGGAACAGAGCTCCTTCTCGAGAAGATCGAAGTGGAAGTGTAGCCTCCTGCGGCGGAAGCATCTCCGGTTCCATGATTACGTCAATAGAGAATGGTGTCCTGTCATGACGGGTCGCCGTCCGTCCTCGCTCCACCCATCCCCCCGTGGAAAATTCCTTCCGCTGTAGGCGTTGCGGCGACTGCTGCCGTGCCACGCCTCCCTTGATCATCCCTTAAATCGCGGACACGGAGATGCTCTCTCCGGCTGCGAGCCGGGTCCTTTTTTATGGTATAATTGTCCGCCAATCATTTGAAGAGGAGCCTGCCATGAAGAGTTTAAAGGAGATTGCTGCCAAATCCGTTCTCTCTGAAGAACAGCTAAAAAAGCTAGAGCATATCATCCTCAGCCAGGGCCCCTACACTCAGAAGTCAGTGCGCGAAGAGCTGGATTGGTATTGCGCCGGGCTAGGTATGAACGAATACTATTTTCTAACGACACCGCTCGAGACAATCGCCAATCATATCCGGGCCATCAAGGCGGCCGAAATCATCGCCACAATCAAGGAAGAGAAAGTGGTCAAAGTCGACTTGGCCACAGAGCATGAAAGCGAAGCCATTTATCTCGTCGACGATTATCACTCCCGCGCCCTGGAGGTGGAGAAACACATCGAGCAGAAGTACCCGAACTGCCGCCTTCAGACCTACCGGACTCAGCGCAAGGCTTTGGGCCTCGAGCATCTGAGGATGTACACAGTCTGCTTACCTCAGTTTCCCGTGCCCTATCCGGCCCCCGGCGAAACAGACCTTCGCAAGATCGCCGATAGATCCTTCCTGGCCACAGCGCCGAAGGAGACCTTTGATCGCTATCAGTCCTTGATCAACCTGACCAAGGACTGGGAAAGTCCTCATATCGCTGTCAGCCGCAAGTCCAAAACGAACGAGGTCCGCATCACCGTCGTCACCAAGCGTGACACGAGCCACCGCTTTTTCTCCAACGTCTCGGACGTGATTAATTCCCACGGCCTGGTCTCCAGCCGCAAATACATCGAACAGTTTGCCAATGGCCGGACAGCCTATGCGTTTTATCTCAAAGACATTAAAGATCCCAGGCTTGTTGAGGACCTGGTCGAGGACATCAGTCTACTTTATGTCATCCCCGAATCGCCGCTTTCTGCTCTTTTTCGCGAGGGCAAGCTGACGGCTCAGGAGACCGTCTTTGGAGTCTCCGCCTGGAGCTTCTGCCACCAGTTCCTGACCGGTTACAACGAGGAATATTTGCGGCTCGCCGAAGGGCTGAAAGATTCGCCCGAGCTGCTCGGGATCCTGCGCAACTTGAAGACCAAACTGGTCAAGGACACTTACACGGAATCCAGAGTCTGGGATGCTTATCTCGAGAATCATCAATATCTCAAGAAGCTCTTTCAGTTGTTCGATAGAAAATTCTCCCCTTCCTCGAAAGACCGCGAGATCAAGAAGGATCTTGAGGATCTGAGAAAAGACATCAGCCTGAACATCCCGGTTGAAATCGACAGGGATATCATCCTGGCGGTGATCCATTTTATCGACTGCATCCTGAAGACCAACTTTTATCTTAAAGAAAAGACATCTCTGTCCTATTTGTACGCTCCTCATTTCTTGAATAAGGTCGATTATCCCGAGACTCCGTTTGGCATCATTCATGTCGTCGGCGCCGAATTTCGGGGGTTCCATGTCCGCTTCCGGGACATTGCCCGGGGCGGCGTCCGGATCGTTCGCTCCAACAACCTTCAGACCTATCTTAATAATTCCGATTTCATTTTCGACGAGAACTACAACCTTGCCTGGACGCAGCAACGCAAGAACAAGGATATCCCGGAAGGCGGCTCCAAAGGGACCATCCTGATCAACTGGGGACATATGCAGCGCGCCGACGAAGCGTTTAAAAAATACGTTGATGGGCTGCTCGACCTGATGCTTCCTAAAGAGGGAATCGTCGATTTTTATGGCAAAGAGATCCTTCTTTTCCTCGGCCCAGACGAAGGCACGGCAGAGCTTATGGAATGGGCCGCCTTGAGGGCCAAAACCCGCGGCTATCGTTACTGGAGATCCTTCTCCACGGGTAAACCGGTATCTATGGGAGGCATCCCCCATGACCTCTATGGAATGACCACCAACTCAATCCACCAGTTTGTCCTCAAGTCCTTGGAAAAACTGGGCCTGAAGGAGGAAAAGATCACCAAGGTGATGACCGGCGGCCCAGACGGGGACCTGGGGAGTAATGAGATCTTTATTTCCAAGGATAAAATCCTCGCTATCGTCGACGGGTCGGGCGTTCTCTATGATCCGTCCGGAATCGACCGGCGGGAACTCGAGCGCCTGGCCAAAGGGAGAAAGATGGTCGAACATTTCCGACGGGGCCGCCTCTCGGCTCAAGGCTTCTTCGTCGCCATCAAGGAAAAGAATATCAGCCTGCCCGACGGTGAAAGGATCGAATCGGGCCTCGATTTTCGGAACACGTTCCATCTCCATCCCAAGTTCGCCGCCGACCTGTTTGTTCCCTGCGGCGGCCGACCGGCCTCGATCACTATTAACAATTGGGACAGGTATCTGGATGCCAGAGGCAATCCGCGCTTCAAGGTCATTGTCGAAGGAGCGAATCTTTTTATCACCCAGCAGGCTCGGCTGCGGCTGGAGGAGCGCGGCGTGGTCATCTACAAGGACGCTTCGGCCAACAAGGGGGGGGTCACGTCTTCCTCTCTCGAAGTGCTTTCCAGTCTAGCGCTCACGGATCAGGAATTCGAACGCATGATGTGCATTCAGAACGATGTCGTTCCCCTCTTCCGGAAAAAATACGTGGAGGAAATCCTCGAGATCATTCGCGAGAACGCCCGGCTCGAGTTCGACGTCATCTGGAGAGAAAACGAGTCCAGAAAAATACCCCGTGCCGTTCTCTCGGATCTCGTCAGCGAGAAGATCAACCAAGTCAAGGATGCTGTTTCCAGGTCAGACCTGCTCAAGGACACGGCCCTCTTTAAGAGAGTGACCGCATGCTGCATTCCGAGAGTGCTGGTCAAGGAGATCGGGTTTGCGAAAATTTTCAAGAGAGTCCCGGCAGCCTACCTCAAGGCGGTCTTTGCTTCCCAGTTGGCTAGCCGGTATGTCTATAGATACGGGTTAGACGCCAACGAGGTCAACTTTTACGATTTCCTGAAAGAAGTTTAGGGGCTTTTTATCCCTTAAGAATTTTCTGGACCTCTTCTTTGTCCACATCGGTAATGAAGGGGATCCCGCTGATGTCCGCGGCTTCCTTGGTCAAGGCGGCGATGTCGTCCCGAGTGATATAGTTGAGGGAAAACTTGCGGTTGCCGGCCATGAGCTGCCTGACTCCCTGGCTCAGCCGCTTGAAGTAGGTATATAGGCCCATTGCTCCCGTTGGTATTTCATTGAACTTTTCTTTAAACTTCCTCTTCAATTCAGGCGCCGTGACGAAGATTTCTTCGGCTGTGCTCCCAAACCGCTCCACATAAACGGGAATCTGCCCTTCGGTTATTCTCTTGCCGATCGTTTTCCCCACCATTGTCGCAGCCATCGGGGCTCGGGCCATCCCTACAGCCTTGACATAAGGAGCGCCCAGCGCCAGCGCCTTAAAGATCTGGTCTTCGAAAGTGATACCGCCAGCAAAGACGATGTCGGGAAGATACTCGCCCTGTTTGGCCAGGCGGTCGGCGAAGTTCCAGGTCAGGGACCAGATTTCCACGCTGGGGATACCCCATTCGTTCATCATCCGCCAGGGGCTCATCCCCGTCCCTCCGCCGGCGCCATCCACAGTGAGGAGGTCAATCTTGGCTTTGGAGGCGTATTTAACGGCGCGGGCCAGGTCGGCGGGCCGGTAAGCTCCCGTCTTCAAGAAAACGTACTTGGCTCCAGCCCGGCGCAGCTCCTCGACGCGCTTCATGAAACCTTCCTCTTCAACCATCCCGAGCCGGGAATGACGCTCGAACTCTTTGAAGCTTCCCTTTTCAAAGGCCTGGATAACATTCTGATCATCAGGGTCGGGAAGGACGATATACCCTCTTCTCTTGAGTTCCTGGGCTTTGGCCAGGGATTTGATTTTGACTTCTCCGCCGATGTCCTTGGCGCCCTGTCCCCATTTGAGCTCGACGGCCTCAATTCCCAACTTGTTGATGGCGTATTCCTGGACACCCAGCCGCGTGTCTTCAACATTGGCCTGGACGACGACGGTCCCGTAGCCGTCTTCCTGCCATTTTCTATACAGCTCGATCCGGCTCTCCATGTCCGGAGAACGGACGATCCTGCCGTTCTGGATGATCGATTCTTCATCCATGGCGCAGACGTTCTCGCCGACCGTCAGAATCGTTCCTGAAAGAGCCGCACCCCCGGCCAGGCCCTCCCAGTTCTGCCTGGCCACGTTCGTCGACCCCATGCCACCGAGGACGAAGGGCACCCGGAGCTTGATCCCTTTGTCCCGGCCGACCTGGGTTTCGATAGTGACTTTTTCAAATGTCGCCTTATCACTGTCGGGTTCGACACCGTAAGCTCCGACCGCAGTCCCCATAATGCTGAAATGGGAAAGGTCAACCGGATATTCTTTTTCCGATGCCGCTGTGATGATGCCGAAAGGCTGAGGGTAAAGAACCTCCGCCCCACGGTAGGCCGACTTGCCGATTTCACACATCCCGATGCAGCCATCGACGCAGGTGACGCACATCCCGCTGAAAGGACTGATGGACCCTTCCGTCCTATTTTTCGTTAAAGTGGCAGCGCTTCTGTTGAGTCTTGTATACGCCATGATGATTACCTCCTCATTCGTGATTTAGACCTTCTTGTTTTCCTCCGACCCCGGAAGCTCCCGCACGCAGGTCCCGCACCTTCCCGCGTCATACATCCAGCACTGGAGCTCGTCATAAACATCGAGGCAGGTCGGGTTCATGGTCAGGCATGAATTGCACACCCCGGTCTCAGCCTGGGGTCCCTGGCAACGCAGTTGGCAGGCCGGGCAGATATAGATGCAACCGCCGCAGAGCCGGCACTCTTCCGACCGCATATCGAAAGGGGTTGAGATTTTCCGCTTGTAGCCGCGCTTCTGGAACCCGATGGCTTTACCGTTCATCTGCTCGTTGCACATCCGGATGCAGAGGCCGCAGAGGATGCATTCCTCATTGCGGGGTTTGAATCGCAGGCGCGTCACACCAAATTGAGAGGCCAGGTCCTGGATTTGTTTGGAGTTGGGAGCGACCGAAAGCATCAGCTCAATCATCATTCGCCGGGCCTGGATGACTCTCTTGGTATCGGTCCTGACCACAAGCCCTTCCTCCGCCGGATAGGTGCAGGAAGAAACCAGCTTGCTCCTTGGCTCTTCCCCGATTTCCACAAGGCAAAGCCGGCATCCTCCGAAAGGACTCAAGCCTTCGTTATAACAGAGGGTGGGGATTTCAAGGCCGTAGAATTTGGCGGTTTCCAAAAGCGTCCAGCTCTCCTCCGCTTTGACTGCGAGGCCGTTGAGTATTAATTCAATCATATTTCCCGTCCTATGGCTTTTTTCCCGTCCTCGGTTTCGAGCTCGCAGCGGAGACAGCGCCGCGCTTCCCGGACCGCGAGATCTTTAGAGAACCCGAGCTCGATTTCTTCGTGCATGGTTTTTCTCTTGCTGGGCGGAAGGTGCGGCATCTTCGATCTCTTCGCTTGCTCGAATTCGTCTTCTTTGAGCTCGACCGGCGGGACATACATCGAAGGCCGCGTGAGTTGACGAGACCGGACCAGGGGGCGGCCTTCAAGGTAATTATCAATAGCGTCAGCGGCGGCCTTGCCCGCGGCGATGGCGTCGACAACGCTGCTCGGCCCGGTGACAACGTCGCCTCCGGCGAAAACTCCGGGCCTTGTCGTCGCCATCGTGGCCGGGTCGACGATGATCGTCCCCCATCTGGGAGACAGACTCAGCCCGTCGCCATCTTTGAGATAGGGCGTATACGCCCGTTCACTGAGGGCAAGAACCAGAGTATCTGTCGGGACAAAGAAATCAGAACCCTCGATCGGAACTGGTTTTGCCCGTCCGCTTTCATCTTTTTCACCGAGCTTCATCCGCTGGCATTGAACGCCCATGACTTTCCCGTCTTTTGTCCGGACCCGGGTCGGCGCCACCAGGAATTCGATCTTCACTCCTTCCTCCAGGGCCGCCTTGACTTCTTCCGGATAGGCGGGCATTTCCTTAATGCTCCGGCGATAAAGAATAGTAACTTTCTTGACGTTCTTGTTCCTGAGGGCCACTCGTGCGGCATCGACGGCCGAATTTCCGCCGCCGATGATGGCAATCTCCGCGCCTAACTCGACCGGCCGTCCAAGATGCACATCCTTTAAATATTCAAGGGCCTGCAGGACTCCCTCGGCTTCCTCTCCCGGGACTCCAATTTCGATCGGCTTGTGGGCACCCGTCGCTAGAAAGACGGCTTTGTATCCCTGACTATGGAGGTCGTCCAGAGTAAAATCCTTTCCCAGGGCCATGTGGGTCTTGATGGACACTCCGGACTTGACGAGATAGTCGATGTCCTCTTGGAGGATGTTCTTTGGCAGCCTGTGAGAGGGGATCGTGACCGCAAGCATCCCGCCTGGAACAGGGAGAGCCTCAAAGACTTTGACCGGATAACCTTTTTGCGCCAGGCAGTAACCCGCGGTCAACCCGGCTGGGCCGGCGCCGACTATGGCCACCTTGGCGGCCTTGGTCACAGGAAACCTTACCGCCGTGTCCAGTCCCCGGGCTTTGGCCCAGTCCATTACGAACCTCTTGAGGCCGCGGATGGAAATCGGTTCGCCGATTTCCCCCGCCCGGCAAACCGTCTCACAGGCCCGGCTGCAGACCCGCCCGCAGACAGAAGGCAGAGGGTTGTCCTTGCGGATGATATGATAGGCTTCCTCGAACCTTTTCTGGGCAATGAGGGCGATGTAAGTCGACGCCTCCTGCCCAATCGGGCAAATATATTGGCACGGGGAAGAGACGATTTCTTTGCAGACTAAGGCTGGGCACTTTTTCTGGAGAATATGAGTCTCGTATTCTGACTTAAAATATCTCAGCGTGGAGAGCACCGGGTTGGCTGCCGTCTGCCCTAAGCCGCAGAGCGAGGCGTCCTTTACGGCATGGGCCAGCTCTTCGAGGACAGCCAGGCTTTCAAGCGTCCCCTTGCCGTCCGTGATATCCTTAACAATCTCCCACATGCGCTGTGTTCCTTCGCGGCAAGAGACGCATTTTCCGCAAGATTCGTCACGGAGAAAGTTAAGAAAATACTTGGCGATATCGACCATACAGGTTTTCTCATCCATGACGATCATGCCGCCGGATCCCATCATTGAGCCCACTTTGGTCAGACTTTCATAATCGATGGGCAGGTCAACGAGCTCTTTCGGGATACATCCTCCGGAAGGGCCTCCCGTCTGAACAGCTTTGAACTCTCTTCCTTCGGGAATCCCCCCTCCAATGTCAAAAATAATTTCTCTTAGGGTCATGCCCATTGGAACTTCAACCAAGCCTGTATTATTAATTTTTCCGACTAAAGAAAATATTTTTGTCCCCTTACTTCCGTCGGTGCCGATTTTCGAATACCAGGAGGCCCCTTTTTCGATAATGATCGGCACATTGGCCCATGTCTCGACATTATTAATGTTAGTGGGCTTTCCCCAGAGGCCCCTTTGGGCCGGAAATGGAGGCCTTTGGCTGGGCACTCCGATTCGGCCTTCGATACTGGCCAGCAGGGCTGATTCCTCTCCCGAAACAAAGGCGCCCGCCCCCTTGGAGACAAATATATCAAAATGGAAATCGCTCGCCAGGATATTTTTGCCCAGGAGGTTGTATTCTCGAGCTTGCTCGATCGCCAGAGAAATATTTTCGACAGCGATGGGATATTCATCCCGGACATAGACATATCCCTCTTTGGCTCCTATGGCATAGCCTCCGACCAGCATGCCTTCAAGGACGCTGTGAGGATTTCCCTCGAGAAGACTCCTGTCCATATAAGCTCCTGGATCGCCCTCGTCGCAGTTACAGACAATATATTTGGTATCGCTTCGAGATCGGGCTGTTCGTTCCCACTTTAATCCAGTGGGAAACCCGGCGCCCCCGCGTCCCCTCAACCCTGAACTCTTGATTTCCGTAATGACGTCCTGCGGCAGGATTTTGCTCAGGGTCTTGGCCAGGGCCGAATAGCCATTGACCGCAATGTAATCCTTGATTTCCCTCGGGTCAATCAGTCCGTTCTTGCTCAGAATGATCCGTTCCTGTTTTTTATAAAAAGGGACATCCCTTTCATAGACAATGGTTTCTTGCGTTCGGGGATCGACATATAAAAGTTTGTCAATCAGTTCATTTTTTTTAATTGTCCGGGAGATGACCTCCTTGATGTTCTTGAGCTGGATTCTCTGATAAAAGATGCCCTGGGGTTGAATCACGACAATCGGGCCTCTTTCGCAGAAGCCATGACAGCCGGTTGTCCTGACTTCGACAGAATCTTGCAGTTTTTGTTCTTTGATTTCTCTGATAAAAGCTTGAGCAACCTTGACGCAACCGTAAGCGTGGCACCCAGTCCCACTGCAAACCGTAATGCACGTCTTTTGTTTTTGCCGTTCTTCAGAAATTCTTTTTCTCAGCTCGTCAAACTTTTCTATGTCAACCTTCTGTTTCATTATTTGGGTTTTCTCCCTTTGTCAGCGCCGAATTTTCGGAGCAACTCGCCCACTGTTTTGACCTTCATCTGACCATGATAGTTGCCGTCGATAACTGTTATCGGGCCCAAGGCGCAAGCCCCCAAACAGTTGACAACTTCCAGGGTAAACAGATTATCCGCGGTCGTTTCCCCCGCCTTGATCTTCAACTGCCTTTCAAATTCGTCGAGGATCCGTGGGCCTCCCCGGACATGGCAGGCTGTCCCCAGGCACACGGTTATCAGATGTTTGCCCCTCGGCTTGAGGCTAAAGGCGCGATAGAATGT
>Ga0129297_10000853_pt1 | contig 15098 bp, 20 predicted proteins | sample I18A1metaG_FD_94708 | JGI IMG/M metagenome (GOLD analysis project Ga0129297, IMG submission 94708) | Lake sediment bacterial and archeal communities from Gulf of Boni, Indonesia to study Microbial Dark Matter (Phase II) - ​I18A1 metaG | ecosystem: Environmental > Aquatic > Freshwater > Lake >... | reverse complement strand
GGAAGTTCCCTAATCGGCAACTACACCATAACCGCAGAATACGAGTTGCTCGAAGAACAACAATTCGTAAACATGACAGAGAACAAACAAATCACCATACAACTACCATTCATAATACCAGAATTTCCATCATTCATTGTTCTACCACTATTCATGATAGCAACGTTATTAGCAGTCATAGTCTGTAGAAGAAAACATTCCATGTAAATACTTACAATCGCGCGCTGAATCATGCGTCAAGCGAGAAAGGGACATGAACGATTTGAAAGCCAACGTGATACTACTATTCTCTCTGCTATTCACAGCATCGATTTATTTCATTCCGAACGGAAACACCTCAAAGACCGACTCGTCATCAGCTTCATCTCCGACAGTACATCAAGGAAATCTCATAATAAACGGAAATCAAAACTTCACAATCATCGACGAAGTCTTCGTTCTAAATGGAAGCATAATCCTAGAAGAGAACGCCACCCTATTCGTAAAAAACGCAATCATAAATTTCACACAGACAAAAAATAATCAATTCAACGTAACCCTAAGAAACCCCCTCCATGGGAAACCTCGACTGTGTATAGAAAATGCGACAATCTTGACAAGCGGCTTGTACCTAGATGTTTCTTTTTACGAAAACAGCTCAATGCTTGCTCGTGACCTTACCTCCTATGCAACGATAAAACTGTACGACTCTTCCGTTGCTGAACTCTCCCGTTCTATAATCTACCGCACAAATTTCCAAGATGCCCCCTCCCTCACCGCACTAAACTCTTCAATAGAGTATGTAGACATATCCCACTCTTCCGTAAATTGTTCCATTACCAACATCAAGCCATATCTTTCTGATTACTGGAACAGCTTGATCGACTTCTCAGTAGCTGTTCTTCCAAACGGAAAAGCTCCAAACATTACCTTAGCCAACACCTACGTATTGAATTGGATATTGAAGTTCTATGGCAAATCTAGCGTAAGCATAAACAAATCTGAATTAAAACAGGTTTGGGCTTACGGCAACTCAGTGATCAACATTTCAGACAGCAAAATCGTCGGAGACCTAAACGCAAAATACAAGTCTATACTCAATCTCTACGACTCTTCAATAAAACGATTAAACGCCTACTCAAATTCATCCATTTCCCTAATAAACACCACATACAACAGCATAACCCTCGAAAACGAAGCCAAAGTCTACATCCTATGGCACCTCGACATCCACGTAGTCGACCTAACTTCCCAAGACATACCATCCGCAAATGTAACAATCTACTATCAAAACAACACGATTGCTAGCTCAAAAGCAACCGACTCAAAGGGATTAGCCAACTTCACGCTCTACGAAAAAATGATGAATTCAACTGGAAACTATTACTATGGAAACTACACCATAAAAACTACATATGGTACCTACTCAAACCAAACGACGACAAACATGACCGAAAACAAACAAATCACTGTTACAATGCCGATGATCCTATCCGAATCTCCGCCGAACTTCATTATGCCCTTGATCATAGCAATCACTCTACTTGCCGCTTTATTCGCCGGAAAATACGCAAGACAAAAGAAACAAGCACCCGCCACCATCGCTAAAAGCTAGCCTTTATTTATCAATATGCACAGAATTGAAGCGTCGATCACTGCATATCGTAACACTCGCCAAAAATGGGGGCCTGTTCTTCGTTGGCCAAGAAACAATCAGAGAAAGAGGCAATGCAGCAAATCATACTTCAAACAGTGAAAAACGAAAAACCCTCAAACGTTGAACGACTAACCGACCTCGTCCAACAAAAACTTCATCTATCCCGGCAAGAAGTAGTTGATCAAATTCTGCTCCTGCAGAACGAAGGAAAGATAACTCTTAAAGAACCACCTCCTCAGACTCCTACAGCATTCATCAACTATCTCCAAACAAGCCAAGCCTACTGGTACTGGACTACGATAATTCTCGCCATAGCAACAACAATAATTGTCTTCACAGTGCCAGAAGAATCCTACCCAATCGTATACGTCAGATACGTATTCGGCTCAGTCTTCGTCCTATGGATGCCAGGCTACACATTCATAAGAGCATTATTCCCAACAAAAGTCCCAATCCAAACATCGTCAACAGAACTCGACAACATAGAACGCATCGCACTGAGCATAGGAATGAGCCTAGCCCTAGTCCCAATAGTAGGTCTACTTCTAAACTATACCCCCTTTGGAATACGACTCACACCTGTCACCCTAAGCCTATTAGCCTTAACCCTAACCTTTGCCACGGCGGCAATCATAAGAGAACATAAAGCAAATCTGAAACTTGAAACAGCACTACGCGTGCCGACTAAGTAAACATCATTTTCCAAACATCTTTCAAACTCAACGAAAGCAAGGCATGCATACACAAAATTTCCAAATCCTCTATATTAAATTACCATAAAACAATATAAACAAGTATTTCCCTAATTTTGCAGGTGAAAAAGTGTCAAGAAGATGGATTGCGCTATTGCTACTAATATTCTTACTAGTCATCATACCAGGGTACTTTGTTTCAACAGACTACCTTGGCCTGCAAGGCAATACGCAAGGAAACACACACCCACCTCCTCCGACTGAACATCCACCGCCTCACCCCACTGGAGATCCAGATCCAGAACACCCAACTTTTGTCATACCAGAAAACCCGTTAGGAACAATAGGACTAACAACAGCCTTAATCGCGGCCCTTGCCATCTTCGCCCTGATGAAGAAGCCCACACTGAAACAAATATAAATCTGAGATACTTATTCTGAATTCCCAACACATACGAGCACATAATTAAAGACATGGACTACAAAGCAGGAGCACACGTTTTAAGAGAGAGAACAAGAAAAATAAGAGAGACCTAACACGGTGGATGTAACCTATGCGTTCATCTCAGTGGCAGTACTTGGGATACACGCTAACTGGAGTTGGAAGCAGTCTATACGCATCAGGCGCTATTCTTTTAATCTATTTTAGGCTACAGCCATGGCTGAGTTTTCAGTACCAGTGGACTGCACTTCCCTTGCTTATCTTAGGCTTCGGAACCATTGTCTTAGGCATCTTAACCTTTTCTCTAGCTGAAAGGAAAAAAGAAACCTGAAATTGAGGCTGAAAACCCTTCGGCTCGTCTGCCTTCATCCAGCCCGTCCACCAACAACTTAGACCAATCTAATCTGCGTGTGAATAAATGAAGATAAAAGGAAAAGCGATCATTAACGCAACACTAATTCTTCTATTTGTCATTATAGTTCTTTCCATTCAAGCCTCCTACTCCGAGTCCGAATGGAGATCACAAGCATCGGAAAATTCAGTTAAAACACAATTGTGCCTAATCATAGATGGCTCAATCAGCGTAAAAAATTCCTTATGGGACATAATCAAGTTAGGAATGGCCATAGCAGTAAACACTACTTTGCCACATGATGGCTCTCTCGAACTTTCGATCATTCAATTCGGTTACCCACAAAGTCAGGGATACGCAAAAGTTGAAATCTCTGCTACAGTTGTAAATGACACAAACTATGACTCAATAACTAACCAAATTCTCATGATGCCAAAAGGCAATGCAGAAACCCCTATGGCGCATGGATTGTACTTGGGATGGAAGGAACTCAAGAAATCACCAAACTTTGAAAACGCAAGACATGTCATCAACTTAGCTACAGATGGAAGACCAAACGTCCGAAACAACAACGCCACAAGCGACCTAGATAAAGACGGAGGCATTGACCAATGGGATGATCTCATAGCCGTCATAAACGGCACGGCGGTGCCTCAAGGACTCAACGAACTGGACATAGAAGGAATAAACATAACCGATTCCGCCCGCGACTGGTTCAAATACTGGGCTGTCTATCCTTCACCAGGCATAATAGCTCCTCCATTCTCCAAACCAGGATGGCTCCGGACCGTTGCAAACGCCACAGAGTTCGCCAACACGGTGAGCGAGAGCCTAAAAACAATTCCACCAGAAACCACATGGGCACCTCCTGCCGAGGGAGCTTTAGCCGCAGGTGCATTAACTATAGGCATTACAAGTGTGGTTTCAGCAGCTACATCCGCTACAGGCAGTCTAGGTAATCTCTCAATCGGCAAACTGGCAGAAAGAGCCATTGACATTTTTCCCTCCTCATTCAAAAAATGGCTAAAAAATCTCATATCTTCAAAGACTAAAGGATCCTTCAAGCCTAGACCAGAAGCTTATTTCATGTTTACAAAGCAGCAAATATTTTCCATCGCGGTATCTCTGCTGGTCATTACCTTTGCATTCTCCTATGCCAAAGCGGGGACCCTGAACGAAATCCTATCATTGATACCTATCGTTTTGGCAACAAGTATGATTGCAGAGCTTGTCAAAGACCTCTTGAAAGGCTTTGTAGCCAGAAGCCAAAGTGTACTGGCCGAGTATCATCTATGGTACGTCGGAATTGCCATGTTTCTCGTATCATCCGTAGCCCTCAAAGCTCCATTTTCATCACCCGGCCATACAAGACTTCACTCCGCCAAAGATGACAAACGCTCAGTTGGCCTAGTTTCACTCTCAGGAATTATCTTCCTCCAAATCTTTACAATCATTTTCTATCTGCTATTCGTCAACGGTTTCAGGTTAATTGGCAACATGGGCCTCGTAATCTGCCTCACAGCAGCCTTTTTCGACACTATCCCCCTACCACTCTGCAATGGCAAGGACTTGTATGATTGGAACAAAACTGTGTGGCTTTCATTTTTTATAATGTGCTTCACCCCCTACATAATATGCCTACTTCTTCTTTGACGTACCTGCGAACGTAGATACTTATCATAAGCACGAACAACTCCATTGAAGTGCCGAGAGCTATTCTGCCAACCCCCCACTAATCTGGCAGCTACTCGACACCTAAACGTGACCATGAACATCAAATGAGGCTTCTCCTAAGTCCAATAGACACGATAATGCAATTTCATCCGTCACAAACATAAGCAATAAAACAAAGAACCACATCTTTCTGATAAACAAAAGAGGGCTAAACACACGTTCGCAGTCGGCCACCTCTCACTGGGATACTTAGTTGCCAAAATATGCACAAAACCATTAAAAGTAAAACTGAAACTTCCATTAATATTCCTTTTAGGCTTAATCCCGGATATAGACCTACTCATACCCGGCCTGTACCACCGAGGCCTAGCACATTCAATAGTGGTCCATTCAATAATGTTCATTCCAGCGTTTGCCATCTACAAGAAAAAGGCCATACCATATTTTGCAGCACTAATACAACACAGCTTAATCGGCGACCTCATAACAGGTGGAGGAATACAGATGCTTTGGCCAATAACGCAAGCATGGTACGGCTTAGGAATTCCAATCACAAGCCTGGGCAACATACTACTAGAATGGAGTAGCTTCCTAACAGCATGCGTAATAATGCTCACAACAAAAGACATGCAGAAGCTCCTTAGCCCCCGCCAATTTACCTTGCCGCTCTTAGTGCCCATCCTCACAGTTCTCTTGCCTCCATTCCTTCACTTTCCCATGGCAGTGCCACCATCACTTCTAGTCCCCCACCTAGTCTACTTAGGACTCTTCACAGCATCTCTGCTTATCTTTTTCAAGTCCACCCTAAAACACTCAAAATAGAGAAGGGCCTATGCGCGCGCATGCATCCTGCACTCAAAACTTGCGGTTGAGGCGATCCAGTGTAAACTATTAAGAATCTTTCAAAAAACCAAGGAAGATGCACGCGCCTTTCTATTGTCTGGTTCTTCAATTAAAAATTTTAGCCTTTTAAATATATTAAGCATTTTAAACCTTTTAAACCTTTTAAACATGGATTTTTAATGGTTGCCTTTAAAGCTTTTAAAACTAATTTTAATGGTAAATTAAAAAGTTTTTAAAGAAGATTAAAAAAGCTTTTAAAGAAGATACGCCCTAATGCCACGCGCATAGGTTTAAATGCAACCAAAACACTAAAAGAAACACACCATCTTCAAACGAAGCGCATGTATGCAAATCCTTTCGTGTTTACTGCTCTACACTAGTTATTACTATGTCAAAACTGAAATTCGTAATTCCACTTATGCCAGAAGACACTGAAAGAGTCAGAGTCGCTGCCACCACAGATCCAGAGCCTAGGATTTGCCCTTCCCGGTTCCAAGCTAACCCCATATAGTTTGACGCATTAGACGGATTCCAGTTTTGAACAGTCAAACTCAGCTTCACAGCCACGTTTCCGTCATTCCGCACATACAAAGTAACGTTCTTCGAATCCCCAGGCGATAGCATCCCCCAGTTAACAGTTGATGTCACGTTGGTGCAACCACTGTCCCAATAAACACCAACGTTAACTGCCTTCACACTTCCAAAACTTTGGATACTCCTGCTATTAGATACCACCCCAAAGGCGACGAAGGCAGCTACTGTTCCCACAGCCAACACAGCAAACGCTGTCGTCGTAACGAGTCTACGCGTAAGCCGAACTGTCATACTTATCCATATAATTAATTGAATATTAAGTCTTAATAAAGCTTATTGTCTTATTGCTCAACACGAATACTGTTCAACACAAATACACAAAATTTATAAGCTGCACAAAGGCATAACTAATTAGTAGATATGTCCCAAATTAGACATATCGTATCCACGTACAACCCCGAAACAGTTCAACACAAATACACCGAGACAGATCAAAATGAGAAAGCAGTACAAAAACCTCATGCTCTTCTCAACGCTATTCGCAGCTTTGCTTCTGACCACAAATATCCTTTCAAGCCGAACCTTCGGCGAATCAGCCGAAGACTCAACCCTCACATCCAGCACAGGTGAAATCATCAACACCGACGGCGACGTTTCACTGACCGAAGCTGAAAACAGAATCTATTGGAACCCCCACTCCACGGGACTCACAACCGCTTCAGATTGGAACGTCACCTTCGACAACGAAACACAAATAACCCTGAAAACAACAGCAGGTGAAGCTGGACATGTTGCCACCGGCGCTTGGTGGACGACCAGCTTCAAATCAAACAAGAAAACTCAGCTCTATACATCAACACCTATAAAGCTCATGGCTGGCTTCCGCGTCAACATCGCCACCATCCACTACGAAGCAGACAGCGAATGGCTACGAATTGCCTTAGCCTGCGCTGTTCAACGCAGCGACGGCTCAGTTGTCTACACTGAAATGGACTTCTGGGACAGCCCAAACACACTTAGACATCCGTCAGGAAACATCAAATCCGGAGGCAACACGGTTTATCGAGGCGGAGACGTGGTAGAGTACAAAATTGGCCAAGCCACCATTGGCGGATGGACAAGCTACTCCTTAGACTTGACACGATACATCGACTTGGCATGGTCGCTTAAGTCTGAAGACGTGCTCGAAAGCGTGTACGTAGTAGTTGAAACAATGGGCGCTGTTGTCGACGTCATACTAAAAGTTGACGATCTATGGATAACACGGCTTGGATGAGGCATCACGGCCAAAGAAGGCTGATGTCTAGCAAAGCTCGCCACCGCTGGGAGCCGTTAAAAGATGGCTTTCGCCACAAAAAGGGCCCAACTGGCAACGTCTAAGGCCTTCAGCTTAGTTTTCCCATTGCGCCGGTCGCTAAAAGCAATAGGCACTTCCTTCACCACGAAACCATGCTTTCTGGCTACAAACATGGCTTCGACAACCCATTCAAAACCCTTACAGGTTGTATACTTCACAACTGCCTGGGCACATTTCCTTGAATAAACCCTGAAATTGCCTGTGTGCTCGTGGATAAACGTTCTGAAAAACAGCCTACAAACCAAGTTAGCAACCCGGCTCACTAACCTTCTGCTGGGAACCCAACCATTTATGCTCCCATTTTCAACATACCGGCTTCCTTGGACAAGATCCGCTTTTTCAGCTATGCAAAGAAGACTAGGAATTTCACTCGGGCTATGCGATAAATCCCCGTCCAACGTCACAATTCTGTCAACATCATCCATTGCAAGGGCAATCTTTAAGCCTTCCACAACAGCAGATCCTAACCCAAACTTTCCTTCCCTACGTCGAACAATAATATTTCCATACACGTCATTCAGCTTCTCAGCAACATGCGCCGTCTTATCTGGGCTATCATCATCTACAATCACAAGCCTAAAATCCCGGATCCACAACACCTTCTCGATTTCCGGAACAAGCTTAGGGAGGTTTTCAGCCTCATTGTAAGTAGGCACCACTATGCACAGTTTACTCATTGCAACTCCTCACAGATCGGTTGGGCTTCAACATATTTCGTCGACCTTATAACAGGCCACACACCGTACTGGCGACAAAAAACGCGGTCAAGCATGGACAACATGTAGATTACGGCTTCAACCACTACGGCACTCATCAAGTAAGCTATCTCCCTCGGCCGCTCAATGATCTCCTCAGCTAACACCTGGACGACAACGCTGGGTCTAGACAAGACCATCGTGTCCAACACCGTCGGATACTCACCTGTAAACTTCTTCGTCTGAAAATGTCCATAAAGCCACCTTCTCCTCTGATTCACATAATCACGAAGATTAGAAGGCAGAAGATTGTAGCCAACGGCCTTTGGAGCAAACTCTATCAAACCCTTCCTTTTTGCCACAATAGCGATATAAGAATCATCAGCTGCACATCCATCAGGGATAATAGTCCTAACATCACTTCTTATAGCCATAAACTCTCCACTGCAGTGGGCTGCCTGACCACTGTCGTTAAGCTTCTCCATAAGCCTTCCCCAAAGCCGATACGTCATGTTAGCCAAATAACCCATGAAGCCCTTAGGCGCGTTCCGAGGATTCTGCATTGGACGCCCGCTCACCGCAGAAACATTCCTATTCCTAAAAGGAACAAGAAGACTAAGCAGGGCGTTATCCGCAGGGAAAACATCTGCAGGAACTAAGGCAATATAGTCGCCAGTCGAGGCCGCAAAAGCCTTATTCAACGCTGACGCTTTACCTAATCTTTTTGCCTCTTCAATAAGTCTAATCTTTGCATTCCCAGTCATACACCGTTTCACAATCTCAGCAGTCCTGTCTGTGCATCCCGAGGTCACTACAATAATTTCGCTACTGGTAATTTCTGGAGGAACCCATTGACGCATAAGATTCTCGATAAGAGACCCAATTGATTTTTCCTCGTTGTAGGCACAAACAACTATGCTTAACCTCATGCTCGAGTCAACCCCTCCCAAGTTTCCTGCAATTCCATAGCCAGCCTAGCATGAGCGCAGTTTTCGCGCACAAACCTCGACCCTGCTTCAGCGACTTCATCCATATCCTCCGGAGCTTTCAACAACGTCGAAACTTCTACCGCAGCCTTTTCCATATCATTCGACAAGAGAAAACCGTAAGTTCCTCGTAGAGGCGTTTTTGACCTTGCCTTAAACGCTGCAACCGGAGTGCCACATGCAAGGCTTTCTTGCATGGCACCATCAAACCACCCGTCAACATCATAAACCCGGATAGGCGAAAAAGTCAACGCTGAGGCTTGATAGTACTTGGGTAGTCTACAGTAGGGCACATAACCGTGAAAAGCAACATGATCCTCTACACCAAGGTTGTGAGCTAAACGACAACAATAATCCAATCCAGGCCCATCTCCCACCACATCTAAAGTCACATCTTGCAGCCGGTGCAGAAGTCTGCGCAAAAGGTGAAGCAAGAGGAATGGCGATTTTTCTCCATGAGCCATCTTAGGCCTAGGAATCCTCCCGACGTACAACAAACGATTCGAATCACTGTGTCTCTGTCTCCTGAAAATCTCCGGGTCAATACCTGGAATAGGCACTCTAACCGCTTTTTCCATAACCCCTAACTTTCTGTACTGAAACTCCTCAGGCCTGTAACTGTAAAGAATGCGATCAGCTTTTTTAAGCGCAAGGAGGCATGGTAGGTAAAGCCATTTCCGCAAAGAACTGTTATTGTAGCCGTGAAGCTGCACAGTCAAAGGCCGCTTAAGCTTTTCCTTAACAAAAACCGCAGTGTAAGGAAACGAAAACAGATAGTAATTGTGAAAATGCACCAAATCCGGCTGGTCGCTACATGCTTCTCGCATGATAGACTCCGGATTGTGGTCGTTGCCGAAACGTTGAAACGGCGGAAAACGAAACTTTACTGGAAAAATCTTAACTACACCATCATCCAGCCAGTGAATTTGCTTAGCTTTCGCTTGCTGATGGAACGTGTAAAGCAGTGGCTCCCAACCCCTCTGCTTGCAAAAACGAAGGTATTGAAGCGAAAAATGCTGTCGGACAAGCTTATCCCTTATCGTCCAACCGCTAAAACGCTCATCGTGAAGAAGAAGTGTCAAAACCCTCATGACTGCCACCTCAACTTTCTAGCCACGTAATGCCACGACAAAGCAAGCCAGCTAAACGTCAACAACGTCATCAACAGCAGCCGAGTCCACCCCAAGGGGCCGTCAGCAAAAGAACTAGCCGCGTTAAGCGTCCAAGGATATGGAAGCCAAAAGAAAGCTATTACAGGCACATGCACCATTACAAAGCTGAAAAGCAAAATCCACAGCAACTGAACCGTCCCCAAATTCTCAGGATTCTGAAGAAAGACACTCAAAGCCAAAAAAGCAAACAAGAAAGTGAGGTTTTGTTCAGAAACCCACGCACGCGTCGTAAATAAGGCAAGCAACAGAAGTAGCGACCACTGGACAGTCAATGGGAAACCAGAATTTCGTATCCGCACACGCGAAAGCAACAAATAGACGGTAATGCACGCCGGAATCCACGCGTACATGAAAACCGATGGCGGCTGAAGTGTTACGCCTGCCAAAGTATTCAACAAGGTAAAAGCGTTAAGAGAACTTGCTGCTCCGTAAGGAAACGTTGCTAGGCTATCATACGAGGGATTTACCGTAGTAACATGATAAGCCAATGCGTTATACAGGTTAGAAAATGGCCAACTGAACACGATCATTGGAACAATCGTGAAGAAGCCTGTCAAGGCGACTGTAAAAAGCAAAAACTGAAAAGCAACTTTCATGCTTCGAGTAGACCTGTAAAGAAGCACAGAATACAACGGAGCCAGTACAAGCGGAAACACCTTAAGAACAGAGGCGACTGACAAAAACAACGAAGAAAGCTTCCAATTGCCATAAAGACCGTAAGCAGAAAGCAAAGCGAAGAAAAGCGCAAGTACATCAAACATGCCCCAAATAGTGCCAACTGAAATTATGAACGGACAGAACAAGAATAGGAGAAAGGCTTTCGAGGCAACTTGTTCATCTATCTTCGCCTTCAAAACATTATAAACCAAGACAGCAACGGCGAGTTCCGCCAATATGACGGGCATCTTCAACGCAAGAACATAAGCGTACAAGTTATTCGGAGCAACCGCTGAAGACAGCGAGTACATCAGACCGCTGATAAGGCCCCAAGGCGGCGGGTAGCCTATTCCTGGGAAAGTTCCGTAAAGATGCACATGCGGCGTTTTGGCGAATATATCTTGAAGGACGTATTGCCCATAAGGCGTTATTCCCCTTGCCACAGAGGCTCCCACAGCCATGAAAACCCTCATGTCGAACGGGTGGCTGAGAAAAGGAGCCAGAAACAGTCGTAGAGATAGACCTACTGCCAAGTAGCCACGTTTCGGTAAGTGGCTTAGCAAAAGATTTACTTGGTTCATGTAGATCAAGCCGCAGATAGTTCGCTGATTAGTCGTCCCTTTAGAAAGAGTATTAAGTATTATGTAGCGCTAATCAATACATAAAATCCAGAAAAAACGCCCAATACGTAACGGAAGATAGACAAAAACAACCATTTTCGGTCAGCTGGAACCCACCTCGATAGTTACGCTAAAGTTCGTTATCCCACTTACTTTTGAACCCACAGTCAGAACCAAGGCGACAGCCACAATCTGTCCAGGCTCAACTGGGGCACCGGTATAGTTCCACTCAACCTTCAAAAAGGTCGAAGCCTCGATAGGATACCAGCTATAAACGTTCAAAGAAAGAACTGTACCGCTTTCACCTTCATTTCTGACGTAAATCATCACGCTCTTCGTGTCCCCAGGCGATAACATTCCCCAATTTATCGATGTCACACTGTTCATACATTTGGCATCCCAGTAAACATCAATGCCTTTCCCGAAACCCACCGATTCTGCAACACTAGTCTCATCTAAATTTCCGTCACCGTCAGAGTCTGCAAACTTGACAACCGCAGCATGACCAAACAAACTCCAACTCTCGTAGCTTGCCAACAACCTAGACGCAGCAAGAGTTCCTGACCCGCCAAGTCCAGCAACTATCAGCACCCACAGGCCATGCTGAGCATCGTAAAACAGTGTCAGAATACCATAATCAGCCTTCACCCTGCCGAAACTGTCACGTTCAATGCCATAGGAATGCCCAGAAGAAGCAACATGAACGTAGTCTACTCCATTTTGGTCCTTGTCAAAATAAACAGGCAACACTCTAACGCCAGTGGCGTTCCTCAAATTGTTATAGTACCAAGTAACCTGATTAACACCAGGACCACCAACAACCAACAGATTGCTTCCCAAAGAGGGGAGGCTAATCTTCGCACTGCCACCGTCATAAGATGAAACGTGATCATCCAATGCTGCGGATGGAACACCGCCAACCGCGTCTAAACCAAGCTGAGCACTAACCATTATTGCGCCCATAACGTCCATAGTATGCGCACCACCACAAGGACCATGCCCAACACTAGAAGCAACAACAACCGAGCAATTCAACAACCCAACAGAAGAAACAAACGGCTGTGAAAAATTCTTAAAAGTGTAAACCTCAGAACTTGGCGCATTTGAGATAGCGGTCAAAACAGTCTGCGAAGCTACTGCCAAGAACAACAACACGTAAGCCCTAGATAACCGCCGTCTCCTGGAAATCTTCTGCTTCACTACCTTCCCTTTAAACAGCAAAGGCATTGAAACAAGCCCAAACATTGCAGGACCAAAACTCGTAGACGCATATTGTGCTCCCGAAACCTCCTCAACGATAGAAAAAGCATCCAGCGACCCATCACCATCACTATCATAATGCTTGACGACAACAGCGCTTCCACGCAGGTTCCAAGTCTCGAAGGAAGAAACGACCTTGCAAGAAGCCCATGTACCAAACCCGCCCAACCCTGCCAAGACCAGCACTAAACGATCACCATCCATAAACATCAGAACTACGCCATAATCAGCACTCACCCTACCCAAGCCATCACGTTCAATCGTGTAAGACTTCCCCGAAGACACAACATGAACATAGTCTACTCCATTTTGGTCCTTGTCAAAATAGACAGGCAACACTCTAACGCCAGTAGCATTTCTTAAATTGTTATAGTACCAAGTAACCTGATTAACACCAGGACCACCAACAACCACCAAATTAGAAGAAACATCTTTAAGTACAACTCTTGCAGCCCCAAAGTCATATGTGGAAACATAATCATCCATGATTGTGTTCAACATGCCACCGTCCGCCTTCAAACCCAACTCGCTAGCAACCATTATGGCGCCCATAACGTCCATAGTATGCGCACCACCACAAGGACCATGCCCAACACTAGAAGCAACAACAACCGAGCAATTCAACAACCCAACAGAAGAAACAAACGGCCATGGAAGGCCCTCAAGTCCGACAGAGCCCCCATAAACTCTCGTACCCAGCCCTGAAAGAAAAAAGGACAGCAGACAAACTAACAAGAAAACGAAAAAGACCATTCTCCTCCTCGTTGAATGAAAATTAGCGAATCGACCGAGTACTCGCATACGCTAATCCTCGACGTTCGAGCATACTCAAGCTAATAGGTATCGTGTATCTTAATAAACCTTATTGTCTAATTGTGCAACACAAATACGCGTCTAAGAAGTTAGTGCCCCTATTGTTTTGTACCAAACAACAGATCAAAGTTTATGCTTGGATTCTTGAGTCCATTCTCAACCGTTTAGGATACCGTTTAGATCAGAAACAAAGACTTAGAGAAGGTTAACCGTCTCGCAGACAAGATAATCAATTCAAGAGTTGAAATCTACGGCGACAACTGGGGACTCATGAGTCTCGAAAGTTTGCTTTCAGCAGGCCAATTTAAAGTGGAGTGAGCACGATTCACCCCCAACCCGAAGAAAAGGCTCGACGACATCTTAGACGCCATCAACTATCTCCGCTTTTCCGCAGTCCGCATAATCAACGATAATAACAATCATAACGAAAAAAACAATAGAAAAAAGGGGGTCATTTGCGTTTTCTGAAGTACATTAGCCCATCTTTTTGCGCTATGTATTCAAACCCCGCTTCAATTAAACCGCAGATTTCCTCAAGCGTCTGAGCAACCTTTGAAACGTATTCCTCAGAAGCAAAATTGACCAAGTGTGTATATATCAGCGTATTCTTAATGTTTCTATGTCCCAATTGCCTTTGTGTGTAAAGTATATCTTTGGTTCTATAGTAGGTCATCGTACCGAAATAATGCCTAAAACTATATAGCGTTATCCTTAGCAATTCAGGACGCTTTAGTTTCTCTGCAATTCTCCTTCTAATCTTAATGAACTTTCTGACCATTGTTTTCCTTTTTGAGAATAGACGGTCATCTAACCCAAAGTTGTGTTTGCTTATGTATTCTTTGAGCATTGCGAGCGTCCGAGGTTTTAGTTCGAGGCTACGTCCTTCTCCTCCCTTTGCCATTTCCACGCTTATTATTCCACGATTTAGGTCGACCCATCGCAGGGTCGTCCTTTCTAATTCAATTGGTCGCATTCCAGTATCTCTAAGAACGCTAAGGATTAGGCTGTATCTTTTACCTGCACCCGCTATTAGCAGGCATATTTCTTCGGTTGTAGGAACGTAAGGTGGTTGGCTTTGTCTTTCATAGTATGGTTTCTGCCAAGTTAAACCGTTATATCGGACGTAATGGTCGTATGCTTCAACCAAGTTCTGTCTATAACTGTTCTTACAATGCTTGTTGGCTACGTATTCTTTGACGCTTTCTGGGTCGTCAAGGTTCACACTTCGCGTTAGCATCCGTAATCTTTTGCCAGTTCCCTTGATGGTGTCTTCTGCCGATCCGTCGTTTTTCATTTTCCACAGCGTGGTGAAAATCTTCTCTTCAAAGGGGGCTGGGTATATGCTAAAATGCGGGGGGTGGGATT
>Ga0129297_10000849_pt1 | contig 15115 bp, 12 predicted proteins | sample I18A1metaG_FD_94708 | JGI IMG/M metagenome (GOLD analysis project Ga0129297, IMG submission 94708) | Lake sediment bacterial and archeal communities from Gulf of Boni, Indonesia to study Microbial Dark Matter (Phase II) - ​I18A1 metaG | ecosystem: Environmental > Aquatic > Freshwater > Lake >... | reverse complement strand
CTCTATTATACCGCGGCGTTCTTTGCCCATTGGACGCCCAACAGGAAGCTGCCCTACGAGGTGAACGTCGAGGACGTCGCGCGGGGCCACATCCTCGCCGCCAAGAAGGGCAGGGTGGGCGAGCGCTACCTGTTTGGAAACGAGAACCTGACCGTCACGGAATACTTCCGGCTGATTGCGGAGATTGCGGGCGTGAAGCCGCCGCGCATTAAGATTCCCTACCGCGTCGCGGTCGCCATGGGCTACGTCTTCGAGCCGGGCGCCTTTCTCGCCGGGAAGCCCCCGGTGGTCACGGCGTCCGAGGTGAGGATCGGGAAGCTGCAAAAGCGGTACGACTGCTCAAAGGCCGTAAAGGAGCTTGGCCTGCCGCAGACGCCCGTGAGGACGGCAATAGAAAAGGCCTGAACTGGTTCAGGGAGAACGGGTACCTGGAGGGAAGTGAGGAAAAAATGCTCACTCAGGGAGAAGCGCCCTTTTCCGAACGATAGCACAAACGCGCCTTGATGTAGTCCTCAACCGCGTTGACAAACAGGACGGCCTTATCAAGGATGTCTATGGCTTCTTCACGGGAAACGGTTTGCGTAACCTGGTAATCCGACGACTGCCGCAGGTCGAACGCGCGGTGGAGATCTTTGGAAAGCTCCTTCTGGAAAGTGCCCTTCAACACAAATTCCGAATCGAAAAGGCTTATTGCCCCCGTATGCTTTTTGGGGACGAGCTCATGCAGTTGTAGAATTGCGAGGACTGCGTAAAACATCGCGTAATACGATCTGTTGACGGTTCCAAAGAACGATGCGCTGTTTTCAAGAAGAATCCGCGCGTCCCCAATTGAAGCGCGGGACTGTTCCATTCGGTACTTGACAAGGAGATTGATGTCTTCCGGGATCATACCGGTATGCCCTGTTGATGTACGGCTTTTGAAAGCAGGGACATCCTTTCGGGGCCGTTTTCCCAGTTCTGGACGGAGGTCACGACCGGTGACAGGATGATTCCGGTTCCAAGGCTTGCCTCCCAGGCGCATTCACTCGCAATCCTTCGCGCCGCGACCATGTCATCGGTATCTATGACCACGAGGACGTCCATGTCGGAGTCTGATTCCGCGTCGCCCCGGGCGCGGGAACCAAACAAAAATATCCGCTTTACGGGAAGACGTTCCGCAATCGTTCTCTTGAAATTAAGCAATATCTTTTTTTCATTTTCATTCATGGAATTGAACCGTCAACTTTGTACCACAACAGAATCAAATGTCAATATAAAACTCGTGCACTGTCAAACTACTCCGTCCCACCGCCTGATGGAATTAGTAACTGCACTGAAAGCATTGCTCGCAATATAGCTGATCAGGGACCGCACGCCAGTCGCGAGGGGCACGCCCAACCCCGGCACCAATTGCAGGAGATAGAAAACCACAATAACCCTCGCCCCGCGGATAAACCCTAAGGTGATTGACAATAAACCCCCTCCGTTGTTTATGGCTCTTTATTCCTTAAAGGGCAGCGAAACATGATCAACGTAAGCGACGTGACCCTCGCGTTCGGCAAGAGGGTTCTTTTTAAAAATGTGAACATCAAGTTCTCGCCCGGGAACTGCTACGGACTCATAGGCGCGAACGGGTCGGGAAAATCCACATTCCTCAGGGTGCTTTCGGGCGAGATCGAGCCCGGTTCCGGGAGCATCGCGCGCAATCCCCGGGAACGAATCTCCATGCTGCAACAGGATCAGTTCGCGTTCGACGAGCACTCGGTGCTCGACACGGTGATCATGGGCCATATGAAGCTCTACGACGTCCTGAAAGAGCGCGATGAGGTGTACGCGAGGGAATCCTTTTCCGACGAGGACGGGCACCGCGCCGCCGAGCTCGAGGAGCTCCTTGACGAGATGAACGGCTACGAGGCCGAGGCGGACGCGGGCGCGCTCCTGGGGGGGCTTGGAATTTCCGGGGACATGCTCCAGAAGAAGATGAAGGAGCTCGAGGGCGGCCAGAAGGTGCGCGTGCTCCTCGCGCAGGCGCTCTTTGGCAATCCCGACGTCCTGCTCCTGGACGAGCCCACCAACAACCTGGACATCGAGTCGATCACCTGGCTGGAAAACTTTCTCTACAATTTCAGCAACACGGTCATCGTCGTGTCGCATGACCGTCACTTCATCAACAAGACCTGCACGCACATCGCCGACATCGACTTTGGCCAGATCAGGATCTACGCGGGCAATTATGACTTCTGGGCGATGGCGAGCCAGCTCGCGCTCAAGCAGAAGAAAGAGGAGAACCGGAAGAAAGAGGACAAGATAAAGGAGCTCCAGGCCTTCATCGAGCGCTTCAGCTCCAACGCCTCAAAGGCGCGGCAGGCCACCTCCAGGAAAAAGCTCGTGGAAAAGCTCACGCTTGAGGAGATCCCCGTCACCTCGCGGCGCTTTCCCTACATCGCGTTCAAGCCCGAGCGCGAATGCGGGAAGATGATCCTTTCGATTGAAAACCTGTGCGCGTCGGTTGACGGCGAGCAGGTTCTGGATAATTTCACCCTCCTCGTGAACCGCAACGACAAGATCGCCTTCGTGGGGCAGAACGGCCTCGCGAAGACGGTGCTGTTCCAGGTCCTCATGGGAGAGATGAAGCCCGATTCCGGGAGCTTCAAGTGGGGCGAGACCATCACGACCGCGTATTTCCCAAAGGAGAACGCGTCGTACTTCGAGAGCGAAGCGCGGCTCTTCGACTGGCTGCGCCAGTTCTCGGAGGAAAAGGACGAGACCTACGTGAGGGGCTTCCTGGGAAGGATGCTCTTTTCCGGCGATGAATCGCTCAAGCCGGTGAACGTGTTATCCGGAGGGGAGAGGGTCCGATGCATGCTTTCGAAGATCATGCTGTCGGGCGCCAACGCCCTGGTCCTGGACGAGCCCACGAACCACCTTGACCTGGAATCGATCACCTCGCTCAACAACGGGCTCATCGCCTTCCCGGAGGTGGTCCTCTTCACGTCGCACGACCACCAGTTCATAGACTCGATCGCGAACAGGATCGTGGAGATCACGCCCTCCGGCATAATAGACCGCGCGATGACCTTCGACGAGTACATAGAGAACGACGATGTCCGGCGCATCAGGGACGAGTTCTACCACGGCCACGAGCGCCTCAACCTCTGACGGGAGGCGTTTGTGTAAGAATGGGAGATGTGGGGATTGAAGAGATGAGGGGGATAACGGATTTTAATTTCTGCCTTGTCGTTTTAAACCCCGCTTTTGGGGTGAGTGCTTGTCCGGCATCGACGCTCATAAGATTTCTCCCTGCGGTCGAAATGACATTTTTTTTACACTCACCTCAACCCCCATCTCTTCAATCGCCGTTGATCCTTTATCTCTTCATCCCCCATTGAAAGGCGCAATCACTGAAAGCCCTGAACGTGAGAGCCTAATAAGTCCACCCCATTATCCCGAATCCGATGATGTTCATGATCACCGGCACCGCGTAGATGATTCCCAGCGTGAGCAGCTTCGCCTTCATCTTCCTGAGGCTGATCACCAGGATGGCCGCGCAGAAGAAGTGGAAGTAGCCGAACAGGAAGATGAGCCACACTCCCTTGAACGAGAGGAACCACCAGGGGTATTCCCACACCAGGTGCCCGCCGTAATTCAGGACGCACTCCACGAAGACGCAGAAGACCGAATAGCCTATGGCCCAGAACCATTTTTCTGGAAGGCCCAGGATCTTTTCCTGCGTGCTTTCGGAGAGCGTGTTGTAGAAGATGATGCCCACGATCAGGAACATGAACATGATCTCGATGTTCCAGCCCACCATGGTCCTGAGCGCCGTGTCGCCGGGCGTGGTCCAGAACGCCGAGCGGCCCGAAAGCACCATCACCCAGCCGTTCCAGGTTTCGTTGAAGAAGTCCACGCCAAATATGGTGAGCCCCGCGAGCACGGCGTTCCAGTTGCCGGTCTTGCGCGCTTCCTTCATTTCCCGCGTGTAGATGTAGAACACGATCGCGAGAAGCGGGATCACGTACCACTTGATCATTGAGAAGTCGCGCAGCCCGCTCAATGCCTTGACTGTTGCTTCGGTCATAGTCTGCCTCCTGTTTATTTATTCTGCCGCGCATGACGCGGCGTGTGCGACAATTCCCAGTATCAAGGCGCAGGGGATGGGAGAGGTGGGGATAGAAGAGATTAGGGGGATTAAGATATGTTTTGCCTTCAGGCATATCAATTCTTTCCCATCTCTTCAATCGCCGTTAATCCTTTATCTCCTCATCTCCCATGAAAGGCGCCGGCACTGAATGCAATGTTACACATCGCTACGTTCGCAGAAGACCGCGGAGCATGATCTCCAGCCCTTCCTCGAACATCTTCGCGACGCTGCTGCCCTCCGACTTCACGTATGCCTTGATGAGAAACATTATGTAAATTGAAAACAGGAGCTCGGTGGCGTGCGGGACGTCCACGCGGCGGAACTTTTTCGCGCGGATGCCCTCCGTCAGGATCCCCGCTATGATCTCCATGGCGCCCCGGTTTATCTCCCTGAACCGGTCCTCGCCGGGCGTAAGGGTGAAGATGCCGCGGTCCTCCTCCAGTATTTTCCTGAGCGACGGCTGCCGCGACAGGTACTCGAACGACTGCATGGCCATGACCCGGAATTTCTTCACGGGATCCTTCTCGCGCGCGACGGCGCCGGCCACCCGGTCGCGCCATTCGATGAGCGCGTTCCCCACGGCCTTCTCGTAGAGATCGCGCTTGTCGCGCACGTAGAAATAGATGTTCCCTTTGCTCATGCCGGTTTCGCGCGCGACGTCCTCGATGGCGGTTTTTTTATAGCCGTAGCGCGCAAAGAGGCCCAGGGCCGCCCTGAATATTTCCCGTTCCCTGTCGTCGCGTGCCATTTGAATAATTGACCTTTTTATTCAGATATTCATATCCCCTGCGGGGGTCAAGTCCTTTTTGATGCTGCCGGGATGGAAAATTCACCGGGCGGTTTTTTTATTTGTCCCGGCACCCGAATCATGATAGTCTTATGCATAGCGCGACGGGGCGCGCGGCCACGAAATGGCACGCAGGAAAAAAACGATATTGCTGGTCGAGGACCAGTCCGTCATCGCGATGGCGGAAGAGGAGGCGCTCAGGGGCGCGGGATACCGCGTTGTCATCGCTCTGGACGGAGCCCGCGCGGTCGAGCTGGCCGGGCGGGAAAAGCCCGACCTCGTCCTCATGGATGTCGACCTGGGAAAGGGCATGGACGGCACTGAGGCGGCCGAGCGCATCCTTGCGGACCGGGACATACCCGTGGTGTTCCTGTCCAATCACACGGAACCGGATGTCGTGGAGAGGACGGAGCGGGTAACCTCGTACGGGTACGTGGTCAAGAGTTCGGGGACTACGGTGCTCCTGGCATCGCTCAGAATGGCGTTCAGGCTTCACGAGGCGAGAACGGCCCTGGACGAAAAGAAGGAGGAGCTGTCCGCGAGCAACGAGGAGCTGCAGGCCGCCATGGAGGAGCTTGAGGCCACCAACGACGAACTGGTTCGCTCCCACAGGGGCCTCGCCGAAAGCGAGGGCAGGTACCGCCGGCTGCACGAGAGCATTACGGACGCGTTTGCCGTGGTCGACAGGGATGGACGCATCCTGGAAACAAACCGCGCGTTCCAGGCCATGCTCGGCTACACGGGGGACGAGCTCAGGACGAAGACCTTCAGGGACATCACCCCTGCGCGCTTTCACGAAGAGGAGAGCAGGCTGCTGTCCGAGCAGATGCACGCGCGGGGCCATACGGATATATACGAAAAGGAATATACCCGCAAGGACGGCACTGCAATTCCCGTGGAACTGCGCGCCTACATGGTGCGCGACGAGCGCGGGCAGTACGCGGGCGCGTGGGCTATCGTCCGCGACATCACGGAGCGCAGGCGCACCGATAGCGAGCTGCTGAATAACGAACTGCGACTCCAGACGCTCGTCGACCTGGGACGGATGCACGGCTCTCCGCTCAAGGAACTGACCGACTTTGTCCTGGAAAGCGCCGTCCGCCTTACGGAAAGCACGATCGGCTATTTTGCGTTCGTGAGCGGGGACGAATCGGTCCTCACCATGCATTCCTGGTCCAGGGATGCCATGCATGAATGCATGATCCGGGACAAGCCCATCGTCTACCCCTTGGAAACCACCGGCCTTTGGGGCGAGGCCGTCCGGCAGCGCATCCCTGTAATAACGAACGACTACCAGGCCCCCAGTCCCCTGAAGCGGGGATATCCTGAGGGACACGTCCACGTGAAAAAACACATGAACGTTCCCATTTTCGACGGCGACCGGATCGTGATAGTCGCGGGCGTGGGAAACAAGACCGACGATTACAGCGAGCGCGACATCCGGCAGTTGACGCTCCTCATGGATGGGCTGTGGAGCATACTTCGCTATAGGCGCATGCATGAGGCGCTCCAGTCAAGCGAGGCGCGCTACCGCCTCATCACGGAGAATATCGCCGAGACGATATGGACCACGGATTTCGATCTCCGTTTCACCTACATAAGCCCCGCGATCGAAAGGCTTCGCGGCTTCACCGTGGAAGAAGCCCTTGGCCGGTCCATCGAAAGCGTGCTCACCCCCGAATCCCTGCGGATAGTGACGCGCATTTTCGAGGAGGAGATGGCGATGGAGCTTTCGGGGGAGGCGGACCCGCGGCGGGTACGCAGGCTCGACCTCGAGGAATACCGCAAGGACGGCACCACGGTCTGGGTGGGAAACACGCTGTCGTTTCTCCGCGACGTTTCGGGGAAGGCCATAGGAATCCTGGGCGTGTCGCAGGATATCACTGAGCGCAAGCGGGCCGAGATCGCCCTTCGCGAGAGCCTCAAGGTGCTCAATCGGAGCCAGGAGGTGGGGCGCATCGGAAACTGGAGCCTCGATGTGGCCACAATGCGCTTCACGGGATCGGATATCGCCCTCGAGATTTGCGGCCTGCCCGCGGGAGCGGCACCCACGTACGGTGAGATCGCCGAGCTGATGCACCCAGACGACCGCGCGCAGACGAGTCGTGCAGTCAAGAGGGCGCTGAGCGAGGGCGTTCCGTATGCCGTGAACATCCGTCTTTTCCGGAAAGACACCGGAGAAATGCGCCACATGATCTCGCGCGCCGAGGTCGTACGCGACAGTACCGGCGCGATCGTCGAACTGTTCGGGATCAACCAGGACATCACCGACGTGAAACAGGTCGAAGAGGCGCTCATCGAGAGCGAAAAGAAATTCAAGACCCTGTTCGAATCGGCGAGCGACGCGATCTTCATAACGAACAGGGAGGTTTTCCTGGACTGCAACGGGAAAACCCTGGAGATGTTCGGCTGCGAACGGGAGCAGATCGTGGGACGCTCGCCCGTGCACTTTTCGCCCCCACGTCAACCCGACGGCAGGGCATCGGAGGAAAAGGCCAGGGAAAAAATAGACGCGGCTTTCGCGGGAGGGCCGCAGTTTTTCGAATGGGTCCATACCCGGCTGGACGGAACTACGTTCGACACGGAGGTGAGCCTGAGTCCCATACAGGTGAAGCGAGAGCGGTTTCTCCAGGCCATCGTGCGCGACATCACCGGGCGCAAGCACGCCGAGGAGGAGATCCGTTACCGGAAGGAGATGCTCGAGGGCATAACGCGCTCCCTGCCGGGCGTCGTCTACCGCTTCTACGTGCGCTCGAACGGCGAAATGGGCCTCTACTATGTAAGCGAGCGGAGCGCCGAGGTGTTCGGCATACGGCCCGACGCGGAGGGATTCTTCGAGCTGTTCACCCGGTGCGTGCACGACGACGACCGGAAGAGGTTCCTTGACTCGATCGCCGACGTCTCGAATCGCGTCGCGGCATGGGACTTCGAGGGAAGGTTTGTTCGGCCCGGGGGAGCCACGATCTGGTTCCGGGGGCAGTCGGTGCCGTTCAGGCGCGAGGGGGAGATCGTTTTCAACGGCATCCTTGTCGACATCACCGAGCGGAAGAAGGCCGAGGAGCAGCTCCTCCAGGCGCACAAGATGGAATCGGTCGGGCGCCTCGCCGCGGGCGTGGCCCACGACTTCAACAACCTCCTCACCCCCATCATCGGGTACGCGGAGATGCTTCTCCTGGATCTCCACCCAGGCGACGACCGCTTTGGGCAGGTGGCCGAGATCAAGAACGCTGCCGAGCGCTCGCGCGATCTCACGCGTCAACTCCTCTCCTTCGGGCGCCGGCAGGTGCTCCAGGTGAAGCCGGTCGACATGAACGATGTGGTGAGGGGCATGGAAAAAATGCTCAGGCGCACGCTCAGGGAGGACATCGCACTTTCCATCATGCCGTACAACGGCCCGTGCCGGGTCATGGCAGACGCCGGTCAGATGGAGCAGGTCCTCATGAACCTCGCCGTGAACGCCCAGGATGCCATGCCTGGCGGCGGCACGCTCACGCTCAGGACCGGCGTGACGGAACTTGACGCGGAAGGGGCCGCGGCGCTCGGCGAAGCCGCTCCCGGCCGCTACGTCGTGCTGCACGTCCTGGACACGGGGAACGGCATGGACGAAGAGACCAAGCGCCACGTCTTCGAGCCGTTCTACAGCACCAAGGGAGAGGCCGGCACGGGGCTGGGCCTTTCCATGGTGTACGGCATCGTCCGCCAGCATGGGGGCGTGATCGGCATAACGAGCGGGGAGGGAAGAGGATCCGAGTTCCACATCCACCTTCCGTTTACGGAAATACCGGATATCGCCCGAGATACGGAACCCGTCCCGGACAACGCCGCGCATGGTGGGTCGGAAACCATCCTGCTCGTGGAAGACAACGAGATGGTGCGAAAGTTCGCCGCGATGGTGCTCAAGCGAAGCGGCTTCATGGTGGTGAGCGCGGGAAATGCGCAGGAGGCCCTGGAAGCGCTTGACCTGCGGCGCGGGGCGGTGCATCTTCTCCTGACCGACGTGATCATGCCCGACATGAACGGGAGGGATCTCTTCACCGAGGCCTCCAGGAGATATCCTGGACTCAGGGTGCTCTACATGTCCGGCTACACGGAGGACCTGATCGCGGGACACGGCATCCTTGAGCCGGGGGTTGCGCTCATCCAGAAACCGTTCTCGGTACAGGGCCTGCTTACCATGATCAGGAAGGTGATGCACGACACTTGAGCCGCAGGGCGTGACAGCGCCGTCATGCGGCCACATTTTTTAATACGGGGTACGCGATGTATTACAAGGAAGACTGGGACAAGGCCAGGAAGCGCTTCGAGGCCTTCTGGGAATGCGACATGCTGGACCGCTGCTGCATCTCCGTGACCGCGCCGCGCGCCGTCCCGCTCCCGACCACGGCGGAGCTTCGCGCGCCCGGGGACCTGGTGGAGCAGTGGACCAACCCGGAGCTGGCCTTCAACACCTACGAGTTCGTCTTTTCCATAGGCTATTTCGGGGGAGAAGCTTTCCCCACGACATCGGCCTACCTTGGACCGGGAGTGCTCGGGGCACTCGTGGGGTCCGATTATACCTTCCAGCCCGACACGGTGTGGTTCGGCCGCACCCCCGTGCTGAACGACTGGAAGGCGCGAAAGCCCCTCGCTCTCAACCGGGAGCACGAGCTCTACAGGGCGCTGCGCGCGCTTACGGGATATTTCGCCTCGAAGGCACCCGGGAGGCACGAGGTGGGCATGACCGACCTGGGCGGGGCGTACGACATCGCGGTGTCGCTGCGCGGGACGCAGGAGCTCATCTTCGACCTGGTGGACGAGCCCGGGGAGGTGGAGAAGCTCATCGAGGAAATCGACGCCGCCTGGTTCACGTGCTATGACGAGCTGTACGCGCTCATACGCGCGCACCTGGACGGGATGACTTCATGGATGCCGCTCTGGTACGGGGGGCGCTGGTATCCCCTGCAGTGCGACTTCTGCGCGAACCTCTCCCCGCAGCTCTTTGACCGTTATGTGAAACCATCCCTGGAGCGCGAGGCGGCGTTCCTCGACAGGGCGATCTACCACCTCGACGGGCCCGACGCGCTCAAGTACGTGGACTCGATCCTGGACATCGACGGGATACACGGCATCCAGTGGGTGCCCGGCGATACCGGCGTGCCGGAATCCTCGGTGGCGCACGACAGGTGGTTCCCCCTGTACGAAAAGATCCAGTCCAGGAAAAAATCGCTGGTCCTCATGGACGTGAAGCCGGGGGACGTGGAGAAGATACTGGGCCGCGTGTCGGCGAAGGGACTTTTCCTCGCGACGCGCTGCGATTCCCAGCAGGAAGCCGACGAGCTCATCGCGTGCGCGGCGAAGTGGAGCAGGGCGTAGGCGCGGCAGGCGCCTGGCTGGTTTGTCCCGGGTGGAGGATGGGCCTTCCCGCACGACGCGCAGGGAGGCCGGGGGGATAGCATTCATGTCCCCGCCTGGAACAGTCGGCCCCCCCTTTGACGCCGGAAAGACCATTTGAGCAGGAGCATGAAGATGAAGTATTTCACAGTATCGCTGGCCATGGCCCTGGCCTTCATCACCGCCGGTGCCGGCCAGGATTACACCGTGAGCAGGAACGGGAAGACCATAAGGCTCGAGGTCAGGGCGCGCGTCCATGCGGGCCTTCCCGGCTTCATTTTCATGATCGACGCCGTCAAACCCGACGACTATTCCGTGAGCGCGAACAGGATCACCGTGTATAAAAACGACGGGAAGGAAACGCGGGTGCAGGCGCTCGAGTTCGAGGCAACCGAGACCGCGGACGAAGAAAAGCTCGGCTTTATCGTTGAAGACATGAACTTTGACGGCTATAATGATATCAGGATCCAGGTGAACAACCCCGCGGCGCCCAACAACTCGTACTACTGCTGGGTATATGATCCCGCGAAGGGCGTGTTCGTCGAGGATTGCGCGCTCGGTGGCCTCATTTCCCCCGCGTTCGACCAGGCCGCTAAGCTCGTGCATTCCTACGAGCGGGTAAGCGCCGCGGAATATCTTTCATGGACCTACCGGTACGTGAACGGCGTCCTGACGCTCATCCTGGAAAAGAAGGCCACGTACGATCCCGGCACGGGCGCGCGCGTTGAAACCGTGAAAGAGCTGGTAAACGGGAAATGGATCACGAAAACCGTCAAGGGCGGTGAATAAGGAAACTCCATGGAGGAAACAGGTGACTACCATCTATAAGTGCTCCGCGTGCGTTTTGCTCGTCGCGCTCCTGGGCCTGGGCTGCGCGATGCTTCCGCCGGCCGAGAAGAAATCCGGCACGGCATTGTTCCTTGAATATACGTTCTTCCCGGAGGGACGTCCCTTCACGGGAGTGTTCACCCTGGACCGGGACGGCTCGTACGAGTACGTCAAGAAAGACGGGAAGGGCGGGTCGACGCCGGAATTCCGGGGAAGGTTCCCGGAAAAGGACATGGGTGTGATCGTCGATACGCTCGTACACACGCACCGGTTCTTTTCGATTAATCCCGACGTGAAACCGGGAGAGGTGAAAATGGACATGAGCACCGAATTCGTGCGCGTCTCCCACGACGGAAAGACCGGGACCATAGGCGGATACGCGGCCGCGAGAATCCCTGAGTTTGCTCCGGTGATCCGGTATGTCCAGGAAATATTCGCCGCGGCCCGGAAGGATTCCGGCAGGGATGTGTCCGCGGCGCCAGATTATTTTTCACTGGAATATGTTACGAGGGGCTCCGAACTGCCGGTCGAGTCAAGGTTTAATCTTTACAGCGACGGGAGCTATACCTACTCCCGCAGGCATTTAAACAGAATCGACGAGCAAGGATTCTCGGGTACGATGAGCCGGGTGGAAATGGCCGCGCTTGTCGACCGTTTCGTCAACGAATACAAATTCTTCTCCCTGCCCGAAAAGGCGCGCACGGAAATAATGATCATGGACGCGGCGACGTGCACGATGACCATTACCTATAAAGAAAAGACCCATGTCATTTCGGGCTACGCGGCCGAGTCCGTCCCGGAGTATGCGGCGGTCATGCACTACATGAACGAGATCATGGGCCGGCTTGCGAACAAGCACGAAGGCAAAAAATGAGGCCGCTCCAGGCGCGTGCGGGGCCGCGCCGACGCGGTTAAAAAATTTCCAGTGAGGCAGATCACCATGAATCGTACGACTCTCCATTCAGCCATAACGGCGGCGCTGGCGCTGGCCGTCATGATCGTGGGAAGTGCCATGCCGCCCACGGCCGCGCAGGCGAAATCCGTGAAGAAGATCGCCAGTCCCGTGGAGCTCTTCGATGCCGTGAAAAAGGGCGACCGCGCCGCGATCGATGCCGCGCTGAAAAAGGGCATTGACATCAACAGCGCGGATGAAAGCGACAACTTTGCAACACCGCTCCTCATGGCGCTCCGGAAGAGCGATTTCGAGACCGCAAAATACCTCGTCTCGAAAAAGGCGGACGTGAACGCGTGCTTCCCGTCGGGATGCATCATTCACCATGCGGCCAGGGACAGCAACACCGAGGCAGTCGTCTTCCTCGTCGAAAACGGCGCGAGGCTGGATGCCGCCACCTACAACGGCGAGACCGCGCTCTCGATTGCGGCCCTGAGATCCAACGAGCGCCTGGTCGAGTTCCTCCTGGGCAAAGGCGCCGACCCCAACCCCGGGCTCACCGACTCCCCGAGCCTCCTGAACCTGGCGAAGAAAAAGGGAAACCAGAACATAATAAACATGCTCGCGAAGGCGGGCGGGAAGGACTACGAGGGGATAACGGGCGGTGATTGATCTGTCGCAAAGCCATGCGCAGTGCCGGCACGGGATTGCGCCCGTCCGGGAAAGACGAAACACCCGGCGGACGCAATCGTGCGTTTCTCAATACACCAGATCGCTGTTCGCGAACCCCGCCCAGTTCAGGAACTCGTCCCAATGCGTGTCCCTGCAGAGAGCCAGCTTTTTGTACACGCTCGTCGCGGACTTGAGCGTGATCGAGAGACCGTGCGCCTTGTCTTTCCACGCCCTGCCGTGCCATTCGGAGAAGATGAAGGACCTGCTCTTCGCCGCCTTGCAGACGGCTGATGCCTTTTTCCGCACGGACGGTGAAACCGCGGACGAGTCCGCCACCCTGTCGAAGTACGCGTACAGGTCCTTCGTGTAGTAGCAGTTCCCGCCCCCGCACGCGTAGGCGCCAAAAACTTCCAGCCCCTGCGAGAGCTCCCGGTACAAATCGCTTCCCGCGTCGCCAGTCATCGCGGCCTCGCAGAACGAGTCCATGGCGGAGGCGAGCGTGTCCGCGTATTTCAGGTTGTACGCCGCGAGCGTCGCGTCGGACTCGCCGCGTCCGTCATAGTACTTCTTGAAATAGGTGACAACCTGTCCCGACAGGGTCCGGGCCGATACTGACGGCGACGACTTTATCTTCGCGAGAAAATTGTAGTCCCAGCCGTCGCCGGGCACGGTCTGCTGAGAGGCGATCATGTAGTCCGCGTATTCCCGGAGCTGGTAGGCGAGCTCGGCCGTTCCCATGAGGCACGCGTCGTACCCGACGATATCGACCTTCTTCCCGATCCTGCCGGAAAAATATTGCATGATCTCCTTCTGGTCTGTCTCGGAGAGGTGATTGCCGCCGTTCGTGTCGTCCCAGCACACGCCCTTCGCGAGCCTGTCCACGGCCCCGCCGTGGTTCCAGAATACCCACATGTAATGGTCGGCGGGAAAGTTCTGTGCCGCGAAATCGATGAAATTCTTCGCCGTTTCCGCGGACCCCATGTCCACCTCGCCGGCGTCTTTCAGGAGCTCCGCCGATCCCGGCGCAATGTAATAATACCCGTGCCTGTTCGTTTTCGAGCCGGAATTCTGGCCCGGATCGTTGTCCCAAAGGATCACGATGTTGAAGTTTTTATTCGACCCGGATTTCTTTATCTCGTTCACGTCCAGGTCGGAGTAGGGCGAGAGATTGTTGTCCCCGTCCAGGTAGACCAGCACCGTCCATTTCTTTTTTGGCTGGGGCAGTGACGGCTTCCCGGGCGCCCTGGAATCGTCCCCGTCCGGATCGGAAGAGTCCATCATGCCGGTTTCTTCGTCGCCGGGATTTCTTCTCGAGAAATCGTCCGGCACCTCGCATCCCGTTGAAATCACAAGCGCGATGAGCGCAAAGATACCCCACTTGATTCGCCGCATAGTATGCTCCTGTACAAAGTAGTGTGCCGCAGGCGGACCGTCCCGCATGAATGCCGCATGCGCACGCGCGCCGGCGGAAAATGAAGCGCATGCAGCACGCCGCCTCATCGCGGCATATCCTTAATACGAATGGGGAGACCAATATCGAAGAAAAAAACGGGAAGAACGCCGGGACGGATATTTTCAGGGGTGATTCGCGAAAGACGGGAACCGGGCCAAAACAGGAATAAAAAGTGGAGGAAACGCCCGTACCATTACCGGAGCCGGTACGGCCGGGCGGGCTCATCGCCCGGGTATCACTCCTTCCAGAGGGTCTTCAATTCACGCATGATGTCGAAATAATCATTCCACGGGATGAATGCCTTTCCGTTCTTCTCCATGTGCGAGGCCAGGTGGTCGCGCGCGAAGACGACCGGCGCGCGCATCGCCATGGTGAAATCGGTGATCCCGTCGCCTATGGCAACGGGGCGCGCCGCGCCGTAGGACTCGATGATCATGGCCTTGGCGATCATCTCGCTGCCGCCCTGGTAGCTGGACAGGGGGCGCATGTACTCGCCTGAGGTATCCAGGTCGATCGCGTAGACCGCGTGCACGCGGGGGATGAGGCCCTCCAGGCGCGCCTCGATCATGGCGCGCAGCCCCCCGGAGATGATCACGAAGGGAACGCCGCGCTCCTCCAGGAAGTCCAGAAATTCGGCGAACCCGGGGCGCAGGGGTTTCGATCGGACGTATTCAAGTATTTTTGGAAGCTCCCGGCTTTCCATGGATTCGATTATCATGCTCACGCCGTCGCGCAGGGTGATCCTGCCCTCGGCGATCTCGCGGCCGAGGGTCTTGAAGAGGTCGGGCTTCATGGTGAGGAACATGCCCACGAAGGTCTCCTCCGCGGTGATGGTGCCGTCAAAGTCGCAGAAGACGATGCGGTCGATGGGCTGATTGCGGGTCATTGCGTGCTCTCCTGCTCGCTGGAATGGCGCGCCGCCTGCCGGGCGGCCTGCACAGGGTATGAAGGCACGCGTATATGCACAAGCGTTTTTACGGTCCGGCCGATGGT